>Ga0207150_1171_pt1 | contig 11753 bp, 11 predicted proteins | sample Alteio_BWMinHeat_32_FD_153526 | JGI IMG/M metagenome (GOLD analysis project Ga0207150, IMG submission 153526) | Enriched cells from forest soil in Barre Woods Harvard Forest LTER site, Petersham, Massachusetts, United States -... | ecosystem: Environmental > Terrestrial > Soil > Temperate forest >...
GCATGAGTGATAAGAATATTTCCGATAGCTCCGATAGGAATCGGAAGGGGATTGCGATTCATCGCCGTGAGATCGGGCGTGCCTTGGAATAGTCCGCAGTCAAGCAGGAACCCGCGGGACGTGGATGAATAAATAAAATATTTCGAGCCAGTTACTTGTCCGGCAGCACCGAGGAAATGGATCTTTAACATGATAATAGATTTAAAGTCTTAGGTGTTAGGTGTTAGGTGTTAGGTGTTAGGTGTTAGGGGAGAAGGGGATGGGAAGCGCATTCCCTAACACCCAACACCTAATATATATTTAGTTTTTCTTTTCGTTTTGGCAACAGGCTTATCCTCCATTATCTCCATCGGCGCATCTGCCCATAGGCGTTCGAGATGATAGAATTTCCGTGCTGTTTCGCCGAACACATGAACAACGACATCGACGAAATCAACAATTACCCATTGCAATGCGTCCCATCCTTCGCTTTTCCAAGGTTTGACGCCGCGCTCGCGTAGTTTCGTCAGAATATTTTCAGCAATGGCTTTTACCTGCATGTCGCTTGTGCCGGTGCAGATGACAAAATAATCTGTCATCGAAGTTATGCCCCGCACGTCTAGGATTTTAATTTCCGCCGCTTTCTTTTCAAGCGCAAATTCCGCGGCAGCGAGCGCAATAAGTTTATTCATCTCCGGTTCGGGTTTCGGAGCCGGGCGTTTTCGCGCAGCCGTTTTTTTCGGAGGCGATGTTTTCTTTAGTGTAGTTTTTTTGATCGGTTTCTTTTTAGCAGATGCTGTTTTTGCCATAAATTAATAATTACTTCATAGGGCTAGTAGTTAAATAATCTTTGCCGATAACGACTGCCGCATCGACGAACGCATTGGAATCAGGTTCATGCGTAATCCGCATGGGGCTGATGCCAAGAGCATATGCAATCTTTTGCGCAGCGACAGTATCGGAAACTTGATCGATAATAAATGTATGCTCGACATTTTTCTCTTTATAATTGGTCATCTCGACGACATCGAATTGCCGTGCGCGTAAAAAATCTGTAAATGTACGCGCAATATTTGCAACTCCCGATCCATTGAGAATATTCACCTGAATATGCTCGCCGGCTTTTACAAGCATATCGCTTCGCTCACGGGTGCTCGAAACCGGTGGCTTCACCCACATACGGCTGATAAATTGCCAGCCTAAAAGTATAACGACAGATGCCGCTGCAAGCACAACAAACCAAAGAATGAACGATGATAATTTTTGGGAGCGGGTTCGGCTATGCCGTTTGGAACGGGATTTAGAAAAGAGCGGCAGTGCGAGTTTGATCAATGAGTGCGTTACCGGATTATCGGGAATGGTGAATAATAGGATCCGAATGGCGAATAGTAAGAGCCGTATGGCATTCCGTTATATTCGATTCTCATAAATGTATGATCACCTAGCTTCCAATCGAGCCTCGCACTCGATAAATAAATGCCATTAATATCCTGCTGGAATTTCGAACCGAGCGTACTATATGGAGAATATACTGCCGAGAGATCGGCAGAGAAGAATAAATTATCCGAAGCCTGATAGGCAAAGGTATTCGTGAACATCGTTAATCCCGTTGACTGACCGCCGCCGGAAATAAAGGACATCGAATAGGTCTGATGCATGGAAAATCGCGTTGGGTCGATAAGCCGGGAGAAAAATCCATCGTCATGTCCGGACATAGCGTCTATTGTCGATGCCGGCTTTTCCTCATTCGGGATGCCGCTGCCAGGGCGAAACTGTGCAGTAGCAACAGATGCGCAGATCACTAAAAATCCAAATATTATTAATCTTTTCATACCCAGCTAACTCTTCAAAATTCTCCCCTATTAGTAATGAAAAAGAAGGGAAAGAAGTTTCATTATTTAGAGTGCTTTTCGTGTCGGGGAAGTTTTTAATCATATTAATGTTAGACTCCGGCACAATGAAAATTCTCATCACCGGCGGAGCCGGATTCATCGGATCGCATGTCGCTGACGCCTTTATAGCCGAAGGTCATTCCGTCGTGGTACTCGATAATTTATCATCGGGTAAAAAGGCGAATATCAATCAAAAGGTGCAATTTATAGAAGGGGATATTCGCGATCGAAATCTTATCGAGAGGATATTCAAAAAAAATAATTTCGATGCGGTCAACCACCATGCAGCACAGATGGATGTGCGAAAGAGCGTCGAGGATCCTGTGTTTGATGCTGAGACAAATATTCTCGGCTCGATCAATTTATTGGAAGCTTCGGTGAAGTATTCCGTCAAGCATTTTATTTTTGCCTCGACAGGCGGAGCGATCTATGGCGAACAGGATTATTTTCCCGCCGATGAAAATCATCCGACTCGTCCAGAATCCCCTTATGGAATTGCTAAAAGATCGGTCGAATTATATATCGATTATTACAAGAAAGTGCATGGATTGAATTATACTATCTTTCGATATGCAAATGTCTATGGTCCCCGTCAAGATCCTCATGGCGAGGCAGGTGTTGTCTCCATCTTTGCTAATGCACTTCTTGAAAACAAAACGTGCATGATTTTTGGCGATGGCAAACAAACGCGGGACTATGTATTTGTCAGAGATGTGGTTCGCGCACATTTATTGGCGCTCAACAAAAATGGCGGTTCCGAAACATTCAATATATCTACAGGTATAGAAACAGACGTCAATACGTTATTTTCTATGCTTTCGATTATTACAGGCAACAGAGCAACGCCGAATTATGCCGAAGCTCGTAAGGGTGAACAGAAGCGAAGCGTTTGCTCTTTTGCGAAAGCGGAAAAGATGCTTGGATGGAAGCCGGAGACGAGCATTGAAGATGGATTGAATAAAACTGTAGAATATTTTAAGAATCCCCGGTGAGAAAAAACTTGGCAACGTCATTGCGAGCGATAGCGAAGCAATCTCGATTTTTGGCTTTAGCTCATTTTCGCGATTTTAGATTGCTTCGTCAGTCGCTTCGCTCACTCCTTGCAATGACGTCATTGGCTATTTCTCTCTTTTTAATCGGCTGCGCATCGATCCAGCCGCCGCCTGGCGGACCTGAAGATAAAACTCCGCCGATGCTCGACACCGTCATGCCGCATCAGCGCGAACTGAATGTGCAGCGGGATAGCAAAATTCATTTTTTTTTCAAGAGGAATATCGATCGCAACAGTTTCACATCTTCGCTTTCTATCACGCCGTATTTAAATGGCGTCGTAAAATATAAATGGAGCGGATACGATGAGGTAACGATAACGCTGCCGGAGCAGATGCGAGAGAATACGACGTATGTTGTTACTTTGAGCAAAGACCTCAGGACGCTTCGGAATGCGCCTCTCCTCGCACCGATTCAAATTGTTTTCTCTACCGGAAATATCATAGATACCGGGCGCATTGCAGGCACAATGCTACCGCCGCTCAATATCGGGGCGCCGACCGATCTTTCGAATATTTCTATTTTTGCGTACGATCTCTCCGAGCATTCAGCCGATACGCTGAATGTTCATACGACTCGACCCGATTTCCTCTCGCAGCCATCCTCTAAAGGCACATTCGAATTCAAAGCGATGAAAACGGGACATACATACCGCATCGTTGCCCTCATCGATGAATTCCGCAATTATGTTTTCGATCCGGGAATTGATGCTTTTGGAGTCGCCAATAAAGACGTCGTCCTCACTACTCCTGAAGACACAAGCATTCACATTCGCATGGCGCCGAAATCAGATTCGGTAAAACCGGCGCTTCAGGATTTTGATCCGGTCGATGTCTATCATCTTCGTGCGAAATTCAGCGAGGCGATGGATAGCGCCACGGCGCGTTCAGATGCATTTATATTAAAGGATAGTGCGGCTGGATATGTTCCGATTTTATCGGTCTATCGCGATAACATTGAAAGAAAACCATCGCTTTTTACATTGCTTCTTTCCAAGCCGATGATTGATGACAAAGTATATATACTCGATATCGCCAAACCTTTGGTACATGATTTTGCTGGGAATCAGGGAAGCGATAGCTCTGTACCGATTCATTTCTCAGCTCCGAAACTTCGGGACACATTTCCCCCGCCACGATTTATTGGCTTTGAATTTTCCGATAGCTCCAAGGGAATAGCCCAGGCGTTCGATATGCGGATGAATTTTACCGATGCAGTTGATACATTGGCTATCGAGCAAAATTTGCATCTTGTCGATTCGACAGGTAAAGAAAATTCGCTCATCTTTAAATGGATAGACGGTACAAAAATACGCATTCAAAGCAAAGATGAACTCGTTGCGAATACATTTTATAAATTAACACTCGATGGAAAAATGGTAAGATCACCACTCCCGTCGTATGTCGAGAAATATAAAGATACGCTCTACCGTGTTCGTTTTTTTACCGGAGATAACCGCGAGTTTGGAATTATTAGCGGAGAAGTATCGCTTGCGGATCGGACGAAGGAAACCGATACGACTAAAAAAATTACGATTCAATTACTCACTTCGGATGGTGTTGTTTTTCGTGTCGTAAATTTGCCTATCGGAAAGCTCGGATATATCTTCGAGAAAGTCCCGAGAGGGAAGTATCGTGTGCGCGGATGGATCGGCTCTGCAAAAGAATATGACCCCGGTTCGGTAATTCCATTCCGCTTCGGCGAGCCGAGCGGCGATTATCCGGATGCGATAGATGTCCGTCCGCGATGGACGGTGGAGAAAGTGAATTTTGAAATAAAATAATAGTAAATAGTGGCGCGGACTATAGACCGCGCGGACGGACTAAAGTCCATCCCACTAATACATGCAAACCCACTTAAAGCGCGCTTTGACTTTGTATCCGACGACGGCAATCGTTGTCGGATCTGTCGTCGGCTCCGGCATTTTCACTGCGCCGGTGGATATGGCGCGAGTACTTGGCAGCGCTCCGCTGTTGCTCGGAGTGTGGGTAGTGACAGGAGTTATTACTCTTATCGGTGCACTCACGCAATGCGAGCTTGCCGCGCAGATGCCACGGACTGGCGGACTCTATGAATATTTCAGAGAAATCTACGGTGAGAAAACAAGCTTCTTCTATGGTTGGGCAAATTTCATGATCGCAGGCTCCGGAGCTATCGCAGCGATTGCCATTATCTTCGCAAAATATTTCGGAGAGTTCGTTACACTTCCGCACCTATCCGGCGAATGGGAAAAAATCCCCTGGCATCTGCCATATCTCGGGGATATTTTTCCTTATGCTAATATCGGCGGTAAAACTGTTGCCGGGATAATTATAATTTTTCTTACTATCATTAATATTCGCGGGGTAAAAGTCGGCGCAATGCTGCAAAGTTTTTCGACAACGTCGAAGGTTCTTGCGCTTCTCATTGTTTCCGGAGTTGCATTTATCGCCGGCTCGCATATCGGATCTGCGTCAAATTGGAGCAGCGTTACGCAAGCAGGTGAATCTCTTTCCGGATGGACGCTTGTCGGAGCAATCGGCGCGGCGATAACTGGCGCTTTTTGGGCGTATGACGGATGGGGGAATGTTGCATATATCGGCGGCGAAGTGAAAGAGCCCGCAAAGACGCTGCCGCGCGCTATCATTCTTGGCACGTTGATATTTATTTCGTTGTATATTATCATTAATCTTGCGTATCTTTATATTCTGCCAATCGGAAAACTTGCGACAGTGCCTGACGATCGGCTTGCTTCGGAAATGGTAACGGCAGTGATCGGCGGAGCAGGAGGCGCGCTTGTTGCAGGACTTATTATGCTTTCGACATTCGATACGACAAACTCTTCGATACTAACTAATGCGCGAGTCTACTACGCTATGTCGCACGATAAAGTTTTCTCTCCAAAAGCTAGAGAAGTGCATCCGAAATTCCAGACTCCGCATATTTCTCTTGCCATCCAGGGGGTATGGGCGCTTATTCTGCTCTTTTCCGGTTCGTTCGGACTGATACTCGATATGTATGTTTTTGTGAATTGGCTGCTCTATGTAATGATGGCGCTTGGCGTATTTGTTTTACGAAAGCGCGAACCTCATCGTGAGCGCCCGTTCAAAGTGCCAGGCTATCCGATTTTACCTGCTATCTTTGTACTCTTTGCAACGAGCTATCTAATCGTAACGCTCGTCAAAGATATTAATGGATATAATGAAGGCACACAGCCTATCATTTCGAGCCTGACCGGACTGGCGCTGGTTTTTGCAGGATTGCCATTCTATTATTTTTGGAAGTGTAAACAGAAAAACGAGAAAACCGAAGCCTATGAAACAAAGCGAGACGACAGTTGATCTATTAGGTATAGCGGCGCATCCCGATGATATCGAGTTGAGCTGCGCCGGGACGATGCTCTTGGCGAAGCGCGCTGGAAAGCGAACGGGTATTCTCGATCTGACGCGCGGAGAACTCTCGACGCGGGGCAATCCGGAACTCCGCGCAAAAGAAACGGAAGCTGCAACAAAAATTTTGCAGCTTGATTGGCGCAAAAATATGGGATTGTCCGATGGGAATATAGAAGTAAATCAAAAAAATCTCATTAGTCTTATAAGACATGTACGACATGTAAGACCAACAATAATGCTAACGCCCCACAAGTTCGAGCGCCATCCTGATCACGAAGCCGCCTCAGAGCTTGCACATCGGGTTGCGTTTTATGCGGGACTTGCGAAAATAGAGACAAAGGATGATGCTGGCAAACCGCAAATGCCGCATCGTCCGCTCTTAGTATTGCAATATATGCAGACATATACATTCGAGCCGAAAATTATTATCGATGTTTCCGATGTCTTCGAGGACCGCATGAATGCGATGGCGGCATATCATTCACAATTCGGAAGGGGAGAAAAAGAAAAAAATGCGAATGCTCCTGAGACATTTCTAACGCAAAAAGGATTTTACGAATGGATCGAAGCTCGCTCGCGGCATTATGGCATGATTATCGGCGCTCAATATGGTGAGCCATTTTGGACGTACGAAACCCTTGGTACGAAAGATATTTTTTCTCTGGTAACTAAAAAAATTGCTTAAGGAATTGAAATTTATTCCTTCTTTATATTTTGCATTGGCTTTTTTGGCTTTTGGCTGTGCTGCGCCGCCCGATTTGACGCATACCACCTGTCCACCGCCGCCGGAGCCGCAATGTAATCCGGGAGTCTCTCATGCGCAAGGAATCGATACTGTCCACCTGCAACCAGGATATTTCAAATATCATATAGACCTTCTTCCCTCACCGATTAACTCGAACGGCAATGAGAATGCTATTACTTTTTTTCCAACTCAGCATAACGATATTGCTTTTTTAAGCACTGAGCTGAATATTGATAGAAAAAAGAAACAACAAATTGTTACTTCGAAAATGCTCACGGATCTTCATTTTGAGAATAGCTCAGAAATAGAAGGGTCGTCAACTTTCGAAACTATCGGGGCGGCTAATTATTGCACCGCAGATGGGAGACTTTACTTTACTGCGAAAGCGAAGAATGACGATCCCAATGATTATGATCTTTATAGCTCTAAAGTTCAATCTTCCGGTAATATATTTCGTCTTGAAGATAAAATGTCGCTTACTATCTTAAATAAGCCGAATAATTTCGATGCTCAGCCTGCACTCTCTAAAGACGGACTTATGATCGTCTTCGCCTCCGATAGAGCGGGCGGGAATGGCGGGGTCGATCTTTGGTATAGTACACGGGCATCAATAAATAGCGAATGGTCTGAGCCGAAAGTGCTTCCTTCGGAAATTAATACTCCATGCGATGAGCTTTCTCCCTCCTTCTCCGCCGACGGGAAGAAGCTCTACTTTTCTTCGAATGGACATGAGACAATCGGTGGCTACGACATTTTTTCATCTGAATATAAAGATGGTGCGTGGACTGCCGCAGAAAATATCGGTGCACCGATCAATACAAAATCCGATGAAATTTTCCCGTATCAATTAAGTGATTCGCAATTTTTCTATACTTCCGACCAACCTGCGGCATTCAAGGGCAGGAATATTTTTGTTCTGCGCAGAACCTATATTCCGTCGGCGATTACAGAGAAGATTCCAGAAAAGAAGATCCTTGAAAAAAATATTCCCGATTCCGTTCAGATTTCCGGCAAAGTAGAACTGCCTGTAAAGATTGATACGCTTCCGGATGTATTTGTCAGGGACGTAGAAAAAAATAAAGAGATTGCTCGCAAACAAACGGATACGGCAGGCGGATATTCGTTCACTGTTGAAAAAGGGAGGCTCTATGATGTAGGCTCCGATCAGAAAGATAAATTTTATGATATGCATCGCGTCGATCTCAGGCATCCGACCGATAGCATTATCACTATCCCGCCGCTTACTGTGCCTGATACTCTTATATTGCGTATAAATTTCCACTTTAATGATGCCAGCCATCCTTATGATTTTATTGTTGATGGGGATGGTAAAAAAAGCGAAATGCGCTGGCAGACATCTATTGATCTTATCGCAAAATCTATAAAGAATAGTTCTGCCTCCTTGCAAAGCGTGATTCTTTATGGACACACCGATTCGCTTGGAACTGATGCGTACAATTATGACCTGTCGAAGCGCCGCGCCGAGTTTCTTGCAAAGCAATTGGAAGAGCGCGGCATTCCGGCAAAACTTTTCGTAATTTTTCCGAAAGGCCGAACAATGCCGGTGAAGCGAAATCCTGGCGAAAGCGACGACACGTTTTATCTCCGTTGCCGCAGAGTCGAATTCGTAAAATTTTTTAGCAAAGACAAAAAGCGATGAAATATATTCTGATACTCACATTTTTCAGCGCCTTTCTTTCCGGCTGCGTGACGCGCTACGAATATGATAATTATACGATCACTGTCCGCGACTCAGTCATTCGCGAGTACGTCCGCAATGCTCCCGGCGCCGGTGAAGAGAACGGTACCGTCTATCCTTCCTCTCGCACGACACGCCAAACTCGCGAGAGCTTATCATACGATTCGACATACGAACGGCACTACCCGGATTTTCTGCGCTATGGAGGAATAGAAATTGCCGGGCTTATTACCGGATCATCAAATCCAGGTTTGGGAGCCGGATTGCTGGGGGTCTATACATTAATCGATAGCAGCCATAATCCGTTTAATACACTCTCTGCGAGAACTCCGCAGAATAGCATTTTCAAAGGGAGACTTTTTCGGTTAGCCCCGATAGAGTATCAATTACACTGGTTCAATGAAGCGCCGGATTGGACAATCGGTTGGAATGCGCTTGAGATCATTAGTAAGGATAATGATGCATCGAATACGCTTTACAGCATTTTAGGAAATGTGTATCTCCGAAAACGTTTCTGGTTTCGTGAAAGACCTCCCTATCTTTTCGCTTCACCATTTTTCGGAGTTAGTTTGCTCCCTTCTTTTTTTGTTAATTTAGGCAGTGAATTGACGCTGGGTTCTTTCGGCGGGTTTAATTTGCGCGCCTATGCAGGGCTGGCGACCGGTTTTGCTACGATTAAAGATGTGTTCACAACCGGTCAAAGCGCAAGGTCCATAACCACACCCTATTTTGGTTTTGGAGTAAGTGCTCTCGATTTTATAAATAAAGTATCCGAAACACAGCATGAATGGAAAGATTATTTGCATTCAGCTGTTGAAGTAAGCGTAGTAGACTTTGATTTATTGGATGCATTTTCGAATTATCCGAACCTCTTTAAAATTCCGGGCACGATCCCAATTACCGGAATGAATATTCAATTTGCAACGGCGCATTTTCCGCTTGATATATGGGACGGGAAATTTTGGGCAGGAACATCGTTCTTTAAGTTCTTTGCATTGGGATATAATCAGACGGTTCTCAGCGTGCTGCCGTTACGTGTCGGATATAGGCAATATCTTATTGCCGAGGATCTGACACTCGAACCGTTTGTCGAAGCAAACTATTATCCCTCGTCTTTTGTCAACTTGGGGGCACGACTCCGCCTGAATACGTTCCATGATATGACACTCGGATTAATCTTTGGATATGCAAACGGAACGACCGGCGCATTTTATAATAAAGTATTTATTAGCCAGGGAAGTCCAACTCCTGCAAATATCGCCTCGTTTTATTTCGGGATTTCATTCAGCCCGAAAGACAGGCTCAATACTCCGGAACTTGTCAAAGCTCTTGAAAAATTAGTGACATGGTAAAAAAAGTTTATCATATAGCCGCGCTTTTTCTTTTCGCATTAATTGGCGGTTGTAATCCCTACCGCTTCACGGTCGAAACGCAGCATCCGATAGATTGTAGGATATATTCGGATCATAACGGCGTGGATTCGCATCTCTATGGTTTCGAAATGAAACCGGATGCCGTTCTCGGACTGAAATCAACGGGCTGGACGCAATATCATCTGAAAGCATATCTCACGCTTCATGGCGGCGAGGGTTTCGAGATGATGCTCCGTCCTGTTGTCGAAGAAAGCGTTATCGATTCAGGTTATATTTTTACCTTCTCTTCAACCAACGGATTGCGGATTGATTCGGCTGGTAAGACATTGGAGGAGAATTCCGCTTTTCGATTTCCCAAAGATTCGCAAGTCTACATCACTGTATATAATGAAGAATCGTTTTTACGGGTTACGGTTGGCTGCGATACGGTTCTCAGGCGCTATACAAAAAGAAGATCATCTGATACCATCGTTCTGAAAACTTTATCCGGTAGCGAGTTGCGTGTGCTCGATCCGGAATGGATCAAGATCAAATTTACCAAGAACTCGGATGTGAAGGCAGGGGAATGATACTAAGGGTATAAAAAACCTGCTCTTTTGCAAGAGCAGGTTTTGAAAATTGGTCCCGCCGTAGCGGATTCCTTATTTCGATTTCGAAACGGCATCTTTCAAAGCCTTGCCGGCGCTGAAACGCGGAACGGTCTTAGCCTTGATCTGCATCGATGCGCCAGTCTGGGGATTGCGCCCCATACGTGCATTGCGCTTCGATACTTTGAAGGTACCAAAGCCGACTAATGCCACGGGATTGCCCTTTTTCAAGGACTTCGTGATCGTATCGGTAATCGCGTCTAATGCGCGGTCAGAATCTGCTTTCGTCAGTCCCGATGCTTTCGCTACGGAATCAATGAGTTCGGATTTGTTCATAGAGTGTTGCTTCTAAGAAATGAGAGTGTTAAAAAATAATTTCCCTCTTTCAGCGCCTTTTTATCAGAGCAAAAAAAAGGAGTATGAATAAAATAAACGTCGCGGGTTCAGCACCTCACCGATGTACTCTCCGCCGCCCGGAAAAATCTGTTTCGATTCGGTAGGGAATAATTCCCGAAATCCAAGTCTGACAGGCTTTCCCGAAGGAAGAGCGCACTACAAAGATAAGAAGAAAAAATACTGGCTGCAAGAAAAACGATAAATTTGTTTCAGAGCGGGAAAGCTTGGTGGAGCGTTCCTACTGCATTTCGCGTTATCTCCGTCGACAACTATTACTGAATGGAAGAATATTTACAGACGTTATTTTCCGTAAGTTTAAAACATGCCGCACCGGATTTTTCCGATGCTGTTTTTTTTGAGATCCCGCAAAATCCGGAACACGGCGATCTCTCGACCAATATCGCGATGCTTCTTACCAAAGAGTTGAAGAAGGCGCCGCGAATTATTGCAGCAGATATTATCGCGAGACTTGCGATGGATTCCGGTGTGATAGAAGCAATCGAGATTGCCGGACCCGGATTTATCAATATTCGTTTCACACAAAAATATTTTCATGAGTCCCTCGGAAATATTCTTGCCGAAGGAGAGCACTACGGACACTCAAAAAAATATGAAGGCAAGACGGTTAATCTCGAATGGGTGAGCGCGAATCCCACCGGCA
>Ga0207150_1172_pt1 | contig 11667 bp, 6 predicted proteins | sample Alteio_BWMinHeat_32_FD_153526 | JGI IMG/M metagenome (GOLD analysis project Ga0207150, IMG submission 153526) | Enriched cells from forest soil in Barre Woods Harvard Forest LTER site, Petersham, Massachusetts, United States -... | ecosystem: Environmental > Terrestrial > Soil > Temperate forest >...
CCGTGTACAGGATTTCACCGATTGGCCTGAGTCCCTCGTATGATGCAGACTTCGGAAGCGACTAGTACGACAGGCGCAGCTGCAGGAGCAAACGCGGAAGCCCAAGGGGGATCGCACATGGCGAAGTTACATGCTGAATCTGACTTTCGGTGCCCAGTTTGCAGGAGTCGACGAGTGTACCATTCTGAATTTTGGAGCATCGTCGAGCGAGCCATTTCCTGGCTCGTTGGGATCTATCCTCTCTGGTGCGAGGCGTGCAGCCGCCGCTTTTATTTGTTCCCACCGAGCGCGAAGCTCTATCGCCAGAAATCGGCGCAGTAGTGAGACTTCCAAGGGAATACAGGATTCTCCCCCTAAAATCTACAGTAAATACGGAATGGATGGGTCATTCTTCCCTCGATAGACTCACTTCGCTGGATGCGGGTGTGCTCTTGCTCGCCACAAATTAAATCTTGTTTTGACCTTACGCTGTGGCAACCGGGCATTGGTCTTGCAGAACTGATTCCTTTGCTGCGCGTGCAACCGCTTCAGTTGACCAAGGGAGGAGCAATTGTTGTGATTGATTGTGCTTAACTGCTTTTATAAATTACATGATGGACGGTTGGCGATATTTCCACACTTGGAAGGCGCTGAGAGGTTATCATGAGAAACCTACGGATCTTGATCGCGGACGACCACGATTTGATGCGCCGCGGCCTCAAAGCGCTCATCGAATCCCGCCCAGGCTGGCAAGTCTGCGATGAGGCCCACACGGGTCAGGAAGCTGTCACAAAAGCGGCAGAGTTAAAACCCGATGTGGCGATCATTGACATTTCCATGCCCGAGCTAAACGGGCTGGAAGCCGCTAGAAGAATCCGCGAGGCGTCGCCCAACACGGAAATTCTGATTCTGTCCGTTCACTATTCGGATCAGTTGATTCGAGATATTCTCAGAGCCGGAGTCCAGGGATACATCGTGAAGTCCGACTCCGATCGTGACCTGCTCATCGCGCTGGAAGCGCTGGCAAACCACAAACCGTTCTTCACTTCCAAGGCCATGGAAGTAGTGCTGACAAAATTCGACCGCTCCGGACCACGGCTCGCCCATGATGAGGTGGTCGGCGACCGGCTAACGTCGCGAGAGCATGAAATCGTGCAGTTGCTCTCCGAAGGCAGAAGCAGCAAGGAAGTCGCCTCGATGCTTGGGATCAGTGTGAAAACCGCCGAAACACATCGCGCCAACGTCATGCGCAAGCTGGGGATTCACTCCGTCAGTGAGTTGGTGCGATACGCCGTCCGCAATCAAATTATCGAAGCTTAAGAAACAATACCCGCGCCCTCAGCTTTGCCGGATTGCTGTCTGCCCTAAATCGTCAGCCAGTTTGTAGAATTTCTCTTTTTGGCCTATTTCGATTCGATCCCACGCCGGACCATTTTGCACCACTTTCAGTCTAATCGATTGCGGGAAAATCTTGCGTTGACAGCCAGAGGTCAATTGAGCATAGCCGCGCCGGCTAAGTTAATTTTCACGTCATGTCCGATTTCGTTCCGTCGCGCCAACGGCGCGGAGGTGACTAGCCCAGGGCAACGCCCCTGGGTATCCTCTCCCCCAAACCGTCCGCCCTGAAGGGGCGGAGCTTTTCCTCAAACGCTCAGTCCCATAAGTAACGCTCATCAAATTCAACTTTGTACCGCTTCAAAAATGACCGAAATTCCTCCTCGAAGCTCCTAACCCGGTGATGCTTGGATTGATCTGCGATATAGGTTTTAACCTCGCCCACGCCAGATTGGCCAATGGAAAACGCTCCATACCCGCTTTGCCAATGAAATCTTGCGAATTGAGTTCCTTGGGTCTTGATCCATTTGGATGTCGCGCGTTTGACCTCCATGACGACTTGTGACAGCGAATGATTTTTGCTCAGAGCGAATAAAATATGGACGTGGTCGCGCCACGCGTTAACAGCGATTGCAGGCGAATCGAGATCCCGTAAGACTCCCGAGGCATAGGCGCATAATGAACCGCGAATCGCCTCGATCAAGACTGGCTCACGGTTCTTGGTGCTGAAAACAAGATGAATGAGATTTTTGGCGAGAGATTGCGGCATCGCAGAATCCTGGCGCCCCTTCAGGGCGCCCACGAACGATATTGTCGCAACCCGGGGTGTTGCCCCGGGCTGTCATCCGCCGGCGCTTTCAGCGCCGAAACCTCCGATAAGTCGTGAGGGGTTAAGGGCGCGAAGATACGCGTCGAAGCATCTCATTTCCTTCCAATCGTCAAGCGGCCAACGTGCACAAGTCGCGCGCTACTTTTTCGGATGCAGGATGAGCTTCTGCACGCGCCAGTTCAGCAATTCGCCGACGTACACTTCATTCTCCGACGGGCACGCGATTTCGTGGATCCACCCGAATTGTTTGAGCTCTTTGCCGGATTCGCCGAACCAGCCCAGGACTTTCCCGTCCAAGCTGAGCTTGTAGACGCGGCCCGGGAAGGCATCCGACGCGTAGAGCACCTGGTTTGGCGGAGGCGTGATGCAGACCGCCCAGGGCGAGCCGGGTCCCAATTGTCGTGCGAATATATCTGTCCCGCCTAGAACCGGTTTGGGGCCGATCGCCGCAACCTCCTTCGCGTAATCAAACGGCACATTGATCTTGATCTGGCGAAGGTACTTGCCTTCGCTGTCGAATACTTCGATGCGGGAATTCCCGCGGTTCGCCACATAGACATTTCCCTGCGCATCGGCTGCTATGCTGTGCGGCGTGTCGAGTTGTCCGGGCCCGTCGCCGGGTTCTCCGAATGACTTGAGCCATCGTCCGTGGATATCCACCTTTGCAACACGGGAATTGACGTAGCCGTCGCTGATGAAGGCGTCACCAGCCGCGTTCCACGTCACATCCGTCACCTGCCGGAACATACCGTCCACCGGCGGGAGCGGAGGCCTGGGATGTTTGAGCGGTTCCGTTCCTTCGTCCGAGGCTTCTTGCTTGCGCCCGAAAACCATGGTGACCTGGCCCGCAGGATTGAACTTGACGACCATGTCCGAGCCCTTATCCGCGGCCCAAATGTTGTCAAATTTGTCGACTCTCACCGTGTGCGCGAACGACCACGCGTACAGGTTGTGGCCGATCTCGCGAAGGAACGTGCCATCGGGGCCGAACTCCAGAAGTTGCGCCGCGGTCGCCGCGTACGCCGGACCGGTGGAACTGCCACGCGAGAACACAAATATATGTCCCTTGGAATTGACAGCTACGCCGGAGGCCTCGCCGAGATAAAGGTCCTTCGGAAGCTTCAGCAAATTAGGAATGGAATCGAAAGGAATTTCCGGAGCCGCCTCCTGCGCGAAGAGCGCAAATGGCGAAAATACGAATATCGCGAGCGTGAGCGCAAAACGTTTCATTGGGACCTCCTCAAACCATGAAGGTGCGTTCTGTATTCGCAGCCCGTCAGAATATTGCGGCGGTGACTTGGAGTTCGATTCTCCGAGCAGTCTTTTATTTCATTTTCGGGTGCAGGATGAGTTTCTGCACGCGCCAGTTCAGCAATTCGCCGACGTAGATTTCATTTTCCGACGGGCACGCGATTTCGTGGATCCAGCCGAACTGCTTGAGCTGCTTGCCGGCCTCGCCGAACTTGCCCAACACTTTTCCGTCCAGGCTGATCTTGTAGACTCGGCCGGGAAACGCATCGGACGCGTAGAGCACCTGGTTTGGCGGGGGCGTGATGCAGACCGTCCAGGGTGCGCCGGGCCCCATCGTGCCGATCAAATCAGCACGCGGCTTGGCGCCGATTGCCGGAGCGGCATTCGCATAATCAAACGGTTCGCTGATTTTGATTTGACGAAGGTACTTGCCGTCGCTGTCGAACACTTCGATTCGCGCGTTGCCGCGATTGGCGACGTAGATGTTTCCTTGCGCGTCCGCGGCGATGCTATGCGGTGTGTTGAGCTGGCCGGGCTGGTCGCCGGGCTCGCCGAACGATTTGAGCCATTTGCCGTTCTTGTCGGCTTTTGCCACGCGCGAATTGATGTAGCCGTCGCTGATGAACGTGTTGCCGGCCGGATCCCACGTCATATCGGTCACCTGACGGAACAGTCCGTCCACGGGAGGCAGCGGCGGCTTGGGATGCTTCAACGGCTCGGTTCCTTCATCTGATGCTTCCAGCTTGCGCCCGAATACCATAGTGACCTGGCCCTGCGGATTGAAACGGATCACCATGTCCGAGCCCTTGTCCGCGGCCCAGATGTTGTCGTCCTTGTCGATCCGCACCGTGTGCGCGAATGACCAGGCGTACAGATTGTGGCCGATCTCGCGAAGATACTTGCCGTCGTGGTCGAACTCCAGAAGCTGCGCGGCGCTTGCGGCATACGCCGGGCCCGTGGTATTGCCGCGCGAGAAGACGAAGATGTGTCCCTTGGAATTCACCGCCACACCGGAGACTTCGCCAAGGTACATGTTCTCCGGAAGCTTCAGCAAATTAGGTACGGAATCAAAAGGAATTTCAGGAGCCCCCTCTTGGGCGAAAATCGCCAGTGGCGCAATCATAAAAATCGCGAGTGCGAGCGCAAAACGTTTCATGGTGACCTCCTCGTGTCTCTCCCTAGTGGACCCTGTCTTCTCTCTGACCTCAGTGTTCTCTGAGGACTCCGTGTTTAGCCGTTTTCTCCAATCCGAAAGGCTTTTAATACCGAGGTCACAGAGGGTGCAGAGAATCGGCCGTAAGCCCGCCAGTACCTTCCCGGAATTTTTACGGAATGATGCATAACCGCCGGAGAATATATCGTTATCTTGTGGCGAACGCCAATGGAAAAGGTGTGATGAATGGGGTCAGCCGGTTCAGGAACTTCGCGCTCTGTCTTCTCTGTGTCCTCAGTGTCCTCTGCGGACACTGTGTTAAGTTTCTGTCTTTGATCCGAAAGTCGTTCAACCCGCCGATCCCGCGCGCGGCACGGCAACAACAGAATCCGCCAGACCCCGCAGCGACTCCGTATACGGCGCGCGCGCCACGCCTCGCTCGCAGATGATCGCCGAAATCAGGCGGGCGGGCGTAATATCGAATGCCGGATTCGCCACGGCGACATCCGGAGCGATCCGCACTCCTCTAAAGTGGGTGACTTCCTCGGCTGCGCGCTCTTCGATCGGAATTTGCTCGCCCCTCGAGATGCTCAGATCGAAAGTCGAAACCGGCGCGGCAACATAAAATGGCACGCCATGTTCGTGCGCCAGCACCGCAATTTGATAAGTTCCGATCTTGTTCGCGGTATCGCCGTTGGCCGCGATGCGATCCGCGCCGACGACGACCGCTCCGACGCCTCCCGCCTTCATGAAATGTCCGACCATATTGTCCGTAATGAGCGTGAGCGGGACGCCGCCTTCATGTAACTCCCACGCAGTAAGCCGCGCGCCTTGCAGGTAAGGCCGTGTCTCCGGCACGAGCACGTGCAGTTTGTGCCCCTGCTCCACCGCCACGCGAATCACTCCAAGCGCCGAACCGATTCCAGCGGTGGCGAGCGCCCCGGCATTGCATTGCGTCATCACTTGGCCAGATTTGGGCATCAATTCCGCGCCGAGGCGCCCCATCGCTTCGTCGGTGGCGCGCTTTTCCGCATGGATCGCGCGCGCTTCCTCGACCATCGCGCGGCGTAACGCGTCGCTTGGCGTATTGGCGGATGCGAGTTGATCGAAGCGGCGGGTCATACGCTCGACGGCCCAGAACAAGTCGACGGCTGTCGGCCTTGTTTCAGAGATCGTCTGACAGATGCCTGGAAACTCAGCGCGGAGTTCATCGAGCGTGCGAGCGGTCGAGCGCTCGACACCGAGCGCGACGCCCATCGCGGCGGCCACGCCAATCGCCGGCGCTCCGCGAATAACCATGTCCTTGATCGCCGCGGCGACGTCGCGATAGTCGGTGTAAGTGTGGCGAATCACTTCGCCGGGTAGGCGCCGTTGATCGAGTATCAGCACGCCCTTACTGGTCCATTCGATGGGCTGCGCGACTTTCATCATTGTTCTTGTGAGTCGGCTCTTCCTTTAGCCTCCACGCGCCGGCCTGGCCCGTGCCTGGAGCCCGCCAGACCAATCCGCAGCTCTGTCGGGATTTCTTCGCAGGATTCCGCAGGCTCGGCTTACGAGCCACCGGGAATGTGCCGCAGCCCGCCCGTCCCGATAAAAAAGCCGAGGAACAGAAGGCTGTTATATCCGAGGTGAACCAAATAACTGGCTGCCACGGTTCCGGTCCGCGCCCGCACCCAGGTCAGCACGATGCCGACCCCAATCAGCAGGCCGATTTGTCCCCAGCCGCCCCACAACTGCTGCGCGTGCATGGCTCCGAACAAAACTCCGGTTACGATCACACCCGCGGCCACGCCGAAACGTCGCGCGACGATCGGATACAGGAACCCCCGAAACATCGTTTCTTCCACCAGTGGCGCCACCAGAATTCCAAAGCCCATCAGCAGGATTACAGTCGGCCGCGAATGGAACAATTCTTCGATGGGCAGGTCGCTCTTCTCGTTGAAGAATCTCCCCGCAAAGGAAACAATTAGGGCAAGCATCGCGCCGCCGCCCAGGCAGCGCAAAATCGAAGCGGATGGCGTTTGACCGGCGAAATGCAATCCGCGCCAGCCCATCGCGCGCCAGAACGGCGTCTGGGTTCGCATTCGCACCAACGCGTAAAAATAAAGCAACACGAATCCCGACCATACTGCTTGAGCGACTATTGCGATTATGGATTTTGCGGGCGTCGCGGACGCCTGGCTGAGGTCCCGGATTGACATTCCAAAACCAATCACTGCGAGGCTGACAACGATCCCGGCGGCAGCCAACAAGCCAAGAAATCCGAATCCGACAAAGAGCAACAAATCCGGCCATCCCCACGGGGACCGCAAATCCTCGGGAACCGAAGCCTCGAATTGTGGGGGAGCCGGAGGCGGAAGCGGAAGTTCCGGAAGATTTTCCGATGCAGGCTCGACAGGATCCAAGGCCGGTGGCGGCGCGCCCTCCGATATCTCGCTCAAAGGCGCTCGAGCCGGTGCTGCACCAGACGGATTGGAATCATCGTGAAACATGACGGCGCTCGTAAGCGTATTTAGCACTGTAACGGCACTCCTCGCCGCGCGCAAGTCCGCGGAACTAGCTGGAGTGGCCGGGGCAGTTTCAAATAGTGGGGACGCCTGCGCTCCACGGCGCAACTGGGATCAATAAAGGATGGTTTCGCAATAGCCTCTCACGGGTCACCAGTCACGAGTCATTCTCCTACGCCGCGAACAGGCTTCGGCGAACAGGCCCGCCATAGCAGTTTTATCGCGACGGCTGGTCACTGGTCACGCTCTTCTCAGTGCGTCATCGCGTAAATCACGTAATTCACGCCGATGCGCATTCCCAGGTCTGAGAATTTTTGGGGATAGCGCGGATCGTTCGACCATTCCCAGGAATCGCCGATATCGGAATTGAAGGAGATGGCCACCATGACGCGGCCATGATCGTCATAAATGCCCCGCCAGTGGGCATCCTTACCATCGAGTTTGTAGCCCACGCGCAGATGCTCCGCGCCCGTGATCCGGTACCGGTCATCCAGATCGAACATGGTGTGGAAGATCGGATCGTTGTCTGGAATTTCCACGATGGGACGGTCCGGGAAAGCCTTCTTGATGCGCTCCTCGAACACCTGCCACTCGACGGTCCCGTGGAAATCGTCGGCCATGAAAAAACCGCCGCGCAGCAGGTATTCGCGCAGCTTTTTCATCTGGGCATCGGTCGGGCCCCATTCGCCAACCTGCACGGCATAGAGGAAGGGCCAGTTGTATACCTCGTCTTCGTCATCCAGATTGACGCACTGCTCGACCGAGCGCGTGTGAATGCGCGTCAAGCGCCGCACCGCCTGGGAGAAGGCCCGGTCCGCCGGCGGATAATCCTGCGTCCAAAGGGTGAGCCCCCTTCTCCAATCTCCATCGAACCGGCCGCGATAGCCGTCATTCCAACCCGACGGATACATCATCCTGGCGAAAGCAAATTCAGTTTTTTCCTGGTAGTCCGGAGGGAGCGGCTGGACGCCATACTCCACGGAGGGATACTCCCGGAACGGCCCCTGATAAGCGTACGCCACTCCGACGAGGACCAACGCGCATCCGATCAGCCACACAGCCTTCATCACACTCATCCTGAACCGCCCGACCAACCAGTGTGGGCTTTGCTCTTACGCCATACGCCCCGGTCTGCCCGGGACGTGGAGCCCGCCGCGATAAGGATACCATGAGGCACCCGAGCTGGTATCCGGTGATGAACCCTGTTCACAAGGGCAGGTTTTCTTGATTGGGTCAGGCGGCGGACCTGTCCATGTGCTCTTGAAGCGCCCTTTGCATATTGCGCATAGGCACGAAACAATCGTCTCGACATCTCTTTTGCCCCGGTGTAATAAACGTAAGAGTCAGGGTTCAGCACAATTTAAATCCCGACCGGAGGTCGCCTCGACCTCTGCGGGGTGGCTTTTTGTGCGCTTGGAAGTGGGCCGATCGAACATACTTGGGGGTGCTCGAATGATATCCGAACAGGCAACGTCTATTAAATCAGTCCGCACCATAAGAGCGAGAGCAATGCAGGGGTTGTGTTTGACTTTGGGGCTGTTCCTGGTTTGCATTCCTTTGTTTTCACAGGGCAATCAAGGCCGTATTACAGGAACCATAACGGACCAAACAGGCGGCGTAGTTTCAGGAGCCACCGTAACGGTGCTTGACGTGGATCGCGGCACATCGAGAACTCTGACCACGACCGACGCCGGTGAGTACAACGCTCCCAACCTCCTTCCCGGCACATATTCGGTTCGTGCCGAGGCCAAGGGATTCAAAGCGGTGGAACGTCAGAAGATCCTGATCGAGGTAGGCAAGGAACTTCGCGTGGACTTGTCGCTCCAACCCGGAGAAATTGCGCAGACCATCACCATCACCGAATCGCTTCCTTTGGTGGAAACCGCGAACGCCACGCTGGGCGGAACTCTCAGCAACCAGACCATCAATGATCTCCCGCTAAACGGCCGCAACTACATCAACCTGCTTACTCTGCGGCCAGGAATGCAAGTTTACCCCGGTGGCGGCAGCGCCGCTCGCTCCGCCAATGGTCTGCGCCCGGAGGACATCGGTTATCTATTGGACGGTGTGAGGGAAGACGATCCCTACACGGGCTCGAGTATCACGAATGCGGTCATCCCCGCGGGTGACGCGTCCACATCGCTTCCCATCGACGCCATTCAGGAATTCAATACCGAGCAGGATCCGAAGGCCGAATTTGGCTGGAAACCCGGGGCCATCGTCAACGCCGGAGTCAAGTCGGGCAGCAACACGATTCACGGCACCGCGTTTGCATTTGGCCGCGAAACCGCGTTTGACGCGCGCAATTTTTTCAATTATGCGAATCAATCTGCCTGCGCCACTACCCCGGCGATATGTAACAAGGCGCCAGTGGCCCTGGAGCAGTATGGCGCCAGCCTGGGCGGACCCCTCAAAAAAGATAAGCTGTTTTACTTCATCAACTACGAAGGTCAGCACTACACTGTGGGCAGCACGCTCACTTTTAGCTCCCCGATGACAGTCGGGGCCACGGGGGTCCCTGATCCAGTGAATAGCCTCGTCGATGCCTGCACCGCCGTGGGGATTGCGAATGTCGCGGCGCTCAGCGCACAGATCGCGGGCCTCAACGCGGACTGTTCAGTCAAGCCCACGAACTTCAAACCCGGCGCGAGCGAATCCCTATTCCCAACGAATACGGGCACTGGGCAACTTCCCTTAGGTCTGGTCAGCACCAACTCGCAAAAGAACGGGGTAGCAAAACTCGACTACCACATCAACGATAGCCACTCGTTGTCAGGCATGTACTTTAACGGCCAGGGCGGCGGCATTTGGAACGACGGCGCTTACCAAGTGGGCCTTCCGGGGGCCACGAGCTCTCCCTGGATGTCCAACCTATATGGGTACGTTCAGGTGGGCTCGGGCGCCTGGACCTGGACCCCCAGTTCGACCGTTGTCAATCAACTTCGGGTGGGTTATGCCCACTTCCACCAGTTCTATGATTCCGTCGACTCCAACGTGAACCCCCTCGCCTACGGCATCAACACGGGCGTGACCGATCCCCGGTTTTTCGGCTTCCCGTTCATCCGTATTACCCCATTTAATTTCCGGCTGGGCGGCAATTGGCCCAAGCACCCCGGCCCGACCGGGAGTTTGGATACTTTAGAGAGCGTCTCGATTTTGCGCGGCAAGCACACTTTCAAGTTCGGCGGGGAAATCGTAGAAAACACAGCCGACGTATTTGTCACTGCGAATGGCAAGGGAAGCATAAGATTTAATAGCAGTAAAGCAGCCGGAGGAAACCCCGCGAGGACGGCGCTGGAAAACTTCTTGTTGGGCGCACCGAGGAGTACGGGGACCCTGTCCGCTCTCCTCGTTGGCGATCCGGAGCGTCATCTTAGCAACCAGGGGTACGCGGCATTCATGCAAGATGACTGGCACGTTTTGCCGCGAGTCACTGTGAACCTCGGGTTGCGCTACGAAGTCCAGACGGTGCTCAAGGACCGCGACAACAAGCTAGGCAATTTCGATCCGACCTTGGGGCTGGTACAAGTTGGCAAAGGGGAGACATCGGCTTTTCACGGCGATCACAATAATTTCTCGCCGCGCGTGGGTTTCGCGTGGGACGTGCGCGGCAATGGGAAAACCGTCGTCCGCGGGGGCGGCAGCATCATGTACGAGCAGTTGCCCTATAGCGTGTTCATCGCGGTCGGCAACGCGCTGGGGCTGAACCAGGTCCCCACTGGAGCTTCGCTCGTTGTGAACGGCGTCACGACGCCGGGCGCGGGGAACATGGGTGTACTCAGTGTCAATATTCCGGGCAACGGCGGACTCACTACAGGCTGGCAGGCTCAAACCGCCGCATGTGTAAGCGGTGGGACCACTGCATGCGGAAGTGTCTTTCCAGCCGCCCTATTCACCCTCCAGTGCGGCGATGGCTCCACTCCTGCAGGACAGAGTTTTCCAGCCTTGCCCTGCAATACGGAGGCCGTGGACCCGAATCTCCGGCTGCCCTATGTCAGCACCTGGTCTTTGGGCATCCAGCGCGCCATCACGAATGACCTTTCCATAGACATTTCCTACGTCGGAAACCACGGCACCAAATTCTTGGGTTTCGCCGACATCAATGAACCACCTTTGGGCTCTGGCAACACCAATCTCGCAACTTGCGTGGTTCCTGCATTCTTAACAGTGAATGCGACGAACTGCGAACAGGTGGCGCGGCCATACTACAGCAAGTTTCCGTACTTGGCTCAGATCGATCGCCTGTCCAACATAGACAAATCCAACTATAACGGCCTTCACATGACTCTTACCCAGCGGCCTTCCCACGGGCTGTCGTTTTTGGTTGGTTACACCTATTCGCACGCCCTCGACAACGCTTCCGCCAACTTCGGCTCCAACTTCTTGCCGATAGACAGCACTCACCCCGCCGGGATGTACGGGAACAGCGATTTCGACGTTCGGCATCGCCTTACCCTTACGACTACCTATGCACTTCCCGGGAAGAAGTCACCTGGGCAGCTCTTAGAAGGCTGGCAACTCAATTCCGTCGTGACCGTACAAACCGGGGCCCCGTGGACTGCGCAAGATTTGAGTAATGACTTCAGCGGGACCGGCCAAGTGAGCGAGCTCGA
>Ga0207150_1175_pt1 | contig 11617 bp, 7 predicted proteins | sample Alteio_BWMinHeat_32_FD_153526 | JGI IMG/M metagenome (GOLD analysis project Ga0207150, IMG submission 153526) | Enriched cells from forest soil in Barre Woods Harvard Forest LTER site, Petersham, Massachusetts, United States -... | ecosystem: Environmental > Terrestrial > Soil > Temperate forest >...
GCGGCGGGAAATGGTGGCGGGGTAGCGGCGGGAATTGGCTTACGGCGCAAGTCCTTGCGGGGTAAACTGTTGCGAATGGTGGGCTTACCAGTGCCAGACGGCGGTGCCCCAGGCGAGGCCGGCGCCGAAGCCGCTCATGATGATGTTGTCGCCGCGTTTGATGCGGCCCTCGCTATAGGCTTCGTCGAGAGCGAGGGGGACGGAGCCGGCGGAGGTGTTGCCGTAGCGGTCGAGGTTGTTGAAGACACGCTGGCGGGGGATGCGGAGGACGTCAATGGCGGCATTGATGATGCGGACGTTGGCCTGGTGGGGGATGTAAACGGCGATGTCCTCGGGGCCGAAACGGCTGTCCGTGAGCACATCATGGATGGTGTCGCAGAGGATGGCGACGGCCCAGCGAAAGACGCCGCGGCCATCCATGTGCATGAAGTGCATGCCGCTGGAAAGCAGATCGGGCGTGGGCGGAAGCCGGCTGCCACAGGCGGGCCGGGTCAACATGTCGCCGCCGGCGCCATCGCTGCCTAGGCTGTAGCTGACGAGCCCTTGCTTTGGCGTGCCGCGAGCGACGAGTACGGCACCGGCGCCGTCGCCGAAAAGGGCGGTGGTCTTCATGTCGGCGGGGTTGAGGACGCGGGAGTTGCAATCGCCGCCGATGACGAGGGCAAGTTCGCTGATGCCGGCAGCGACATAGGCGCATGCGGTGACGAGGGCGTACATGAAGCCGGCGCAAGCGGCCTCAAGTTCGATGGCGGGACAGAGCAGCTTGAGCCGGTCCTGCACCAGGCAAGCGGTGGAGGGAAAGCTCATGTCGGGCGTAAAGGTGGCGAGGACAAGGAGATCAATCTTGCGCGGGTCGATTTGGGCGTTGGCGATGCAGCGGGCGGCAGCTTCGTAGCAGAGATCGCTGGTGGCCTGGTGGGGGAGGGCATAACGGCGTTCGCGGATGCCGGTGCGTTTGATGATCCATTCGGCATCGTAGCCGTGCTTTTCGGCGAGATGTTCGTTGGAGACGACGGAATCGGGGACGTAGCTGCCGGTGCTGATGATGCGCACGCCGGTCAGCTTCTTGCAAGGGGGGCGCGGCTTGGCAGCTTCTTCATGGCTCATGAATCGATGATCCGTCGGGGAATTCGATCAGCCGTCCTGGGCTAAATCTCCAGTATACGGGGCAGAAAACCAATGGCCATGCGGTGTCAGCCGTCGTTCGCGACACCGCCGAGGTAATCGAGCAAAGCGCAGACCGCCGCAGCGGTAAAATCGATGCGAAGAGTTCCATCGTCGGAGGCAGCATGAAAACCGCCCAAGAGATGGCGGCGGCGGTACGTGGGGTCGAAGTGTTGGGTGTTGGCCTCGACGTACTGCAAACGAACGACGTAGGCGCGCCAGCGTTCGAGGGTGGGGCGGTATTGACGATCAAAGCGCTGGGCATCGCCGAGCTGACGAGCGACACGGCAAGCGAGCGCCAGTGACTGCGCATAGTCACTGCCCTGGGGGGTCGGACCTTCGGCATCGTTGGGAGCGGCGCGGAAGCCTCCCCACCATTGCTGGTGGTGCGGGTCGATCTGGCTGCATTGCAACGTGCAGAGCCAGTCGTTCATCTCGAAGACGGCGTCGGCGTAATCCTGTGATTTCGTCAGGAGATAGGCCTCGGCGTAGGCCGGTGCTTGCGAGGCGGCGACATCGGCGTTACGATGGGCGCGCCACTGGGGAAAGTAATAGCCCAAGGCCTTGTGAACGACATCGAGCTTCCAGGGCGCTGGGCGGCGGCGCTGGCTGGTGATCAGTCCGCACAAGGCCTGGCCGGGACCGCGCCCGCCGAAGCTGGCATCGGCCGTTTCCGATAGGGCGCCGTTGTCCTGTTGCCGGGAGGCGATGAAACGGCAAAGCTGTTCGGCTTTATCGAGAATATCCGCCTGGGGCATCGGCAGTTCGTTGATGGCGGAGACAAGCAGTCCTGCGGCCGCGATATGGTCGGCATCGACGACGGGGCCGCCGCAGCGAACCTGGCCGTTGGCCGTATCGGTCACGGTGTCGTCGAGAAAGCGGAGCACCGCTTGGGTGGCCTTGGCCGCGTAGCTGTCGTTGTTGAGATAGCGAGCCGCACGAGCCAGCGCGACCGTCGCTTCCAGTTGATGAAGGTAATCATCGCCTTCGAGAGTCTGATCGAGGGCAGGGAGCACGCCGTGGACGAATCGGCCGCTGTCCTGATTCATGTTCGCAAGCCATTGAGCGCCGCGCTCAATTTGGGATTGCACCTCTTGGATCGCCTGGGCATCGTGCGCTGACGCACTGCTCGCGGTGGCGTCAGGCTTGTGTTTCGGGACGAGCGCGAGGGAACCGCTGGTGTTGGTTACCGCGTCGTTTTTCTCGTTCGGGGTTGAGGGGGGCGTACGCGCGGGCGGAGGCGTATGGTCCTGACCAAGGGTTAGCGAAATGGCGACGAAGCCGCCGATCACAAGCGTGGCCAACGCGATGAAAAGATACATCCGTGTACGTCGCATAAGCGCCTCCCTGCGTGGCTTGCGCGGAGCACGCAGCTTGCGTGTCCGGTAATTACCCCCGAGACGCAATGGTAGCGGGGGAAACGACCCTGTTATACCCCCTCGGGCGAAAGCGGATCAAGTCCGGAACCGCTCGGCGCACCGATGCCGTGCCCAATTCCTGTAGGGCGGAAAGATTGGGCGGAAAAGTCGTCCTACTTCTCGTCTTTCTTCTTCGGGCCGGCGTCCTTTAATTCCTTCAAGATGTCCGCGACGTCGGCGTCGGTCAACTTCGGGAGTGCGGCTCGTAGTGCCTTCTCGTAATGGGCCACCTCGTTCTGCTCGTAGGGAAACCCGACGTTCTGCTTCTTTTTCTCCTTGCCCTCAGCGAAAGAGTCGGCAAGCACCTTGCCGTCAGACGACAAGAATACCCACACCGGCACCCCGCCCGGCTCGGGGGCGTACTGATCGTACAGCTTCTGCCCGCCAGGGTTGTCTTCAACGTCCACCTTTACGAACACGAGGTGTTTGCCGAGCGTCGCTGCGACTGTCGGCCGCTCGTGAAACTTGTCCAGATACTTACACCACCCGCAACTCTGCGAGCCGAACTCCAGGAATACCGCCTTGCCGTCTTTCTTGGCGACCGCCAGCCCGGTGGCGAGCACTTTGTCGGCCGGTTCGCCCTTTGGCTTCGGGTCCTCTGCCCAGACTGCGGTCGAAAGGACGGCGACAGCACTAGCGATTAGAATTTGTCTCATGGAGACCTCCTTGGGGATCATAGATTATTCGTACCGCGCGGGAAGGCAAGCACCGTCGGCACGATGCCGGCCGCGAATTGGTTGAAGACGTATTTCGTGTCGGGTGGTTCGGGTCTCCGCCAAACTTGCCCTGACCATAGGGGTGGCTGTATGGCGGGCGGGGAGTCGCATGGGTGTCGATTTGGCGGACGGGGAGTGGCAGGTGTTGTAAACCACGACCTAAAATAAGATATCGGCCCTGAGGCGCTGCGATGATGCCGCGACAACTTGTTGACCTTGTCGAAATGGACGACGATCCGCTTTGGTACAAGAACGCGGTCATTTATGAAGTGCATGTCCGCGCTTTCGCCGACAGCAACGGCGATGGTATCGGTGACTTTCCGGGACTCGTTGAAAAGCTCGACTACTTGCAAGACCTGGGCGTTACCGCGCTTTGGCTGCTGCCGTTCTACCCCTCCCCCCTACGTGACGATGGCTACGACATTGCCGACTACACCGAAGTCAACCCCATCTACGGCTCGCTCGGTGACTTCAAGAACTTCCTGCGCGAGGCTCACCGGCGCGGCTTGCGGGTGATTTCCGAGCTCGTCGTGAATCACACTTCGGATCAGCATCCGTGGTTCCAAAAGGCGCGGCGATCACCACCCGGCAGCCCGGCGCGGGATATTTACGTCTGGAGCGACACCCCGGAACGCTTCAAAGAAGCCCGGATTATCTTTAGCGACTTCGAAAAGTCGAATTGGACCTGGGACAATGTCGCGCAGGCCTACTACTGGCACCGCTTTTACTCTCACCAGCCCGACTTGAATTTCGACAATCCGGCGGTGCAGAAAGCCCTGCTGGATGTCGTGGACTTTTGGCTCGGCATGGGCATCGATGGACTTCGCCTCGACGCCGTGCCGTATCTCTATGAGCGTGAAGGCACCAACTGCGAGAATCTCGCCGAGACTCATGCCTTCTTGAAGCAGCTACGCAAACATGTTGATGATCGGTTCCGCAATCGCATGTTACTGGCTGAGGCGAACCAATGGCCGGAGGATGCCGTTGCGTATTTCGGCCAAGGCGATGAATGCCACATGGCGTTTCACTTCCCCGTCATGCCGCGTATGTTCATGGCCATCCAGATGGAAGATCGCTTCCCGATCATTGACATATTGCAGCAGACCCCGGCCATTCCGGACACGGCGCAATGGGCGCTCTTCCTGCGTAATCACGATGAGCTCACCCTGGAGATGGTGACGGATGAAGACCGCGACTACATGTACCGGGTCTACGCGCAGGAGATGACGGCACGATTGAACCTGGGCATCCGCCGCCGCCTGGCCCCACTGTTGGAAAACCACCGCGGCAAAATCGAGCTGATGTACGGCCTGCTCTTTTCCCTGCCCGGCACGCCGGTCCTGTACTACGGCGACGAGATCGGCATGGGCGACAACATGTACCTCGGCGACCGCAATGGCGTGCGCACGCCGATGCAATGGAATCCCGAGCGCAACGCCGGCTTCTCGCGGGCCAATCCCCAGCGGCTGTTTCTGCCTGTTATCATTGACCCCGAATACCACTACCAGACTTTCAATGTTGAAGCGCAACAAAACAATCCGCATTCCTTGTTATGGTGGTTGAAGCGACTGATCGCCCTTCGCAAACGGTCTCAGGCCTTGGGTCGTGGCACACTCGATTTTCTGTCCCCGGACAACCGCAAGGTTCTGGCCTTCGTACGGCGTCACGAGGGAGAAACGATCCTTGTTGTCGCGAACCTGTCCCGAAGCGTGCAGTGTGCGGCTCTCGACCTCACGCAGTTTAAAGGAATGGTGCCGGTCGAGATGCTTGGGCAGACTGCCTTGCCGCACATTGGCGATCAAGCGTACATCCTGACGCTTGGGCCGTACGCCTTTTACTGGCTAGCGCTGCAACCGGCCGCTGCGCGCTTATCGCCGGGCCAGGTGCTCCCCCCGCAAGGCCGACGGCCCTTATTGGAGAGTGAATTGCCCGTCCTGCAATCGACAGGCAACTGGCAAGAAATCTTCCGCAGCCGTTCGCGCGAAGAACTCGAGCGAGTGCTGCTTTCGTATATGCAGCGGCAACCATGGTTCCTCGGCGCCGAAAGGCAGCCGCGTGCCGCCGAGGTGCTTGATGCCATCCCAATCTCGAATCGTAAGCTGTCGGCCAACCTCCTGCTCGTAAATGTTCGCTATGCCGAGGGAGAAGATCGGCATTTCCTCGTGCCGATTGCCTTCAAACGAGCGCTGAAGGGCGCGGTGCGAGGGGCAAGCAAACCGGGGAACGACGCTGGTCACGACTTATCCGTCACCGCTCAAGTGGCTGCGGGTTCTTCGATCATTTGCCGAATGCGCGTTCGATTCCCCGATGATGGTGAAGAGCCGCACGAAGGTTGGCTCTTCGACCCGGCCGGCGAAAAGGAGTTGGCCATCGCGCTGCTTACTGCCATCGCTCGCCACCAGCGCTGCCGCGGCATCCATGGTGAGCTTCTGACATGGACCACCCCCGTCTTCCACACGGTCCACTTGTTTCACAAGTCGCGCCCCGAACCGTCGTTGCTCCTCGCCGAGCGTAGGAACACCGCTTGGACCTACGGCGACCGTGTCGTACTCAAAATGTATCGCGCCGTCGAGGAGGGCATTCATCCCGAAGTGGAGCTTGGCCGGGCACTGATGGAAAAGACCAGCTTCCGCAACGTCGCACCGCTCGCGGGCGGGATCGAGTTTCACAGCGGTCGCGGCCGGGCCATCAACTGCGCCGTCCTGCAGGGCTACGTTCCCAATCAAGGCGACGCGTGGTCGTATACCATCGACGCACTGAAGCGTTTCTTTGTTGACGTGCTGGCACACCGGGCTCAAACGGAACCGCTCCGGCCCGCACAGCCGTTCCTGGACGTGATCGCCGAACCTCTTCCCGGCGTCGTTGTCGAACAGATCGGTTCGTTTCTCGAGTCGGTGCGTCTGATGGGTCAGCGAACCGCCGAGTTGCACTTGGCGCTGGCCTCGCTCACGGACGATCCGGAATTCGCGCCAGAGCCGTTCACCGTTCTATATCAGCGCTCCTTGTATCAGACCGGCCGTACCCGCGTGGCGCAAGCCCTCGACCTCTTGCGGGAGTGCGAGTCGCAGTTGTCGGAGGAAGCGCGTGCCCCGGCACAAAGCCTCATGAATCAGCGCGCCGAATTGCTCGCGCAGCTTCGCCAAGTGCTGGAGAGACGAATTGGCGGACAGCGCATTCGCTGCCACGGCGATTATCGCCTCGACAGTCTACTGTCAACCGGCAAAGACTTTGTCATTATCGACTTCGAGGGAGAAGTGCTTCGAGCGCTCAATAACCGCAGGCACAAGCGCACGCCGATCAAAGACGTCGCCAACATGTTGCACTCGATCCATGCCTCTGTCCAGACCGCGCTGCGTTTGCCGGACCACCGCTTCGCGGATTTACCGGTATTGGAGCGCTGGGCTCGGTTTTGGAATTTTTGGGTGAGTGTGGATTTTGTGAAGAGTTATCTGGAAACCGCCGCGCCGGGTGGGTTCTTGCCCAAGACTCGCGAGGAGCTGCGTATTCTTCTTGAGTTCTACCTGGTCTCGCGCGGCCTCAGTGCCTTGCGCTGGCAGCTATTGACCAACCCGGCGGGCGCCCTGGTCCCGTTGCAAGCCCTGCTCCGCCTGATCGATCTACTCAGCCGAAAGTCGCAACAATCGCCACCGCTCGAAGCTTCCCACTCCGCCCAAAATGTTCCGCGCGGAACATGAAAATCGCCAAAATTCGAACCTTTCCGCTTCGCAAGCGCCTTCTACACCACGAGCTCGCGGAACATCCGGGGCACACTCCTTAAGTGCGATTCCCGCGGCCTCCGCGCCGTTCTTACAGACAAAGTGGCTAGTAGGCCAAGGTCACCTCGCAAGCTTGACTCCGGCACCTTGCCGTTGGGTCCCGTTCGGATAGTCTTGCCTACCAGAAACGTGCAACGAGCATCTTCATGTGCAGCCAGATTTCCATCCGAGGATCTCATGATGCATCACGGTCGTGATATGTTCTTGGTGCTGTTGGTTGCTTTGACACCTTTCCTCCTGGGCGGCGATGCCGCTCCGCCAAGGCAGGAGGTCTCCGGCTCGCAAAGACCGGAGGAAGAACCTACGCCTGCCGCGAAAGCAGAGAGCGATCAACGTGCTCCATCGGCCACCGACAAGCGTCCGATGTCCGTCGATGACTTGTTCAAGTTGGAGTCGATCGGCGACCTGGCCGTTTCTCCCGATGGGCAAGAGATCGCCGTCACTCTTAAGCGGCCATTAAACACGTGCAAGAACTACAAACGAGATTTTCTCGACGACAACGATCACGCGGATGTTTACCTAGTTCCCCGAGCGGGAGGTACGTCCAAGAATCTTACCGAAGGTCTTCAGGACGGCATTGGTTATTGGAAGCCGGCTTGGTCTCCGGATGGGCAAAGGATCGCCATGCTATCGACCAAGGGTGGCGACAATGTTCGGCTGTACGTCTGGGAACGAAAGACCGGCGAAGTCAAACGCATGACCGAGCGCGGCGTGGACCTTTATGCCTCCACAGGCGGAAGCGCACGAAACCCCTACATCTGGCTGAGCGATACACGGCTGGTATGTGGCGTGATGCCGGCCGGCAAGCAGCATCTGGGCTTTGTCGTTGAGCAGCACATGCAACAGACCGCCACGCGCGAGTGGCCGAAAACAGAGAAAGGCAGCGAGCCGGCGGTCAGCGTGTTGGAAAGCGGGATTGAGATTCCCGAGACCGCTCGTCCGCTGGGGCAAATACTCGAAATCGACGTCGAGTCCGGCAAGTCCACGGTACTGGCCGATGGGAACTTCCACCACGTGATGCTTTCGCCCAACAAGCACTATGTGGGCGTGGTTGCCGAGACTGGGGCGGTTCCGCCGAGTCCAAAGCATCCTCTCCGATTTGAGAATCTGCAACGATCCAAAGCGGGCATCATCGCCTTGGATGAAAAACGCCCTGTGCGCTGGGTCGAAGGCCTCGTTGATCCAAGGTTGGGCGGAGGCGAGATTGCACATGCCTGGTCGCCGGACGGCGACACCCTGGCAATGATTGCCAAGTCGGACCGGGACGATGAACTTGCGGAAACTCTGTTCGTGATCGAAGCCAAAGAAGCCACGGCACAACGAGTCGGACCTGAAAAGTTGAAAGTTAAGAGCGTTGCCTGGACCAGCGGCAACGACTTGCTGGCTTACGGTTCCAATGAATCTTCGGGCAAAGGTAAGCGTGCGGATTGGTGCGCATTCAACCGGGCCGACCCCAAAGCATCGCTACGCAACCTGACCTCCAAGTTGGCCGCAGCCCCAGCCTCACTTTTGCGGTCCGGTCAATCGAAGTCAGCGATGATCGGCGTCGCCGACGGCAAACTCTGGACGGTCGATGCCTCAAGTGGTGAAACAGCTCAAGTAACGGTCGAGCTTCCGGAGAAGATTGCGTCGATTATCTGGCCAAAAGCCAACGAACCGGAGCCGACTCCAGCCTCGTCTTTGGTGGTGGAATTGGAGCCGGCCAAGGACGTCAAAGCTGAGAAAGCAGCAAAGCGGAAGGCCTGGTTTCTGCTTACGCCGGCAAAAGGCTCAGCGGAGGCTGTCCCATTTGTCCGCCCGAGCGACAAGGCGCAACTGGTGCAGTATCTTCCCAACAAAGACCTCAGCGTGTTTTCCGCCAATGAGCCCGACGGTACGTTTCTTTGGACCTCTGGAAAGATCCCGGCTTCGTTTGCCAAGTGCGTGGCTCTAAACGAATTCCTCAGCCTGGTGGCTGAAGCGGAGCGGTTGCTTATCGAGTATCGAGGAGTGGAAGGCGATACGCTCAAGGGGCTGGTGCTGCTGCCGCCAGGCTATGAGAAAGGCAAGCGTTATCCAGTCGTTTCTTGGGTCTATGCAGGGAGCGTCCGCAAAGACACGAACTATAGCCTTGCCGACAAGAATAAAACGAATTGCCTGAATCTCAACATGCTGACATCGCGTGGCTATGTCGTGCTGGTGCCCAGCATGCCGCTTTCGCCCGATGGTGAGGCGAGCGACCCCGCGATCGATTTGCCAAAGGGCGTTCTCAATGCGGTAGACAAATTGATCGACCTTGGCATCGCCGATCCCAATAAACTGGCTGTCATGGGCCAGAGTTACGGCGGCTACAGCACCTACAGCCTGGTGACCTACACCAAACGCTTCAAATCGGCGATCGCCCTGGCCGGTTTATCGGATCTCAACAGTTTCTACGGCGTCTTCGATGCGCGTTTTCGCTATGGCGAATTTGCCCATGAAGACTTGTTCGGCCCGGCCTGGTCCGAGACCGGCCAAGGCCGCATGGGCAACCCTCCCTGGAAGGATCTGTCGCGCTACATCCGTAACAGCCCCATCTTCGTCGTCGATCGCGTGCAAACGCCGCTGCTCATCATTCAAGGGGATGTGGACTACGTGAGCCAACAGCAAGGCGAGGAGTTCTTCATGGGACTTTACCGCGAGGGAAAGCGAGCGCGTTTCGTCCGTTACTGGGGCGAAGGCCACGTGCTGCGCTCGCCGGCAAACATTCGCGACATGTGGCAGCGCATCCACGGCTGGCTCGAGGAATGTTTTCAGGAGAAGACATCGTCCGGCAAGGGCGATGGAGCAATAGTAGACAAGTGATTCCAGTAGGATGGTCCGAGATGCCAACTCGGTCCAAGTTCGGGAAGATCGGATGGAACTGCCGGAAGACGATGACTAGCCGCTACGTGGCCATTGCCTCATCATGTTCGCTCGTCGAGGCGCGGCTCTTGAAGGGGCTGCTTGAGGAAAATGGTGTCGCCGTAGGCGTGGTCGAGGAGTCTGCGCCAGGAAGAGGGTTCTTTGCAGGACAGGGAAACAACTTCTCCGTCCACGTGCCGGAAGCGGATGCGGAGCGAGCCTTCCAGCTGATTCAGGAATTCGAAGCGGAACCGGAGGACGACGCGAGTGGTAGCGGTCCAGCAGATCTACATTCCCAGCAATCCGAGGCCATTCGCCCCCGCCAATTCTCGCATGATGACTCGATTTCCCCCGGAATTGCCAAGGATGTCGCTCGGTCTCGTGACGACCTTCCAGACGCGGTCGGATCGGCGTCCTTCGATGAAGTGCCGGCCCGGACAGGGGGATTTCAAACCTGTCCTCAATGTCGATCGGGCGTCGATGCCGGCCGGGAAACCTGCCACTGGTGCGGAGCTTCTCTAGCCGTGACTGCTTCCGACGCCACAAAAGAACAATCGTCGTTCGATTCAGAAGACAAAGATGATTCCGAGCAAGTTGTGGACGCCGCCGCCCTTCGGGAAATCGAAGGATCCGTGGGCGACACGAAGTGCAATCGAGCATTCATTCTGTCGCTCTTTGGCGTGATCCTTATCGGCGTGCCTGCGATGTGTCTCGTTTCTGGATCATTGCGCGTTTTCCCAAGCTCGATTCTCCTTGGGATCGCAATCCTTTCGGGTAACTTGATTTCATTCGGCATGTGTCTTGAGATCCTGATGAATCGGTATGAATTGAGTCCGCGCGGACAGGCCAAACTTGCAACCGCCCTGATCGTGGATGTACTGGTGATTGGGGGCTTCGTACTGCTGCAATTTATCGATGTGGCGAAATAACGCCTTGCTTCGCGGGGGGAACAGGGGAAACCGCTATGTGCGTGGCTTTTTCGCCGCTTTGTTTGCAGTTTTCCCTTCGCGGAGCTCCGGTCGTTCCGATGCTTTCCGAACCAACCCGCCCGACGATTATTTTGAAATGCCGAAACAAACGCTGATGAAAAGGACGGTTACTCAACTCGATGACACGCTGACGTGTCGCCTCCGTGGCCGCCGCACTCCCGCAACAAAATGCAGCAGTTCCTGCATGGTACGCCCATTGATTAAGGCTTGTTACCTCACCTGGGCACCGGTAAGCATCCTCATTCCACTTCCCCGGACCGACGCTAATGCCCACACCCGTGTACTGACAGTAGACAAACTCCTTGCCCCGACTCACCGCCAGTACCGCCGCCCTCGCCGCATGGATCGCTGGGTCCCCAACGTCACGCTCGCGCATTGCTGCCTCAAAAGCCGCCGCGCGCGCTGCTTGTCTCTCCGCCTCCCCAATCTGTCCGTCGGCAAACATCTCGGCTACTTCGACCGCCTTCCGGCTGGCATCGTCATCAAACAGGTGCCATATCCGACGGCAGCACGCGCAGGCAAAGAGGCGTAGCTTCCGCTCAGGCGCTTCGGGCCCGAGGAATACAAGCATCCGAAACGGATCGCGGGATTCCAACCAATCATTTTCGGTCGCGATGATCTTTCCGACCATAGCTCTGCGCACTGTGCTCTTGTGGTTCTCCTGCTCTTACCGGACACGCGGCGGTGCGATT
>Ga0207150_1157_pt1 | contig 11516 bp, 10 predicted proteins | sample Alteio_BWMinHeat_32_FD_153526 | JGI IMG/M metagenome (GOLD analysis project Ga0207150, IMG submission 153526) | Enriched cells from forest soil in Barre Woods Harvard Forest LTER site, Petersham, Massachusetts, United States -... | ecosystem: Environmental > Terrestrial > Soil > Temperate forest >...
CTCTCGGCCGGCCTCGTGTGCCCACGCCGATGTAGCCGCGGTAACGATGGCGCGCGCCGCAGTCATCGGAAAGGCTTCGGCAAAAGTGTCCTGGATTGGAACGTTATTGATCGTAAACATCGTGCAAACTGCTAAATGACGGTGTGCGTTGATGCTGTATCTTACGAGTAAGACCGTGCGCGAGGGCTTGGGTTTTGTCTCTTTCGGTATAATAGAAACGGCACCTCAATTCTGGAGACTCGGCCATCGATCTTTTCCGTGACCAACATGAAGCCAATCGCCGCAACGCCCAGCCCTTGGCGGTGCGCATGCGGCCGCGGTCCATTGATGAAATGGTGGGTCAAGAACACATTCTCGGACCGGGCAAGTTGCTGCGGCGGATGCTGCAGGCCGATCGCATCAGCTCACTGATCCTTTACGGACCTCCGGGGACAGGCAAGACCGCGCTGGCTCACGTCATCGCGGCGCAAACACAGTGCCGATTTCATCCGCTCAATGCCGCGGCCGCCGGGATCAAGGAAGTGCGCGAGGCCATTGAACAGGCCCGCACCGAGCTTGAGACCGCCGGCAAGCGCACGATCCTATTCGTGGATGAGCTGCACCGCTTCAATCGCACACAACAAGACGTGCTGCTGCCCGATGTCGAAAATGGAATCGTGATTCTCGTTGGCGCGACGACGCAAAATCCATTTTTCGCCATCAACTCGCCGCTCTTGAGTCGCAGCCAGATCTTCACCCTCGAACCACTCACGCGGGAGCAGATCGAGGTCGTGCTACGCCGCGCGCTCGAGGATCGCGAAAGAGGTCTGGGCCGCATTCCGGTTGAAATCAGTGAGGACGCCTTGAGTTATCTCGCGGAAATGAGTGATGGCGATGCCCGGCGTGCACTTTCGGCGGTCGAGGTCGGCGTCTTGTCGGCCTCGGAACGTCCTGTCCGGTTCACGCTGGAAGTCGCCCAGGATTCCGTTCAGAGGAAACTGCTCGACTTCGACCCATCAGGAGACACGCACTACGATCTTGCCAGTGCGCTGATCAAGAGCATGCGCGGCAGCGACCCGGATGCGGCGATTTATTGGCTGGCACGAATGCTCGAAGCCGGTGAGGACCCACGCTTCATTGCACGCCGAGTCGTGATCTGCGCCTCGGAGGATGTCGGCAATGCGGATCCTCAGGCCCTGGTCGTGGCAGCAGCGGCACTGCAGTCGGTCGAATTCGTAGGCTTACCGGAGTGCCAGTTGCCGCTCGCCCAGGCGGTGACGTACATCGCGACAGCTCCCAAATCAAATGCCGCAACCATGGCAATCGCCAACGCTCGAAAGGATGTTCGCGAGGGACGTACCCTTGCGGTTCCCAAACACTTGCGCGACGCCAGCTACAAGGGCGCCGCCACATTCGGGCATGGCGAAGGTTATGATTACAGCCATGACCACGAAGGCGGTTGGGTGGATCAGGAATACCTGCCGGAAGCGCGTCGCTACTATGAGCCCACCGACCGCGGCCACGAAGCCGTGATACGGCAACGGATGGAAGATTTGCGTCGGCAGAGAGGTGCCGGCAAAAATCAAACCTGACCGGTCTACCGCGCCATGTACTATCCAAAGGACGAGCCCCTCCCTGAGAAGTCGTCCACGTCTGCCAGCTGTTCACTGGAAAGGGAACAGCCTTTGACGGCACCGATCAAACGCAATGAGGGGAATACGTCGGGCAGGTGGTGGTGACAAGCTCCGGAGAGCCGTCCATGTCAGCGGCAAACACCGTCCAAGATCTCAATCGGCAACGCGCTCAAAAAGTGAATCAAGAAACGCGCAGCAACCCGCAGTCGCCGTATGCGGACAAGAAACCTGAAGAACTCGTTCTTTCTCGAGATTCGACAAACAAAACGGTCATTGCCATAACGAATGGGGTCTCTGGCATCGCAAAGAGAAACAATGCGATCATGTGATTCTTCATATGCACATTGAATAGCTTATGCGGAACCATGTGTATGGGCCGGGATTTGGTGGCCTTACAAACTGAGGCCTCAGAAAATGCTTCGTGCCCTTATTTCTTGGCCGCCTCAGTCATCGGTCCCGGCCAATAAAGACGCGCGGAGTGGCAATCGGTTCGGCGAAAAACGGTTTCAACTGGAGCCCGAGCTGGCCGTGTTGAACACGCTCAACAAGTAAGAACTCCTCGACCTCGTTGCCTACCTGCTCAGCGGCGGCGACCCGGGGTATCCGGCGTTCAAGTGATCGGAGTTGCCGTGCCTGGACTCGCGCCGGCGGGAACTTGATCATGCACACGTCCGATATACGACCTAGCGCCAACATCCCGCCAGCGATTTGATCAAGCTTCGCCTGGGGCTTCGTCGCAGAGGTAGTTGGCGACGCTTGTCCGTCCCCTTTGCTGCCCGCAGGGGAGGCATGATTCGGTATGAAACATTCTAGGAAGAGAACAATGCTGACGGCATGTGCGAACTTGGGAATTTGAAAATGTATCGATCCCTGGCGAGATTTTTCCGTGAAGGGTGGCGCAATGGCGTTTTGGCTCGAATCTGTATTCTTTAAGACTACTTCCCGGGAAAGAGCAGCTCGCATGAAGGCAATTCCGATTCCATCGACACCGAACCGACGCTCGAAATCTCGCGCCGCCTCATTGGCGACTTCGACCCAAAATCTGTTCCTTTCGTAAATCCGTCGCCAAGTCTCCATGGCAATGGACCCGATCAAAGCTAGTCCCAGACATGGATGGTGAGTTCATCTGTGAAGATAGATTTGGTACTACCAAGGGCGTCGCGGGCGGCAATTTCATCATTGTCGGCGAGACGCAATCTAGGACACTAGCCGCAGCCGAGGCCGCCGTCGCCGCTATCCGAACTCTCCGGGATGTAATTCTGCCTTTCCCCGGCGGTATCGTTCGTAGCGGCAGCAAGGTTGGCAGCAAGTACAAGAAGCTAAAAGCCAGCACGAACGATGAGTTTTGTCCGACCCTGCGCGGCTCGGTGAACTCGGCCCTCGCGGACAAAGCGGGCTGTGTCTACGAAATTGTAATCGACGGCCTCGACCTGCCTGCCATCGAGAAAGCCATGGTCACCGGCATCCGCGCTGCATGTCTGCCCGGCATTCTGTCCATAACCGCCGGTAATTACGGCGGCAAGTTAGGACCGTACCATTTGCATCTGCACAAGTTGTTGGCGTGACGGTCTAGTGTCACTGCAAGGCTTTTTTTGGGGTGGCAAGAGGGTGGCACGCCCTGAGTCCGCGAAGGGCGTGGCCAACTGTCCTTGGCTCTTTGACACGCCCTTCGCGGACTCAGGGCGTGCCACCCATCCAACCCCAAGGCCAAGGCTTGAAGGGGCACTAGGGAGCAATGTCGTAATACGTCGAGTATACGCTGCATGCTCCATTACGGACTTCTTCATCGCTTCGTGCGTGGCCTGCGAATCGTTCCAGCGCCATTGCTGAAACATCCAAGCCGGGGTCGCCGTGAACCATCCAATCGGCCATGACCTTTCCTACACCACCTGCCGATGATACTCCATGTGCGCAAAAGCCGCATGCCACCCATAGGCCCCTAATGTCGCTTGAAGGCCCCAGCAGGAATTCGCCATCCGCGGTGAAGGCCTCCAGCCCGTTGACCTCACGTAAGTTAGAACACGAACGAAGCGCCGGAACTCGCTCAACCGCCGCCCTGTGCAACGGCTCAAAACGTGTTCGGTCAAATGAACGGATAGTCGGATTGGTATCTTCGGGGATAAGGTCCTCAAATGTCACCGGGTTTCGTTCATAACCCCCGTACACCAAGCTGGAACCTCGCTGCCGAAAGTAGACCAAGCCGTCCGGGTCGCGCAGATTTGGCACGACCCTGTTTTCCAACTCGGGCAGCGTCGTGCTGACAACATATTGATGATTCATCGGCACAACCGGCAAGCTCAGGCCTACCAAACGACCGATCATCGGCGACCAGATCCCCGCAGCCACGACTACCGTCTCCGCCTCGATCCGACCATTCTGCGTAACCGCTGCACGAATTCGACTGTTTGCTACGTCGATTTGCTGTACCCGGCTATTCGCTACAAAGGTGACGCCGAGCTCCTCCGCCTCATGTTGCAGTGATCGAGCCAGAATCACCGCATCCGCCGATCCGTCGCTTGGCAAACACAGTGCACCCTCAAGGCCGGTTAGGTTCAACAACGGAAACAGCTTTCCAGCTTCCGCGGCAGTCACAAGATGTACCTCGAGTCCCACGCTTTGTGCGAACGCCGCCTGCTGCTGCATCTGAGCCCACCTGGCTTTCGACGACGCGACCCGAAGGCTTGCTTCGCCCATGAATCCGGCTTCGCCATCGACGCTCAGTGTTCGATAGAGCGACACACTGTACATCAACATGCGCGTCAAAGCCGCCGATGAGCGCAATTGACCGACCAGTCCGGGCGCGTGGCTTGTCGTCCCGCTCACGAGCTCGCCCTGGTCAAGCACAACGATCTCTCGCCATCCTAACCGGGCCAGGTGGTAGGCGATGCTCGAGCCCACGATGCCGGAGCCGATAATGACAACCCGCGCTTGCTTGAGCATGGCTGCATCCTCTACTTTTGCCGCGGACCTAACGTACAATTCTCCGTGATGAAAACCCTCTACTGGGCATCGCACGCTCTGTGTGCTGCCATTGGTATCGCCGCCGGCCTCGGATTTGTCCAAACGCTGCTACATTGGCTCCCTGATTGGATGCCCTTTCCGAACCAAGCACACATGGCCCGCGTGGCGATCGGGGCTGTTCTGCTTTTCACCGGGGCGCTGTTTACCCTCCGCGTTTGCGCCCAACTGATGGTCATCTGGTCGGGCCTACCATCCACCGTCAAGGCGCGCTACCGCGTGTACGATGCATTCGCCTACCTGCCGTTCCTCGTCTTCAATCTGACGGCAAGCGGCGTCCCCATTCCGCTTTCCAGCACGCCGGTGTTTGTGCTCGGTGCCTGCGTGTTGCTCCAGGCGGTGCTGATCTGCGGCCTCCTGACAACCGAGCTCGGCATGGGCGCGTTTGCTTCGTTCCAGTGGCTGTCGTTTCTGTTCTTTCTTTCCGGGTTTGCGGCGCTCATCTATCAAATCGTCTGGCAGCGCGTCCTGTTCGGCCTGTTCGGTGTCAACATCGAGTCTGTTACCATCACCGTTTCCCTTTTTATGTTCGGCCTCGGCGTAGGCTCATTGGTGGGCGGGCAACTCGCCAGGCGTCTGCCGGCTTACGCGCCGCAACTGTTTTTGCTTTGCGAGGCAGCCATTGGAATCTTCGGCCTGTTCAGCATTCCCTTAATTGAGCGGGTCGGCGAGGCTACGCTCCAGGGCTCTCCGTTTACGGTCTCGCTGGCGACCTATGCGCTTCTCGGTTTGCCGACGATGGCCATGGGCGCGACCCTCCCCATCCTCGTCAGCCATTTGAATCGATTCTATGCGAATGTGGGTAAATCGGTCGGCATCCTGTATTTCAGTAATACTCTCGGCTCCGCTGCAGCATGCTTCGTTACGGCCGACATCCTCTTTGTGTTACTCGGCCTCCAGGCTGCCGTATACGTCGCGGCCGCGGGCAACTTCATCGTTGCCATCCTTGTCTTCGCCTACTGCCGACAAGTCGGAAGAAAGAAGGGGAGAATGGGAGAATGGGAGAATGGGAGAAACACAGAACAAGATTCCTCTCCCGTTCTCCCCTCCTCCCCTTCTCCCATTCTCTCCTCGTTTCCCCCTCTCCGCTTCCTGGTCGCGCTGCTGCTCGCTGGGGCCACCGGCTACATTTCCCTTAGCCAGGAGATACTTTGGTTCCGGGCCATTTCCTACATCACCGCAGGCAAGCCGGATGTCTTCGCCTACGTTCTTGGCTTTCTGCTCGTCGGTGTTGCACTCGGTGCATTGATCGCCAAGCAAGTTTGCGAGGCGGGATCGCAATACGCCATGCCCTTCATCGTCATTGTGCTCGCTCTTTCGGGCTTGTGTTATGACCTGTCGCTGCCCCTTAGCGCCGCGTGCCTGACTCACTATGGCACCTCCGGGCTTGTGTCGGCATACTTCGCGGTCACGATCATCGCGATGATGCTTGGCTCGGTTTTCCCCGTCGTCTGCCATTTCGGTGTGCAAGGCCGCACGGCCGCGGGCTTTTGGCTTTCCCTGGTTTACTTCGTGAATATCGTCGGAGCCACTGCCGGTCCGCTTCTGACGGGCTTTGTTCTGCTTCAGGTGCTACCCCTTGATCGAAACTGCTTGTACCTCAGCGTCGCCACGCTGGCGTTATCGGGCGTCTTGGGATTTTTATTCCTCCGCAACAATCGGCCGCGCATCGTCGCTGTCACCGCAGCGACGGCCGCGATCGCGTTTCTGGCGATTATCCATGAGGACCTTTACAACGACATCTTTGCCAAGATGCACCTCAAGTCCGGGTACGCAGCGTATTTGGATTACCATGGCGGCGAATCGCCCTACAAGTACCTCATTCAGAACCGCAGTGGTGTAATCGCCGTTGAAGACATGCCGCCCGCCGACGTCATCTACGGCGGGGGCATTTACGACGGCCGTTTCAACATCGATCCCTTACTCCGTTCTCCCGGTGAATTCTGGAGCGTCAACATCATCGAGCGCGCCTACATGATGGCCGCTCTGCATTCCGAACCTAGAGACGTCCTCGAGATCGGCCTGAGTAGCGGCTCTTGGTCACGGGTGCTCGCCGACAATCGCGCGATTGAGCATCTTACAATTGTTGAAATCAACCCCGGCTACGTGGAACTCATGGACCACTATCCGGAAAGTGCCGAGGTCAAGCGCGATCCACGCGTCAATATCGTTGTTGATGATGGCCGGCGCTGGCTACGGCGCCACCCGGATCATCGCTTTGACTTCATTCTCATGAACACCAGTTACCATTGGCGCGATCACTGCACCAACCTCCTCTCCGCTGAGTTTTTGCAGCTTTGCAAAGACCATCTGAAACCGGGCGGCGTCATGTATTACAACACCACGGAATCCACGGACGTCATCTACACTGCCGCTCAGGTCTTTGCTCACATCACGATCTACTACAACTTCGTGGCGGGGAGCGATTCACCCTTTGACATGACCGACGCAAAGAAACAAGAGAACCTCTTACGCTTCGTTCACGATGGTCAGCAAGTCTTTGATCTCCACGATTTCGCACGCCGCCGCCTGCTGCGCACCCATTTCATCGACATTGATATGACTGATCAGGCCGATTACTGGCGAGCACGGAAGGGACATTGGCGCATCACGGATGACAACATGGCCACCGAATACAAGTCCATAGACAATGGCGAAGACCGCTGGGAGATTAGCCTCGCCGGCCGCCTCCTTGGTAGGCAAAGCCCCTGATGCAGGCTCCCTAGGTCATCGTAATGCAGTTCCATCAGACTTTTATTGTCTGACCAAAAAATCAAGATCGGCTCCAAACAAGCTCCAAGTAAGCTGCCCAGTCAATTCGGTTTTGGCCAAGCAATAAAAAACTCACACTGCTTGGCACAACTTAACCTAAAGTTGATTGTTCTTGGGCGGGATCGGACACAGGCAGGTTTTTTTGATTCGTTTCGCGCGACTCAATTCGACGACGGGAGACTGCAGTGGCTAAGGACCAACGAACCATCGAAATATCGCCATCGTCTGCGCCGTACGGCCCCGTCTTTCCTCGCACAGATTGTGTGGCCGAGAATCAGTGCCAGGACACCGGACCCAATGCGCAGGAAACAGACATCAGTGCCGGCGACCCTCTCGCGCCCACAGATGATTCGGCCGCTGCGGGCAAGTTCTGGTTCTTGGATCCTCCGCGAGAACCGGGCGAACTTGGCTGGCTGCATCACTACCGTGTTCTCAAGCTTCTTGGAAAGGGTGGTATGGGCTTGGTCTTCCTGGCGGAGGATCCACGGCTCAAGCGCGCCATCGCCATAAAGGTCATGCGCCCGGAACTGGCGGAAAATCTTGTGAGTCGCCAGCGCTTCTTGCGTGAAGCCCGCGCGACAGCTGCCATCAGTAGCGAGCACATCGTGGCCGTCCACGATATCGGCCAAAGTAAGGAGATCCCCTATGTCGCAACCGATCTGCTGCGCGGCAGCTCGTTCGACGCTTATCTCAAGGAGAAGCGGTGGCTGACGGTTTTGGAAGTTGTCCACACCGGATTGCAAATCGCTCAAGGATTGGAGGCGGCACACAAGCTCGGCCTTATCCATCGTGATATAAAGCCTTCCAACATCTGGGTCGAGGAGGGCACCCATCGAATCAAGCTGCTCGATTTCGGTTTGGCACGGGCAGCGGATCGTGATACGAATTTGACGGAATGTGGCGCGGTGGTTGGCACTGCCCTGTACATGGCCCCGGAACAAGCAAGCGGCCGGGAAGTGGATTGTCGCTCCGATCTTTTCAGCCTGGGATGCGTGTTATACGAAGCGGCATCGGGCAGAAATCCTTTCGATGGAAACTCCAATGTCGCACCGCTCTTTGCCACCGCATTGGTAGACCCCCTTCCTTTGAAAGATGTGGCCTCGGCCATGCCTGCTGACTTATGCGGCCTCATCATGCAGTTACTGGAGAAAGACCGGGCTTTACGGCCGGCCTCGGCAACGGAAGTGATTGAACGATTGCGCGGAATCTCCACCATGTTGACCTCTCCGCCTCCGACCCAGCCGTCGGGATCCAGACCCCAGGCGACGCGCCCTCTATCGATCCGCCAACGGAAGCCGCGGCGCCGGCTTGTGTCGATCGGACTCGGACTGGTCGGAGTCCTCGCCGGTGCACTGGGGCTTGCTTTCCTTCTAAGGGGCGGTTCCGATCGGCAAGCGAGCCGCGAGACCGGCCCTATTCAGGTCGCCGCCACCGAGGACCTTGTGTTCGGCATGAGCGCCCCCTTCACGGGTCCAGCGCGGGAACTGGGTCGGGACATGAAGCTCGGAATCGAGACTTGCTTCCACGAGACCAATGAACATGGGGGAGTTGGCGGAAGGAAGCTACGTCTGCTTGCGCTGGATGACGGATACCAGCCCGATCGCGCCCTGGAGAACATGAAACGCCTTTACGAGAATGACCATGTCTTCGGCGTTATTGGCAATGTGGGCACGCCGACCGCTGAGCAAACGGTTCCTTACGCTCTGTCAAAGAAGATACTTTTCTTCGGAGGCTTTACCGGTGCACCCCTCTTGCGTGCCGACCCACCGGATCGCTATGTATTCAATTACCGCGCCAGCTATGCCGAGGAAACAGCAGCTATCGTCAAATACTTGATGACGATCAACCGAATTGCAGCAGAGGAGATCGCCGTCTTCGCCCAACGGGATGGGTATGGCGACGCCGGCTTTAACGGTGTGGCCAAAGTGTTGCGCCAGCACGGCCGTCAGCCGGAACAAATTCTCCGAGTCGGCTACGCCCGTAACAGTGCCCAAGTGGAAGAGGCAGTACAAACTATCCTCGCCCACAAAGAGATACGTGCTGTTGTCATGGTTGCCACCTATCATGCAGCTGCTCAATTCATCCAGCAGACCAAGAACGCCAATGGGCGGATGTGCTTTGCTAATGTCTCATTTGTTGGAACGGATGCTTTGGCCGATGACCTGAGACAAATGGGGCCGGGCTTTGCCAACGGTGTGATCGTAACGCAAGTTGTTCCGCATCCGGCTTCTCATGCCTCGGTGGTTCTGAAGTTTCAGGAGGCGCTGAGCCAGTATGACCCAAGCGAGCAACCCCGATTCGTATCGCTTGAGGGTTACATCGATGCCAGGATTCTGGTGGAAGGGCTACGCCGCTCCGGGACCACTTTGACGACGGAAACCCTCGTCGAAGCTCTGGAATCAATAAACGGCTTGGACATCGGGCTGGGTGTGCCATTGAGCTTTGGCCCGTCGGAGCACCAAGCATTGCACAAGGTTTGGGGTAGCGTGTTCGACACCCAAGGGAAACTGCAAGTCCTTCCCTTGGAATGAGTTTACCGATTGGAGTGTTTCGGGACGGCCCGGCTTCCCCGGCGCGCTCGTAGCATGCTTCTCTGCTCCTCAAGCAGGAATTGCCAGATTTGTGCCTGCAAAGCCTTGTCAGCGGCGGGATCCATCGACGGCAAGCACTGAAATCCCGCGAACGTCTTATCGGCCTTGGTTTCCACATGGATCAGTCGTGCCCGGATCGAAAGGGCTTGGCGCTGCCGCGGAAGCGTTAGCTCAATCCGGAACTGATCGTGCCGGCCAAGCTGAAAGTCACCGGCTGTCACTCGAATGCGCACGCCCTCGAGAGACATGTCGGTTACTTCACCCAGTCCACGCACCTTCGAGCCAATCGCCTCCAACCGCGCCGCGGGTCCTTGGCCTTGCTCAAAACAATGCCGGTAGTAATTACGGCGCGATTCCATGGTATTCGGAATCTTCGGCTGGCGCGGGTCGCCCGGATTAGTTATTTCGTTCCCGCTTCGCGGATTGCGGCACCCGCGCCATAAGCCAGAATTCCCATCTTACGTTTGTGGCCCTACTCGGGCTCTAGCGAACGGCCGATAGCTAAATGGGACGGGCCAGAATCTACCCGGCGTTAGAAACGCCGGGCTACCATCAGCCGTCGCTACGCGACGAAATCCGGACCATGGAAACGAGCGAAGCGGAATGCTGCTTGTGCGCCGGCTTGCAAGAACAGCTCCAGGCCTATGGCCGCGCCATGGTCGTGCTTCAGCGACTCAAATCGCCGGCAGCGCTGGATGCCGCATTGTTGAGCGCGGCCATAAAGGCTCTGCTTCACGAAGTCAGAACCGCTGAAACAAAGCTCCTTCTCTCTCCGTCGGCTTGGATGGCGCAAGGTACACCGTCAAGCCCGCGCGCCCAAGCGCTTCTTGTGCGAGTCCAAGTAGCCATTGAGCGCGTCCAGAAAGAACTCGCCGACTTAGAGAATACGGTAAGCTCGCACCTCGGAAACTTGAATCGCGACATCGATAACTCAGTACGCGCCTTGAAAATGCACCAAGCTTATGTGGGTGGGCGTCTGCCGGCTTGATACTCTACGACGATTTGAATCTTTGTTCCTGCAACCGTTGCTTTGCACCCTGGACGGAACCTGATGCTCTTCCATTCGCTTGCCGCCGTTGACCATTTTGTTGGCCAAGTCACCGAAAGCGGCGCCTCGCAATCCGTAAAGCTCGCCCAGCTTCCTGGCAAACATATTGATACTGCCAAATTCCACGATCCAAGAGCGGCCGCGGACCCGGGGATGTTTGTCGCCTTGCTGCTGCAGCTCATGGAACCACCCCTTAACGCTTCGAAAGATCAAAGAGTGGCCGAAATCCCCGTAAGTATCGTCAATGATTCGCCAGGCCCCGTGCCCGGCACTTTCGACAGGACTGGCACAACCGCTCCACGGATTTCACTGATATATGATCGCGGCCTGGAGCCGCATGCAACAAGCACTGTCACGGATGTCGATAACTCCTGCAGCCGTGAAGGTGCGGCGCCTGCCGGAGTTCCGTATTCTGCCTTTGAGATTGATCGAGGCCAGCCGGAGCCTCACGAAGCGTTGACAGCGGTGCAGCTT
>Ga0207150_1019_pt1 | contig 11478 bp, 6 predicted proteins | sample Alteio_BWMinHeat_32_FD_153526 | JGI IMG/M metagenome (GOLD analysis project Ga0207150, IMG submission 153526) | Enriched cells from forest soil in Barre Woods Harvard Forest LTER site, Petersham, Massachusetts, United States -... | ecosystem: Environmental > Terrestrial > Soil > Temperate forest >...
ATTGTCACATAATAAATATCACTGCCAGCAACTGTCGCTGATATTTTATCTTCATTATTCTCGGATGAAATTTTTAAATCATGCACGCGATTGTTACGATAATAGCCATGCCCTCTCGTATAATAGGTGCTGGAGAAACCTTCTTTAATATTTTCTTTACTGAGCGAATGTAGCAGCATATTGACTCGCGGGTCGGGTTAGAAAGTCGTGATTATAACGAGATTGTTGTGAGTGGCAATATTTCTGCGGCAAATATCAATGAATTGGTGGACCAACTGTTTTTTCGTCACGAAAATGTCACAATTTCGTCACAGTGTTTGATGAAGTCTTGAAAGAAATTGACGACTGAATTCTATAATACTTTGATTTTAAAGGTTTTTAGGAAGCTGTAGATCGGATTTGAACCCTCGACCCGCTGATTACAAATCAAATCAATTGGCTATAACATATTGTAAATCAACACGTTGCGATGCATACAACGGAGAAATGCTGCCTGAAACTGCCTACAGCACACGCATTCCTGCGTGGGTTGGTGACGTTTTGACTACACCACAATCCGACAATCCGAGGACAAAAATCCTACGCTACGATCATCAGGATTTTTATAACGGCGTCAATGCGTAACTTCTACTATAATATCAGCGCATGAGTTTCTTCACCCTGAAGGGGCTGTTTTTGTGGGTATAAAACGATGAGAGTGACCAAGCACATCTATAAACGGATGCAGGAAGAGTTTCCTGATCTTTTCGTTGAGGCTGAAAAATCAAAAGCAACCTCTACAGTTTATGCTGAGTTTTTGCCAAATGCAGCACTAGCAGACCCTAGTGGAAGTCCGTGGGGTCAATATGGTAATCGTGAAATTCCACCGAAAAGAAAAACAATTATCATTTCGTTTAATAACATTAAAGACTTAACTTTTTCAGAAATAAAAAAAATAGATGAAGTAGCGCGTTTTTTAAAACGAGCTGGATTTACGGTTTTAATTCCAGTGGGCAATGATTTACAAGATTATGACAGGCAGCTATTTGATAGGGAAAATATTATATTCGCTGGGAATAAAACGCGTGCTGAAATGCAAAGAATGGCATTGGCAAAAAATGTTCCGGCAGATGAAGTTTTTTTTATAGATGAAATAAAAAAAGAAATGAGCGAAAAATTTCTTGAAACCCTATGCAATAAATTTAAATCGATAGAAAATGAAATTCCTGAATCAGCTGTTGACATTTACTGTAGCAGTGAAGATCGAGTTGAAGCTGTTTCGCAAAATGTTGGTCGGTTAGTAATGCAAAGATATTCAGCTGATGAACCATTAGAGAGCAAAGCAGAATCCAAGCAAGAGAAACCAAAGCAATTAAGAGAAGAGGGCCAAGCTTCATCCAAGCTTTATCCAAGAAAAGATTTAGAAAAAGCAAAATCAAAACAAAAATCTTTGAGCTTGACGTTGGATAAGGCTTTCATTATACTTTGTGAGCGTGAGCGGCTAGAGCAGCGTAAGCAGCTAGAGCAGCGTAAGCAGCTAGAGCAGCGTAAGCAGCTAGAGCAGCTAGAGCAGCTAGAGCAGCTAGAGCAGCTAGAGCAGCTAGAGCAGCTAGAGCAGCTAGAGCAGCTAGAGCAGCTAGAGCAGCGTAAGCAGCTAGAGCAGCTAGAGTTTGAGCGTACTCACTTAACGGCTTATGAGCTGCTTTTGTTAACGTTGGATCATTCCGGTGAAAACTTAGATCAATTTAGAGAAAACTTTAAAGATGAATTTTATACTTTTAAAATTCTTTTTTTAATTCGATCAGGCGTTCCTTATGCGATCCTTGCTACTACTAACTTGAGTGCTACTACTGTCAACTATGTTTTTCAAAAATTACAAAATGGTATACCTCTTGCCGAACTGCTGTCGTTTGATAAAGCAAAATTGAATGTAGAAGCTGCTCTTGGATTCGCTCTTGGATTCGCCGATGTAGACGATATTTTAGCTTTTATTCATACAATAAAAAAATATAAAGGTAACCCACTTCTACAAATAGATGAAGAAGTTGATCATAAAAAAGAAACATCCCTTAATAAAGACACGAAAGCTGAGACTACATTTAAAAATTTATATTATTGTTCATTAGAGTCAGAACTGAACCGAGAACAGCAAAAAATTCTGATCGACCATGCGCAATTTCTTGAAGAGTTGAATGTTCAAAAATTTGAATATTTTTCGGAAATTCTTCGTGAAAATAAATCTTTTCAAAATTTGACTTCTCTGATATGTAATGCTGTTACTGGTGTGTTTGATATTGAAGCACCAAAACTGACTCATTTGAAAATTTCAACCGATCAAAAAAGTGCGCATATTCATCTTGAGAGGGTTCCTCATTTAAGCAGATTAGAAATTGACTGTGGCATGATTAACGGTACTTATTGGGAGAGACAATATCCATCTATCACTAGCGCTGAAAATAAAAATCTCACAGAACTATATATCGCAGGAAATATACGTTCTTTAGCCTTTATTCATGAACTGATCGAAAAATCCCCAAATTTAAAAATTCTTGAATTAGAGCAAACATGTGTTTCTGAAGCAGAACTAGATTTTCTCGCTAAAAAACATCCGTCACTAATAATTATCGTTAAAAGTAGAGTTTATGATCCACTGCCAGATATTACCCCATTGAATTTGCAAGAAGATGTGGTAACTACAGAAACCAAAAAACTCGAATCAACGTTTTTTAGTCGACTATTTGGTTCTGGAAAAACAGAAGGTGGAGCTTTAGGTAAGCAGCGTCACACAAATGCAGAAATATTAAAATGGTGTGTATATGAATTATTTTCATATTCGAAAGTTAAGAAGGCTATGCAAGGTGGTAGGGTACAGGAATACATTAACGATGCAGATGCAAGGAAATTTGTTGATGATCCGAATACTAATTTATTTAAGTATCATCATTTGCTATCTCTTCAAAGAGTAATGGATAGAGCGGTGTCGAGCTTATCAACAGAAACTCAGGGCGCATCAATATATGCTGCATTTTCATCAGTTCATGCTGAGCTTAAAAGAATTGAAAGCGATTTGATAAAAAAAGGTGAAGCTTATAAGTATCAGTCAGACAAATTCAGTGTTAAAAAAGATTTTTTTGAAATGGTAACAAAAGCAATTTATGTCCTGGAGGTTCAATTAGGGATGCAGCCAGGGCGGTTAGATCCCGATGCGCCATTGCTTTCATTAAAAAACTATTCTAGAGACGGAAAATTAAATGCGCGTGATATTTCACATGTCGAAGTTAATGATTCAAATGAGGGTGAATATTCTAAAGATAAAGGCAAGTTAACTGGTGATCTTCAGGGTGGTGATGCCGATGCGGCACCCGCAGAAGGAATGGCAAACGAACCCAAAGTCAGTGATGCTGGTGCATCACCAGCTGAAGGCGGGGGGTTATCCGGCTCTTCTTCTCGTACTGGAGCACCTGGAGCAGATGTGTTAGCTGATTCATCAAACGATCTTTTATCGCTGTATAGGCCGGAGTCCAAAGAAGCCAGCGCCCTGTTTGATTATGCGAGTGAAATATTTAATTGGGGAGGATTTAAACCTCTTAAAAGAGGTGATTTATTGGTGCATCTTTCAGAGCAACAAGTTCAATCAAAAACAAGCGGCTTTTGGTATCGTAATCATTCCAATGTTTATCAAAAATATATGAAAGCATGGGAGTTGCAGATTGTTATAGTTGAGGGGCAAGAAAAAATTGATGCAAGTCCAAGTGATAATGCCGTTTTAAAAACAGCGCTTTTACGAATGCAAGACAAGCTTTCAGAAATTGATTCTTATTTAAAAAACATGAATGAAGCTTACAAAGATGAGAAACAAAAAGACCAAAAAGGTTTTTATAAATTAATAGTTGATGCACAGAGAAAAATCACAAGCAAAATCAATAGCATTAAACATAACGAGTGGTTTGCAGAAAAAATGGCGAAATTTGGTGGAGGTGTTACTGCTCAGCCACTGGGTGGTCGTCAACAGGAATTTAATCGAAATGCAGAATCTGTAGCGAAAAAGCCTGGCCAGCATGATGAAAAAATGGCTGCAAGCACATTGCCTGATCGTTCACTGCAAGCAGAGCAGAGCAAGGAGTTTGATTCTATGCCAATGCCTGTACCAAGTGGAGAAGGTGGTGAGAATGTAGATGAGGGTGATGCAAAGGTAGTATATAAAAATACTCAATGCAGCGAGTTAAAAACAGATTTTGATACCAAGCACTCTCCAGATAAAACGTTTACCATGGAAGCTGCCTCTAAGCATGTTACAAAAAATAAAAAAAATCGATTTCCACATACAAGAGACGAAATTTATCAGCTGGATTCAAATGCTTTATTTACATCTATTGAAGCCCATGTGCGATCAAGTTATCAGTTACCAGAAAAAAATGAGAAATTACCAACAGATGATAAGCATGATTTTTATGAATTTGAGCAAGCTTTGAATTTACAGCCTGAAGATATTTGTCGATTAAATGCTCTATCTGCCCAAGATATTTTGTTTCAATTAAACATTAATGGCAAACCACTAACCAGTGCAGAAGTTGAGATTAAAAAGGATAATTTAGGATTTTATAATTTAAAAGCAAAAATACCGTTACATGGTAATTTAACATATGTTGTGGATGTGCCAGCTGAGATTAAAGGTGTATGGAATCGCATTCCATTGGTGGCGCAAGAAATGATTAAAACCATTCAACGTTTTCCATCTGTTGAAGTTGAAGCTTTATCTGTTTCTGATCATGTGACAGCAGCTGAAAAGTTAGATGCGATGTATGAACAAAGAAAAGGTGCTTGTCGACATCGCGTAGCTATATTTTTACATAAGCTGCAAAAACTAAAGACTTCTCACCCAGAACAATATTCATACATTGAAGCGCGCGGTGTTGATAGAGGCGGTGTTCATGCCAATATTGAAATTTCTGTTGATGGTGGAAAAACATTTGAAATGTTGGAGTTGGGTGGATATGAGGTTAAAAAACAATATGTATCAACAAAACTGCCTGCACTTCAATTTTCATCTAAACAGAAAAAAGACGCTCCAAAACCGGTTGTTACAGATGTGATAGATCAAATTGATCGGGGTCAAGGAAAAAATTTCCTGCTTTGTCTATCGCAATCATCAGATATTGTCACCTGCTTGTCGCATATAAGACAAAAATCTAGTGCTCGCCCCATTTTCTATGTCGATTCTCCTGATCAATTGCGAACCTCTTTAAAGCGCTTGAGATTAAATGCTGACAGAACGCATTGTGAAATAGTCAACCCACCCGCTGGGTTGTTGCATGGTTTTTTGATGGCGCATCAAGAGAGCGATCCGCCGCCGATTATCGTGATCAATTGGGAAAACTTTAAACCCAGTGACATGGTGCAATTTAATTCTGTTATCGATGTCGCTAACAGACGCGTAGATAATACGATTATTCCAGTAAACGCAACGGTTGTTGGATTACACTCACGCAATGAAAAGATGATGGATTTACTCGGTGATACTTCCTTTGTTTCACGACACGCAACGGGTGGTATTCATGATCTGACAACAGCCTCATTACCGTCTATTTCACAGACACAAACAACGGCGTCAGCAGCAGTCAGTGGCGTTCTAAAAATTAATTTACACAAATCACCCCGTTGGCAGGAGTTGTTAATTGGTAAAGCATTTGTAGATGGCAATCAATTATGTTGGCAGGATGGTGAACTTGCACAATTAATTCCGCCGTCATCAATTTCTCACGTTGAATTTGTTAATCCGCCTGTCAATGATCGCGCATTCAATAATTTTGTTGCTGATTTGCGTGCAGGACTACCACTTACTTTTTTAAATCAAGTCATACCGATAGAAAGAAAGATTGATATTAAAATCTCTGACAAAGCAGAATTTGCAATTGGCGTTCGACTAGAAGTCACGCGTTCGGTTTTATTGACGAGTGATGCTTTTGTCATTAATTCATCAACATTCGAGCAATGCTTGCATGGCAAACAAATCACTGATGATGGTTTATTAATTACAGAAAAAGGATTAATTGAAGCTCATGCTGATGGCATATTAAAACTGTGTTTGTGTGACAACTTGAGCGATTCACAATGGTCGTTATTACTGGATTATGCCAAAAAATTTAATGTTACACTTGATTTGACGATCACAAAAAATGTAACGACGCCGGCTTCCGTTGCTTTTACAGAAAATGCAGTTCTAGCAACCCCATCAGAGACAAGATCACCCAATCAATTTATTGTGTCAGATGATGTTGAATATTCCATTTTAAAATTGCAGCAAGAACTTTCTATGCTGTCATCTACTCGAGCAATCGTCATTGATTTATCGGAAGTGACACTGGATGATTTGTTTTGCAAAATAGAACATATAATCACTGATGCTGGTTTTTCTTTTAATAGGCGAATGAGCGCTGTTTGGGAAGCTTTGGATCAAAGTGAAACGGTGATTTTAAAAGGCAACTGTTCGCAAGATATGCTGAATTATCTTGCCACGTTATTTGCACCTACACCTTATTTTTACATGGAAGGTCAAAAACACCCTTTGACTGGCAAGTTTATTGTGGTTTCTGATGATGCAATAAAAACACCATCTTGGTTGTCAGTTCAAAACCAAAAAATTTCTATTGTTGAAAAACGAGAATTACTTGATTTACCTGAGGATGCATCATGTCAGAATAAACCGTTTATTCAATTGAGCCTGGATCATCGCAAAACGCTTGTAGCACCAAGAGTAGTTCTCCGAGATGATGTGTTATCTGTGGATAGAGCAACAGTACCACAAAGTGACATGCTTGATGGCCTTAGTATCGATGGAAATCAGGTATTCAACCGTAATAGAATTGTTTTAGGAACATTTAGTTTATCTGAAGCTGGTGGACAAATAACATTGAGTTTTTCTGGTACCGATGGATGCGCATTTAATGGTGCGCAACGCAAACAACTTCTTGCATTTTTAGATATACATGGATTTGGTGATCGCTCACCAAGTAGTCGAGCAATTTCCTTGAATGTGACATTTGCACCGGAAGGTGATGTGCAAGAAGCTACTTCACCCTATGATTTATCATTATTATCCTGCGAAAATTTTGAAAGAAATAGACTTCTAGCTGTCAAACACGTTTTATCTTATTCCCCTTGTGTATTATTAGAAGGTGCGCCTGGCGTTGGCAAAAGCTATTTTATGCGATCGTTACAAAGTGATCCTTCAATTAAATTTTATAGAGAAGATGAAATTGAAAATTGGGCAACAGAAGTAGTGCCACCTGGTGTTCAAAAAATATTATTCAGAGATGAAATTAATTTGCGCGGCATCGATTGTTCTCAAGATAGAGATTTATTAAATAATCCATCATCTATTTTTGTTAATGGAAAATATTATCGATTGCATGACAATTGCAAAATAATGTATGCACAAAACCCACTGGTTTACGGTGGCGAGAGGCATGAACCAAAATTATTTCAGGACTTGCCTGATTGTAAAGTCGTATTTGAACAAATGTCACCCGCATTTATTTTACATCGTATTTTAAAACCTATCTATGAAACAACGTTTGATTCAACAGAGGCATCAATCCGTGCTACAAAAATTATTGAAGATAATTTTAGCTCGATGCGCAGTGTTCGTGATTTGCAAACCAAGGCGATTTTTGAATGCGCACTGGATCATAATCCGATACCGCCCACACCCGTTGTTGGCACAAAAGAAGTCTGCTTAGGATTAAATGATTTTGTGCTAACCGCTTCTCATTTTGAGCCTTATCGTGATGTATTAACATTATTGGAAGCAAGATCATTTAAACGTGAGTTGCCAGTTATTGCACCCGATGGTGCACGTTTTAATGGTGCGAATGGATTGGTTTTGCAAGGACCACCAGGTGTTGGTAAAAGTGAATTTATTGAATCGGTTTTGAAAAGTGAGGGATATACTGAAATCACGCATGATACATCTCAATCAGGTATTGAAAGTGGGAAGGTGTATTATCGTCTACGCGCATCGGTCTCTAATGAAGAAAAGTTGTCGATTTTAAATAAAGCATTTCAACAAGGTGCAATTTTAATTATTGATGAAATTGATAGCTGTCCGTTATTAGAAGATTATTTAAATGCGTATTTGGTTGGTGAAGATATTCATGGCAAACGTGCCTCAAGCCCAGGTTTTACCATTTTAAGTACAGCCAACGGCGCTGAGATGAAAGGTCGCCGTGTTTTACCAGCGCCATTAAAATCACGTATGCTTGCATTAGAATTTAATGAGTATCCAAGAAAAGATTTGGTGGCAATTCTTGAAGCCAAATTTATTTTACCTGGTGATCATAGCCGACAACTTAAGCTTGACATGATTGCCTTTTTAGTCGATGGATTTTTAACAGAACAAAATATTCATTCAGAAACACCGCCTACGTTTCGAGATCTTTATGTTGTCGCCAAAGACTATTTTGAAAATAAATTTGAGCGCTATGCTGATTTGGCATTATCAAAACAACAGCATGAATTTATGTTGGTTTATCGAAATCATCCGCGATTACCTCAATTAATTGATCGATTTGAATCTCAAGAATTAAAGGCAATTGATATGAATTTGGATGCATTGGATAAATCATTAAAATCAACCGGCCATGAATCAACACTGTTTGGTAGAAGAGAGTCTGGAACGCCAGGTGAAAAATCAGATGATTCACAACGAGTTGATTTTACCCCAAATTAGGGTATATTTACACTATGAAGGGGAATTTATGAGATGTTCTGTTGATATTACAGAAGATGCTGCAAGTGACTTGACGAAGGTTCCAGTCCATATTGCATCAAAGCTCGAGTACTGGGTAAATGCTGTTGAAAAATATGGAATTGAAGCTGTTAGAAAGGTACGTGGTTATCATGACGAACCATTAAAAGGTGATAGAAAAGGGCAGCGATCCATTCGATTAAATAAAGCCTACAGAGCAATTTATATTGAGACAAAAAAATGCGAAGTTAGATTGATCTTAATTATAGAGGTAAACAAACATGACTATTAAAGCAGCTTTAGCGCTACAAAAGATTACCAAGAAAAAATTAACACTGGGTGGGTTACTTTGGTCAATTCGCATGTGTGATGAAAAAAGTCAGACTGCATTTGCAAAAGAATTAGATGTTTCCAGTCAATATCTGTGTGATGTTGAAAATGGTCGACGAACAGTGAGCCCATCTACTGCGAAAAAATTCGCTGAAAAACTAGGGTATTTACCAGAACAATTTGTTGAGCTTGCTATTCAAGACATGCTGAACCATGAAAAAATAAAAATGAAGGTGCACGTGGAAAAGGCGGCGTAAATATCTATCTGTCATCTACTCCCACACCCTCAGCTTCACCACATTATTACACTGATCGAAAAAAAGATGTTAAAAAGCTGGCGAAAGGATTTGAACCCTCGACCCGCTGATTACAAATCAGCTGCTCTACCAACTGAGCTACGCCAGCAATTTGAAGAGCTGAGATTCTACGTAATCCTTCCTAGATATGCAATAATCATCGCAATGAATTCAGCTGGAAAGTGTATGTGGACAAATTATAACGGCGAAGCGTCGCCTTTGTGCGCTGGTGCTGTGCATTTGTGGCGTGCGAAATTGGCGTGTGCGGAAGGTGAATTGCGTGCGCATGAAGAGATTCTATCGTCTGATGAAATCGCGAGCGCACATCGATTAATTAAAAAAGAAGATCAAGTGAAATCGATTTTGTCGAAGGCGATTTTGCGGAGTGTGCTTTCGAAATATCTTGCGATTTCTGCGGAAAAAATCACATTTTCGGTTGGTGAAAAAGGTAAGCCGTTTATTGCGGAGGGCGATCTGCAATTTAATTTATCGCATTCGGGTGAATACTTATTAATAGCGGTGACGCGTGAGAATCCAGTTGGCGTGGACATTGAACGTGTGAGATCGAATAAAGATTTTTTATCTATTGCGAAACGATTTTTTGCGCCGAGTGAAACTGCGGCGATTGTTTCAGCGAAGAATTCAGGAGCGGCATTTTATCGTTGTTGGACGCGTAAGGAGGCGTTCATTAAGGCGACGGGTTTGGGTTTGTCATTTCCGTTGCATGATTTTGAAGTAGATGTGTCTGAAAATCCGCAAGGTGATTCTTGTTTGTTGAGCGTGCAGGCTGATGGGTTTTTTGAAAATGATTGGACATTACGCTCAATTGTCCTTTCTTCTGGCGTTGAAGTGGATTATGTCGCGGCTTTTGCGGTGCGCGGAGTCGTTGATCAGATTTTATATTTTAGCTGAACCAGTGAAAACCTTTGGCTAATAAGCTGATCATCAATCCACTTAAAAATACGACAACACTTACGCCTGTCCAGACGGTAAATTTTAGAGAGTCGTAGCGATATCGTTCAACTTTAACATCCAGATGTTTGATTTCGTTGCCTAGTTCTTTCATTTCGGCGCGTAACTCAGTACCTAGCGCTTTCATCTCAGTTTGCAATTCAGTTTTGGTAGTCAGTAAATCCATTTTGGTTGCAGGGTCACGTGTATCAAATTCTTTTCTCGTGCTGTGCGAAGCAATATCGACGACATTCTCAAGCTGTCTTGCCTGATATTCTGCCAATTCTTCGGGGACACCCAGCTCTTTCGATTTTTTGACGAAGCCGAGTGCATCAAAATGTTTTTCATTCATTGACATGGTGTTGTCTCGATAGAGTTTTGCAGTTTTCATTATAGCCTACTCCATTTTTTAAAGAAAATGTTTTCTGGGTTGCAAAGATATCAGTTTCGTGATTTATCGCAATACCGTGTTTTTCAGCAAAAATAATGAAACAGATACTTTATTATAATTTTCCGAGTGATTTGTGTTGACTTAACCATGTGATTTCAGCAAAATAAGCCCCTTAATTTTTATATGTTCGGAGGGGTTCCCGAGCGGTCAAAGGGAGCAGACTGTAAATCTGCCGGCTTCGCCTTCGAAGGTTCGAATCCTTCCCCCTCCAAAAGTTTTAAAATTGCGGGTGTAGTTCAATGGTAGAACTTCAGCCTTCCAAGCTGATTGTGTGGGTTCGATTCCCATCACCCGCTAGATTGAGTGACCCGTGTCCATGGACCGTGTCCGTAAAATGAGTAGATTGACACGGATCGCGGACACGGACTGCTGAATATGCCCACATAGCTCAGTGGTAGAGCACTTCCTTGGTAAGGAAGAGGTCACCAGTTCAATCCTGGTTGTGGGCTTTAATTAGTGGGAGTGAGAGTGGGAGTATCCGAGGCGCGGTTTAGATAAAGTGCGAGTTTATATTTTCTCCCACCCCCACTCCCACTGGCAAAGTGAGATTTAACTTACAAAGATTTAACTAAATTTATTGACAAAAAACTAACAACGAGGTGCGGCCACATGTCAAAAGATAAATTCATTCGGGACAAAGAACACGTCAACGTCGGCACCATCGGTCACGTCGATCACGGTAAAACCACATTAACTGCAGCATTGACAAAATGTATGTCAGAAAA
>Ga0207150_1177_pt1 | contig 11378 bp, 12 predicted proteins | sample Alteio_BWMinHeat_32_FD_153526 | JGI IMG/M metagenome (GOLD analysis project Ga0207150, IMG submission 153526) | Enriched cells from forest soil in Barre Woods Harvard Forest LTER site, Petersham, Massachusetts, United States -... | ecosystem: Environmental > Terrestrial > Soil > Temperate forest >...
ACGGTTCTTTTGGAATGCCCGCCAGAATTGGTCAGGCTTCTCCAAAGCTGTGCCGGCATCGATCATATTTTCCCGTCGGGAAGTTCCATGCCGCCTTTCGATGTCCGCATTCCCCTCATGTCCTTGCCGTATGTTTTGAAGACTAAACCGACCGAGGTGCCGGCTTCTGTTCCTTACCTGAAGGCCGATGAGGCTCTCACGCAAAGATGGCAACAGGAGCTTGGCATTTTTTCAGAATTCAAAATCGGGATTTTCTGGCAAGGCAGTCCCAGGTTTTCGCAGGTTGAATGCCGGATCGCCGATCAAAGACGATCCCTGCCGTTGGCGCAATTCGAACCCTTGACCCGCTTTCCCGGCGTCCGGCTTTTCAGCTTGCAAAAAGGCTATGGCACGGAACAGCTGACTGAGTGGAAATCGCGTTGGGGCATCATCGAATTGGGCGATAAACTAGGCGATTTTATGGACACAGCGGCGGTCATGATGAATATGGACCTGATTATTTCGGTGGATACCGCGCCGGCTCACCTGGCGGGAGCCTTGGGAGTGCGGGTCTGGACCTTATTAAACTCCGCCGCCTGTTGGCGCTGGCTCCTGGATCGTCCCGACAGCCCAAATTATCCGACCATGCGGCTTTTTCGCCAGCAAAAGGCGGGCGATTGGGAGGAGGTGTTCGAAAGGATGGCGGCGGAGTTGAAGCGGTTGATTAAATGATTCTCACCTCTTCCACAACTTCCTATCCAAACTCCGATACCCAATCGCCTCGGAAACATGGCGTTCCTGGATATTGTCCGTGCCGTCCAAATCGGCGATGGTGCGGGCCATGCGGAGGATGCGGTCGTGGGCGGACAGTCCCAGGCTTTCCATGGCGGTGCGCAAAAGGGCCTTGCCCGGTTCGTCGAGGACGCAGAATTTGCGGAGCTGGCGGCTGGTCATCCGGCCGTTAAGGCGCGAACTGCCTGGGCCGAAGCGTTCGCGCTGGCGCGTACGCGCGCTTTGCACCTGGGCACGCATCTGGGCGCTGGTGGTGCCTTCGGTGGGGGCAGCCAATTCTTGAAAGGGAACCGCCGGCACCTCGATGTGCAAGTCGATGCGATCCAACAGCGGCCCGCTACTCATTCCTTTTTCCATGTATGACGCTTCCTCGCAGTGGGACTGTCTTTCCGTGGAACCACTCACCGACTTCGGAGAGAAGAAAAGGCAGGCCCACTGCCTGCCTGCTTGAAGCGTTCAGAGGATGATTCCGTCATTCCGGTGGCTCACTTGTCCGCCTACTTGCCGGTGGCTATGTCCCAGACCTTCAACTCACCCGGCTCGTTGGCGGTAGACCCACCGGCAGAGGCCAACATCCTACCGTCCGGGCTGAATGCCACGGACAGTACCGCCTGGGTCCCCTGGAGGGTAGCTCGCTCCTTGCCGGTGGCCACGTCCCAGAGCTTGACCGTCTTGTCGTAGCTCACCGACGCCAAGGTCTTGCCATCCGGGCTGAACGCCACAGACATTACTGACTCGGTATGACCCTGTAGGGTGGCCCGCTCCTTGTTGGTGGCCAGGTCCCAGAGCCTAACGGTCTTGTCGCCGCTCGCCGATGCCAGGGTCTTGCCATCCGAGCTAAAGGCCACGGAATAGACCGCATGGGTATGCCCCTGAAGGGTGGACCGCTTGGCGGTGGCCACGTCCCAGACCTTGACGGTCATGTCATGGCTCGCCGCCGCCAGCGTCTTGCCATCCGGGCTGAACGCCACGGACTCGACACCGTATGCAGGTTCGCTCGTCTTCTTATCCTCTTTGGTATGCCCTTGGAGGGTGGCTCGCTCTTTGTTGGTGGCCAAGTCCCAGAGCTTGACGTCGCCGTTCACCGAGGCCAGGGTCTTGCCATCAGGGCTGAATGCCACGGAGTACACATGGAAAGTATTCCCCTTGAGGGTGGTCCGTACCTTGCCGGCGGCCACGTCCCACAACTTGACGTTCTTGAGGTCGGGGAAGTAGACAGGCGATCCGATTGCCCCCGATGCCAGGGTCTTCCCGTCGGGGGAGAACGCAACACAGCCGAGACAGCCCTTGTACTCGCCCAGGGTTGCTCGCTCCTTGCCTGTGGTCATGTCCCACAATTTCAGCGTCCCGTCGTAGCTGGCCGAGGCCAGGGTTTTGTTGTCCGGGCTGAATGCCACGGCCACGACCGCATCGGTATGCCCCTGGAGGGTGGCCCGTAGCTTGGGTTCTTGTGCCGACAGGGGCGACACCGGCAGCAGCCCAAGACAGGCCACGCTCAGCCACGCCGCCACCCACCGCCCTCGTTCCACAGTCGGCTTCATAGCTCACCTCCGGTTAATGTTAATGTGTATCCCTCTCTCACCTTCACGGCTCTACAGGCCATTCCTACCCTTGCCCGACATGGTTTGCAAGTCAATGCCCGCAAAGGCGAGGTCGAAACGGAGGCAAGTATACTGTGAATGTCCTTCCGTGGAAGCACCACTATAGTATATTTGTATGCTGTTGGCCCCATTCTTTTCCCTTTTTACATGTATGATGCGACTTTCGGTTGCGCTATTCCTTGCAGTGAGACCTCTCTTTCGTAAAAACTTTCCCATCTGGCATTTCGCATCACCAATAAGGAAGGCAGGAAACCAGGAAACACACTTATCCGGAGAAGATCACACGCTTGATTTCCAAGGTAACTTTTGCAAAGTTCAGAAGCAAGCCGTGCTTCCTACCCACTGCCTTTAGATAAGAACGCACAATGGCAAAGTGAATGTCCTCCATGGCCTTGATTGCCTTGAGTTCCACGACGATTGTATTTTCCACGAATAGATCAAGTCGATGGCTGCCTACTTCTACCCCATCGTAGACGATGCCGATTTCCACCTGGGCTTCGACCCCAACACCTCGCTTCCTCAATTCGATGATCAGGGCTTTCTCATAGATGGATTCCAGGAACCCAGGACCAAGACGGCGGTGAACCTCGATGGCCGCCCCAATGATTTGTTCCGTAAGTTTTTCGTATTCCAAGGTCATGGTCGGTTTTTCCTTTCTTCTTGCTTTCCTCATGGATCGGAAGGCAGTGCCGGCGAACCTCGGAGCCCCAATTTTCTGCAGCGTTTACCTCACCGCTTCCACAACTTCCTATCCAAACTCCGATACCCAATCGCTTCGGAAACATGGCGTTCCTGGATATTGTCCGTGCCGTCCAGATCGGCGATGGTGCGGGCCATGCGGAGGATGCGGTCGTGGGCGCGGGCGGACAATCCCAGGCTTTCCATGGCGGTTCGTAGGAGGGCTTTGCCCGGTTCGTCGAGGACGCAGAATTTGCGGAGTTGGCGGCTGGTCATGCGGCCGTTGAGGCGGGAACTGCCTGGGCCGAAGCGTTCGCGCTGGCGCGTACGCGCGCTTTGCACCTGGGCACGCATCTGAGCGCTGGTGGTGCCTTCGGTGGGGGCGGCCAACTCTTGAAAGGGAACGGCAGGCACTTCGATGTGCAGGTCGATGCGATCCAGGAGCGGCCCGCTGATCCGGCCCATGTAGCGTTCGATCTGCATGGGGTTGCACTTGCAGGCATGGCGGGCATCACGACAATTCTCAAAACCTGCGGTTGTAGGTTCAACCCAATGCTGGTAAAATCTCCTTGTGAACTTTGGTAGTTTCGAGGAGCCGACCATGAAGGATACTCCAAAGAAGGCCGACATCGGGGACAAGAGCGTTGCCTATTCTTATATCAGATTTTCGACGCCTGAGCAGTTGGAGGGGGATTCGCTTCGACGCCAAACAGAAGCCGCCCGTGAGTGGAGCCAGCGTAACGGTGTCTCTCTCGACACGAAGACCACTTTTCGAGATTTGGGACGTTCGGCCTTCACCGGCGCACATTTGAAGAACAAGGAACTTGGCGGATTGGCGACCTTCCTTGCGATGGTGGAAGCGGGTCGCATCCCATCGGGTTCGTTTCTGGTGTGCGAGAACGCCGACCGGCTTACGAGGCAAGGCGGCTGGGATGCGATAGGTTTGTTCCACAAACTCGTCATGGCAGACATTCGTATTGTTCTACTCTCTCCGGTGGAGCAAATCATTGATCGGCATCAGGACACCATGAAGATGATGTGGCTGTTGATGGAACTGTCGAGAGGTCACGGAGAGAGCGGACGTAAGCAAGAATTGATCGGTAAGAATTGGGAACGATGGCGAAGAGAGGCAGCGCAGACGAAAGAACATCGACCTTGCAAAAGTCCATTCTGGATTGACCGTCAGGTAAACGGATACACCTTGAACCAAAACGGAGCGAAAGTCGTGCGTCTGGCTTACAAGTTGGCTGGAGATGGATGGGGATTTATCCGAATCGCAAGGCACCTTCGAGAAAAGGGTATTCGTCCCATTAGTCAGGGTAAACGCAGCGACGGTTTTTTTTCGCCAGCGTATTTGACCCAAACTTTAAGAAACCCCGCCGTGTGGGGCAGGTGCGAAGAACTCGACTCGGACGACTATTTCCCACCAGTCATTAGTCGAGATGAATGGTATCGTGTACAGGGCATGATTACGGGTCGCAAGAAAGGCGGTGGTGGACGAGGCGGGTTCGTGCATCTTTTGACGGGTCTGATCCAGAATCGGGACACAGGTGCAGTTTACTACCCGCATAAGGCAACCAAGACAAAAACAAAAGTTTATCTTACCAGCGATTATAAGCGTGGTGGTTCAACGCCCCTCGCATCGTTTCCTGTACATGCTGTCGAACAAGCCATTTGCGAATGCGTGAGAGAACTAGATTGGGAGAGCATTTTCCCGAATGAGAACGAGGGGGTAAACAAGATGCTCGCTCTGTCAGGTGAAGTGTCCGAATTGAAACGACGAACCGAAGAGGCGCTGGAAGCCCTTGAAGGCGGTAAGCCCCTGGCCTCTCTTTTGCCAGTTCTCAGGAAGTGGGATGATAGAATGAATCAAGCACAAGGGGAATTAGCAGACCTACGGATGAAGGCATCGAACCCAAAAGCGGATCTGTTCAAGGATATTCAGAAGGTATTTGACAGGTTAAAACGGGGCGATGAACCGGAACTCCGGCTGAAGGTGCGGTCACTGATCGGGCGGCTTATCGAGAAGATTGAAGTCGAGTTTCGTGGATGGGGCAAGTGGCGTGGTGCGTGGGCAACAGTGCGATTCAAGGATTCTGACGCATTTCGAGACATTTACATCCTCTACCATAAGCCTCACAGGATCGGCAAAGGAGTCACGAAAGAGTTTCTTACTTGGGACTCGCAGTGGATGGTCAAGGATGCAGAGTGTCCCACGGCAGAAATCACTTTCAGTTATTTAGAAGAGATGGCGAAGAATATTGATGCCGAACGAAGCGAAGCGAGGCGAGAGCGGAAGAGATTGGAATGCAAAAGATGGCACGAGGCAAGGCGTAAGAAGAAGTAAAGAGGAACAAAGTGCGTGTCGGCTTCCAGGCCCACAGGAGCGTTTGGGGAGTGCATGAAGCGGACAAACTCGACCGTATGCCCATGAAGGCAATGCAAGAGGCTGGGAGGCACGAGGGAGCTTGTCGGGGTGACTGAGAATAAAGTTTTGAGACGCCCAATGGCCAACCAAGCCCGCCGAGGATTACGGTTGGCTAAACCCCTTGCCGGTTCAACTCACACACTCTTGATGCACTTCGGCAGCCAAAAGGCATTCGGCTTGTCATTCCCTCGGGGGATCAACCGCTCCATTTTATCTTTCCCGTCCATGATGCGTTTGACTATCGGGTGAACAGGTTTGTTCTTGGTACGTGAATCGAGGTACATATAGCCAATACCTTCCGTTTCAATGGCGTTAAACCTGCTCGAAAGGGCGATGACGATTTCAGACGAATTAGGCAGAACGAAGTCTCCGAAGTGGGCTTTCGTTGACCACATGCTTGCTTTGCCTTCGGCTGATCGGTCGAACAAAGCACGCACATTCGACTCGCAACGCTGAATCCAGTATGGCCAGATCACGCACTCGCACCCCAAAAATCTTTCTATTAAAATCTTCCGGTCACTTGGAGGCGTGATTTCCCTCGAATACTGTTGGATAAAGTGCGATGGGCCGAAAAACTCGATGGCAACATGATTGCCGCCTACATCAACGAAAAGGTCAACCCACTTCCTTCCTGCCTTCTTCTGCGGCGTCACCGAGCATTTTGGGTATACGATCTTGATTAGCTTCATCAGGATCAATTCATCCAAACTTCGCCTTGCACGGTCGATTTTTGGAGGATGCGCCGTTGGGATAGCTCCACTTCCCCACGCCAAATGCAAATCAAGTTCATTGATGAATTTCTCATCTTCGATTTCAACGATTTTCAGCGCAGTGTCAGCCAGTGCCGTCAAGGTGTTTACCTGCACTTCAAAGATTTCAGCCGCATCCACTAGGCTAATCATTGAACCGCAGTTGTCATCCGAATCATGCAGGCGGAATACTCCTGCTGACCCACCAATCCACGCCATTCCAAGACCCTTTTAATTGTAGGCCCAAACAGTCTAGCCCATTGCTTGAATCGGACAAGAGGCCCATTACCGTTCCACGTTTATTGTATTTCAATACGTCTTCTCTTGAATTTTGATCCTCCCTTCTGTTGCAGCTTTCATAAGATCGTACACAAATAATCCAGCTTGTTTTGGTTGGCGCTCCAGCGCACTTGCTTTAAGAATAATGTCAAAATGTATAGTGAATGAGGCACTGGTAAATATATCTTTCGGGTCGGTTGGCTTTTTATAATCAGGATCAAGGCTAACCATTTTGGCTATATTATCGGGAATTTGTGGCACCTGTATTTGTTTACAGAGATTGATTATTTCCGCATCCGCAAAATCTATATCGCTGGTAGCGTGAGCAAACCTATTTCTGATTCTTCCAATAAGCTCAAGGTTTTTGTAAGTTTCTTCCGAAATAAAACCGAGACAATATGCCATGTCTCTACAACTTGCAAATGACCCCAATGCACCTCTCGTAGCAAATAACGATTCGGTTACTGTTGATTTAATGAAATAGGCATGGAGCAAGCTCATTAGTGCATTTTCTAATGATGCACCAACAATGAGAGTGCAGGCCAAAGGGGATTGTCCCTTAATGGCCTTCATGAAGTTTTGGAGTGCGGGGAAAAATAACTTATCAAGTGGAATTGGTTTTCTTGCCATTTTTTGACTTTCTTAGCTTTATGCCGCCGAAGTAGATTGAACATACATGAGCCGCTTGCCCTTCACACCCTTGATTGCCGCAACAATCTCCTCGCTGTGGAATCGTTACCGTGTTTCATTCTACAGAAAGGACTCTCCCCTACAAACCCCTAGCAGCACGAGCAAATCACCCCGATTTTCAGACCTGCCACTTTGCCAAAACCTTATTTTCACCGGCCCAATTTCTCGCCATGCCCATCGCCTTTGGGTAAAATGGCCACACGCCCGTCAGAAGCGATTCCAGGGGGTCGTGAGTGGATGAGCCGACTTCCACGCTCCCGAAGGCGATTGCAAGGGGCTGGAGGGCATTTCATATATGAGATGGACAAGGAAACGAGATGGCGAATAACCACGAACCCTGGCCACACGAACAAATCACTGTCCCGTTTTTTTAAGGCCCGACCTCCCACCAAAACTTTATCATCATCAGCAAATGGCTCGTGCGACTTTTCCTGAAAATTGCCACACGTTCACGCATGAAACGAAGGTCGTTGCAAGGGGAAAAGTGAAAAAAAAGTTTCTGCCCTGCCCAAAAAGGCAATAGAATGCTGAGATTGTCTTTTTCCCTCACGAGTGCAAGCCCATGTTCATAAAGACCTTTGGCTTATTCTGGCGTAGAGATGAAGTGGCATGGAATCCAGGTATCGGCCATTCCTTTCGCTTGCTTGGAAGGAATCGAGATAGAAACCCTGGACTCTGGTTATCCGATTTTCGGGAGCAAACCGGCATTTACATTCTTTACGGCAATCACGGCGCTCACTACGTCGGACTCACCGGCTCGAGCTTGGCACAGCGTTTGAAGAGCCACAACGATTGGAAGGAAGAATGGGACAGGTTTTCGTGGTTTGGGTTCCGAACCGTCCTTAGCGGAAGTGACGAATCCTTGCATAGATTGGGAGCGATGGCAAATGTCAAGATTGCCAACATGACCGAAGTGATTACGGATGTCGAAGCGCTCTTGATTCGGGCGATGGGTCTTACGAATCTCAGAACAACTGGCTTCACTGATGCCGAAGAATGGTATCAGGTCAAGAAGCACGAAGCAGACACATTTCTTGCCAGGTGTGAGTAGTAAAAAAAATCCCTGCCCGTGAAAAAGGCAGGGGGAAGGCTAATTCGGTTACGGCGTAGGTTTCGGCTGATACGCTGATTTCTTCCGGTTTCATTTCACCACCTGCCCCACGCCCGTCAGAATCGCTTCCAGGGCGTCGTGAGGGGATGAACCGACTTCCACGCCCACGAAGGCGATTGCAAGGGGCTGGAGGGCATTTCATATATGAGATGGACAAGGAAACGAGATGGCGAATAACCACGAACCCCCGGCGGCACGCTCAAATCCCAGCCCGTTTTTTATCAGGTCCGACCTCTCACCAAAACTTTATTTTAACCGGCCCAGATTCTCGCCATGCTCATCGCCTTTGGGTACAATATCCATGAATCAAACAAGGTAAAAGGGGGATTCAATGGCAGCAAAAATCCGACGTAGAAAAGCGTGGCCAAAGGGTTCAGGGGTGAGGCTAGGTGATGGGGATACCTACCCTGCCACTGTCTCTTATGAAGGTGGGTATATCATTGTTCAAAGGGACGATCTTCCAGGCGAGAAAAATTTCCCCGTCAAAATTCATCTAAAACCAAAGGATGCAATGAGGCTCATCGCTGATATTTGCCATCGGTATGCCAAGTATCCAAGTTTGATGGTGAATTGACCCGGTATTTAGGTAGAGGGATTTGCGATGAAAAATGTCACCTTTATATAGTGAGATTATTTTTGCAACTGCCCACGTCCGCCGGGGAAAAACTCATGGAACATTACAAGGGTGTCAGCTTCGATTTTCTCAGCGCTTTAGCTAAACCTCGAATTTTGTTTGGAACAATTATTATTCGCACCAATGAAATGGTTTTAGAGATTGAGTTACCTGGAGATCGACCGTATTTCATTAAGGGAATAAAAAAGGCAGGTTTCTTTGAGGGTATTCACCAGGGGCAGCCAGATGACATTCCTGTTCAAGCCAAATGGACGAAACTCGACAACGCTTGGATCGGTACGTGGGTTGAAGGTGGAACAGATTACTTGTTCACATTTGAGACGCCGGTTTTACAATCTCGACCGTAGGCCCACGAAGGCGATGGATGGATTGTCGTTGGCTCCCAGGTCGTCATCGAACCCCTAGCAGCCTAAGCCAATTTCCGGCCGTTTTTTTCAGACCCGCTCTCTAACCACAACTTTACCGTCCCCGGCAAACGCCCTGTGCAATGACTGGTTGAAAATGCCACACGGCCACGCATAAAAGGGAAGGTCGTTGCTCCCCTACAGGACACCCAGCTACCACCCTTCCGTCAGGGATTGTCCCAAAAAGTTAATTTATTTTTATAAAGGCCACTCAGTAGGTGAGCCGTTCACTTGCTTCTGCCAACTTATCCTGCTGCTGCAAACAATACCGGCTGGTCGTGTTCAAGCTCTCATGTCCCAAGAGTTGCGACAGGGCCACGAGGTCATTGGCGTTATCTGCCAAGAACTGATGAGCCATCGTGTGCCTGAACAAATGGGGGTGCAACTTCACCCCGATAAGGGCGGCGTACTTGTCGCATAGGGATCGGACGCCTCTTTCCGTCAGCGCCCCACGTTCGCCGATGAACACCCGGCTTGTCGGCACCGGAGGGCGTGAGGCGAGGTAAGCAAGCAGCGCACGACGTAAAGGAAGGGGAAGTGGAACGGTGCGCTGCTTGTTGCCTTTCCCAAACCTGAATGTTGCCGTGCCACTGCGTTCAGCCAAGAGCAAGTCCGTCAGTTCGAGGTTCACCACGTCGCCGACCCTTGCGCCGGAATAGAGCATCAGGCTAAAAATTGCCGTGGTTCGGAGGTCTTCCCGCAATTCCATTTCACGCAACAAACGGCGCACGATGGAGCGTTCCAAGCCCTTCGGTGCGAGTTGTTGGCGACGAAGCTCTTTGACGGCCAGGGCGGGATTGACTGGGATGACGCCTTTTTGTGCCAACCATCCCAGGTAGCGGCGCAGGGTGACAAGGGCCCGATTAACGGTTGCAACGGCTTGGCCCTGGACCCGGCGTAGATTATCCTTGAAGTCGGAAATGTCCCTGGTCGTAATTCTGGCGATTGAGAGAGGTTCGGCGTTGGCCTGGGTGAACCACGAGGCGAACTTGCGGTAATCAAGGACAAAGGCACGGCGGCTATTGGGTGAGAAATCGTGGCCGTCGAGAAATTGCTGGAAGCGGTCGGTTTCTTCGAGGGAGAGGGGGGTAAAAACATTATCACCAGGATTCTTCACGGCTTATACCTCCGAATTAGACAAGAATCTGACGGTTTCGGCCTTAAACTAGGCTGATAATGGAGGTTATTGCCCCACATTATCGGCTTAGTTTTTTACAGGGGTGTTTCATTCGTTTCGTGAGACGGGACGGGGGTAAATGAAACACCCCCAAACAGATTGGCGCAGACATTTTTTATCGTTGAGGGGGTGTAGGGGGGGATTCAGCCCGGCCATCGCCAAAACCCTGATGAGAGACTATCACGGGGGGGCTAAAGTATGTAGGGTTTGCGTGAAGTGATACAACGGCTTTATTCGGCAGAGGTATGGATTACGTGTTCACAACCATTCCTTTGAAAACATTTTGTTATGTTCTTTCCCAGGCATATGTTAAGAGACAGGAAAGACAATCTTTGATTGTCTTCCTGTCTTAATATACCTGCTTTTCTAATTATACTTTAATAGGGGGTCAGAACGCCGAACGCTAGGGTTTTATTAGGCCAAATGATAGTATCCGTCCTGTTGTACTAGCACACCCTCTTCCACCAACACTTTATGTTGATTGTGCATGGCATCCCTACCGAAATTAATAATGCCATGTTCTTTATCAACAGCGTGGAGTTGTTTCATTTCGTTAAATGTATGTGTACCCTTTTCATACTGTTTGATAATCCAGTTTCGTATCTGATTCGTCTGGTCGGAAAGTTTATACCGCCCTTCACAAAAATCAAATACCAAACTGGCAGAAACCCCCCTGCCCATCGCTTTCAACCTTCTACTATTGCCTTCACCCTCTTCATAAAAATCCCAGGTTGCATCCACGCTTGCGCCAAATTCGGTGCTGCCCGAATAGTTCCCTTGTTTATTGTGGTGATGGGCAGTGATGACATTCCAGCCTGACAAATGACACCAATCCGTTATGGGCCGGAGAAACGAA
>Ga0207150_1151_pt2 | contig 11097 bp, 7 predicted proteins | sample Alteio_BWMinHeat_32_FD_153526 | JGI IMG/M metagenome (GOLD analysis project Ga0207150, IMG submission 153526) | Enriched cells from forest soil in Barre Woods Harvard Forest LTER site, Petersham, Massachusetts, United States -... | ecosystem: Environmental > Terrestrial > Soil > Temperate forest >...
CCTTTAATTCCAGAATCGACCCAAGATTGTTGTCACGGATTCGGATTCGATTTGCTCCCGGGTCGATCGACGTGACAAAACCGTTCATTCTCGCTTCTTTACGGCGGGAAGCCAATAAAGTTCGCAGCTTAAAATTGGGCGGTGAGCGCTCCTTCAATGGAAAAGCGGGAGGTGACGTTGGACACTTGGAGAAATTTCGACAGGAGCTGGGCGGAGAAATGCCGCGTTAATTGAACCAGATAAGATCCTTCCGCCTCCGTTCCCAACCGGAATGCGCCACTCACCTCATTGTCCTTCACATATTGCACCGACGGCCCTCCCTCCAGGCGGACCTGATGTTTTGGGCGGGGGTGGATCTGGAACGAAAGGAGCGGCGTTTGAGTCACAAAAACCTGCGGGCTGAAATAACCGCCGGGTAATGGTCCGGAGATGTTGGGAGAAAGGCCCGATTGATCGTTCTCGTAATGCGCCGCTTCAGCTTTGTAAGCGGCTGAAACGCTGGAATGGTTCCATTCGGCCAGACGGGGGGAATCAACCCTCAAATCAGTCCCCCACAATTTGTTCGAGGCAAGCGACTGGGCGGAAACCCAGCCGGCGTAGGGTTTCATCCAAAATTTATAATCCCCCATGGGAAGGTCGAATTCCCCGTAAAAAAGATTGGAGCGGGCGGCTCCATAGGAAACGCCGCCCAACTGTTCTCCGGCGAGCGCCAAAAACGAATCGGTCCGCAAATCCCTTTTAAATCCGGCCTTAAACATCGAATTCCGTCCGGAGGGGACATAAGCATAAGAAAATTCACCATCCAGGGAACGGCTTTCCGGCCCCACGGAGTGATGCCCCATGCGACCTTGAAACCGATGGACTGTATCAAACCGGGCTTCCGCCCCGCCCGAGAAAAAAACATCATCCGCCCGGTCCGGGCTGTGCCAATAGTCGACATGGCCCATTTCAGCCGACCCCGTAACAAAAGGATTCAAATCGGTCGTCCCCTCCAACGAGGTTGAAAATCCCGCCAGGCCGAAATTGCCCCCATGTTGGTTGAAATAGGCTGCCTTGCCGCTTATCTTCGGCTCCCGCCCCTGGGAAAGCTGTTCATTCAGTTTTTTGACTTGATCATTCTCCGGTTGACTCTTCAAAGCCAGCCGGCTGTGATAAAGGGCCCGATCATTGTCTCCGATCCAACCGTAAGCGAGGGCGAGGCCTCGATGGGCCTCGCCGTTGTTGGGATCTTTCTCCAAGACTCTTTTATACTCCTCAATGGCTTTTCGGCTGGTTTCTTGGTTGGTCGCCAAAAGACGGGCATAATTCAACCGCTCATGAGGATCGCTTTTGGCCTTCAAGCCCATTTGGTAATAACGAAGAGCATCTTCTCGCCGGCCGGAAAAACGAGACCAACTTAATATTTCGGCCTGTCGAAAAGCGATCTCAGCGTCATCCGGATGCTTGGCCAAATAAGAGTCGTAAAGGGCGACCGCTTTTTCGAAAAGCCCTTGGTTTTCATAGGCCGAGCCCAGCGAACGCATCGCTTCCCGGCTTTCGGGATCGGCCGCCAATGCTTTCTCAAAACTTGCAATAACGTCGGTGTTTGGCCGGGCGACGGTTTGAACAGGAAGAAGTTTTGAATATTGCGCTTCCCAAAACGGATTTTTGTCGTATTTCAACCCCAATTCATAATAATGGAGAGCATCGGCCCGTCGATAAGCATACCGGGACCAACTAAGAATTTCAGCCTGGCGGAAAGCGATGGCGGGATCATCCGGATATTTATCCAGGTAACGGTCGTATGCGGAAACGGCCTTGTCGAGAAGCCCCTGGAATTCATAAGCCAACCCCAGATAACGCATCGCCTCCCGGTTGTCGGGGGCGATGGCCAGCGCCTTTTCGTAAGCTTCTATCGCCGGTTTGTAACTGCCGATTCTCATATCGACCTTGGCGTGACGGAGATACCACCGCAAGGAAAAAGATTCTGGATCGGCCGACGGAGCCGCGAAAGCCGCCAGCAAGGGAAGGACCAAAAGAAATAAGATCGGCGTCTGTTTTTTCATTTTCAAAATCCACCTCATCAAATCATCTGAGGTTGGCCTTCATGCAACGCCTTTTTAAAACCCAACTTCCACACGAAAGGCGCGATCGGCCGGATATAAACCTCTTCAAAAGAGCCGTTCCCTGATCTTTCAATCCAGAACCTCTGAAAGTTGCCCACCCGATTTCCAAAATAGACCGCCTGCAAACCTCCCGCCGACCGGTTGGTAACCAATACGGGCCACTGCCTCGAGTCGGCGGATAAATGGCTCCATTCGAAAACGTCGGTCCGCGGAGTTTTGCGCCGACGATTTTTTAACGGCTTTAAACAAAACACAATTCCTTTAAAAAAACGGAAGACCATGCCGATGTTGTTCCTGATTCGTCGCGCGTGGCTTCGTTCCCATACGCGGGGAGAGGCAAACACGTATTTGATGAGATCGCAATATCCCTCCTGGGAGAGATCCATGAATTCATAACCGCATCGATAAACTTTGCGCGAGATCCGTTCAAAATAGACCTGTTTAACCTTGCAAGAAATTTCTTTTTCCATTTTCAATAGGATGGTTCCCGTCTCCGCGATGTCTTCTTCCTGACCGACAGTGAAAGAGATGCCGGAAAGGCTGATATCGTGGGTTTCATTTCGGTGAACCCCGTCGCTTGAGAGCAGTTCAAAGGGAAAGGCGGCGCGCACCCGGCTCTCTTCTCTCCGTTGCCCTTTTTCCCAGGCGATGAGGAGCGAAATCAAAAGAAAAAACAGGGTGAGAGACGCCCACGCCAAATTAAAGAAGTAAGCGTCCGTTTCCACGCCAAAGGTAATAACTTCAAACACTCCTTTACCGATGGCGGCGAGCGTTATGAGGACGGCGATCGCCGTCAATTTCGACGAATTCCAATCAAACTTCCGGTCATGCGAGGTGAGACCTTTGGGCGTGACTTTAAAAACCGATCCTTTGGGAAGGACGAGGTCCGCCATCGAACGCAGAAGCGGCGCCGCCACCGCCCACTCGTTTAAATCGGCCCAAAGAATACGCGGCCAGCCGGGCAAAAGAACCGATGTCATCAGGACGGGGGCCACGAGGAAGGGAATCAAATTCGCGAAAAGAAGGGACACCCCCGAGAGGACGGGGTGCAGATGGAACAGCAGATAATAAAGCGGCGTCACCCACAGCAAGCAGCGGGCCAGCGGAAAAAAGAAATAGTAAAGGGAGGCAAAATATCCCAGCCGTTGGCGAAAGCTCAGGCCACGGCAAAAAAGCGGGTTGTCTTTGAAAAAAATTTGCAAAGTCCCCATCATCCAACGCCGCCGCTGGACCAGATAAGCCGACAGGCTTTCAGCTTCGAGGCCCACGGCCAGGTCTTTGTTGACGAACGCCGACTTCCACCCGGCGGCGTGGAGCTTCTGGCCGGCATGGATGTCCTCGGTCACGCTCATCAATGGGAAACCACGGATCTGTTCCAGCGCACGGCGGCGGAAGACCGTTCCGGTCCCGGTGCAAAAGGCGCCGTTCCAAGCGTCGCGGCCGGCCTGGATGGCATGATGGAACATGTCCTGTTCACTGGGGGTTTCGGCCGAGGTCCCGAAAGCGCGCTGAAAGATATCTACATTGTAAAAATGGTGGGGCGTTTGGACAAAACCGATTTTGGGGTCTGAGAACCGGGGGACGGTCTCTTCCAGAAATGTGACGAGGGGAATATGGTCGGTATCAAAGACGGCAATCAAATCGCCCGATGTCAGGGAAAGGGCGTGATTTAAGTTTTCGGCTTTGGACTGCTTTTGAGGACCCAAGATATATTGTGCGTTGTGGTGATTCGCGAGGTCCCGGATCCCCTCGCGATGGCCGTCATCCAGCACGCAAATGTTTTTACGCGAATAGCGAATATGGGATGCGGCGACCAGCGTCTTCTCCAAAATCTCGTCGGGCTCCGAACAAATGGGGATAAAAATATCGACGATCGGCTCAAAGGGGGAAGAATCAACCACCTCATTTTCCCTTTTCGGGTCTCCTCCGAACCCGACTTGTATCAGCAAAAGCACCACCGTCGAAAAACAATAAACCTCCGCCGCCCACAATCCAAGACTGATAAATGGGCCCAAGGTTTCTATGAAATTCAGCGTGTGGAGCAAGCGCCAAGTCAAATACCGCAAACACAAATAAAAACCACATGCAAAAAACGCGAGTTTGAAAACACGGTGGCGCCCGGCCAAGAAGAAAAGGACGATGAACGTCAAAAAGGTCTTCCAAGCGAAGTGAAACCAGAACCCTCCGGCGTCAAAGGGAGTGAGGAAGGCGAGGAACTCATCGTAACGGCGCGCCGTCCCCGACTCCAAGGCCCGGTCAAACCACAGCCAATTGTGCAGATAGTAAGGCGTTTGACCCTGGCTCATCGCCCCGTCCCAAAGGGAGTTTAATTTCTCCTGTCGCAATTCCTCGGCGAGTTTGCCGTCTTGGTGGAGGGCCAATGAATGAACCGCGGCATAGAGTGGTTGACCTTCGAATTGAGATATCGGTTCTCCGTTCAAACTATAAACGTCGAAGAACTTACCGCGGGTCGCCCACTCGTTTTGGAAAAAAGCGAGCATCTGGCGGCGGAGCCGGGGCTCGGGATAAAAAGACCATTTCGCGTCGAGCGCCACCCGCCAGAAGAGGGGGACGGCTTCATAACTGAAGACGGTGATCCGTTTTGTCTCCGGGTGGGCGATGGAAACGGCGCCGGTCCGCCGGTCCACATACACGATGTCCGGGGGAAGTTTGAGTTTTTCTTGGGAATAGATCCAATGCAAAAGATCATACGCGCCGTCCACGAGTTTTTTCCACGGATGTTCCGGGTCCGCTCCGGCGAACACGCGATAGGCATAAGGGGCCAGGTAGCCCACGTGGATGACCGGGAATTTTTCAGAAGCCGCCCAGTCGCCCGCCGTGATAAAATACCGGTCGTTGATTTTTAGAATTTCTTTTTGCCAAATGTCATTGAGGATCGGGCGGGCCTGCTCTCGATAGATGGGATCGGAAAAACGCCGGGAGGCGAGGATGAGGGCCAAAGCGATATCGGTGTCGGCGTCGGCGGCGGAATTTTTATCGACCACCTGGTCCCGCCATTTCCAAGCGAACAACGCGTCTCCCCGGATTTGAAGATGGCCTCGGGTCCACTGCCAAACCCGATCGAAAGTGGCCCGGTCCCCGGACCAAACGGACCGAAGCATCGCATACCCCTGGGCTTCCGATGTTGAAAACCCATTTTCCGGGCTGATCACGCGGCCGTCATCTAAAAATTGGTACTTGTATAAGCTCCACAACGCGTCGAGTTGGTCAATTTCCCTAAAATACCGATCGCTCGGCTGGTCTTCGGGCCGGACAGATGCGTTCAATAATGAGGGGGAAAGCCCGGGCAGGAAAGCCAGCGCTCCCCAGAACAAACTTCTTAAACCCAAACGCCTCATCTTTTCCTTCATTCATGGTATTACGGTTCGCGCCCTAAAAAGTTTTCAAGGGTGGCCACCATCGACTTCATGCGATCTTGGGTTTCCTTGGTTCTCGCATACTGTTGTTCCACCAGGAAGTAAGTGTCGCCGATCAATCCTCGTTTTAAAGCCTCTTCGTAGGCTTTTTTGGCCTCTTCTTCTCCCCGTTCACACTCATAAAGGATGGCCTCATCGTCGTCTCCGAACAATTCGGCGGGTTTTTCATTGATCCATCCCCGATGATAGAGGGCGGCGAACTCCCGTCCGCTGTCTTCCGGGTCTCCGCCAATACCGCGCAATTCCCTCCTTAATTCGGAAGCAAATTGAGATTTTTCCCGGGAGTGGTTTTGCAACCGGGATCTTAAATCCATGTCCTGGACGCGGTTGGCCGCCGCCCGGTATCCATTTTCCCCGTCCCGGCATATCTCGATCAGACTGTTCAACACGGATATGACGCTGTCTTGCGTTATGATCATTCCCTTCCTCCTCAAAATATGGGTTTTTTCCATATCCACCCCGATTTCCATGCTCCCCTTACGCAAAGGGCCTTTTTAAGTTCGCAAAGCAATGACCCCGGGGCCTTTTTTGAGTTCGAACTTTTTCATTCTCCATACGTAGAAAAGCCGAGAAAGGAAGGTGAGATTGATGCCCCTTATATTGGCGATTGTTTTTATCGCGGGAACGGCATTCGCTTCCGCCAGACACGATGGTGTTTTAAAAAAAGGCGGTGACACGACCTATCGGGACACGGTTGCGTTTGAGCTTCACGCGGCGGAACTGACCGAGCAAAATTCTCATGAAGAAGCCGCGCGTCTCAAGGCGATTTTGAAGACGGAGGAGGCATCACCCCTTGGTGAAGATGGTAAAAAGAAATCCGTTCCGGACATCGAGCCCGGCATTTGATGCTATTTCGTTTTAACGCGATACCCGGAGATGTCGCGACCGGCCTGATTTTGACGGGAACGGCGTTGGTCTGTTTGATGTTTCTTAGGTTGTACAGGCATTTAAGCAGGGAAACTGCTGCCAGAAAGAATGACCGGACGACCTTCTTGGAACAAACCGAAAGGTTGCAATCCATAAACAAAATTGCGGAAGAGAAGCTCAAGAACGCCGATGAGGCCCTTCGCCAGACTCAAGAATTGTTCCACAACTTTATGAACCACAGCCCCACCTTGGCTTTTTTGAAAGACGAGGGCGGCCGATATGTCTATGTCAATGAAACATTTGAACGGCTGGAAAATATCAAGTTGGCCGAGATCAAAGGGAAAACCGATTTTGATTGGTTGCCGGACCATGTCGCCAGAGAGCTGAAGACCGACGATGAAACCGTGTTGAAAGGGGGCCAAAGCAAAGTTTTGGAAGTGACTGAAAAAATGCCGGTGTCGGATGGTTCGATGCGTGACTGGCTTGCGTTCAAGTTTCTCGTCAAAGCTGACGGCGACAAACGTTTCATCGGAGGCGTTTGCGTGGACATTTCGGAGCTCAAACAAGCGGAAGAGGCGATACGGCGCGCCAATGCGGAACTCGAATTGCGCGTTCAAGACCGCACCCGAGAATTGGACGCCGCCATTAAAAATATGCAGGCTGAAATTATGGCCCGAAAACGGGTTGAGAAGGACCTGGCACGGAGGGCCGAAGAATTGGCGGCATCGAACCAAGAATTGGAACAGTTTGCCCTGGTCGCTTCCCACGACCTTCAGGAGCCCCTCCGGAAGATTTCCAACTATGGAGACCTTTTGGAACGGCGCTACGCGGGCCGGTTGGATGAGAGAGCGGACAAATTTATCGGATACATGGTCGATGGCGCCCGCCGCATGCAAAATCTCATCCGGGACCTTTTGACATACGCGCGGGCCGGGAAAACGGATCTTCCCTTCGAACCGGTTGATCTCAATCAAATTGTGAATCGTATCATTGCCGATCTCGAGGAATTGATTCGGGAGAACAACGCGACCGTCACTTTGGGTCCTCTTCCCACGGTCCTTGCCAACCCCGGCCAAATGGGGCAGTTGATTCAAAACCTTCTTACCAATGCGCTTAAGTTCCGAGGTCAAGCTGCGCCTCGCATTCATATCGCAGCGGCGGAAAAAGACGGCGAGTGGGTGTTGACCATCAAAGACAACGGCATCGGCATCGAGACCGGTCACATGGAACAGATCTTTCATATTTTCCAACGCCTTCATGGACGGAGTGAATTCCCGGGGACCGGGATCGGCTTGGCGGTTTGCAAAAAAATTATCGACCGCCATGGAGGGCACATGTGGGCCAATTCGTGCAAGGGGAAAGGCTCAACCTTTTATTTTACCGTGCCGATCCCATCGGAGAGGGCGGCGGCCGCGACGGCGCTTTTCGACGTCGCCTCGGTTGATCGGACATAATATAGGGAGGGAACGGGCGGTTTGGGCCCAGTCAAATGGTTGCAGGAAAGAAAAAGCATTTTAATCTGTTGGTCATTGAAGATGACCCCGCTGATGTGGATTTGATGCGAGAGGCGCTGGGGCCTTCCTCTGATGCAGATTTGTCCATCCATCTCAGCGTCATTGAAGATCCCGAGCGCGTTAAAAATTATCTTCTGGGTAAGGACCCGGTTCCCGATGCGGCAAGACCTGATTTGATTCTCCTTGATCTCAATATGCCGAGAAAAGGGGGGCTTGAAGTTCTCAAGGAACTCAAAGGCGATGAACAATTGAGGACCATTCCGGTCGTGATTTTAACAACCTCAAGCGCGGCGGAGGATGTGGACCGGTGCTATCAATTGGGAGCCAACGGTTATGTCACCAAAGCCAAAGATTTTTCTGAATTCCTTAAAATCATGAAAACCATTGAGGAATTTTGGTTTAAGATCGCGACTCTTCCCAAAACGTGAGGTGATTTATGGCTCATGATCAACCGGTCCGGGTCCTTTTGATCGAAGATGATCCCGATGATGCGGACTATTTTGTGGAAGCCCTGGCCAACAAGGAAAATGGCGGCATTCAGATGGAATGCGCGCAAGATCTTCGAGAAGCTTTTCAACGGATGGCCGGTGACCAGTTCGATATCATCGTGGCCGACCTTTCTCTGCCGGACAGTCAAGGTATCGAAACGTTTCGAAAAATCCGGGAACGGTCAAAGGACCAACCCATTCTTGTATTGACGGGGTTAAACGATGAGATGGCTGCGCTGGAAACCTTGCGGCGGGGGGCCCAAGATTATCTCGTAAAAGGTCAGTTCAGCGGGGCGTTTTTGGCCAAGTCTCTGCGCTATGCCATCGAACGGAACAAGATCCATCAGGACCTGGCCAAAACATCCCAAGAACTTGGTTTGGCGAACCTAAAACTCGACCATCTGGCCCACAATGACCCGCTCACGGACCTCCTGAACCGTCGGGGATTGGACCAAGTTCTCTCCCGTGAGGTGGCTTGGGCCCATCGACATGGCTCGAGTATAATGGCTCTGTTGGTTGATCTCGATGACTTCAAAAGGATCAATGACACACTTGGTCATGCGGCGGGGGACATCGTACTCAAAGAAATTGCCCGCCGGATGTCGGAGCCGCTCCGGTTGACGGATTTTTTGGCCAGAATAGGGGGGGACGAATTTCTCATCTTATTGCCGGACACGGAAGCCGTTGAGGGAATCCGGATTGCTGAAAAAGTCCGGAAAGCCATTTCCGAGAAACTCATCGATGTCCGGTCCAAATCCATCAGAGTGACGGCGAGCGTGGGAGTGGTCCCCATTTCCGGTGATTCCGTTTCTTTGGACGGTCTTTTGTCCGACACCCATCTTGCTCTTTACCGAAGTAAGAAAAAGGGGAAAGACCAAGTCAGCTACGACCAGAAAGGTACCTTCTGTTTCCCCGGTTCTTCGTTTAATCGAATAACCGATCTGAAGGAAGAGGGCCGATTTCACGCACTGGTGCACCCGCTTTTTGATCTTGTTGAGGACCAAATCGTGGGATACGAATTCCTCGCTCGATCAACCGTGCCTTCCCTTGAGAACCCCGAAGATTTTTTTCGAATCAGTCTTGGAACGGACTCCTTGACTTCCATTGACGAACGGTGCCTCTCCGCCTGCTTGCAATTGTCCCGGTCGATCCCATCCCGTTTCCGCCGGCACATCAACATAGCGCCCTCCACCATCGTGGAACTTTCGGTCCCAAAACTGGTGGATACTTTTTTCAAGGGATCTTCGGCGGAAAAATATTGTTTGGAGATAAACCAACGTCAGATCATCGGAGACCCGTCTTATCTCCTTCAGCCGATCACCGCATTAAAAAAAGCAGGTTTCCTTATCGCCATCGAAAACGTCAGCTTCGGTCAAAACAGCCTGGAAGCTCTGGTCTTGCTGGAGCCCGACTATTTGAAAATCGATCGGCGGGAAGTGGCCGGCATCCATCAGGACGAAGCCCGGCGCCGGTCCCTCAATCGACTTTTGAAGATGTCAAAAAGTTTGGGCATGGAGGTCATCGCCCAGGGGATTGAATCTCTCGACGACCTTGAGGCGTTAAAATCTCTTGGGGTCAAATTTGGGCAAGGATTTTTGTGGGGTCAACCGGCGGCGGCCTTGAACGACCCGGCATTGACCAAACCTTGATTGTGCCTTTGCAGAATATTAAAATTTGGTGGCGATTTAACTTCACCCTATTGGGAGGCTGAATTATGCGTGGAACAAATGGGAACCTGTTGACTCCCGCCGTCATCGGCAACGGGCACGCCAAAAAAATAAAAACCTCTCCGCCGACGGAACCCTCCGTCTATCTTCCTTCCGTCAAGCAAGATTTGAAGGATCTTCTCTTCACTTTAAAAGCGGTGCGCCGCGGCGACTTCAGCATCCATTTTCCAAACAGCAAAAATGGGCTTATGCGCGAGGTTGGCGAAGTGCTGAACGACATTATCGAATTGAATCAAAACCTTTCTACGCAACTCCTTCGCATCAGCAAAACCGTGGGCCGGGAAGGAAAAATAACCGAACGGACCTCGCTGAGGCAGGTCCAAGGCGCTTGGTCCTCCAGCATTGAATCCGTCAATGCCGTCATCAGCGACTTGGTCCAATCGGCCAATGAGGTGGCGCGCGTCATCACCTCCGTCGCCAAAGGCGACCTGTCGCAAAAAACATCGATGGCGATCAACGGACGGCCCTTAAAAGGCAAATTTGCGCATATCGGAATCACGGTGAACGCCATGGTGGACCAATTGAACTCGTTCGCGGCCGAGGTGACCCGCGTGGCCAAAGAGGTCGGCACCGAGGGGAAACTGGGGGGCCAAGCGGATGTGAAAGGGGTTTCAGGAACCTGGAAAGATTTGACCGACAACGTGAACGGCTTGGCGAAAAACCTCACCAACCAAGTCCGGAACATCGCGAAAGTGACCACCGCGGTCGCCCGGGGCGACCTCTCGCAAAAAATCACCGTGGACGCCAAAGGCGAAATTTTTGAGCTCAAGACAACCATCAACGCCATGGTGGACCAGTTGAACTCGTTCGCCGCCGAGGTGACGCGCGTGGCCAAAGAAGTCGGCACCGAGGGAAAACTGGGAGGCCAAGCGGACGTGAAAGGGGTGTCGGGAACCTGGAAAGACCTGACCGACAATGTGAACGGCTTGGCGAAAAACCTCACCGACCAAGTGCGGAAC
>Ga0207150_1108_pt1 | contig 11095 bp, 10 predicted proteins | sample Alteio_BWMinHeat_32_FD_153526 | JGI IMG/M metagenome (GOLD analysis project Ga0207150, IMG submission 153526) | Enriched cells from forest soil in Barre Woods Harvard Forest LTER site, Petersham, Massachusetts, United States -... | ecosystem: Environmental > Terrestrial > Soil > Temperate forest >...
CCTGCCGTCGGCTGGAAGTTTCTGGTTCATCGTCGCCACGTGTGGCGCCGGCAACTGTACGTCAAGGGCCGGAACATGACAGCTCGACAGCTTGTGGGAGCCATGATGGCAAACGACTTCAATGAGGAGCAAACGGCAGCCGATTTTCATCTTGCCGTCGGAGCCGTTCGCGAGGCCATTGCCTATGTTGATGCGAACAAGGAGTTGATCGAAACCGAAGCGGAGATTGAGCGCCTGATGCTCAAGCGCGGAGGCGATTGCGGTAACTCAGCCCGCGCGTTAACACCTTGAACTTCAGAGGTCCGAATGGGCGTGACGCGGAGCGTCAAGATGCGTGCGTTCCCACGCGGAGCGTGGGAACGAGATCAGCCGACCTTGCGATACATCCTGCCAGGCCGCTAACATTACTGTGCTCTCAAAGATCGAAACGACACATCTATGGTCAAAGCGAGGATGGACCATGCCCCGTCAGACTTCCTCAACGCTGCTGCTAGCTCTCATCTTCCTGGCACCCGCCCAAAAGTTGCATGCTGAGCCAATTGAGCCAGGAAAGGCGTCGCCTCAATTCGAAAAACCACCGCGGCTGGATCGTCTGGGTGATCCATTGCCGAAGAATGCCCTGGCCCGAATCGGCACCTCGCGGTTTTTTCAGCCCGGCGGCGCCAGCTGCCTCGCGTTTTCGCATGACGGTAAGCTGCTTGCATCCGGCGGACGCAATGGCCTCGTGTATATTTGGAACGCGGAAACGGGCAAAGAGCTCTCCTGCTTTGGCGAGTCGGATAAGACGATTTGCTCACTTGCCTTCTCACGCGACGGCAAGTCCATTGCGGCTGAGGATGATTGTTTGCCTTTGAGGATTCGTATCCACGAAGTCGCAACAGGGAAAGTCATTCATTACCTGAATGTGGAAGGACCCGCGCTCCGGATCCTCGGTTTTTCCGAAGACCTTGCGACCCTCATAACGGGTGGCGCGGGTTGTGTCCGGTCCTGGGACACGGCCACCGGCACGCTTCGCCACGAGTTGGAATTCGATGACTCCAATTTGCACCCGCTCTCTCTGGCCCTGTCGCCCGATCAAAAATCCATCGCCTATGTGCGTAAAGGCAAAGGAATCGCGATTGCCGATGTCGTTACCGGCAGGATTCAAGATCAGGTGAAAGGCCCCACGACTGGGATCCGGTATCTTGCATTCAGTCCGGATGGCAAGACACTTGCCACCGCCGGCTCGGGAGGAGCCATTTGGGATCTTCACGGCAAGGGCGAACCGTGGTCGATCGGGGATACGTCCTTTTGCGCGGAGTCGCTACAGTTTTCTTCTGACGGCAAGCTCCTGGTATCCGTAGAAAGCGGACAAACGCGGCTGTGGCGAGTTTCGACAGGGCAAGAGTTCCGTTCATGGCAGGTTAGAACCTCACGGGAAGCTCGCACCGCTGCATTGTCGCCGAACGGCCAAGTGCTGGCGTGCGCGGGATCCAGTAGGCTCACGATGTGGGATCTGGACCCTGTCACAGAACGCACTCTGAATGGGACTGTCGAAGATGACATGCGCTCCCTGGCGATAAGTGGCGACGGAAACCTGCTTGCGATCTCCGGCGCAAAATGCGTTCATCTCTGGGACTTGCAAAGAGACAAGGAGTTGCGCCGAATCCGGCTGGAACAGCAAAGATTCAATGCGACTCCCACATTCTGTTCGAACGGCAAAACACTGCTATGGCATGACGGTGCAGACGTTTACCGGGCCGACGCTGCGACCGGTGCAAATTCGAGGCACTTCGAAGCAAATCAACCAATCGGCAGGGTTGCTTCCACCGCGCGCGGCAACTTTGCGTTGTTGGCTGGTGAGCGTGGTTCATTCCAGATTTGGGAGATCGGTAAGGATACACCGTTGGTGACTCTCGACGATGCGGACGAAAACCTTTGCGCCACTGCCTTCTCACCAGATGGGAAGCTCCTGGTCGCAGGATCATATGCGCGTCATGATGCGGGCAATCCAGCTCGCCTTTGGGATGTTGCCACGGGGAAAATTGTGCATCATCTTGAATCGCATACGGGCTCGGTTGAGGCGGTTGCTTTTTCGCCGGACGGCACCATCATTGCGACGGCCGGCGCTGACAGGACTGTCTGCCTCTGGGACGCCCATCGAGGAAAATCAATTGGCGGACTGTTGGCGCACAGGGCGGCTGTCTTGGCAGTGTGCTTCTCCCCCGACAGTAAGACGGTGGCCTCGGCTGATGTGGATGGGGATGTTCGGTTATGGGACGTCGCCAGCGGCCATCAACGCGCCGAGTTTGCAGGGCACCGCACTTTGGTCCGGAGTCTCGTGTTCTCCCCGGACGGCCGCAGGCTGATCTCCGGAAGTGATGACGGCACCTGCCTCATCTGGGATCTGTCGCAGCGAATGTCCGACAAAGGCTTTAAGCCGATCGAGCTCTCGGCGGCAGAGTGGGCGAAGCAATGGGAGGCACTCGCAGATACCGACGGCGCCAAGTTGCATGAGGCGATCTGGGAATTGATCGCCGCGAAGCAAACGGTTGACCGCGTGGCAGCACGATTGCAGCCCTGCCGTTCATTGACGGACAGAGAAGTGGCGGCACTCGTCGCACAACTGGATAGCGAGGAGTTCGCCGTCAGGCGGGAGGCCATGGCCAAACTTGCGCAGAACATTGATTCGGCCTCGTCAGCTTTGCGGCGAATTTTCGAAGGCGAGGTGTCGTCGCTCGAAGTTCGCCGGCGCCTGGAGAACTTGTTGGATGGGGAAGGCACGCTCTCACCCGAATTGCTGCCGGCTTGGCACGCCATCGAAATCTTAGAGCAGATAGGCACGCCCGAAGCCAGGAAGGTTTTGGAAACGTTAGCGGGCGGCACGGAAAAGGCCCGGATTACCTCCGAGGCAAAGGCGGCGCTGAAACGCCTGGAGAAGAAACATGCACCCTGACAGCGTTCTTGTGTCCCTTGCCGCAGGCTTTTAGAATGACACAATACAAGTTGACGAATATCTCCGTTTGATGGGAGGATATGTGGCTTCGATACGTTTCAGTGAAGTCCGGAAGGGAATGGTCATCGTTCGCGAGGACGGTCAGCTTTACTTCACCGTTGACCGCGAGCTGAAGACGCCGGGCAATTTGCCGTCCAAGTTGACGCTAAAGCTGAAGAACCTCAAGACCGGCTATGTCAACGAAGTCCGCGTGCATCCCGAAGACAAGGTCGAGCAGGCGTATCTCGACACGCGCGACATGCAGTATCTGTACAAGGATGCGGACGGCTACGTGTTCATGGACAACGAGTCCTATGACCAGATCACGCTGGGCGAAGACATGGTCGGTGAGATGATGCCGTATCTCAAGGAAGGCAACGCCTGCAAGATGACGTTCCACGACGCTAAGCCATTAAGTCTCGAATTGCCGGACAAGGTCGAGCTGCAGATCACCGAGTGTGATCCGAGCATCAAGGGGGCAACCGCCAAGGACCAGTACAAGCCCGCGACGCTCGAGACCGGCCTGAAGATCACAGTGCCGCCCTTCCTCGAGAAAGGCGAGCGGATCATTGTTGACACGCGCACCGGTGAGTATCTGAGTCGTGTGAAGTAGCAAGTTTAGCCGCGAGCCTCCGGCGAGCGCTCTATTCGCGCTCGCCGGAGGCTCGCGGCTAAACGAATCCATTAGAACCTCAACCACGTCTTTCGGATCGCCCGCAAATACCAGCGCAGATAGTGCGGCAGCCACGCAAAAAGCCGGAAGCGGGATTGCCCCGTGGTGCGATCGCGCCACATGGTCGGCACTTCCCTGACGGTCCAGCCTCGCCAGTACGATTTGACCGTCAATTCCAGCGCCAGTGCGAAGCTGGCCTCTCCTTCGATCGGAATCTGCTCGATGACACGGCGGCTGTAGGCCCGGAAGTTGTTGGTCGCGTCGCGTGTCGGCAGACCGGTGAGATAGTGCAACGATACGCCGGCCAAACGAGACAAGGTGCGCTTCAATAGCGGCCCGCCTACCTGACCGCCGCCACGGCAGTAACGAGAGCCGGCGACGACGTCGGCACCGCTGCGGATCAACCGCGCCATCTTCGGCACATCTGTCGGTTCATCGGAGCGGTCGGCCATCATGACGATGATTGCATCTCCCCGCGCCGCCTTGAAGCCCATCTTCAAAGCGTTGAGGACTCCTTTGCCCAGCGTATTGTGTACGAGACGTACGTTGGCCGCCGGCGGCTCCATAGCGGCAATCGCGGGTAGTGTACTATCTTCAGGAAAGTCGTAAACGATAAGCGTTTCGTGCGGCTCGCGCAGCGCTGCTTCAAGATCGCCAAGGAACAGGCGGATATTGTCCTGTTCGTTAAAAACCGGCACGACGAGGGAAATGAGCCGCGAGTCTTCCATGTCTCTTAGATGTTACCGTACTCGACCTGTTGCTTCACCCACGGGATGACGGTGTCCAGCATCTCATCAAGGGTCGTCGTAGCCATGAAGCCCAGCATCCGTTTGGCTTTTGCCACATCGGGCACGCGCTTTTGCACATCGTACGGGTAAGCCTTGTCGGAAATGTACCGGAACGGCACGCCGGGTTTGATCTCCTTCCAAATGGCCTCGGCAAGTTCGAGCACCGACGTTGAGGCGGCGGTGCTAATGTTAAAGTCCTCGTTGACAGCGGCGGGATGTTCGATGCACACACGGATGCCGCGAGCCAGGTCGGCACCGTAGGTATAGTGGCGAACCTGATGACCGTCGCCGAGGATGTGCAGCGGGTCTTGTCCCTTGAGCACCTTTTGGATGAGATCCGGGACCACGTGACTCATGGCAAGCTGCACATTGCCGCTCATGATCTCGCGTTCGCACAGCGCGCGGCGTTCGCCGATGCCGACACAATTAAACGGCCGGATGATCGTGAACGGCAGCTTGTACTGTTCCCAGGCGCCCTGGGCATAATACTCCGTCGCGAGTTTCTGGAAGCCGTAAGTCGATGACGGCGGCGGCGCGCTGCGCTGCGAGCCTTCAGGCGACGGCCAAACCGCCACGTTTTCGTAGACCATCGACGAGCTGATGACGTTGATTTTCTTCAGCCGCCCCTTTTGGAATGCGGCGATGGCAGCATCAAACGCCGCCGCGGTGATACGCTCGTTTTCGGCGAGTAAATCGTAGGCGAACTCGTGGAAATAGCTGATGCCCCCAATCCGCGCAGCCCCGGCCACGAGCTGATCGGCGTCGCTAAGTAACTCAGTAAGCAGCTTGACATCCTTGGCGTCGCCTTGAACGAAGCGGTAATTGGAGTGCTGACGCGATGATTGCTGAAGCGGACCATACTTGGAGAAGTTGTCGAGGCCGACGACTTCGTGTCCTGCTTGCAGCAGCTCCTCGACCAGATAGCCGCCGATAAACCCAGCCGATCCGGTGACCAGGATTTTCAATCTTTTTCCTCGACTTGAATGTACTGCCCCTCGCCCGCGTCGCGCGAGAGCTTGACCAGGGTCGCGTCGATCAGTTTTTCCTCGCGATCGTCGCCGTGCCAGAAGTTGAGAGCATGCGCAACCAGCTCGCGGAGGAAGAGATCGCTGTTGGGTCCGTTGTCAGCGGCCGCGGATGCGAGTGCATCTACCACGCCATGGGTGGGTGCCTGCTTGCATTCCTGGATGGCCTGGAGGTACTCGACGGCGATGCCGGCCCAGTGTCTGCGGTCGCTCGTGCCGCTGGCAGCTTCGGTTTGTAAGCCGCCAAGCACGGCGGCACGGCGCGCTTCGGGAAGCTCGGCGAGCCGGGTGAGATTGTTGCCGAGGTTGGACATCGCCCAAACCGCTTCACGGCGAAGCAAGACGCGCTGTTTATTCTCGTTGTCGCCTTCACGATTCAGGACCTTCCCGAGCAGCTCCGAACCGGTCGGAAGCATCAGGTTGCCGACGCAAGCCACGAGGAACTGCACGTCCTTGCAACGCTCGTCGAGCTCCTTGCGGCTATCGGCGCTGCCATCCTTGGCGGATTTCTGTGCCTGATCATACTCTTCGAGCCGCTTTTGCAAAAGCTCGCACAGGCGCAACGAGAGCTGCGGGCTGGTCGCAAGCTCTTCGTCGCGCTTCAGGCGCTGAGTAAGATCATTGGCCGCGCGCCAGCGCACATCGGCATTGGCGGCGTCGAGATTGGCGATGATACTCGTGGCATCGCCGTGACCGGACTGCAGCCAATTGAAAAACAAAAGGACAAGGACGACTGCCGCGACGATGAATCCCGGAACGAGGAACATCTGCACGATGTGCCGGCCGGAGGGAGGCAGGACCGGCGGCAAGCCCGGTGCAGGGTTCGGGTCGATGGGCGCGACGGCATTATTTCCCGGAATATCGGCTGACATGCGTTTCTCCATCGTCAATTTACCTGTTTGAGGGGCGCTGTCAAGCGCGGCACTGGCGTGGCTTTCACCGACGTGCTATTCTTGAACCATGCCCTTGAGCCTGGAACAATACGCCGAGTACCTCGACACCCGTGACCTTGCCTGGCCGGCGCCGCCCGAAGTCGAAAAAGCGAAGGCGCGCCCGCATCTTCCCAAGCTTTCCGGCATCAAAGCCGTCTTGTGGAACACCTACGGCACTCTCATTTCCATCGCCGGCGGCGACCTTGCTTTCGAGCAGCCCGATCCGTTGGTGATGGAGGTAGCGCTAGGCAAGACCGTCTCCGAGTTCAAAATGTGGGGCTCGATGACGCGAAAGCCCGGTCAGCCCGCCGCTTACTTGAAGCAGCTCTACGACCGCGTCTTGTTTGAGCAGCGCGCCATTTGTGTGCCTGGAGAGCGACACCCCGAGGTCCCATCCGAGCGGATTTGGGAAGGGATCCTGAAGATGCTGCTTCAAAAGGACTACAAATTCGACGCGGTGTTCTTCGGCGGACTCGACGAGTATAGCCGCAAAATCGCCTACTTCTTTCACGCCAGCTTGCAGGGAACTTCGTGCTATCGGCATGCCGCCGAAGCGCTCAGCTGCTGCCAAGAACATGGCGTCGCTCAGGGGCTGCTCGGCAATGGTCAGTGTTTCACCGCTTTGCAATTGCAGCGCGGCCTCAGCGCACAGAAGCCGGAAGTCAAAGTTGATGATGTCATCGCAAAGGACCTGCGCGTCTTGTCTCACGACTTGCGCGGGCGCAAACCATCACAGCGCCTTTTCACGGAAGCCTTGGACCGGCTCGCAGCAAGGGGCATCGAAGCCCACGAGGTCCTGCACGTCGGCAACAGCCTGGCGCACGATATTGCCCCTGCCCGAAAGCTGCGCATGAAGACGGCTCTATTTACCGGAGATAAGGCGTCGCTTCAGGCCAGCAGCCAGGCGCTGCACGAAGACCCGACACGTCCCGATGTCCTTCTCACCAAGTTGGATCAGATTGCTTCGGTTCTGGGAAATTGATAGGCTCTCTTCATGCCGCCAGAGATTCATTTCGATCCCGAGAAGGTCGATTTCTCACGCGTGATCGCGGACCGCTCGGCCATCCGCAAAATCAATCCGCAGCGCTTCGAGTTTGAGCAATTGGATGGGGTCGTGGTGCTCGACGCCGATCACAAAATCTGCGTCGGCTACAAGGACGTTTCCCCTAGTGAGTTTTGGGCGCGCGGCCATCTGCCCGGTTTTCCCCTAATGCCGGGTGTCTTGATGTGCGAAGCGGCGGCGCAACTCTGCGGTTACTACATCGGCGCCCTCGGCTTGGAATGCGGCGATTTCATCGGTTTCGGCGGTATGGATAACGTCCGCTTTCGCCATCCTGTCTTTCCCGGCGACCGGCTTGTCCTCGTTTCCAAGTGCATCAAATACAACCGCCGCCAAACCGTCTTCAGCGTACAAGGATTCGTCGGCAGCAAAATGGTGTACAACGCCGATATCGTCGGCGTGCCGATGAACTACCCTCCGGGAGTCACGCCCCCCTCGGCCGAGTCGTAAGCCATGCGCCGACTCAAGCGCCTGCCCCTCGATCAGCTTGCCGGCTGTCTCCTCAACAACCCACCCGAATCGGCCCGGCTGGATTGGAAGCAGGTCTTTGGTAATGAGCATCCGGTCGAGATCGAAGTCGGCTTCGGCAAAGGCTTGTTTCTTCTGACCGAAGCGCAGAGACGGCCGGAGGTCAATTTCCTTGGCATCGAGATCGAGCGTAAATACCAGCTTTACGCGGCCACGCGCCTGACCAAGCGGAAGGTCGCCAATGTGCGGCTCGCTTGTGCCGACGCTCGCAAGTTCTTGCACTTTCACGTGACGGACCGATCCGTTCAAGCAGTGCACATCTACTTTCCGGACCCTTGGTGGAAGACCCGGCATCACAAGCGCCGTCTCTTCAACGAGGACTTTGTGGCGGAGTGCCAGCGCGTGCTGACCGCCGGCGGCCGCCTGCATCTCGCGACGGATGTCGAAGACTATTTCCGCATCATGACGACGCTGCTGCACGCCAAGACTACGCTCGTCCCCGTCGAAACTCCCCAACCCGGCGAGCCGGCACACGACCTGGACTACCTGACGAACTTCGAGCGCAAGTTCCGCAAGCAGGGCAAGGCGATTTTCCGCGCGTTGTATTCAAAAATGAGAAATTCTGCCTCAAATCTCAAAAGTTAAGGTCAATGGCACCGCACAGCCGATTTTATCTGCAAGATTGCTTCAGATACCCATCTGTGACAGGACGGCGAGCACATGAAGCAAACGTTACTCTGCAAGCTTGCCGCGACCGTCTTGCTTGGCGCGCTGTGCGGCGGTGTTTCAGCTCAGATGAATCCGCCGATGTTCGGTAGCTTCTCAAACCCGAGCATTCCGCCGGCCGCAACGATCCTGGGCGGTGACCGGCAACAATCCAGTTGGACCGACGACCAGGGAAGCGAGGAGGGAAAGAAGGACGAGCAAGATACGAAGGATGAAAAAAACGGGGACGAGGCGAAGGATAAGAAATGCAAGCCGAAGACCGTCTGGCAGGCGCTGCATCTTTACGGCTTGTGCCCATGCTACCCAGAGTGCTTCAAGGAGAAAGACGAGAAGGGCAGCGGCTCAGCCGAAAAGGAAGGCAACGGTAGCGGCAACGGCAAGGGCAACGGCTCCGGCAACGGCAGTGCCAGTGGAAGTAACGGCAGCGGCTCGGGCAGCGGCTCCGCGGACGACGAGGAAAAGGACAAGGAAAAAGACAAGGAGGAGGACAATCTCAAGTGGCTGCCCGAGGGATGGAACTTCCACGCTCAAACCACCATCATTCCTAATTTCCAGCCCCCATTCGGCGCCCAGTACTCCGGTCCCAACAGCCTGAGCACGGCCCCCGATCGCCGGGCAACGATTACGTCAGACATTTTTCTCGGCGTGCCCTTATGGTGCGGTGCCGAGCTTCACGCGGATGTGCTGATGTGGCAGGGGTTCGGACTGAGTAACTCCTTTGGCCTCGAGGCCTTTCCCGACGCGGACGCCTACAAATCCGGCACCGTCGATCCGAGGTTCATGCTTTCACACTTCTTCGTTCGCCAAACCTTGGGGTTGGGCGGGGAACAAGAGGACGTGCCCGACGGCCAGTTCACGCTGCCCGGCAAACGGGACGTTGAGCGGCTAACGATCACCGTCGGCCGGCTCAACATGGCGGAGCTTTTCGATAATAACACCTACAACCACGATCCGCACACACAATTCATGAGTTGGGCGAGCACCATGCTCACCTGGGATTATGCCGCGGATACCATCGGATACACCACCGGTATTTCATTCGAGCTGAATCAGCCGTGTTGGGCCCTGCGCTATGGCTGGTTCCAGTTGCCCGGCAGTCCGAACGGTTTCACCTCCGACGACCGGGTCTTCATGTGGCCCGTCGAGCCTGGGGAGCAAACCACTGATGGGGAGTTTTGGAAAGAGTGGGCGATGATGCTGGAATTCGAGCGCCGCTGGAAGCTCGGGTGTGAGTGTCATCCCGGAGCCATCCGGTTGCAGGCATGGCTTGACCATGGAAACCTTGCCAGCTTTAGCGCGGCGACCCCTCTGCTGCTCGCCTCGCCTCCGCCACCTAATACCCCTCAGGGAGTGGAAATAACCGTCCCGGCGGCCGCTTTCGACTACCGCTTCAAATACGGCCTTGGGGTGAATTGGGAGCAGGAGATTGCCAAGCACGTCGGCGTCTTCGGGCGGGTTGGCTGGCAAGACGGCCATGTTGCCGCGGCGACGTTCACCGACGCGGACTGGACCGTACAGCTGGGCCTGAGCCTCAAAGGCAACGCCTGGTACCGTCCTGGCGACACCTTCGGTATTTGCGGTAATCTGGCCGGTGCTTCGTCCGAACAAATAGCCTTCCTGAAGGCGGGCGGCACCGGCATTCTGAACGGCGACGGCAACTTGACCTACGCTTGCGAGAAGTCGATTGAAACCTATTATGACTTTGGCCTCGGAAAGGGCTTTCATTTGGCGTTCGACTACCAGTTCTTCGCTGACCCGGCGTTCAACGCCGACCGAGGCCCGGTCAACGTCTTCGCGGCAAGACTCCATTGGGAGTACTAACGCTAGCGACTCGGAACCCGAACCGGAGTGGGATCGAACAACAAAGTACAGTCGTCCGGAGCCTGGTACACGAGTCGCACAGTTCCGCCTTTGCTGCCCTAACGATTGTGCTCAGTAAGGGACTTCAAGCCGGCCTCGTCTGCTGTAACACCTATTTCGGCACGGTCGCCTTTTGTCCTCGCAGATACTCACGTAAGGCAGCGTTTACCGCTACGTCATCGGCGAAACACGATGCCACGTCGTCCGCCAATCGTACCAAGCGCAACCTCTCGCGATAGCGCGCGGTATATTTCCCGCGCACGACGCCACGCATGGGCCGGAAATCGTACTCTGGGCGCATCTCGTCACCAGGTTCGGCAGTTTCATGGGAAGTTGCCATCTTCGTAATCCTTCCGTTCTTCGCGGCTGGCTTGGCGAGCGCTGATAATTCGAATCTTATCATTCCGATCTGTGTGTGACACCACCAATAGCCGACCGTCTATCGAGGTACCCATGGTGATGAATCGATCTTCCACATCTGAGTGGCCCGGATCGTAACCCGTTAGTTGGCCTAACCACTTGTGATGTAATGGTTCGGCGAACGGGGCCTGTCGCTGAGTGCTGTATGGCTGGCGGGCGGCGGGTGGGG
>Ga0207150_1178_pt1 | contig 11044 bp, 8 predicted proteins | sample Alteio_BWMinHeat_32_FD_153526 | JGI IMG/M metagenome (GOLD analysis project Ga0207150, IMG submission 153526) | Enriched cells from forest soil in Barre Woods Harvard Forest LTER site, Petersham, Massachusetts, United States -... | ecosystem: Environmental > Terrestrial > Soil > Temperate forest >...
CGTATCGGTGATGGCCGTAACCCAAATCCTTCGTGCCCGAGGGTCGAACAGCACTGCCGTAAGGTCCCACGCGATACCCTTAAACCACCGTGTCCACGCATCATACGTCACGTAATAGCTGACTTCGCCGAACCGCAGTCCGAACATCGCGTCGCAAACCTCTAAGGAGAAAGTCCTCTCCTCGCGTCCGTCCCCTTGTGCCTTGTGGTAGGCCCCGCCTTGATAGAGAGCTTGCGCGAGGGCACCATCGAATAGGAACTGACTGGAACAGGTGAGCCCACTCTGTATTTTTCCCGAAGTCGGGATAAGTAACTCAGGAAATTCCTGCCTGATTGATGGGTGCGTCAACAGTTCGTCTAACAGGCTCTCATCTGTGAGACGGTTGCGGGAGGCAAACCAGTCAAAGACCGAGTTCGGTTCTACATCGAGCGCGGCCAAGTATGCTCCGCCCTGGTCATGGCTCTTACGGAGTCGCTGGAGCAATACCTCAAAGGGGTGTTCTGGGAGACTCACTCGTGTCAATCGAATTTGCCTGCACATATCGCGCACTTCAATGGCGGTAGGGCGAATCTGCTTCCAGTCAGGTTTGAGTAATTCCATGGTGGCCGGTGACAAGAGTAACACCACAGCCCGAGAAGTCGTCTTCTCGTCATGTGGGGTACCAGGACTATCGAACCAGCCCTGGCATGGACTCCCGCGCACGCAAGCGCTAGATTCACACCATGAACCCCATACACAGCGGTCGTGGTTGGCTTAAGAATGGCAATCCGCCCGGAGACCTCAGTACAGCATTAAGATGCGGTGCCAAGACACGACGCGGGGCGGCCTGCCTCGGTCCTGCAATGCCAAATGGACGCTGCCGGATGCACGGAGGGCCTAGCACGGGTCCGCGAACGGCAGAAGGGTTGGAGCGGTCTCGAAGGGCCAACTGGAAGACCGGAAGATATTCGGCTGAGGCGAAGACTGATCTTCGGTTGGAGAGTGTTGCTTTTTGGGTACTCCGAGTAACGGGAGTTTTGCCGCGACGTGCTGGCAGGCCGCCCTCTCTTAATTCGTTTGAGGTGTTCGCCCGTGCTTCGGTGCGGGATTAAACCTTCGGTGCGTCACCCATGCGGTGAGTTAGGAAGGCGTCAAGAAATGCGGCGTGGTCCTGGTTTGGATTGGCCGCTAGGATGGGATCGGCGTCAGCGTAAGCCCTAGCGAGGCTTCCAAGCTTGCCGTAGGCATTCTTCACTAGCCCGGAGAATCTATTCCGTAACTCCCAATCTGCCTCCGCTGTGATGTGGAGGACCATGCCGTCGAATGGCTCTCCTCTCGGTTTGGGGTTGCCGTTTGATCTTCCCTCAAAGGAGAGAGAGGAGATTGCACCCTCAAGAGGCGAGGGTTTTTCGCCGCACTCTTGCTTCTGTTCTTCCTTTCCTTTCATGCTTAATACCTGCTTAGTCCCACTTTCTGGGACAGGTGGTGCCCCCAAATTGGGACTGGTGGAATCAATTGTTGGGACAGGTGATTCAGTATTAGGGACCGGTGCCTGTCCCACTTTTTGGGACCGGTAGCGGGACTCACGAAAACGGCACTTTCCTGGGTGATAGTGGGCCCAGGTGTCATGGTCCAGCACTTCGTAGCGGATGGAATCGTAGGTCCCGGTCAACTTGTTTCGCTTTAGGCGTCGGCCCGGGTCAAGCCGCCGGAACCAACCGTCCCTTTCGAGTTTCCGAGTCCATGCAGTGATCGTGTTCTTCGATACGCCGAAATCCCGCCCGTCGCGTCGTGCGTCGCTGTAGAAGACCCCCGACTGTTGGGAAACAGCTAGCGCATAAGAATGGAAAGCGCTCACGGCCGGGCGCAAGTGCCTCCGGGCGAAGCACAGTGGCACCCGAAACGCACCAGCGGCCATTCCTTAAGCGCTCTTGCGCCCTTGCTCGATGAGCCTCTGACACTCTCCAGGCTCTAGAAGAACTCGCCTTCCCAATCGAACAGGGACAATCCGGCCAACGGTAATCCAGCGGCGGATCGTCCACGGACTCAAGCCTAGCGCGATTGCCGCTTCCTCAACACTCCACAACAACTTTGCCATCTCCATATGTTTGCCTCCGAACACGGCCCAAGTATGCATTGACGGAACAAATCGGTGAGTATAAAGTGTAACCATGTCACGTAATGAAATCCGTGGGTTACACACAAATCACTTATTCTCTTGGTCTGCACCGGGGGGCGGTTCGGTTTGGCTGCGAGCGGACGAGGAGCCAATATCTTTAGTATCGGATTTTCTGAACCGTCTGCATAGCAAACCCGAGAATCACCGCTTAGAGCAGATATTTAAAGACATGAATGAACTTGACCGACTGGCAAGAGATGTAGGTTATCCGCGTGATCTCGCCAAACGCATCCAAGGCGGTAGCTTGGGACCGAGGGCGGCGACCTTACACTCAAACATAAGGCGCCTTTGGGACAAGATGGAATTTACCGCTGTCCTTGGCCTGCCCGGTAAAGGCGGCTGGGAGATAGATTTTTGTGCTCCACCGGAGCAGTTCGATAAATTGCTCGCCGGCTCTTTGTTGTTGCATATGGCGACTGGCGGACTCCTGCGTTTCTTTGTTGACTGTCCAACTTGTGGGAAGTGGTTCATTGCGCGACGCAAGAATCAGAGGTTTTGTTCACAGGGATGCCGTGAGAAGAATTTCCGTAGCAGCGATGCAGGGAAAGCCAAGCGAGCCAGGTATATGCAGGGCTACCGAGAACGATTGAAACGCAGGGACCGCGAAAACTTACGAGTTACTAAGAACAAGAAGAGGAGATGAAATGGCAATCTTCAAGCGAGGAAAGGTCTATTGGTATCACTTCATTTTCAGCGGCCAGCACATTCAGGAAAGCACGAAGCAAGGCAATCCGCGAATTGCACGCCAGATGGAAGCGGCACACCGTACATCGCTCGCAAAAGGCGAGGTAGGTATCCGCGAGAGGAAGCCGGTGCCCACACTCGCGGAGTTCATCGAGGGCCGCTTTGAGCCATGGGCCAAGGCTAACTTTGAGCACGCTTCGCCGAAAACCTGGCTTGGCTGGTACAGAACGAATTTGCGGGCGCTCAAGGCTTACGCACCGCTGGCCGGACGGAAGCTAGACGAGATCACCAGCGAGAGTGCATCAGACTTCGCAGCGTCTCGCCAAAGCGAAGGCTTGCAGGCTTCGAGCATCAATAGTTCGCTCCGAGTGCTGCGGCGCCTCTTGCGAGTAGCGGCAGAATGGGGTGTGATTCCCTCCGCGCCAAAGATCAAGCTGCTACGCGGCGAGCGGCACCGTGAACGAGTTATCACGCCCGTTGAGGAGGCGCTCTACCTCGTCACCGCACCTGAGCCCCTGTCGTCGATTGCAACCGTGCTGGCCGATACGGGAATGCGTCCAGAGGAATGCTTCAGATTGCGATGGGAAGCGATCACCTGGGTTAACGGGCGTCATGGTTCTTTGCTTGTTACGCATGGCAAGACCACTGCGGCCCGCAGAATGCTTCCCATGACTCCCCGAGTCAGGACCACGCTAGAAACCCTCTGGGAACGCGCTGGGAAGCCCGAGGAGGGCTGGGTTTTCAATGCTCCCACTGCTAGCGGCCACGTCGAGCCAAGCACCGTCAAGAAGCAGCACAGCAAGACGTTCAAGGCATTGGCAGAGCTGGCGGCTGCAAACAAGAACCAGAAGCCAGTTCGTCCCTTCGTTCTCTATTCTCTGCGCCACACGTTCCTAACGCGCCTGGGAGAATCAGGTTGCAATGTCTGGACGCTCGCACGGATCGCGGGACACAACTCAATTGCCATGTCGGGGCGCTACGTTCATCCAAGCGAAGATTCAGTGCTCAATACCATGGCAGGGCTTGAAGTGAAGCCTGCTGCCGCGCTAGCCACGACTCGACAAGTGCTAGTATCAGAGCAAGACAGGCCACCTGCTCCAGGTCCTCGCCAATAACCAACGGAATTGTCGTTGATTTGGCTCACATGGCTTAAATTGTAGCCAGCGAACTAAAGAATGGCGAACAAGCTCACATGGCGCAAACGCACAGGAACCAGGCGTTTCAAAGCCTCTACCGAGCCGCAGCGCAAGCTTGCGGGAAGGCGTAGTCAGATACCGCCATGCCGCCAGTAGCGAGAAGATGCCGCTTGTATGTGGATGAGTCCGGCGATCACACGTTCGAGGCTGCGTCGCATGACCACGCGATGAGGCGGCATTTCTGTCTTCTGGGCTGCGCTATTGAAGACCGGCATTATGTCGAGCAGTTCGTGCCTTCCTTTGATTCCTTGAAACAGAAACACTTTGAGCATCATCCGGATGAACCAATTGTTTTCCACAGACTAGACCTTTCAAAGCGTGTCGGCGTGTTCCGTGTCCTTAGGGACCCCGCCAAGGCGAACGCCTTTAATGCGGACCTCCTAAACCTACTTCAGAACACGCAATTCAGGGTATTCGCAGTTCTGGTCGACAAGAAGAATACTCGGACCAAAAAGTTTGGCCTGCTCCCCTCCCATCCGTACCACATCGCGCTGCTTGCCATGTTGGAGCGTTTTTGCGGATGGCTGACCTTCACGAGGCAGGTTGGTGGTGTAATGGCAGAGAGTCGCGGTGGGAGAGAAGACGTGCAACTCAAGAGCGCGTACGAAACAATATACAATTCAGGCTCACGCTTCAGGAAGCCTGAGTTCTTTCAGCAGGTTCTTACAACGACGCAACTGAAGCTTAAGAAGAAAGAACACAATGTGCCGGGCCTACAGTTGGCAGATCTTATGGCCTATCCGGCGATGCGAAGGATGCTTGCCGACCTCTCAAGGTACTCACAGCCGGATGGCTTCACTCGAACCATCGCAGAACTACTGGAAACTCGATACAACAGTCACGTTTATGACGGTCGGGTTTCTGGATACGGGAAGGTCTTTCTGGTCTGAAAATGAAAAAGCCAGGCTCAAGTCCTGGCTTTCCACGCTGGCCATAAGGCCATCCAACTCCAGTTTGCAACTGGATTGATTCCCTTGTACCACCGTCGGGTCGTCTCATTCAAGAGTTTGCCCGAATTCATGTTTCGATTGCACCCACATCAGCTCTCCAAACAGTTTTAGGGGTCAGTATGCGAGTGATAAAGAAGTCCACCCGCTACAGTATCCGCTACAGTGCGCCTTCGCACGCTGCAACGCGGCCTGTAAGTGATTGAAAGAATGGCGCGCCCGGGGAGACTCGAACTCCCGACCCTCTGCTTAGAAGGCAGATGCTCTATCCAGCTGAGCTACGGGCGCGTCGATTAGCCGCATTATATCACCGAGTTAGGTGCCCATTCGACTTGCACGATTAGTTCCGTCTTCACTGTGCCCAGAATTGTGCCCACCCAGCCGTGACATCGCCGAGAACATCACGCCTTCAGACGGATGGACGTAACGAGACGAAACCCCGATCTGGCTGTACCGGCGATGCGTGCCAACGTCCAGACGTCGCAACGGGACTCGCCCAGGCGGGTCAGAAATGTGTGCCGCAGTGAATCGAGGACGAACGGGCGCACCGGTAGATCAGTCTGCCTGATGTATTTCGCAACGTTTGGTTGCGACTTCGACCCTTAACTTGGCTTCAGGCACCATCCGGCGTCGATTTTTGGGTTTTTAGAACATACTCAAGTTTGGATTTTCTGAAGTACCCGGAGTCTTTCCGGCCCTGCCTCGCCTCCGGGTACCCCACTAGGGCAGAGCCTGTGTCAGTGAGTGTGCACAGTTTTGTGCCCACCGGCATCCCCGGTCGCTCACCGGCAATTGTGGTGCGCTGGGAGCTATCAGTAGAAATAGCCACAGGTTACCGTAATTGCCCGGTCTTGACGGTAAATTGCCGAAAGTTTTTGATTCTTCGTGCGAGAAGAATTCGAAGGCGGATGCTCTATCCAGCTGAGCTGCTGGCGCGTGCATTGATTGTATTACCACTTACCGTCATCTCGCCAGACGGTTCCATGGGGTCATGGGACTCCGTTTTAGGGGTCGGAGCTCTATTTCCAACACAACTAACTTGCCTTCTTTGTGGCTTCAGCCACTGAAGCGTAAGCCGGCGAGGATAGTTATCCTGAGCATCGGCTGCGGGCTGTACTTGCACTGCACCGTAAAAGAGCGTCGTCTACGGGCGAACGTGGAGCTTTTCCCAGAGCCTTTGGGTTGTCATTCAAGATACGGGTCCGCCACTTTGTTTTATAAATGATTCACTGTCGATCAACGGCCCCTCGAGAGAGATTCTTACCGTTTGACTCGCGGATAAAATGAACCTATGCTCGCGCGCCATCAAACGAACGGTGACGATCTCAGGCTTGTGGCGAACAGGGCCAGCACAAATTGAGCTCGTGTAGCCCAGGGTGCCCCGACGCCCTCTGTTGAGCGAAAGTCGTTTGAGCCGAAGGCCCCGGGGAGCTTCGGCGGTAAGGATGTTGAGGGGGAGCTTTCGCGGTAAGTAAAGGTCGGGGGCCCTCGGGATTTTGGGTTTTCGATTGGACGAGCAATCACGCCAAGGATGCACCAAAATGCGGCAAGAAAGACGACTAACTACCTTTATAATCAACTTACACGAAAACGCACCTGCAAATGGCCTTAGAATTAACACTTACGAAAATAACGGACTCAAAGTACCTCTAGAATGAACGTTTACAGAAAAAAGGGGTGGGGAGTAACGTTGGAGTAACCCACGAATAGGTGAGCCCCGTAGGGGCGGTGCAGGATAGCCCAGCGCGCAAGCGGTGGGAATGCTCGCACGGGAAGAAGGAGGGGGCGGCACAAATGGAAATCGGAACCTGCTCCAATCGAGTCCCGATTCGGCTAGGCTCACAGCCCGGCAATCCTCCTGCCGCTTCTCCGGGCCATTCTTTTCACGTCTTGATAAGCGACGCTTCCCGTCCCGCGATTCGGCCAAAAACCGTCACCCGAGGCAGTCCATGCAGACCGAAACCGCCCGCTGTTTCGCCCGCGGCATAAAGCCCCGGTATCGCCTGGCCGCGTATGTCCAGGACCTGGCACTTCGGATTGATCCGCAAACCGGAGCGCGTGTCGTGCACCAGCGGCGTCGACCATGCCGCATAAAATGGCGGCGTCTCGATTTTGTGCAGAGGAGCGGGCTTTCCAAAGTCGCCGTCCTTGCCTGCATCCGCAAAGGAATTGTACTTCGCCACCGTCTCCTGCAAAGCGTTCCCCGGCATCGGACTGCGCTGGAAAGGATTCGCAATTTTGTCCGCCAGTCCGTTAAGGGTATCCGCGCTGAAAAACCAGCCGTTCGGATCAACGTCCGGCGGTTGAGTATTCCAGCCCTCGCGTTTCACCGCGTCGGCATCGAAGATTGCCCAGATGGGCCCGCCGCCATTGGCCTTGCCGTTCTTCCCAAGGTCGCCGTGCGATCCCATGCAGGCGTCGAGGAAGGCAAAGGTGTCATCCATCTCATTCCAGAATCGCACACCGGATTGGTTGACCAGAATCACGTCTTGAAAGGTCTTCACGGTCAGGCCCGATGCGCCGGCGAGCTTGAACATGGGACTGTGCGGATCCCATTTCAAGTTGGCATAGCCATACCGGCACCCGATGTGTCTTGTCTTTGTAAGCGTGTCGCCCTGCTCCACCGTCTGGTTGGCCGTGGCCCAGAACGTCGCCCCGATGCTCAACGCCAGCATCTCACCGTCGCCATTCTGATAAGACCATGGCAGGCCGGCCACTTGGTATTCCTCCGTCAGTCTCGGGTCCCACGCCCTGCGGAAATCCACGTTCGTGCTGTGGCCGCCGGTGGCAAGAATAACGCCCTTCTTGGCCTGGATGTTCACCTCCCGGCCCTCGAACGTTGCCGTGATACCCAGCACCTTCCCCGACGAAGGATTCTCCCGGATGATCTTGGTGAGTTTGTGCTGCAGCAGAATCTCCACACCCTTTGCCCGTGCGCTGCGTTCCAGCGGCCGCACCACCCCGGAGCCGGGGCTTCCGTTGATCGTCTCCTCCAGGTTGTCCGAGAATCGCTGCGCCACGAACATGCGCGGCACGCTCCCCTGATTCATGAATTGTGGCGCAACATCGGTGAACTTGACGCCGTTTTCGACCAGAAACTCGAACGTGGGCACGTTTTCGTCGGCCCACACACGAACCAGATCGCGGTCGCAAAATCTCATCTCCGGATTCTTGTTGTTCGTGTGGTCGGCATAAACGAGGTCTGGCGAATCGATGATGCCGTACTTCTTCTGCATGCTGGTGCCGCCGCCCAGCGGTATCCTTCCGCCGCTGACCATGGCGTGTCCGCCAATATCGTGATTCTCGTCAATCACGATCACCGTGCTGCCATGATCGCGAGCCGTGATCGCCGCCGGCAGCCCTGAGGCGCCCGCACCTGCGATCACCACATCCGCCACCTTGTCCCACTTCACATGAGCTTGCGGTGCGGCCAAAACATCCGAAGCGCTCAGCCCAGTAAGGGCGGCTGCGCCGACGCCGGCGGTCGCCGTCTTGACAAAATCTCGCCGCGACAGCTTTTTCTTGTTCTTGTCTTCTTCGGGTTCGCCCTTCATGCCGCCACCTCCGAATTGCTTTCCTTAATGCGGAAGCCGGGATTACCGCTTCGGCCCCCTGCTCCGCGAATACTACGCTTCTCGCGCCCTTGGCACAACAAATGTCGCGCGATAAATTAGTGCCCGGATTTCGCAGTGGTCTTGCGTGTCATGACGTGTTAGGCTCCCCGTGGAGCATCCGCCCGGGGGCCTCGTACGTCGAAGTCGAAACAGGAGGCTGCAATCGCAATGAAATCCACCCTAAGCTTCTTGCCGTTGGTTGCCACGCTGGCGGTGATGTCCACGCCTGCGCTGGGGCAGACGCAGAGTCCGGTCACGTTCGCGAAGGACGTGGCGCCCATCCTCCAGGAGAAGTGCCAGGCCTGCCACCATGAGGGCACGGTTGCACCGATGTCGCTCGTGACCTACCAGGACGTCCGCCCCTGGGCGAAGTCGATCAAGGCGAAGGTTGCTGCGCGGGAGATGCCGCCATGGTTCATCGACAAGAATGTGGGCATCCAGCACTTCAGCAACGACGAGTCGCTGACCGACCAGCAGATTGCGACGATCGTCAAGTGGGTGGATGATGGAGCCCTTCAGGGAAATCCAGCCGACATGCCGCCGCCGCGGAAATTCCCGGATGGACAGTCCTGGCAGGCGGAGCTTGGCACGCCCGACTTTACGATAACTCTGCCGAAGGACGTAATGGTCAAGGCCGCAGGACCTGATTGGTGGCCTGACATAACGGTTGATCCTCATCTCACCGAGGACCGCTATATTCAGGTGGTTCAGATTATCCCCACCAAGGGCTATCAGGTTATCCATCACATCCGGACAAACATCGTGCGGGTCGGCGACACGGAAAACAACAGTGGCGCGACCGACGGAGACCTGGACATAGGAGAGGAGGGCGTCTGGCTCTCTGAGTATGCGATCGGAAAGGGAGCGGACGTATACAACGGCGCGGGGCGGTTGATCAAGGCTGGCAGCAAGATCAACTTTCAGTTCCATATCCACCCGAACGGCAAGCTCGAAACTCCCGTCAACGTGGTAATGGGCCTGAAATTCTTTCCCAAGGGTTATACGCCGCAGCATATCGTCAACACCATTACCGTCCCGGGAGGCACAGCGGACCTTCGTCCCCACGAAGCAAACATACGCTCCGATGGCTACATGGTGCTGAAGCAGCCGGCCCGCATCCTGTCCTTCCAGCCTCACATGCACATCCGCGGGAAGGCTGAGTGCGTCGAGGCGATTTATCCTAGCGGTAAGAGAGAAACCCTTACCTGCGCTGGGTTCGAGTTCAACTGGATGCGCAACTACGTTTACGCGGACGATGCCCAGCCGTTGCTGCCCGCGGGAACCGTTCTACATTGCACCGCGTGGCACGACAATAGCGCCGAGAACAGAGCCAACCCCGATCCGGACGCCGAAATCACGGGGGGATCGCGAACCGTGGACGAAATGGGACACGCGTACCTCAACATGTACTACATGTCCGAGGAAGACTACAAAAAGGAAACGGAAGAGCGTAAGGCGAAGCAGAAAGCGCTGAGCAGTGCGCTCACACCAACGCCCTAAAAGATGAGGCTAAGGCGACCGGCACTTCTCATTCTGTTCGTTGCTATGGTCGTCGCTGCCGGATACGGATTCGCGTTGGTGCGTCACGGCTTCAGCGCCAGGGATCAGCCGTCTTCGCTCGAAAAACTCCTGGCCCGCACAACGCGGGATCTGGCCATACCCCGCGCCGCAAAGGAGCAGACCAATCCTTGGGGGAACCCTGCTCCGCCAGAGGCAGTGGCTGCCGGGAGGGTGCATTGGGCGGATCACTGCGCCGCCTGCCATGCCAACGACGGCAGCGGCAATACGTTGATCGGACAGAATCTTTATCCCAAGGCGCCGGACATGCGATTGCCTGCCACGCAAAACCTCACCGATGCCGAGCTTTACTACATCATTGTCAACGGTGTGCGGCTTACGGGGATGCCGGCCTGGGGCGCTGCCGGCGTTGGCAAGGAGGATGAGAACTGGCATCTGGTTTCCTTCATCCGGCATCTTCCCCGGATCACTCCCGGAGAGCTCGATGAGATGAAGGGACTGAATCCAAAGACCGAGGCGGATCGGGCGGAAGAACAGCAGGAAGAAGAATTTTTAAAGGGCGGGAGCCCGTCCGAGAATCCGCCGGGAGACACACATCACCACTAGAAAAGGAGAAACACCATGAAGGCACGTCTGCTGGTTCTGGGCGTTTGCATGCTGCTGGTAGCGGCTGCGGCTGTGGCTCACGGAGGAGAAGAGCACGTGATTGGAACGGTTGCAAAGGTCGCGCCGGACTCCATTACGGTGAAGACCACGGCAGGCAAGATGGTCAAAGTGGGAGTCGTCACGGAGACCACGTTTTCCAAGGGCAAGGCCGCGATGAAAATCGGCGATCTGAAGGTCGACGATCGCGTGGTAATCCACGCCAAGGAACCCACGGAAGGCACCCTCGTCGCCGACACCGTGGAATTCTCCACTGCGAAGACA
>Ga0207150_1179_pt1 | contig 11019 bp, 6 predicted proteins | sample Alteio_BWMinHeat_32_FD_153526 | JGI IMG/M metagenome (GOLD analysis project Ga0207150, IMG submission 153526) | Enriched cells from forest soil in Barre Woods Harvard Forest LTER site, Petersham, Massachusetts, United States -... | ecosystem: Environmental > Terrestrial > Soil > Temperate forest >...
GGAAGGTCAAGAGCGAGCGTGTCTCGATATTCTTGGGAAACGCCTTGACTTCGTCAACGTAACTGCGGGTATTATCAACCGCGGCTCCCGGCCCGGCCGCGTTGCGGGCGGAAAACTCCGGCGTATCGTTAGTAAACAAAGATGTAACGTTGATGACTGCGACACGGTCAGCGGCTTCGCACTCAACATCGAAGCTCTGAATGATGGAGCCCATGCTGGCGGAATCGACCGCTTGTTGAATGGACTTGCCGTCACCTTGTTTGTCGAAAGAGAGGTTCCACAAGTAAACCTTGTTATTGCGCCGGTCCCAGCGGACGACGCGATGGCCGAGTGACGAGCCACCCCAGCCGACGCCGCTGGGCGCCTTGGCAATCTCGGTCTGCCAAAGCATGAGCTTGCCGTAGGCTTCCTCCGGGATCTCAAAATAAATCTTGTCGTCAATGCGGTGCACGGTGAAGACGCCCTTCGACGTGCGCGCTTCTTTAGTAATGACGTCGCCGTACTTCTTAAGGTCGCCGGGTTTCTTGATCACCGGCCCCTTGGGTGGATCGCTCGCGCTTGATTTCGGCTCTTCGGCGCTTGCCCAGGGGACCAGAGTCGCCCACAAGGCAACCATCGCGCTTAGAAAAGCGGCTCTTAGGAGGTTCCGTGACGGTACCATGTTTTCCCTTCGCAGAAACAGATAGGTGGGATGAGAAACTTGCCATCGATGGCCCGCGATCCCAAAGCGGGGCGTCGGTTGCTCCGCCGTGCCAGGGACCGGTTGCAATCTTGCTTCCAAAGAGTATTTTCAGAGGAGCAACGGTCAACGTCAAGCAAATAATGGAAGCAGCGAGCAGCTGAGCAGCTATGGAAAGCAGTTTCTTGGTCTCGGCAATGGAGTCCACCTCAGAGTATGATGCCAGTTAAGAGTAATGCGCTTGGCTCGGTGGGTTGAAGCATGGAAGACCTATACCTGGATTTAGTGAAACGGTGCCTGACGAACTGGATTCAACTGGGTCAGGACTATGCCGAGTTCGACCCCGAAGCACGAGCGGAAGGTCGCGACTGGCCTCCTAGCGGCCTTACCATGATCGGCCTCAATAGGCTCGACAACGTGCAGGCTTGCGTTCAGGACGTTTTAGCCAACAAGGTTCCCGGGGATTTCATTGAAACAGGCGTATGGCGAGGCGGGGCCGTTATCTTTATGCGAGCGCTGCTTAAGGCCTACCACATCACGAATCGTCGCGTCTGGGTGGCCGACTCGTTCGCGGGAGTTCCGCCTCCGAATGCAAAGCGCTACCCCATGGATGCGGGAATGCGGTATGATCTTTACCCGCAGCTCGCCGTTCCCATGGAGGAGGTGCAACGGAACTTCGCTCGTTATGGGCTCCTGGATGACCAAGTACGTTTCCTGCCGGGTTGGTTCCGCGACAGCTTGCCGTCGGCTCCGATCGAAACACTGTCCCTGCTGCGTCTGGATGGAGATTTGTATGAATCGACGATGGACGCGCTCGTGCACCTTTACCCTAAGCTCTCCGTTGGCGGTTACATAATCATTGATGATTATGGCGGTGTCGATGCGTGTCGCCAGGCCGTCCATGACTACCGTACTTCTCATGGTATTACGGAAGACATTCGCGAAATCGACTGGACCGGAGTCTATTGGCAACGGGTCAATTCCTAATGAGTACGCTGGATTCACGAGGCAGCTCCGCCTGCACCGCCACCGCCAAGTCAGCCGAACCCCTTGGCGGAGGACTTCATGCGAGAATTACCGAGAAAAACTCACACCGCCGCCAAGTCCCATATATGGCTAGGCCGATTTTGGCGGAGACCCGTCCCGCCATTTTTTCCGAACCCATCACCGCCAATCACGTCTTAAGCTCCCCTCCTGAATCCAGCATCGGCCAGTCCAATCGGGGTGTTCTTGCCGTAAGTTGGCGCGGATCATCTCGCGGGCAAAGGTCCACATGCCAAAGGCGATGGCCAGCCGTTGGGCCTCGGTCTTGCCGCGCAGGATTTCACACATCGCATCATCGGGTGCTTCAATGTGCAGTTCCCTGGCCTTACTCATGCCCAACTCCTTCAGGAATGCGAATCCTCATTGTGAAGCCCTCCTGTTTGAGGTTCGGCAGTTTCTTGCGAATTCCTGGTCAGGTTGCTTCGACGGCCCGCCATTGCACAAACCCCTCCAGCGCATAAAACTCGGGCAAGCCGAGCTGGTCGTACAGCCGCGCCGTCGCCTGGTTGCGGTCTTCGGCCCGCTGCCAAAACTCCCTGCAATCCACGCCGCCGGGAAACATGGCGCGGTCTTTCTGTGATTGGTGTCGGAAGATGGCCATCTTCTTGCGTTCAAGATCTTCCGGGCAAAGAGGAACGACGCGTTCAATCACATGGGGCTCCCATTCCTCCCAGGCACCTCGGTAGAGCCACACTTCAAAGTCCATGCCCTTGGCACGAACTAGGCGGACGGCCTGGAAAACGGCGTCGGCACAGATACGGTGGGTGCCGTGCGGATCGGACATTTCCCCGGCAACGTAGATTTGTGCGGGCTGCACGCGTTCCAGCAAGCTGACAATATCGGCAATATCCTGCGGGTAAATCGGAGCCTTGGCAATGGTTCCAGTGCGATAAAAGCGGAGATCCATGAACTCGAGTTGTTCGGGCGGGACGCCGCAGGCCAGTGCCGCGGCGCGGGCTTCGGTGGTGCGAATCAATCCCTTGATCCGCAGTAAATCCTCCGAGTCGGGCTGGGCGGGCTTCTTGGAGCGAAGAAAGGCCTGTACGCGCGCCTTAACCTGGTCCGTCGCGGCCTCATCGACGCCAAAAAGGCGGTTGAACTCGACCGCGAAATCGGTGAACCGCCAGGCATCGTGGTCAAAAACAGCGATATTGCCGCTCGTCATGTAGGCAATGTGAACCTTGTGCCCCTGTTCAACCAGCCGCGCCAGCGTCCCCCCCATGCTGATCACGTCGTCATCAGGGTGCGGGCTGAAAATGAGTACGTCTTGTGCCTCCGTGCCGGCCGGGTGCGTGCAAATCGTTGCCATCATTTCTTCGAAAACACGTCGGCCCAGAACCTCTGCCGGGCCGTGCTCGCGCAACAACTCGTAAAGCTCATGTTTGCGAAAGTCATCGTCGGAAAGTTTCAGCAGGGCCTTGCGAACTTCAAGGGCAAGCCAGATGACAGCACGGCGGATCTGTCGCGCTGTCCATTGCACGGGCCCGATGGCCCAGGGACGCCGGTATGCCGTCAAGTACGCGGCCGCGGGTTCGTCGAGCATGAAGGTCGCATCGGGGTGCTGCTGTAAAAAGCTCGCGGCGATCGAATCGGTGGATGGGCACTCGACCGCTTTCTGAACGATTGGCGATTTATGATCGCCGAACGCCATGATGACGATCTTCTTCGCTTCGAGAAGGGTGCCGACGCCCATCGTCAGGGCCTGGTGGGGCACGTTTTCCTCACCGAAAAAATCGCCGGCGGCGTCGCGGCGGGTGACGGGATCGAGCGTGACCTTGCGCATGCGCGACGTTCGGGTGGAGCCAGGTTCGTTAAAACCGATGTGGCCGGTCCGACCGATACCAAGAATCAACAGGTCGATACCGCCATGACGGCGGATCAGTTGTTCGTAGCGAATACAGGCGTCTTCCACCTCGTCTAAGGGTGTTGTGCCGTCGGGGATGTGGATGTTCTGACGCGGAATGTTGACCTGATCGAAAAAAGTCTCGTGCATCCAGCGATGGTAGCTGTGCGGATCGTCGGGCGGCATGGGGTAGTATTCATCGAGATTGAACGTTACCACCCGGCTGAAGTCGAGTCCGCCGTCGCGGTGCCGTCGAACGAGTTCTCGATAGAGATGCACGGGTGACGAGCCGGTGGGCAGGCCAAGCACCGTCGTTCGTCCGGAAGAGTTGTTCTGCCGGACCAGGTTTTCAATCATCAATGCCACATGGCGCGACGCTTGCATACTGCCTGGAAACACTAGTGTCGGTATGCGGGTACAAGGAACATAGTGAGAGGACATTGGTATTGAAGTCCGCTGCGTGGTCGGGGGCTCCCTGTAAGTGTACAGTAACAACGGGGAGGATGAAGATGTGGCGGCGCCTGACCGGCGCAGCCGAAGAAGAAAAGGACTTACCGGACAGGGACATGGTTGAACTAACAATCAATGGTGAATCGCGGCAGCTAAGCCTGGGGCCGACCACGATCGCGGAATTGCTGCGGAAACTTCAGTACGACCCACGACGTGTGGCAGTGGAAGTCAACCGCGAAGTCGTCCCGGCGCCGCAGCACGAACACCGTGTGCTTGCGAGCGGCGACGCTGTGGAAATTGTAACACTCGTGGGCGGCGGCTCGGGAGAGCCAAAGATGACACCGCCACCCGACAAACCCTTGGTAATCGGCAAACTTCGCTTTACTAGCCGTCTCATCACGGGGACCGGGAAGTACGCGACTTATGACCTGATGCGCGATAGCCTGGCGACAAGTGGCTGCGAGGTTACGACCGTGGCTGTACGCCGCGAGCGACTCGTCGATAAGCAGGGCAAGAACTTGCTCGATTTCCTGGATCTTAAGCGTTACACAATTCTCCCCAACACGGCCGGCTGCTTCAGCGCCGAGGATGCCATCCGCCATGCCCGGCTTGCCCGCGAGCTATTGACGAACCTGGACAATCGTGGGGCCGAATGGGTGAAGCTCGAATGTCTCGGCGATCCCAAGACGCTCCTCCCGGACCCGGTAGCAACGCTCGAGGCCACGCAACAACTCGTCAAAGAGGGCTTTCGAGTTCTCGTATATACGACGGATGACCCGATCATGGCGCGGCGATTGAAAGAGGCCGGGGCGGCAAGTGTGATGCCGGCCGGGAGTCCCATTGGCAGCGGCCAAGGAGTTCTCAACCCGAACAACATCCGGATCATTCTCGAATATTTGAAGGATGGCGACCCCGACTATCCCGTGATTATCGATGCCGGCGTCGGCACCGCCAGCGATGTGAGTTTTGCCATGGAACTCGGCTGCGATGGCGTGCTGCTGAATACCGCCATAGCGCAGGCCCGCGATCCGGTCCGCATGGCCTGGGCCATGCGGCAAGCGTGCGACGCGGGCCGGCAGGCGTATTTGGCGGGGAGAATTCCACGCAAACTCTACGCCCAGGCGTCGAGCCCGATGGAGGGGAGAATTGCAATGAGGGGCGAGGGGTGAGGGGTGAGAGGTTCTTAGGACCTCGAAGGATCAGTTCCAAAAGGCCGTCGCAGGCTAAAGCCTGCGACTACGAAAGTGGCGATCTCTGTAGCCGCGGGCTTCAGCCCGTGGCTTTTGGAACAGATTCTAGTCGCGGCTTGATGTGAGTTGATATGGCAAAGCTTGTCATGCTGCAGGGCCCGGAAGGTGATCGCAGCTTTCCACTTGAGAAGGAAACGCAGCTCATCGGCCGGCAACATGATTGCCCCATCTGCCTGGAGGCGTTGGCGGTCAGCCGTCTCCACGCGCGCATCTTGCGGCGCGATGGCTCATTTCTCGTTGAGGATTTGGGCAGCCGCGGTGGTACGTTTATCAACGGCAAGGTCATCACTGTACCCACGGAGTTGAATGAAGGCGATCGGCTTCAGGTCGGCCCCTATGTGTTCGGCTTGCAACTCGAATCGGAGCTGCCGCCCGACGAGCCGCCGCCCGTCATCAGTGCTCAGGTCACGGCGCTGTCGTCAAACTTTTCGCTCTTCACGGCGAATCCCGCACAGAAGCTTCAGGTCGTCCTTGAAATTACCCAGCAATTGGCGCGAACGCTGGACTTGGAGATTCTGCTCGGCAAATTGCTCGAGCAGCTCCTGCGCCTGTTCCCCCAGGCGGAGCGCGGCATGGTGCTGGTGCTCGAGCCGAAGAAGATGCTCACCCGCGACCGCCATGGTCGTGACGATTCCAATCACCATTACAGCCGCACGCTGGTGCGCAAGGTGCTCGACGAAGGCATTGGCGTACTCAGCGAAGACCTGGGTCGCGATAAGAATATCGTCAAGTCCGAGACGCTTTTGGCCTTGAAGCTTCATTCGGTGCTCTGTGTTCCATTAATATCCCAAGGCCGCCGCCTCGGCGTCATCCAGCTTGATGTGACGCGTGCAGGCTTCGCATTTCGCGCGGAAGATCTCGAATTGCTGACCGCGGTCGCGCTCCATGTCGCTGTCGTCCTGGATAACGCCGCCCTCCATGCCGAACGTCTGCGCGAAGAACGTATGCGGCGCGAGTTGGCGTTGGCTCGCGAGATTCAGCAGGGGTTTTTGCCGCTGAATTTCCAGCCGCTCGGGCCGGAGGCAGGATTCGATCTGTATGCCCGAGTGCAGCCGGCTCGTGAAGTTTCCGGCGACCTTTATGATTTCTTTTCACTGCCCGGCGGCCGACTCGCATTTCTGGTTGGCGACGTTTCGGGAAAAGGCATGCCCGCGGCTTTGTTCATGATTGCCGTGCGCACCCTATGCCGGCACCTAATTCCTGCCAGCAGTAGTCCGTCGGAGATGATGACGCGGCTCAACGATGCTCTGGCTGCCGACAACCCCACGACCATGTTTGTTACGCTGGTGCACGGGATTTACGAAACTGCCGTCGGACGCTTGACGATCTGTTCTGCCGGACATCCTGCCCCGCTGCTGCGCCACTCCGATGGCAGCATGGAGCAGGTCTCCTTGCCGACCGGCAGGCTCCTGGGGATCCCAGGCGGCGATCTCAGCTTGCACAACAGTCCTGTTAACTTGGCGGTTGGTGATACCTTGGTGATCTATACCGATGGGTTCACCGAAGCGCGCACACCGGACCGCAAAGAGATGTTCGAAGTCAAGCGGCTAATCGAGACTCTCGCAGGGACCAAGCTGGCCAAGGCGCCACTCAAGGACAGCGCCGATGCGGCACGCAACGCGGTCGAACGCTTTGGCGGGATTATCGATCAGGACGACGATCAAACACTCTTGTTGCTGCGCCGCAGATCATGATGCGCTGCAAGAATTGACCCTCCGGCAAGTGCATCGTCACGTAACCGATTGATGCGTTCGTAGTGCGGACTTCAGTCCGCACGCGTGGGCTGAAGCCCACGCTACGAGTCCATCATCTCACGGTTGACCATGTACTAATGGCGCGTTAGCTTTCGGTAGAGCAATAGACTGGCGATAAGCAAGATACCGTCGGCCAACCAAACACTAACATACGCCGGAATCTTGCCCTCTTTCGCCATGCCTGTTCCACATAACAGTAAGGGGTAATAAACGACCACAATGGGTAGAAAGCACGTGATGAAGGCACTTAAATAATCACTCTTACTAAACCAAATCCCAATCGGACAACCGACCAGTACGAAGAAAAGGCAACCCAGAGAAAGTGCGGGGCGCATGTTCAACTCTGCGGTCATACAATTCTGCTCGAACCGTTTGGCCTTCTTCTTATCCTGAAGATTCGTCAGGTGCTGGTTGATATCCGCTTGCGGCGGACGATCAATGATGGCTGGGGCAAGATATAACGCAAACTCGTTGTCGATCGAATCCATCTCCCAGTCGAGTTCGTGGCGTTTGTCAAGGATCTCCTGCCAACTACGGTCACGAGCCTTCTTCGGGGGGTCGTCAAATATTCCCGGCGGCAATGGCACCTCCCACACCTTTTCCTCATAATGCAGATCGTCCAAGCGCTCGCCGTCATTGGAGTCGGTATCGATCATGTGCACAAGAAGCACTTTGTTGCGAATATCCACGCGCAGATCGGCTTCTCGTGCCCAAGCCGCGAGGTCTTTCACGCCCTTGGCGTTGCGATGATAAAAGGTCGCGTCAATGAGCTTACGTCCCTGGATTTCGCGGACAAACAGCGCGTAGCCAAGCTTGGGATGGCTCACCTGATGGTCCCTTTGCAAGAGCGTGTACAGCACCTCTTCCGGATCGGCAAGAAAGATCGTGCGCATGAGGTGATGGCTATAAGGGATGATCCGGTAGTAAAGCGCCATCGTTATGGCGCTCATGACCAGCCCGAGAAGCAGTGCCGGAGTTATCACCCGAAGGACACTTACACCGGCGGCGCGGATTACCAGGATCTCGTTATCATGGGCCAGGCGGCCGTAGACAAGGCAAGTGGCGAACAACGTGGTCGCGGGTATCGTGTAGGGCAGTGTGCTGGGTATCAAAAACGGAATGATTCTGAAGATCTGCCCGGGGCTTAGCCCCTGTTGGCTGGCTTCCGCGACGATCCCACCCATCAGCAAGATCCCCGTGATCCCGACGAGCGACATCAGGAAGATCTTGACCAGCTCCCACAGAATCATGCGGTGAATCGTGCCGAACACGAACTCCCCCTTAGCGAGTGCCTTCTTCAATGACCCGCCGCAATGGGCTCGTCACCGGCGGGAGAATATCCTTGGTGCAGTGAACTTTGCCAAGCTCGCCGCGCATGTGGATTTTTAACAGTTGGTTGCTGATCGCCTCGGGCACCAGCATGACTTCTTGCGGCAACATATCGTGAAGGTGTCCCCAGTCCGCGTTGAAATCGAGGTGGATGTCCGTGCCATCGAGATTCATCGAACCTTTGCCGCGCAGGCTGATCGCATTGCCCATTAATTTGAGTTCCTTGAACTGCAGCCGTTTACCTTCGATGTCGAACTCCGCTTCCGCTTGCTCGAACGCCGTCCGATCGGGAACGCGCAGACCGAGCACCTTGAGCAGGTCGAGGGCCAGCGGCAGGTTATACATCTTCCCCTCTGGAACACGGATTCGGCCGTTCCCTTTCAGAGTGTCGATGTCGGCGCCCTGCCCTGTCAAATAAAGGTTGCCTTGAGCTCGTCCGCTGATCTGCGACTGTTGGCCAAGGTTTTGCTTCCCAAAATCCTCGAGTCGCATCTCAGAGGCGGCCAGGTTCAGTTCGTACCTTGTCGTGGAACCGAGCTCCACCTTGATGGGTCCATAGATCGACCCGCCGCAATATTGCATTTTGACATTGTGAAATCGCACAACATCCGGTGCATCGCGCGTCACGAGAATGGGGCTGGTGATCTCGCGGAATGGCTGTCCCAGTACCGATGCTTCGCCAAGGTGAATATTGCCGACGATACCATCGATCTGATCGCCGTTGTGGCGTCCGCGGCATGCGACATCACCAGTAACGTGTTCGAGCTGGACCCCGGTCCGAATGCGGGCATCGCGAAACGAACAGACGCCATCCCAGTACACGTCCGGACGAGGGTGATCGGTTCGCGTATCAACGACCAACGTAGTCCGCAAACCGATGGGATCCTTGATTTCGAGCGCATTCCATCCTTTCCGGAGTTGTTCCGGCAACGCTGCAATGAATTCCGCGTCAGGAACCAGGGGATTCGCTTCGAGATCGTTGATGACCGAATAAGTCCCGCCGTCAGGTTTGAGATAAGTGTAGCCGCGCGGCACCTTCCAAGCCGAATTGCCCGCGCGAGCTGCCAGGTTATCGATGGTGACCCAGCGGTTGGCAAAGCGAACCTTGCCTTCTACATCGTGGAACCGGCACGGAAAGAAAGCCGGCTTGATCGAGCATTGCTGTGGCCACATCGTGATATCAATGTCGGGAACCGTTTCATGGCTGCTATCATTGGCGGCTGAGTCGGTCCCGGATTTATGTATGTCAAATGATACCGTCGAAGCGAAATCCAACTTCCCTTGAGGATCAAAGCGATCGTAGGCGCCCCGCACCTCGGGATTCAAAAGCGCTTGTTCCAACTCGGAATCCAACTCGACGTGACTGCCGTCGATCTGCAGCACGACTCGATCGCTCTCCTTATCAGGAAACGAGCCGCCGTGCGCCGTGAACACTCCACCCTTGTGTTCTCCGCGAAAGTCGCGCAGTTCCCAGTGATCGGGCAAAAGGTCAAGAGTGGCCGATACCTTATCCATCGGGTATGGAAACTTGGCGTAGCGCATGGAACATTCGTGGAATCGCAGGCAATGATGATTGGAGTAAGTTCTCGTTGCCGCGTCACGCAAGAGCCGCGTCTGAAAATCGCCTTTGCCTATGGCTTTGAAGGAATGTGCCAAATCCTGGTACCGAGTCGGCAAAGCGTTTTCCACCTCCTTGGTAATCTCCAGGTTTTCGCCGTGGATCGTGACATCGACTTCATGATCCGGCGCTGTTCCCTTCACGGTGCCGCGCAAATAGACTCGCTGCCCGGCGGCAACGCCCTCCAAATTGAGCCCGCACTGGTCGAGCAGGCCGGCTCCCGCTTGATGATCGATGGTCCCGGTTATTTGCTCGACGAGATGCGGAAACGCGCGTGGAACGGCCTTGACATTCAGCGGCTCGACAATGCAGTGTTTTCGCCATGCTTCCTTTTCGCGGCGAATGGAAATCGTCAGATTGACCTGCCCTTCCGGAGCGAAGTCCTCCCAGACCTTGTCAAGTTTCGCCCGGTCCATGAGCTCCTTGCAAAGAGTTAGTTTCTCGATGCGCGCATCCAACTCATGAAATCGATCCTCCCAGCGCCGTTCCCCGCCAAGAATGAGGTCCTTGAATTTCAGACTGACGGTCGTGTTCCCGGAGTGGGCTTTGCAGTGGTCCAGCGTAACTTGGCCATTCTTGAAATTGACTGTGGCCTCGATGTCCTCCAGGGGTAGCGGTAACAGTCCGTGCCGAAACTTCCCGCGGGAAAGTTGAAAGGAAACATCCTGCATCACCGGAGTATCATTACCCGGTTGGTAGTGAATCTGCGCCATTAACTTGCCCATGCCTTCCAGATTGCGGGCATGAATTACCAGATCTGGAGCAAACGGGTAAAGCCGCTGAATGAGCGCCGGGCCAACCGGGATTGCGGGTGCCTCAATGTGCAGGCCGATGTCATTCGTTGCCCGGCGGATGCCGCCGCTGACCCGGACTTCGCCCAGGACATCGCAGTTTCCCGAACCCGTGATCGACAGATTGGCGATCGGGTCGTTCACCATCGTCAAATTGACATCTTTGATCTCCAGCGGTGGAGCCCCTTCACCAAGCCGATGGTCTTCGAGAATCAGTGTGCCCTGACTTATTACCAGAGTGGGAACTGGCTTTTCGAGCTT
>Ga0207150_1180_pt1 | contig 11012 bp, 12 predicted proteins | sample Alteio_BWMinHeat_32_FD_153526 | JGI IMG/M metagenome (GOLD analysis project Ga0207150, IMG submission 153526) | Enriched cells from forest soil in Barre Woods Harvard Forest LTER site, Petersham, Massachusetts, United States -... | ecosystem: Environmental > Terrestrial > Soil > Temperate forest >...
AACACAAGGTCAGCCTTTTAAAATTGTTTTTAGCGGCATCGGTGTTAATTTTTTAATTAATTGTTACGCGGCTGATAGTTCATTGATTCATCTGAGCCAACTATGGGATGACGCAAACTATAAAACATTTATCGCCACGTTAATTGCTGCTGTTGGTCTGTCGGCACCTCAAGCTTTGATCGCGTATCTCGAGGCAGCACAGGATAGTTCACTAGTCAAAATTTTAGCACCCTCATCAACAGCGATGGGGTATGCGGTGCTGAATGGTCTTGCATTAAACCAATTGAGTGAGCTTGCGAGTGATGCGAAAGATTTTTTTTCCGGTATTCCTAATGTGCGGAAGAATTTGAAGGTACTAAAAGGAGCGTGGCGATGGGTGGATTATGCACATATCAATACTGAGAGTGTTGCTAGCGTGTTGCGCTCACCCACAGATTATGAAAAATATCGTGCAGCATTAGCCTTGATTATTCAGCTCGTGAGTCAGACTCCAAAACCTTCCGAGCCTGGAAAATTGATGCGTTTTGTTGGTGAAAGCTCGGCATTTTTGTTTAAAATGACACTTGCAACGGTGATGGTTTTCACTGTGCTTGCGTATGTTTGTGGTGCTGCGGTTGCTATGCAAAAGGATCTTGGATTGTCTCCCACACTGAGTGCTGCATTCGCTAACATTTTAAATTTACCATTCATGTTGTTGTGTATTAATGGTGGTGTTTCTTTAGGATCCAGCATTTTTAGTGTATTTGGGAGTATTCTTCGATGCGCCATTCCCACCGAATTGAAATTGGGTGTGATAGGATTAGTGGCTACCTTTTTAGCGCCGATTCTGGCTGGTGGGTTTTCTTTTTACTCTGGGTACACAACCGAATCTCTCATGAGAAAATGTAGTAACACCACCATGAATGCCTTGGATGATGTTCCTGATGCGCCTGGCATTGCAGATATCTCATCCGCCGTATTCAATGCGGTGTATGCGCTAAAATGTTTGCAAAAGATTTTCGCTGAACTTGTGAAACGATGTGCGGGCGAAGAAGCTGCGAGTTATTTGGTGATATCAGAATTATTGGAAAAAATGCAAAAGGATGCGAAAGCAAATCCAGAGGAATTTTTACAGAAACTTGCTAATACCCGTGAAGGTGAGCCTGTGTTCACAGTGGCGTTGGATGCGCCTGTGAGACTTGGTGAATCTGCGCCTATACTCAGAGGTCTGGGTTTAAATTCCGAACAGAATCCGAATGATGATGTGGCTGAAAAACTCCAAACTGATCCGAGTGTGTTTAAGGCGTGGCTTTGGAACAGGTCGAATGCTGCGCCAGCATCTTCAGTTAACGCTGACGTGCGTACGTCGTTGCTCGTACTTTCTGCTTCGGCTGCCTAAAGCGCAGTGACACACTATCCACATCCCCTGTGGATAAACTTGTGGGTAGTGTGTCATTACAACCGGCAACTACCCATTCCTTCGTAAAAATATGGCATTGCATTTTTTTTAACAGGTGATACTTCTGTAAATTTTCATGCATAATGAGGAAAAATCGTTCCAAACATATATCCAATTTCGATTTTTGTTTCTGAGGAGGCAAGCACCCCTTAATTCATTATTTTGGATGACCTCACTTTTCATAATTTAAGGAACTCACATGTCACAGACGACTGTATTAAAAAATCTTCCCGTCGAATGTTTATCGCGCGGACGCTATCAACCTCGCCGCGTATTTAACGAAGCGGCATTGCAAGAATTGGCAGAATCGATTCGTTCGCAAGGCGTGATCGAGCCGATCATCGTGCGTGAAATTGCACCGGATCGTTATGAAATTATTGCTGGCGAGCGTCGCTGGCGCGCGTCGCAATTGGCCGGGCTCGTGACCGTACCGTGCGTGATTCGCAATTACACGGACGCGCAAGCAGCCGAAGTCACGTTGATCGAAAATATTCAGCGCGAAGATTTAAATCCGATTGAAGAAGCGTTGGCGTTGATGCGGTTAATTGATGATTTTCATTACACACATGATGATTTGGCGAAATCAGTAGGTCTTTCGCGCACAAAAATCACGAACACGTTGCGTTTGCTGCAATTGGATGCTCGCGTGCAGCAATTATTAATCGACAAAGAAATTACCGAAGGTCACGGAAAAATTTTGGCGGGTCTGTCGCAAACACAGCAATTTCATTTTGCCGAGGCCGCGATTAAAGAGGGGTGGTCTGTTCGTCAATTAGAACAAATGATTCAACAAGAAAAAAATTCGCCGCGTGATGTGAATTCGAAAAATGATGTGAATATTCGACGACTCGAAAAAAAGACATCGGATCATTTTGGTGCTGAAGTGATCGTCGAAAATAATATAAATCGTTCGGGATGGATCAAATTAAAATATCAAAATTATGATGTGTTGGCGGGGATACTTGAAAAGATGGGGATTGAGTATGAATAGTTTGATGGTGGCCTTCGCTGAAATCAAACCTGCTTTACGCGGATTTTCAGTCCGAGCTATTAAATATAAGTAACATTAAATCAATATCCTGCGATGTATATTTGAAGTAAAAACCGTCTAAAACAGCGTTACATGGAGCTAAAACCGTATGACAACGTTACGAAATCCCTACATGGTTTTTTTATCCTGTAAAACACGCCCGTCCATTACTGGAAAATATTTGACAATAATGTTATGATAATGGAAAATATTTAACATATTTGAGTGCTTAGGATTTGTTAATGGAAAATATTTTAAGTTCGGAATGGGGGGAAATTGTTTTTGGCTCTTCAAATAGTGCAGAGTCTCAAGCGATTCGGCGTGCAGTACTAGGTCATCGGTTACGTAAATTGGCACCAAGAGTTTATACCACCAATTTTGAGGATACCCCAGAGAGCATTGTCAGGCGAAATCAATATTTGATTTTGGGGAAACTGTTTGAAGGCGCCATACTGAGTCATCGAACGGCCCTTGAAGGTGGGCCTACGCGAGAAGGTCTCATTATTCTCACTTATAAATATACAAAAAAAATAACCTTACCAGGTTTAACGATTCGGTTATTAGAAGGTGCGCCTGTGCAAGAAGGAGACACCCCTTTCATGGGTAAGCTTTTTATTGCCTCTCGTGAACGAGCATTGTTGGAAAACTTGCAACCTGCGCGCAGTCAGTTCGCCAAATCTTTGCCTCGAATTGTTATCGAAACACATTTAGATAAAATCTGTCGAATTCACGGTCCAGCAGCATTGAATCAGATACGTGATAGGGCGCGTCAGTTGGCGCCGAAGTTGCGATTAGAAGCAGAATATAAATTGTTGGATCAGTTAATAGGATCGCTTTTAAATACGCGATCTGGTCGTGGTTTACAGTCAAAGTCTGCTAAAGCGCGCGCTCAGGGTAAACCATATGATGTACCACGTGTCGAATTGTTTGCCAATCTTGTTACTAAATTAACACATGCTATTTTGCCATTAGTTGCTGAAAAGAATAATAACGAAAGCGCGCAGCAACACCTCGCTTTTTTTGAATCTTATTTCTCAAATTATATTGAAGGCACGGAGTTTGAAGTTGAAGAGGCGGCTGATATCGTGTTTCGTCACAAGTTTATTCCGAATCGACCGGAAGATGCGCATGATATTGTGAGTACATACCAAATTGTGAGTAATAAAAGTGAGATGCATAAAACGCCGAATTCGTCGGAAGAGTTGATTTTATTATTACAAAAGAGACATCAATTTTTGATGTCAGTGCGACAAGAGAAACATCCTGGGGAATTTAAACAAATTTCCAATAGAGCCGGCAATACTATTTTTGTGCAACCTGAATTGGTAAGAGGTACGTTGGAAAAAGCGTTTGAGTTATATCAGGCACTGGAATGTGGTATCAAGCGCGCAATTTTTGTTATGTTTTTTGTTTCTGAAATTCATCCATTTGATGATGGTAATGGTAGAATTGCTCGAATCATGATGAATGCTGAGTTGGTATCAGCGAATCTTTGTCGCATTATTATTCCTACAGTCTATCGAGATGATTATTTGTTAGCACTACGACGCTTGTCTCGTGCGCATGACCCGGATGCTTATATTAAGATGTTAATGCGTGCTCAGGCATTTACAGCAAGTATTGACTTTACTGATTACCAACAAGCGTTACAAATGTTGCATAAAGCAAATGCCTTCATGCTGCCTTTTGAGGGGAAACTTAGCTTTTGATGGTTGATTATAGAGGGAGCCAATGTCTGTTGAGATACTTCAATCACCTGAGATGCAAGAATACATGGTGGCCGGAGCGGGAATCGAACCTGCGACACAAGGATTTTCAGTCCTCTGCTCTACCGACTGAGCTATCCGGCCACGCAATCGTCGTAATGAATACGACGGAGTGATTAAACAGGTTCAGAGCACTTTAGTCAAGCGTGAAATGGCACTACTGTTCTGTATATCCAGGCGGTTTTTCGGCATCACCGCCGAACAAGAATTTTTCCATTTCTTGTGTCAAAAAATCGCGCGATTTCTTTTCAATTAAGCTTAATTTGTATTCATTGATGAGCATGGTTTGATGATTAATCCACAAATCCCAGGCTTTTTGCGAGATGTGTAGGTAAATGCGTTGGCCTAATACAGTTGGGAAGGGCGGTGATGATAACCCTTGCGCATCTATGCCTAATTTTTCGCAGTGAACAATTCTGTTCATAGTTTTAGTACCTTTAAAATTTTTGCAACAGGCGTTGAAACACCGCCAGGTAATGCTGTGTTGAGTTTATACCAAATCAATTGCGTTGAATCTAGTTTGTGCGCAGCACGATGCGATGTACTCAACACCATCGGAAAAATATCCAGCGTAAAATGTGTAAATTGATGCGTGATTTTTTCGAGTTCATCGATGTACTGTAATTTTAGCGAAATATCTTTATGTGAAAATAAATAATAATCATGATGTAAATCGCATTCTGGAAAACTCCATAATCCACCCCAAATTCCGGTTGATGGTCGCTTCAGTAATAAAATTTCATCGTTTATATTTTTAATAATTAGCATGCGCATTTTTTTAATCGGCCGCGCTTTTTTAGCTATTTTTACAGGATAAAATGTTGATTGATTATTTTTATATGCAATGCAACTTTTGTTGAATGGACACTCGGTGCAGCGCGGTTTTGTACGCGTGCAAAGTGTTGCACCCAAATCCATAATGGCTTGATTATATTGATGCGCATTTTTTTCGGGTGTTAATTTTGAGGCGGCTATCCACAGTGCGTTGATCGTTTCCGTTTTATTCACGGGTTCATTGATTGCAAAATAGCGTGTTAAAACGCGTTTGACATTTCCATCGAGAATGACTGCTTTTTTCTGCAGCGAAAATGAAATAATCGCACCTGCGGTTGATTGTCCAATGCCGGGTAATTGGCTTAGCGCATCCACTGTGGTTGGAAATTTCCCGCGATGTTGCGTATGAATAATTTGCGCTGTTTTATGAATATTTCGTGCACGTGCGTAATAACCTAATCCTGACCAATGGGATAACACGTCATCTTCTGTTGCAATCGCTAATGCTTTAATACTCGGAAAAGACTGCATAAAACGCTGATAATACGGAATCACCGTGGTCACCTGCGTTTGTTGTAACATGATTTCCGAAATCCAAACGCGATAAGCAGTGGGATTTTGTTGCCATGGTAAATCATGACGACCGTACTTTTCGTACCACGATAGCAGTCGTTTTGAGAATGGGATTGGCATAGGCGGTTTATTCTTCTATCATGACGGAAAGTAAACCATACCGATCAAACCTTATGAAAACAAGTATTTTTCCGCGTGAAATTAAAAGTTTTGTCAGGCGTCAACGACGCATCACATCGCGCTTACAAAAAGCGATAGACACCGCGTGGCCGAAATTTGGTGTTGAAATCATCGATGAAAAATTAAATCTCGATGTGATTTTTGAGCGCCCTGCAGAAAAAATTTTAGAAATCGGTTTTGGATTGGGTGATACCTTATTGTCGATGGCGATTCAAAATCCCCAATGCGATTATTTGGGTATTGAGGTGCATGAGCCGGGTGTTGCTAGTGTGATGATGGGGATTATCGAAAATAATCTAACGAATATTCGCGTGATACAAAATGATGCGGTGAAGATACTGAAAGAAAAAATTCCGGATAATACGTTCTCGCGCATCCATATTTATTTTCCGGATCCGTGGCAAAAGAAACGTCATCACAAAAGACGCATTATTCAGCCCGATTTTGTGGAATTGCTGCGACATAAATTAATTAATGGTGGCGTCATTCATTGCGCAACCGATTGGGAAAATTACGCGCATCATATGATGACTGTTTTATCCGATAATCCAGGCTTAAAAAATTGCATTGGGGAAAATCAATTTGCGGATAATGAACAATTACAATTGCGTCATAATACCAAATTCGAAAAGCGTGGTGTGAAGTTGGGGCACGGTGTCTGGGATTTAGTGTTTATCAAGAAAACGCATAACCCACCGAAATCACCAACGGCACCGTAACCCCTGGATTATTCGGCAATAAATTGCCATTCGAATAATGTCCAATCGTTGCAGCTATATTTAAATGTTTTTCACGACCGATAAATGCGCCGATTCCCAATAAATCTTGGAACGAGAAACGTCCACCCAAATCGACATTATCAATATGTCGTTGTGTTAAATACGTCGGACCCGCGATCGCATATTTAAAATATAAATCGATTTCTTTCGAATGCAGGAACCAGAAATAAAATGCAGGGTACACAGAAAACGCTTGTAGCGGCGTATTATTAAGCGCGGAGTGATACGTTGAAACACTCGCACCCACATTAAACGCAAATACTTTGTGTGTATGAAAAATATTTCTTTCATATTGAAACCATCCGCCATTTCGCAAGCGCAGATCGCCGGTCCAAAAAATCGGGAGATAATGCACGGTGAAATATTTATTCACATTCGGATTAAACACGCTCGTTGAAAACCCACCGAGTGCAACGAAATTTTTGTAGAAAAAATAATGGTCCGTATAATATTTTGGTAAATTTAATTTTTGAAATAAATAATAAAATCCGATGTAAGCATATAATATGCCCGGTTGTTGTTCTTCAGGGCGTGCGAGTGAATATTCCGCGCCGAGATTTAAATGCCAGTGCGATGTTAGCGCATAGGTTATTCCGCCACCGGTTAAAAAGGTCGCGAGATCTTTGGAAGGAATAACCGTGGTATTTGATAAATTAAATCCATGACGTGACACGATGCCAAGACCAGCGATCCCATACAAACTTACGCGCTGTGAAATCGGCAACGTGGGTCGCGCTGAGATACCAAATAATGAAACCCAAATCGAATTTTTACTGCCGGGTCCGTGTAAATCATTCGCGTACGCCCATTCAATCGGGCGCATTAAGCTAATTTCGCCTGCGATATAACGATTGAAAAAATGTCCGAGAAAAACATTTAATCCGACGGAGGGGTTTGTAAATGATGTCGCTTTAAATCCATTGATTAAATTGCTGTTGGAATAGGGAATATCCGTATAACCTGCGCCTAAACCTATGTACGTATGATTCAATCCAGAAGGTAATTGTGAGCGATTATCGGGTGGACATTGTGTTTCAGTTGGCGCGGAAAAAGCCGTGCTCAAAAAGCAACTGGTTACAATTATTAAAATAGTTTTTTTTAAAACGGTCATTAGGAAATACACTCTGTTGTAAAGTGCGCATAGTCTACACTGTCTGGTATCGACGGTACAGTGCATTGCCAAGCCAGAGTAAAGCGATAATCGGCAATCCAATATACATGCCAACGATGGATCCCCAAGACAGTTGGTGCATCGCGACCAACGTATACCATTGACCAAAGATGATTACCAAACTGAGTGCAATCGCAGCAATTGGTCCCCACGGATAAAAGCGCGATAAAAAAGGCAAATCAGCGAGTTTATTGCCCGCAGCCAAATAATGTTTTCGAAAACCAATGTGGCTCCGCGCGATGGCATACCACGCAATAAAACCCGATAAACTCGAAATATTCACCAACATTAAAAATAGTTTTGTCGAGCCAAAAAGATCGCATAAAAATGCGATTAATCCAAATGCTGCAGTTGCTAATAATGCGGGCATTGGAATGCCGTAGCGATTGATTTTTGCAAATAATTTGGGTGCGCTGCCACGTTCGGCTAAATGCCATAAAATGCGTGCCGCCGAATATAAATCTGAATTACACGCGGATAATAATGCGACGAGAATAATGAAATTCATGATATCGGTGATGTAATGAAATCCAGTCATCGAAAAAATAATGGTGAACGGGCTCATCGCGACGCTGTTGTCGGGATTTAATAATCGAGGATCGGTGTACGGAATAATTAAACTGATCATCAGCATAATCACGACATAAAATAATAGTATCCGCCAAAATATTTGTTTAATCGCGCGTGGAATGCTTTTTTGTGGGTCTTTCGCTTCACCGGCTGCAACACCAATTAATTCGGTACCTTGAAATGAAAAACCGGATAATAAAAATACTTCGAATAATCCCGCGATGCCGTTGTGAAAATGTCCTTGATTCCAATTATGCAAACCAATCGCATGATGTTGAGTATTAAAACCCGCGATGACTAATACGCCGATCACCATAAAAAATAATATCGCAGCGACTTTGATGAGCGACAACCAGTATTGTGATTCACCGTAACTTTTCACCGATAAAATATTTAGAAGAAAAATGCCGATGAAAAATAATACGCACCAATTAACGGGTGCGACGTGCGGAAACCAAAATCCCATGACTAATGCTGCGGCAATTAATTCAATCGCAATCGTGATTGCCCAGTTGAACCAATAATTATATCCCATCGCAAATCCAAACGGACGGCTCACATATTCGCTGGAATAATCGCAAAAACTGCCTGAAACAGGTTTATACGCCGACATTTCGCCTAAGCTACTCATGAGCAAATAAACCATTAACCCCATGACGAGATATGCGAAAATCGCGCCCATCGGTCCTGCGATATATAACGCGGAACCACTTGTTAAAAAAATACCAGTGCCTAACGTACCGCCGAGTGCAATCATGGATAAATGACGACTGGTGAGTTGTCTGCGCAATTCTGACATGATGTTATTCGCTTGCCTGAATGCGCAATGCGTGAATATGCGTTTGCATTAATGTGCCTAATGCGTCATACACCATGCGATGGCGTTGAATGGCACTTTTATCCTTGAAAACAGGGGATTTAATCACAACGGTAAAATGTCCGCTGTCTTGATGTGCGTGACCGATGTGTTCTGCTTTGTCGTCGAAGACTTCGAGACGCGTAATTTCAAATGCTGTTTTTAAGGCATTTTCGATTAATTGAATAGTAGAGGACATAATGAGTTACTCGGGTAATACAATTTTAAACGGTTTCACTGTGACACGCTGATACACTTCAGCAGTGACATACGGATCTGCTGCAATCCATGCTGAAGCTTCATCCAGCGAATTAAATTTCGCAATAATTAACGAGCCGTGAATGCCAGCGACAAATGGATTATCGCCATCTTGATTCATCAGCGGACCGGCTGCTAATAAACGATTTTCATTATTTAATATTTCTAATCGCGCCAAATGCGCAGGGCGAATTGATTTTCTTTTTTCTAGCACATCGAGTGCGTCCTCACAAAAAAATACATAATAATTCATTCACTCTCACTCCCACTCCCACTGACACTGTCACTGACAACATGCTTCGACATATAAATCGCTTGCGCAATCGTAAATGCAATCGTTAATCCCAGCGTGCCAAATAATTTAAAGTTCACCCAAGCATCGAGTGAATAATGATAAATCACATAAACATTTAAGATGCCAAGACAAATAAAAAATACAGACCACGCGATATTTAATCGATTCCAAATTTCAGAAGGCAAATTGATTTTATCGCCCAGCATGCGCGCTAATAAATTTTTGCGTGAGACATATTGGCTGAATAATAAAACGATCGCGAAAATCCAATAAATAATACTCGGTTTCCATTGAATAAAAATCGCTTTGTGAAAAATTAATGTAAATCCACCAAGGATTAATACACTCACCAAAGTGATGACGTGCAGCTTTTCGAATCTTCTATTTTTGAACCAGTAAATCATATTTTGCAAAACGCATGCAGCCATCGTGACAGCAGTTGCGGTGTATACGCCAAAAAATTTGTAGGCGACAAAGAAGCAGATAATCGGAAAATAATCGAAGAGTAGTTTCATAGGGATCCTGTTATTTCGTGTATGTTCCTTAATGATCCCCATGATGATATCGGATTTTATCGTAAAATCTAGTAATACTATCGGTGGATTACATTGTATGTGTGGGGGCTCCAGGTGGTACTGCTATAGCATAAGCATCAGTTCCATAATGGCTGTCTGCTTCTCCATTCTCATTTCCAGTAAGGCGTAGATTCCCTCGAGCAGCATTTTCTGCTTGCCTGTTGATGCAGTATCCTCTCATAAGACAGCATACTGAGATCACAAGCAAGGCACCAAATACAACACAAACTGTTATGTTTGATTGCTGGGTGTCTTTGGATGGAGCTGGGTATGGAGCATCTGCGACAACTTTATTTGCTACAACAGAAAATGCAATCAACGCCGCTGCGGCTAGAAAATTGTTTGATAAAGAAAATCCAGGCTTATTAGCATTAGCAAAAATTGACATTTTTTAACTCCAATTATTGTAGTTATTTAGATAAAATAAAATCACGTAAAGTTAAAACTAGTCAGCTAGTGCTTCACGCGAGAGTAGGTTATAATACGCACCTAAACTTAACGAAATCTTAAGTGAGTTACATTGGATGAATCAAGCGGTTGAAGCAGATATTATCAAAATTCGTGGCGAAATCATCAACGAATTGCCGCTCGATCTGTATATTCCGCCGGATGCCTTGCGCGTATTTTTGGAGACTTTTCAAGGTCCGTTAGATTTATTGTTGTACCTCATTAAGAAACAAAATATCGATATTCTCGACATTCCCATCAAAGCAATTACGGTTCAATACGTTCAGTACGTCGAGTTGA
>Ga0207150_1181_pt1 | contig 11002 bp, 9 predicted proteins | sample Alteio_BWMinHeat_32_FD_153526 | JGI IMG/M metagenome (GOLD analysis project Ga0207150, IMG submission 153526) | Enriched cells from forest soil in Barre Woods Harvard Forest LTER site, Petersham, Massachusetts, United States -... | ecosystem: Environmental > Terrestrial > Soil > Temperate forest >...
GGCGCTCGCAGTGAACTTCGGCAGAGAGCTCTGTGCCTATCCGCTCCTTGCCGTGAGAGTCATCGGGACATGCTGGTCGGTTTGGTACTTGTATGGACTCGTGTTCAGTTCATCGGTTCACAAACTCCTCATTCCCTTGCCGCCCGCCATAGGGTTTATGTGGTTGATTGTCGGCTGTTCAGTTTGGGTAGCAACCGGCTGGATTGTGGCCCGGCTACATCGCGAGCACAAAACAACGATGGTGTTGGTATTTGCAGTATCCGTTCTCCTTTGCAAGCTACCTTGGTTCTATACCCTCTTGATAGATACGCTCAGCAATGGGAGGTACGGTCCTTATCTCTTGAATGGATTCCTCGACCTGATCCTGACATTCGTCTGCATATTGCTCGGCGGATTATGTAGCGTTCCCTCTAAAGCCGGTGCTCACGCTCGCGTGAAGCATGTCTCGTCGGTGCCAGTTCGTATTCGATCACAAGACTAGTTGCGGTCAGATGAGGTGATTCCATGCTGATTAAGAGACGCGGTGACATCCGATCGTCTGAAATCACGCCTCAAAGTCTGTATATGAATCGGCGGAAATTCCTGATCGGCACTGCCGCCGCCGGCACTGCTTTGCTTGCCGCCCACCCAATGGCCGGCTGGTTTGAGCCCAGGCCTGCACTTGCGGCCGGGACGCAACTCGGGAACCTGGCGAAAAGCGCGTATTCCACCAGCGAAGCTACAACGCCCCGCGCACTGGTAACAAGCTACAACAATTTCTATGAGTTCGGGAGCAACAAGAGCGATCCGTCGAAAAACGCGGGGAAATTTCAGACCTCGCCCTGGTCTGTTTCCGTTGAGGGCGGGGTGACGAGGCCGCGCACTTTCACGATGGACGAAATCCTGAAACTCGCGCCACTCGAAGAACGCGTCTATCGCCACCGTTGCGTGGAGGGGTGGTCCATTGTCGTGCCGTGGATCGGTTACTCCTTCAACGCTCTGGTGAAGTTGGTTCAGCCGACCTCCAAAGCGCGCTACGTGGCGTTCCAAAGCTACTATGACCCAAAGCAGATGCCTCTCGCGAGGTCTACAGGCCTGGATTTCCCCTACGTGGAAGGTCTGAGGCTCGACGAAGCGATGCATCCGCTGGCACTGCTGTGCGTCGGAATGTATGGAGAGTCGCTGCCGAATCAGGACGGTGCGCCAGTGAGGATGGTGATACCGTGGAAGTATGGCTTCAAGAGTGTTAAGTCGTTGGTCAGGATTCGCTTCGTTGCGGATCAACCTTCTACCACTTGGAACGTGGCCAACCCAGGCGAATATGGATTCTATGCCAACGTCAATCCTAAGGTGGATGACCCGCGCTATAGCCAAGCCACTGAATTGCGTCTCGGCGGCTCCTTGCTTGGAAAGAAGATCAACACACTGATCTTTAATGGATATGACCAGGTAGCCAGCCTCTATACGGGAATGGATTTGCACAAATACTTCTGAAACATACGGCGCGAATGCCCTACGGGCGGTACTTTCGCGTCATCACAAACGTTTTCAGCCCCCGAAGATTGCGGATTCTCTTATGACGTTGATCTGACGGCAAGTCCATTGTGCCGATAACAGGGGAAGGCGTACGATTCGCAAATCGAGGGTCTAAAGTGGCAGTTTCGGAGCTGGCGGATGATGCCGCTCCGCGGCGGAAACTGGCCGATGATGTTGGATTCGGTTTCTCACTGCCGGGGGCACGATGAGCAGGAGCCGCCAACAGATTCTCGCCACCGCATACCATGAGGCCGGTCATGTCGTCACCCGGGCCTCTGCCCGTGACATAACGTATTCTCCTCTTTGCAGCTAAAGTGCGGCCAGTCGGTTGATGTCCTTCAGTCGCTTACACAGATGCTCTCGAACAGGTAAGTACTATTCTGGACAGCCCGGCCAAGCTAGGAACAGAATAAGTGGCGAAATGGGCAGGGCTTTGGGAGGTGTTTATGGTAACCCAAGTTGAAGGCGCGCCGAAGATAGTCGCTTCGCGAGCTTCTCATCTGGGGCCAGGTCCTCATTGGCATTTTGCTACTCGCATAGTCTTTCGGTTGTGCTTCTTATACTTCAGTCTATACGTCCTCATGACGCAAATGCTAGGAACGTTGATCCTGCCGAGTAGCGGATTTGATCTCGGCACGAGACCACCTATGCAACCGCTAGTGTTTTGGGCTGCCAGCCACCTTTTCGGCATCCACGACAGGCTTGTCACAGCCAGTGGCAGCGGGGACAAGATGTTCGATTGGCTGGAAGCGTTCGTTATTCTACTAATCTCTGTCGTCGCTACTGCACTATGGTCTCTACTCGACCGCAAGCGTAAAAACTATATAGACTTGCACGAATGGTTCCGTTTGTTTATTCGTTTTGCTCTTGGCTCTACCATGATCCTTTACGGCATGAACAAGGTCATTCCGCTCCAGATGCCTGCTCCATTTCTAACCAGATTGGTTGAGCCCTTCGGCAATTTCTCGCCAAGTGGTGTACTTTGGTCTTTCGTCGGTGCGTCCCGGACGTACGAAATCTTCACTGGCTGCATGGAACTATCAGGCGGAATTCTCCTGTTTCTACCCTTAACTACAACGATTGGGGCTCTGATCTGTCTTGCGGACACTGTTCAGATATTCATGCTGAACATGACTTACGACGTGCCTGTTAAACTCTTTTCATTCCACTTGATTCTGCTCTCCCTATTCCTTCTCGCTCCAGATGCCCCGCGTCTCGTCAGTTCTTGTCTGAGCCGAGCTACGAGGTCTTCCATTCGCCCGGCCCTTTTTCGCCGCAAGCGGGCGAACCAAATTGCGATTGCCTTCCAAATCGCATTGGTCATGTATCTCATAACGACGAATTTGTACATCGCTCGACAACGCTGGAGCCAATTCGGAGGCGGCGCACCCAAGTCCCCACTCTATGGCATTTGGAATGTGGATGAGATGTCCATAGATGGACAGGTCCTTCAACCACTTCTTACCGATAATGATCGCTGGCGGCGAGTCATCTTTAGCGAGCAAGTTCCTGCCAGTGTGACCTTCCAACGCATGGATGACACCTTTGTGCCGTACCACGTGAGCATTGATGCCAGCAGCAAATCACTGATGCTTTCAGAGGGTAACCTATTGTTTTTGTTTCAGCAGCCTGCGCCGGACCACATGGTCCTAGATGGCGAAATGGATAGCCACAAGATTCACATGGAGTTGGAGCTGTTTGATCGAAACAAGTTTCTGCTCGTGAATCGCGGTTTCCATTGGATTCAGGAGCATCCCGTCAACCAGTGACGTGCCAACCGAATCGACAGTCGCGAAGTAGAAGCGGGCTGTGCTCCAAATTCATTGTGCCAACGACGGGGGAGGCGTACGATTCGCAAATCGAGGGTCTAAATTGGGAGTTTCGGGGCAGCAGAAAGCTTCGAGAAGACCTTTCCTCGCGAGGGCCGTGGTCGCGGCGCTGGCTGCACTGGTCCTCATGGGCATTCATACGGGACCGCGATTGTCGGCACAATCTCCGGGAGCAAGCAGTAACCGGCCGACGTTCGACACAATATCGGTGAAGCCGAGCAACAGCGTGGATACGCGCGGGGCGCTTCAGTTTCAACCCGGTGGTCGTCTCGTGGCGACCAACATACCGCTGCACCCTGTGTTTGCTTTGGCCTACAACCTCGCTCTCAGCCAGGGCCGTGGCGCAATCATCGGCGCACCAAGCTGGTTCGACTCGACGCGCTACGACATCGAGGCGAAGGCAAACGGTGATCCTCCACGAGAACAAATGGTTCTGATGCTGCAATCATTGCTCGCGGACCGCTTTAAGCTGAGCGTGCACCATGAGACGCGGCAATTGCCCGTCTATGCGCTCGTTTTGACAAAGCCGGGAAGAACTGGCCCGCAGTTGAAGCCGCATTCGGACGACGCAAAGTGCACAAACACCCCGCAGCCCGACCCGGGGCCAGACGAGGCAATGCAGGCTTATTGCGGCAACTTTCGTGTTGGGACGGCCGCTAGCGGCGGACTCCGCGAGATTGCTGACGCGATCACCATCGATCGGTTTGCCGCGTCTCTCGCCCAGCAGGTAGACCGTCCCGTCATAGATCGGACCGGGCTCAGCGGAATCTTTGATCTCACGCTTGGGTTTGCACCTCAAGGTGCTACGGCCAGTGCACCGGACCCCTCAGCGCCGCCATCGATCTTCACCGCATTGCAGGAGCAACTCGGCCTCAAGTTAGAGGCGCAAACTGGACCGGTGGACGTTGTTGTCATCGACTATGTCGAGAAACATTCGGAGAACTGATGAGAAACCAACCAGTGAAGGCTTGGACGAAACTTCTCTTGACGGCTGGAGTCGGAACTTTGGCCGTGTCGGTTGTCGCAGGTTTGTTCGCGCCGCGACTATTGGCCCAGTCGGCGACAGTCCCTCAGTGGCAAACAGACGCCGGGGGCAAGATGGCATTCGACGTTGCCTCGGTCAGGCAGGACACGGCGGAGCCCTCCGCAGCAACGACGAGCACGAACGTGCCGTTGGGCGATCAGGATAATTTCGTTCCGACGGGTGGCTTGTTTTCAGCCTCTGACTACCGGCTGCTTAATTACCTCATCTTCGCCTATAAGATTCCGCCCAGCCAGTGGGTGGCTGTGGAGTCGCAACTGCCGAAATGGGTGGAGGGCAAGCGCTACGACATCCGGGCGCGGGCCGCCGGAAATCCCGGGAAGAATCAATTCCGTCTGATGATGCAGACGCTCCTTGCGGAGCGCTTCAAGATTGCGGTTCACTACGAGGAGCGCCAAGTGCCGGTGTTCGCGCTGGTCGAGGACAAGAAGGGGAAGAAGGGGCCCCGCCTGCAGCCGCATGCCAGCGACCCGCCCTGTTCCAATACGGTGCCACCCGCCTTTGGAGCCGTGCCCAAGGTTGCTGGCGGCTTTCCGGCGTTTTGCGGCGGCGTGCAGGTGCGGCCATCGAACACTCCCGGGCGCATTGATGCGAGCGCGCGCAATGTGCCCATGGCAATCATTGCCAACATGCTCGGCATGCAACAGGTGACCGGCGTGGACCGCCCCGTGCTCGACAAGACGGAGCTTACCGGAATGTTCGATTTTGACCTGGAGTTCGTGCCGCCGGATAACTCCGAAGACGACCCCACGGGGCCAACGTTTTCGCAGGCGCTGCGGGATCAGTTGGGACTCAAGCTGGATTCGAGCAAGGGGGCGGTGAATATGATCGTCATCGATCATCTGGAACCGCCAACGGAGAATTGATGCTAAGTCCTGATAAGTCGTGCCGCCTCAACCGGTCAACGCAACACCTTCTTGGTTTGACGGGGTTCTTTTAAAGGTGGTGGTTTCTGTTACATGAGAGGCTATCTGGGCTGAGCAACGCAGAAAGCCCCATTTAATGGCCTCATTACAAGGCCCAAGCAGACATGATTCGAGATGCTCCTCAATCGGCAAGAAACCGCCGCTCTTTCACTTAGAAGAGGTGTTGCATTGACCCATTGAGATCACCCGTCTTCTCGGATAGTGGGGTACCAGGACTCCAGTCTCCGATAATCCCGTTCTATAAAAGGGGATGTCAAGAAAAAGACTCTCCCTACAAGGCCCAGAAGAGATGGTCTTGCCGTCCAGCCGCAGTCATATGACGAGACTCTGTGATGTTTCCTGTTCCGTGGATTCATCGTGCTGTCGTGACGCCGTTCGGCTCCTGACACCAACAAGCAGAGTGGTTGTGCAGTGCCAACCATGGTTCTATCCGAGACTCGTGGCCTATAGCTTTTTCTGGTTGTCCGAGGGGGCATAAAGTTTCTCGACAGACTTGGTGCTCAAAAAGCACGCGCAGCCTAACGGGATTACGGATACTCACCCTCGAACCAGAGCGTCTGGAGAACCAACCGGCCATCGCCGGAAATGAATCCGGGAATGGACCTCCACAGACGCTCAAGCTGCTTGTTGTTTTAGATGTTCGGCGTCGAAACGAACTCCTTTCTTCCAAACGAGCAAAGTGATGGCCGCGATCTTGCGTGCCAGGGTGAGACGTGCCATTGCTGGCTTCATCCCTCTGGCAACGCAAGCCTCGTAGAAATTCTTAAAGGGCCCGGCTGCGGCAGCGGCTCGTGTGGCAGCGCTCTTGAAGATATGTTTCAGATCGTGATTGTGATTTTTGTTCAGTCCGCGGATGGCTAGGACTTTCTTGGAGCGTTTCAGTTGGCTACCCACGAACCGGTATTCCCCACTGGTGTAAGTCTCCAGTGCCAAGCCGCTGTAGGCCCACAGTTGCCGCTTGGTACGAAAGCGGTGTGGCGTCTGCATGAGCGCGATCAGGAGGGCTGCCCGAATGGGGCCGATCGAGGGAATCCGGCGTAGCAACTTCGTCGCGCCGTGTTTCCCAGCCTCGGCCAATAGCTCGCGCCGCACCTGCTGGCGCAAAGCCGCTAAGGCGTCGAACTGCTGATAGGAGAGTTCGGCGCGACGGCGCACACCAGCGTCGGTGATCTTTGCGAGCCACTCCGTGCGGTAACGGACTGCATACACCTGCTGGCCGGCACAAGGAATAGCCCAACTTCGGTAGATTGCCTTCAGGCGATTCATCACGCGCGTCAGATCGCGGGTGATCGCCAGGTAGCTTCGTGCCAATTCCTTAAGCGCGCGGATTCCTGCTGCGCCGTGATACACCGGGTTGAGCTTGTTCAGGTACAACAGTTCGGCCAGCTTGCGGGCATCGGCGCGGTCGCTCTTGTTCCCGGTTTTCATCGAGGCGTTCTTGCGCGGATCACACACCAGCACTTCTGTCACGTGGGGCTTGAGCAAGTCGTGCAACCACGCCGCGCAGGTCCCTTCTTCCAAGGTCACATGCAAACTGCCGTGCAGGCCGTGAATAAACTGGAGGATGGTGCTCGCTTTCGTTTCGAGGATCGCTTCCATCACCACCTTGCCGGCAGAATCCAAAACCGCCACCGAGATCGTTGCCTGGTGAACATCCAGCCCAATATACTTGGCTTCATTCATGAGGGTGCTCCTTCCTGTAGGCCTTGATGCAGACGATCAAAACCTACTTCAAAGGGGCGCCCTTTTATAATGCGTTTCTCAGGACTTGGCTCGCCTTCGTCATTCCCTATGCCTACTCGTGGTTTATACTCGCCGCCATGGACGCCGCGTTTAGCCTTACAAGCGAGGAACTTAGGATCTCACTCGCTGAAACAATAGCTTGGTGTGCGGGCCAACAGCTGACAGCGCATATCGAGGAAACTGAAGAAATCAAGAAACGCCGGATACTGGTACGGCAGGCAAACAAGCTGATGACCCAAGCCTATGCGACGCAGGAGCACTTTTGGAACAAGCTATTCCAGCGAGACTATCGAAAAACACGTGAATGGCAGCTTGCAATGCAGTTGCGCCGCGAAGCGGACGAGGATTCGCTGAAGCCGCCATTGGCACACCAGCTGCGGACTTTGGCGCTAAAACCAAATTCGGTGATTGGTGACACTCGAAGTGACACTGAGAAGAAGGCCCTCGTGGCCTCGGTCATTCATAAGCGGTCTGAATTGCTAAATTCCCAAGGGCAAGGAACGCTTCCGGATGTCGGTGGAAGCCAAGGCAACGGGCGCATGCTGATCTATGTACCGGAGGAAAATGTTGCAGATGGAGCGTCTGAGGCAGTGTCGAGTGGATTCTTTGACCTCTATGACGCGCCACCGTGGGACACATGGGTTGCGTACTCGGATCGCACGCTGCTCGCCTGGGTACCTCCACAACTCATCGGGCTCGCGCAGAGTGGTATTGACGTCAACCCGGTGGATTGCATCCACTGGTTGCCGTGAGATGGCCAAGTCCTGATAAGTCGTCTTCTCGTCCATTGGGGTACCATTACCCCACAATCCGATAAGACCGTTTCTCAGGACTTGGGAATCCTACGCGACGTCAGTTAGACTTCCCCGCGCTACCCTATGAGCTACTCAACCGGGAACTTGTCCGCGGACACGCTCCTGCTGCTGCCTTTGGCATCGACACTGTGTTTCCGATATGCCACCGTGTGGTGTACGGAGACGCTGCGAACGAAAATATGGTTCGGGTATCGTCGCCTGCATCGTCTGATTCTTGCCGCCAGCGTGGCTGGCTGGTGGGCGATGTGGAATTTGGATAGGGTCACATCTTTCTGGCTTCCGCCAATCATATGTCTCGGCCTGTTCCTCTTGTTCTCCTACTCCGGAGATAGAGATTTCTTAAAGCTCCGATGGACGTTTGTGAACATACTGCGTCTTGCGTGGTGGAGAACGGTAACTTTCGTTGTCTCCCTTTTGATGGTTGTCACCGGCTTCGACGCCATCCTCAACAAAAAACTCGTGGGCGTCGGTTGGGTTGCAGGTGCGGGATTGGTCGCTATGGTGGGGACCGGCTTTTATAGGTCTGCGGAAGGAATGAAGTTACACCGTACGAAATCAGGGGAACTCCGCAATCGAGCTTTCACGATGGCGAGAAACATGGAGACCGTCATCCGAAGAGTCTATATAGTCCCTGCCGGGAAAGGGCACCTGACAAACGCGTTTGGACTGTCGAATGCCATCGGCCTCACAGACAACTTGGGCAAGTACCTAACAAGAGGACAAGTAGATTACGTCATTGCGCACGAACTGGCACACGTCAAACAGAGACACGGTCGTAAGCAGTTTTGGGCAACTGTTACAATCTTCTCTGTTGTGGGTCTGCTTTTGTTTCTGCTTCCGACCGTTACGTTGCTGTTCCGGCCTCTGCTCGATTTGATTGTCATCATTGTTCCAGTTGTGGCTGTCCTGTTTCTGTCGCGTCGCTTCGAATATGCTGCTGACCGGGAAGCCCTCAACTTTACGGGTGATCCAGAAACGGCTATTTGCGCACTTGCAAATCTGTACCAAGTAAGTGCGGTCCCCGCACGATGTGACAGATTTACCGAGCTGTTCCAAACGCATCCCGCTCTCACGCGCAGAGCCCAAGCTATCGCCGATATCGCGCAGGTACCCCGTGGACGCCTGTCTGACGTGTTACAAAGCGCGGGAATATCGGTAGGAAAATGACATTTTAGTTTCGGAACTTGAGTCAAGTCCTGTGAAGTCGTCTTCTCGTCCACCAGGACCCCACAATCCGAGAAAACCGTTCCTCAGGACTTGGCTCAGTAGCAGCAAAAGAGTAACCTTTCGCCGGTTGATGAAGCTGGGGGAGGGAGATCACAATGCGCAGAGTATTACTGCTGCTGGCTCTTGTTCCCGCATTGCTGCTGCCACAAGGTTCTTACGCACAGAATGCACAAAGACGGATTGACGTATCCGGGCGATGGTTCGTTAACTTCGACTTTCATGGCACGCCAGTCACCTTCTCTCTTGTACTGATGCAGGAGGGAGACAAACTTACGGGCAACCTTCAGGAAATCAAACTGGAGGGAGGTCTGCAAGGCAACTCCATCAATTTTCTGGCGAAGAGCGAGGATGCCACATTCGATTGCAAAGGCATCGTTCAAGGGAATACGATTTCCGGAACCTTGACGTATGCCAACGCAGCCAATTTGGAACCGCCAAGCACTCATCCGTTCACGGCGACGCTTGTTCCCCAGCGCACTTCAGCAGCGCCACAACGGCATGAATTTGTGCCAACAGTCTTCTATCGCCAATTCTCGGCGGCGAACAAACCGGTGTTAACCGTCTCCCCCGGCGACACTATCCACACGACCACCGTGGACGCAGGGGGATCGGACGAAAAGGGCATAACACGGTCGCTAGGCGGCAATCCCCAAACCGGTCCCTTCTACATCGAGACTGCAGGGCCAGGAGACACACTAGTGGTGCATCTCACACGGATACGCCTGAATCGCGGTTGGGCCATAAGCGATGACGCATTGGTGGGCCGCGCTCTGGATAGCGAGCTCGCCGTGAAGATGAAGGACGGCGGCAAACCGGTGCGGTGGCATCTGGACACACAACGCGGTATAGCCACTCCTGAAAAGCCCCTGGAACATCTAACGCGATACACCGTGCCGCTTCTGCCGATGCTCGGATGCGTCGCAGTCGCGCCAGACTCCATGCAAGCCGCGCCACCCACAGGCGACTCCGGCCCATGGGGCGGCAACATGGACTTTAACGAGATCGTCGAAGGCGCCACGGTTTACCTGCCGATTAGCGTTCCTGGAGCCCTCCTCTATGTCGGCGACGGGCACGCTGTCCAAGGCGACGGCGAGCTCAATGGCAACGCGCTGGAAACGTCCATGGACGTAGAGTTCACAGTGGACGTGATTCCAGGAAAGCGCATCATAGGGCCACGAGTGGAATCAGCCACGGAGATCATGGCGATGGGCCTTGGCGGGTCAATGGACGACGCATTTCGCGCGGCCACGAGCAGCATGGCACAGTGGCTGACGGAGGATTACGAGTTGACGCCATCGGAGGTCGCGCAGGTACTGGGCACGGCGGCGCAATATAAGGTGAGTGAGGTTGCTGACCGCGACGCGGGAATTGTCTTGAAGATCAAGAAAGAACTCGTACAGCCATTAGTACCAGCGGCAAAGTGATGCCGCAATCGGGCGCTAAAATCTAAAATACTGGCGCCACAGTATCCGCCCTTTACGGACGAAATTTGCGTCCAAAGGATGAAGTTGTTCCACTTGAACATGCCAAGTCCTGATAAGCCCTAACTGCGTCTTCGACGCGTCGCTAGTGCCAGAAACTTGTCTAGAGTTTCCCCTTTTGCGAATTTGATGCGGGATTCGATTCGGCAAGCTAAGGCCGCAACCCGACATGGCGCTTCGTGCCCGACGATAAGCATGGCTCCGGTGCTGGCGATCACTAGTCTGGTGGCAAGGATCTGGATGTTCAAGATTCTTTGACCCCGTTGGAGAGTTTTTTAAACCGTTCGTCACCGGGCCGAATCGGATCCTCATTTCCACCGAGGAGGACCAAGATGAGGACGGACAAAATGCTGTGGCGAAATCGCAAGTTGAAGAAGGAACTAGCGCGGCGGTTGCAATCGCAGAATCCGGGTTTGGAGGTGGT
>Ga0207150_1150_pt2 | contig 10957 bp, 13 predicted proteins | sample Alteio_BWMinHeat_32_FD_153526 | JGI IMG/M metagenome (GOLD analysis project Ga0207150, IMG submission 153526) | Enriched cells from forest soil in Barre Woods Harvard Forest LTER site, Petersham, Massachusetts, United States -... | ecosystem: Environmental > Terrestrial > Soil > Temperate forest >...
GATGGCGGAGAACGAGCTGTTCCAAGGCGGCACGGTGGCCGTTCCTTACCTGTTCGACGAGGTCGGTGTCCGATACATCAGATTCGTACTTTTCGGCGAATGGATTGTGCATAGGTTCGGCCCTCTGCTGTGGACATTCTACAACTCCGTGCGAATGCTCGCGCAGGAGTCGCCTCGACGTCGTCGGCCAGGCCGTCGGCGGTCCACGCCTTGCGATTGGGGTTTGCGAGCCAAGTGCAGTTGTCAGCGCCTTGATCCGGGATTGCCGATGACCGTCGTCGCCGACCTCAACCGGGTCAAGGCCTGACGCAAGAAAAAAGACTTTTTTCGGCCCATCAGTTGATTCAACACCGGAGCATTCGCAGGGGCCAAACTGCGCCATCTCTGTCGACCTTGAGCCTGTCGTCGTCCACCACCCTGGATACTCAGGAACTTGTATAGAAAGTTGAGCCGGAGCACGGGGAAAATCAGCGGGATGAAGAGGTCTCGCAGCGGTGCCGGGTAAAGAATGTTGGCGTCAAAAATGGCAACGACGGGTTACTCCATCGATAGCCCATCCCGAGTTCCTGGGCTTCGGCCGTAAGTTGATCGAATCTGGTGACCGTGTGGGAGTCCATGATTGGTGCTGGTGCGCCGATCAAGGCACACCACCCCTTACCCCCGATCTGATTTCGAGTTTTTTCCGAAGTTATCCTGTCGCAGTGACGGCGTGGATGTGCTCTGACAATCGAAGACAGACGTGCTGAAAGTAGTTCAGATTTGGCCAACTGCACGACAGACGCACGACGACACCCCGAGAGCGGTTACGGGGGCGGCACTTTCGGGCATCCGACGCCGACCAGAAAGCCGATTCCCTCGCCGCGTGCTTTCGGGTAGAATGTCGGCATGGAAAGCACAGCCACCATCACTGAGGCGGACATCCTGGAAAGAGTTGTTTCTCCTAACATCGCCAGCCTCACTCCCGAGGCCGCCCGGTCGTTCTTGGAATTCAAGTTCGACGCGTCGGCCACAAAGCGGATACGCCAACTCCTGCAGAAGAACAACCGCGGCACGATCTCGGCGGACGAACGCACCGACCTTGAAAAATACCTGCGGGTGGGCCAGTTCCTCGACCTTGTTCATGCCAAAGCTCGGCTGTCGCTGGTGGAGTCTGGATCTTCGCAGTAACCCGTGCCCAAATTCAGCCGCAAGAAAGTTTGGGAACGAGCCGGTCGAAAGTGTGAGTATTGCCAGCTTTCCGAAGCAGATTCTGTCCTTCCGCTCGAGCTCGACCACATCCGTGCGAAAAAACATCGCGGCCCAGACGAATTGGTCCGCCTGTTCAACCCGCGCAGAGACGATTGGGAGGAGCATTTCTTCTGGGATGGTCCCAACACTTCACGGCAAGACACCGATTGGCCGTGCCACCGTTGAACTTCTGCAGATCAATGCGCCCGCCCGCATCGAACACCGCCGCTTGCTGCAGAAAATCCGGCTTGCTCGGTCCAAGAAGCAATCCCCGTCCTGATCTGCGTAACCATCTGTGTAGAATCCTTTTCCGAAAAGAGCGGGGCGGATAGAATGGCATGGTTCAAATGCGGTAACAATTCAGCCGGGTGGCACGCCCTGAGGTACTCCGAAGGGCGTGGGGCACACGGACGCTCCACGCCCTTCGGAGTACCTCAGGGCGTGCCACCCGCGATGTGCCGTTCTTGAACCATGTCGATAGAATCATTCACAAACAATCTGGCGATATACTTGGAGGTCAGGGTGATAGAAAGGAAGATGCTTGTGTAAGACCTCAGTCAGGCGTACCAACTCGCCATTGTCAGGCGCTCCTGGGTAAAATAGTGGATGGAACGAGCCCCAGAAGTGGAGGGAAATGCCATGAAAACCGATACGGTTCAAATCGTGGATCACGGACGCGGACCGCAGCTTTCGACCAGCCGGATCACCGTGCTGGATGTTTTCTATTACCTCCACCGCGGCTACGACTTCGATGTCGTTCACGACGCCATGCCGAGCCTGTCTCGGGCGGAATTCGACGTGATCGTCGCTTATGCGAAGGATCATCACGACGAACTCGTGGAGGGAGACCGCCTAGCCGAGGAACGGATCCGCACGGGGATCGAGGCACAGCGGGCGCGCGGCGGCATCTTCGCGGAAGCAGCGGCCACAAACATAGACCAACGACGCACATTCCCAGGCCCATAGCAAGGATGGATGCAAAAACTACCCATCCTGCCGCGCTGGGTATCACATGAGTTTCGCCGATCTTGTGGTGACGTGCAATCGAAAAATGGCGAAATCCCATTCTGGCCAGTCCAGACGGCCAGACCCCGTCTGACGGCATCAGATGAGTTTCGCCAATCGCGGCAAGTAACCTAAAAAAAGGGCGAATCCGGTTCAAGTGCTACATCCTTGCTACACGCAAAACCATACCGGAAAGCCAACGAAAAAAGCCTCGCCACAAATCAGTAACAAGGCTTTATTGAGCTGGGTACTAGGATTCGAAGCTAACGGACACATGGTTGGCGTAAATTGCGACCATGTTGAAATGCGTTGCTACGGAACAAGTTAGAGCGATGGTATGTTGCGATGAGTTGCCCCGATTTTGGGCAAATGTTGGCAAAAACACAACAAATTTCCAACACGTTTTTTCGGTCATTTCCCCTTCGTTGTCTAGGACAAACGGATAGACAGGCGCAAAGATGGCCGAACGACATGACGTGTTGGAAATTTGTTGAGTTCATTGGGGGATTTACTTCATCTCCCCCGATTCATTCGCCTGCGACATCCCCCGCCCAGTTCGACCTCCAGGGCCGTCAGCCAACCTCCTCCGTGGCAAAAGGTGTCAATGCACTTGAGATAGCCAAGGTCAAGAATGTCGCCGCTTTTCTGCGGCGTGTGCCCGACGATGGCGACCTTGCCGGAAAAGTGCCGCTCGGGGACTGGCGGCAAAGAAGCCCACCGCAGTCCGTTCCAGTTCTGCTGGTGGAGGGGTAGATGCGGGTCGTAATAGGCGTGAACGAAAAAATGCCGGTCGGTTTCAACGTAGTCTCGGCACTTTCTGAGGAACTCGACGTGTTCGTGTGGAATTACCCGGCGAACGTCTGCCGCACGTAGGTCCGGGTCTCCGTAGGACGCAAGAGCCTCTGCTCCGCCGAAAGTCAGCCAGAATCTCATCTGCGACTTGCCGCCATTGAGGACAGCGAGCAGCATCTCTTCATGGTTGCCCAAGAGCGGAACGACGGAGCAGCGCTGGCCAAGGGCGATAATTCGGTCGATGACGCCCTTGCTTTCCGGTCCTCGGTCGATGTAATCGCCCAGGAAGACGAGAGTATCGAGTTCGGTTGGCTGGATGGCCTCGATGAGAGTCTTGAGAGCGCCATCGCAGCCGTGAACGTCTCCAATGGCGATGGTGCGTTCGGTCATGGGAAGTACCTTGTGGTCCATCGGTGCCTCATCGGAACTCACCGGGATATACTACCACCGACGATTCACGGAACGCAGTTTTTTTCAGGACGTTACCATGCGACTTCTATTCGCTTTCCTGGTATGTGCGTTGGTTGGCGTCGATGTCGCCGATGACGCCACCAAGAAAGACCTGGCGAAATTTCAAGGAAACTGGACGTTGATTTCGATTAAACGGGATGGGAAGAAGACGCCTCACGAGGATTACGAAAGTGCCTTCTCCGTTCGCTGGCTCATTCAAGATCAAATCAAGGGGGAGGCCAACCTCAACCATGATCCGAAGAAAGGCAAGGTCGTTGCCCCCATTCTGCTTTGGGGGCCGTACTTTTGGGCCGATGGAATCACGCCTCGGAAAACACCGGAAATCCTGGTCGAGATCGAGGCCGATGCGTTGGTGCAAGAATGACCCAGACCTTTTGCGAATCCTGCGGATGCGAGAAGTGGCCACGCCAAGGTCACGCTTCCTGCTCTGCGAATTGTCGGAGACCGATCCAGCCTATCCCAAGTATCCGCCGCAGCCGGTAGTGCGATGCGAAGGGCACCAACCGAAGCAAGATTCGGACCAAAAGAAGTGACCAGATGGCCAAGGAAAAGAACATCCTGTTCCTCTGCACCGGCAATTATTACCGCAGCCGGTTCGCCGAGGTTCTGTTCGTCTCCCTTGCACGGAAGATGGGCTTGCCGTGGAATGCGTCGTCCAAGGCTTTGGCCCTAGAGCGGGGCGTCAACAACGTCGGCCCTATGGCGAACGCAGCCATCAAAGCCCTAGAAGCAATGGGCATTCGTGACGCCGAGCGGTGCAGTCGGCTTCCAGCCCAGGTGACTATGGAGGAGCTTGAGGTAGCGGACGTTATCATCGCTCTCAAGCACGCCGAGCATCTGCCCTTGCTGCAAGAGCGATTCCCGACCTTCGCAGAGAAGGTAGAGTTTTGGCATGTTGAAGATGCCCCTGAAGCCCTGGCGATGATCGAGAGCGAGATCATGGGCTTGATGGCTCGTCTTCTTGGGGGCGGCGGTGAAGCTCCACAGCAGCCGAAAACGCTGCCCGCAAAGGAAACTCCGAAGAAGGCGATGACCGCCAAGGTCGGAAGGGCGATGACCGCCAAGGTCGGAAGGGAAACAGCGGGGCGACGTGGCAAAGGCGTGACCACGGTATTCGACGTGCCGCTCGATGAAGAAGCCGTGCGGGAACTTGCGGCCAAGCTCAAGCAAAGGTGCGGCACCGGAGGCACAGTCAAGGATGGCCGGATTGAGATTCAGGGCGATCAGCGTGAGCGAGTCGTGACCGAGCTTGAGAAATTGGGCTTCAAGGTAAAGAGGGTCGGGGGCTGATTTACTCCGCAGACAACTTCTTGGCTCTCACTGCCTCTTCAGGCGTTCATCAATGGCCTGCTTCCAAAGTGCGGGGTCGCCCAGCCCTACGGCGGCGTCCATCCCGACGTTTTCCAGAAGCAACGCCAACATGTTCATCCGCTGCTCGTCAGTCCAGAACATCCTGCCTTCGATCAGTTCGATCTTCTCTGGGCACAGTTGATGATACTTCTGCTCAACCTCAGTACGGCTCCATTTGCGACCCTGACGCTGAATGTTGAATTCCATGTTTGTGCCTCGTCAAAGGGGACTGCGTTCGGGCTTCGCCATCCGTCGTCATTTTGGCGTCATTCTACTGGAGATCAAGTACATCGGTACAATGGACAGGGTTGAACGCACCACTTTCCATCGAGCAATCATGAAGGACGACGCCAGCTACGTCTGCGATTCCTGCGGCGAAGAGATCGTGGTGCCCATCGACCTTTCGGCGGGGTCCGAGCAGGAATACGTTGAGGATTGTCCGGTGTGCTGCTGCCCAAACGTCGTTCACGTCGAAGTTGATGAAGATGGAGATGTGCGAGTCTGGGCCTCACGAGAATAACGACAATGCTGCCGCTCTACCAAGAACGATGGCCAGGCAATTGGCATGGCCATGCAGCATTTGAAAAAGATCAACGCTCCCGTCGAAGGACAAACCGTCAAGGAGACGGTGGCGGAAATGAGGAAGGGATGATGGCGACTGACCAACATCGTAATCTTTGGCGCAACCTGCTCTGTGGATGGAGCGTGGACCGCATCAAGGCTGACCGGAAATTCGAGGAAATCTCCATGTCCTACGCCGGGCCAGGCCGCTTTTACCACACCCTCGATCACGTCCTTGCTGTCCTTGGCACGGTCGAGAGCCTCGCTTCGAGGGCGAAGAACCTGAACGCCGTGAAACTGGCTGCTTGGCTCCATGATGTGATTTACGACAGCAAGGCTTCGGACAACGAGGAACGCAGCGCCGATTTTGCCGAGCGGCTCTGCGACGAATTGGCCATTCCAGAAGGCAACCTGGTTGCTGCCCTGATTCGGAAAACAAAAACACATGATGCCGGTGAGGATGCCGACACCCAGGTGCTCCTGGACGCCGATCTTGCCATCCTGGGAGCAAAAGGAGCGGAGTACCGGGCTTATGCCGAGAACATTCGGCGGGAGTACGCCTGGGTGCCGGAGCCAGATTATCGGAAGGGCAGACGACAAGTCCTGGAAAGGTTCTTGACCAGGCCCAGGATTTATCATTTTCTGAGCCATCTTGAGGAACCAGCCCGCAGCAACATTGCTGCGGAGATTCATTCCCTGGGGAAAAGCCCATGACCCCGAACCACGGCATGATCGAAGCCCAGGCTCCCACGGCATCCATCCGCAAGTCGTACAACCTCAGCAGCCACATCTACGGCTGGCTTGCCGCTCCGTTTGAAAGAAAACCTCGCCAGATGGGCCTGGAACGACTTGCAATTCAACCCAGCGAAAAGGTTCTCGAAGTGGCGGTTGGTCCAGGCGTGAATCTCGTTGAAATTCTGGCGAGGGTGGACAAGACCAACTGCGTCTGTGGCATTGATTTGTCCCCGAAAATGCTGGCCAAGGCTCGACGACGGGTGCAAAAGGCAGGCCATGCCAACATCGAACTTCAAGAAGGCGATGCTCGGAAGCTGCCGTTTGCTGCGGAGACTTTCGATGTCCTATTCAACAGTTACATGCTCGACTTGATTCCCTTGGCGGACCTGCCGATGGTGCTGACAGAATTCAAGCGGGTACTCAAACCAGGTGGACGGCTTGCCCTCGTGAACATGAGCAAGCCAGACGCTGGCACAAGAACGTGGTGGGAAAGTCTGTATCGCTGGACACCGAAGAGTTGGATTCCTTATCTTTTGGGCGGTTGCCGTCCGGTCTTGATGGAGGACGTTGCCAAGGAAGTGGGCTTCCAGGATGTTCACCGGGTATTCGTGCCGCACATTCTGCCATCGGAAATCCTGACAGCACGGAAGCCAGTCGCAGAAAACCCGTAGGATGTCGATCACGGGCAACTGCGAAATAGACATGACCAGAACCTCGGGCTACCCCCCAAACTCAACGAACACGTCGGTAATCCCGGCCCGCCTGAGCCAGTCCATTGCCTCATCGAACTCTTCCGTCGCAGCCGCCGACCCACGTAACGTGGTCACGAAACTCACCGAGTTGCGACAAGAACTTCATCTGCTCGCTGTTGAGGGCGTCCAGCTTCACGGTTATTTTCATGAAGGTAAGAGAGTGTTATCGCCGGATTTTTTCCCCGTGTGGGCCGTTTTTTTGCCGCCCGGATTTTTTCGGCGGCAGTCCCACTCAATCTTTTTCGGCCTCCAGGTCAGGCGAAAAAAATCGGCAAATCGAAAATTCTGTAACAAAAAAGTTTGCGAAGCTCCCAGACCACCACCGCCCGGATTTTTTCAGCGGCAGTCCCTCACAAATTTTTTCAGCCACAACGCCAGGAGAAAGAAAACGCCAAGTCGAAAACTTTGAAACATACGCACAAAAGAACAGACGACAGGGCATCCAGGGAAGGCCCATGACCACCTTTTTTACCAGGGGAAATTGAAACGAGTTCCGGTCGGTCTTATTTTGGTACACGACCTGCTTTAAAACGCAACCCACCCCGCAACCTGGCTCTGCCCTGATTGAACATCGGGGCAGAGAATAAGCATTTATACTTAGGCTGCTACCAGGGCAAGCTGCTTTCGCCGCCGCTTGACAGCATGCTTCGCCGCTTCTTTGACGTGGGCTGCTCCGCTATTCTCCGGTCGGCGGTCGTGATGACAAGCAGCTTCGCCAGCACCTGGGCGGTATCAGTGACGATTGCCAACGACCAGCACTCACCAGCGCAACCCGAGCAACCCATACCCGTCCGCCAGGTGCGGAATACTCACGACCAGGGCGAACCCGGCCAGTGCGTAGGCGGCGATGCCGAGCTTGCGTTCGATGGCCAGAGGTAGTGCCCCATGTACGTGAGGGCAAGCACCCAGCAGGGCAGGAGGATGCCTACCACATGACCGAACCACCCATCCAGGACGCTGGTGAACGCCCAGCTATTCAGGACCATGCTCAACACCACGGTCGTCAGCGCCGTACCGACCGCTACCGTCACTGGCAATTTCTCGTGTTTCATAACTGACTCCTTTCCTCATTGATGGCGGGAAGGAACGTCCTTCCTCGCCATCATCAACCAGCACGGCTAATTGAGTAGTCGTTTCAATCGTTGCGCATCTGAGCGCCTGCCACGGCAAGGGGCGCATTTGATGCGGGCCGGATAACCTCGCACGCCAGCGAGCGCCGTCAGGTCGCCGAGGTCAATGTCGTGGGGAAGTCCCGCCGTAAGCAGCGAAAAGAATTGCTGGGCAACCGCCTGGACCTTGAGCAGCTTCCAGCAAAGCCGACGCCAGGACGATGGCGTATCCGTCGAAGCCGATGGCCTGGCACTCTTGCTGGGAGCCTGCCGTTTACGGACAATCAAAGAAGACCGTTTTCGCCGCAACTAGAAAAGGCAAGAGGCAATACCGTGACCGAGATTGAGTGGTTGGCTTGCACCGACCCAACGCCAATGCTGGACTTCCTGCGGGGTAAGGCGAGCGACCGCAAGTTGCCGTTATTTTCCGTGGCCTGCTGTCGCCATATCTGGAACTTGATGACTGACAAGAGAAGTCGAGCGGCGGTCGAATTGGCGGAAAGACATGCCGATGTCCCGGTTAGTGAACAAGAAATTGACGTTGCATGGGATGAATCCCAAGACGCTACAGCCGACGCTGAAAATGCTGCTCCAGATGACGATTTCACCGTATACGCAAATCACGCTGCGTACAGCACCATCCCCAACCCTTTGGATTTACCTGCTTTCTACCATGCCCGAGCTACTGCCGAGTATTCTTGGTGGGCCGTCTCCGGCAAAAATAGAAGGGAGCGGTCTTGGCAGTGTTGTCTCCTTCGAGAAATAGTCGGCGACCCTTTCCGCCCAGAACCTGCTGAAGTTTCCTGGCTGGCAAGGAACGACGCCACCATTCCGAAGGTGGCTCAATCCATCTACGAAAAACGTGCCTTCGACCGCCTTCCTATCTTGGCCGACGCCCTGCAAGAAGCTGGGTGCGATGATGAGGAGATACTTGCCCACTGCCGCCAACCAGGCTCGCACGTCCGGGGCTGCTGGGCGGTGGATTTGGTGCTGGGGAAGGAGTGATGAAGCATCCCGGCAAGATTTTGTGGCAAGCATTTCAAGATGGTTCTCAGTTCGTGCTTTCCGCACGAACAGGGCCGTCTCAATGCGTTCGACAGATGCCGGTTCACTCACTTTGCCTTCGGGCAGAATCGTCGTTGCCGACCCAAACCTGAACCCGTGGAATCCGCCATTCAAGACGACCGTGCCACCGGGGACTTACCCAGTCCATTTGGCCCTCGGCGACGATGATGTTGCCCTTGTGATGGTTCTCTTCGAGGAAGGACCACCGACCCGATGGAAGCGAGCGCAGCCATCGACGTTTTCGGTAGACAGCGCCACGGGCTGCTTGATGGATTTTACCCTTGCTCGACTGCTTCGCCGGAAAGCGGAATTGGGGCGGTTCGACCGATACTATCGCATGTTTGAAAACGAAATGGCCGAAACAGGCTTGTGGGCAAACTTCACTCCGATTCCTACGACTGAATCGAACATCGTTCTATTTCACACCTGGGGTGGCGACGGCGTATTCCCAATCTATTTCGGCTTCGATGACGCCGCCAATCCCATGTGCATGGTCATCGACATGCTGCTGCACTTGGACGACCTCTCGCCAAAAAATTGAGTTTTCCCGATTTGAAACTCTGCCGCCCGGAACGGTCAGTACCACCACCCCGTAATCTCAGTATCATTTCTGCGAACCCCTCTCCACGCCGCCGTGTCTGGGTTGCATGGATACCATCGTTCTCGAAAACAAGTTCGCCCGCATCGGTGCCCGGTTCAAGGTCGCTGACCGTCCCACCCGTCGATTTCGTTCCACGGCTGGCGTTGTGTCGTTGGACGTGGGCAACGACCGGAAGGGAGAGTTCTTCGAGATTGTCTCCGGTCCCGAGGCCCAGGTCGATGTTCTGGACGTGCAGCCCAGCGACCGCCACCTGCTTCTGCTGGTTCGGGAATCCGGCGAGAAGCAGAAGTTCCTCTGCGGCTATGATGAACGGCACTGGTTTGTCGCCGCCATCCCAGAGAAGGCTCCGGTCGGAACGGTTCGCCAGGCCAAAGAAGCTCTCAAGCCTGTTGAGGTTCAAATTGCCCAGGCTCGCTCTGGACTCAACGGCAAAGCTCGCAACCGCCGAAAGAACGCCGCTTACATTCGTCAGGGCGAGTGGTTCTTCCTCCCGGCCCCGGACTTCTCCGTCGAAGACAATATCATCTGGGAGAATGAACCGCTGGTCCGAGGTAATGGCGGAAAACCGCACTGGGCCGAATCCTGCTGCCGGGTGGGTGGCCAACTGGTATTTGTCTGCTCTCACTACCCAAACGGTCTGACCCAAGCTCAGCACAGAGAGCTTCTGGCTCGCAGACCGAAGGCCAAACTTTGGGGCTGGCGGACGATGCGGCGCAATCCCAGCGTTTACGTGAAGGGCCATATCCGGCATCCTGACCACAAGACCATCGTGCTGCACGGCTGGCACCGTGTTCTCATGAACACGGAGAGCCAAGCCAAGGCCATGAGGAACGTGGCCTTCCTGGATTGAACCTCATGCAGGTTGATTTCGGAATAGGCCCGTGGCATCCTGATAGGCTGCTGCGAGCCTTTTCTTTTGAAGGAATTTCCGATGGAACGCAGGTTGATAACCGTTAGCAAGTTCCTGGCCAAGCACCTACGCCATGCGCCCGAGGCCCTCGGCCTGAATCTCCAACTTGGCGGATGGGTTCCTGTGGACGACCTTCTGGCTGCCAGCAAGAGCATCGGATTTCCTATTTCCTACGATGAACTGGTGGAGTGCGTCGAGACCAATGACAAGCGGCGATTCTCCTTTGATGAAACCGGCGACCTGATTCGTGCCAACCAGGGGCACAGCACCGCCGTTGACTTGCAACTTGAGCAGGAGCAGCCGCCTGATGTCCTGTATCACGGCACCGTGGAGCGGTTTCTTGATTCCATCATGGCGGAAGGCTTGAAGAAGGGGAAAA
>Ga0207150_1144_pt2 | contig 10850 bp, 13 predicted proteins | sample Alteio_BWMinHeat_32_FD_153526 | JGI IMG/M metagenome (GOLD analysis project Ga0207150, IMG submission 153526) | Enriched cells from forest soil in Barre Woods Harvard Forest LTER site, Petersham, Massachusetts, United States -... | ecosystem: Environmental > Terrestrial > Soil > Temperate forest >...
GCCAGCTGTCATTTGAATACGACGCGTCACGATTGCGTGAGACGCAGGTGGAACACGTCCTGGCGCACGCGCGAATCGCGGTAGCGCGTAAAGTGAATTGATATGCGCTGGGGCGGTAGGGCGTTTCTTTTGATGTTGTTTATTTTTGCGACGGGCACCACGGCGAGGGCACAGTGCGAAGAGGCGAAAAGCACGTTGCAGATCAACGAATGCTTCGCCAAGGAATTGAAGAAGGCCGACGCAGAACTTAACAGTGTCTACCGCCTAACCCTGAAGAAGCTACAAGCTGACGACGCAGCCTTGTTGCGAAAGGCGCAGCGGGCATGGCTCATTTATCGGGATGCTCAGTGCGAAGCAGAACATGCATTATGGGGTGGAGGTACGGGCGGCCCAGCTGCCTGGATGAGTTGTAAGCTGGAATTGACGAGCCAGCGAACGGCTGAAATCAAGAATACATACCAGAATCCAATAGACTCAGGAAAAGGCGAGTAGAAGAAAATGAGGCTCCCGCTTGGGACCGGGAGCCCCGGAAGGCGCGTTCCATTGCTGGCGTCGTTTTCACACCAGCGCGTGGGGTCATCCATCCTAGCTTCCCTCTCAGAGGCAGGTGGGAACGATTTGCAAAAAGTGACAAGCAAGCCCCTTCCCCCTCGCTTGTCGCTCTCTACATCTCGTCATTTGAAACGCGCCTACGTGGTCCCTTTATGCACGGAGAGCGCCAATGCCGCTTTTCTGTTAGCGGCGCATAAGTGGCCTCTTATCTTTACGTTGAGATTCGTGGGCCAACAGCTTGCTGCCCCAAATCCGTCCTCCCGGTTCAATTCGGGACGCTTTCAAATCTGAATTGGGCAGCGGCCTCTTTTCCGTCCCACTGGTTGTCCGTGAGGGCGAGTTCCAGGACCCGAGTAACAGTTCTCCCGGGCTTGCGGAGCTATCGGTTTTTCCGGGCATTCTCTTTAGAATGCATTCATGCGATGGGCTTTTTCCAGCGCCGTTCTACGCCGGCTTTCTTCTCGCAAATTGCTTTGCGCGGGCATGGTTCTCCTGGCGAGCTCGATGCCACTGTTCGCGGATAGTTCCGCGCTTCTGCGCCGAGTTACGGCAGGTGGATGCTACTGCCATTGCGCGGAAGCGCACGGCAAGGCTGGATGCGTGAAGCTATGCGATTCGAAGAAATATGCGCAGCGCTGGGGAGCAACGAAGTGCGCCAAGCCCCACATGCAAACTCCTTCCAAGAATTCGAACGCCGGACCGCGATTCCCGCATCCTGACCGCTCTGAACACGTTCAACTGCAAGAGTAGTTTTAAGTACTTAGTTGTAAGTGCTTCGTTGGTGCGGACTAGTCTGCGTCGGCCGCGACAGTTGCAGACGTTGCAGGCATTGTTGGACGTGATTGCTCCGGGGCTTCTCCCAAGAGTTTTGCGAGAATTTCGGGGATCTCAAAAATCGCGCGATTGTCCTGGGCCGCGACGTTTTTTCGGAATTCGGCCAACGTAGAAGGATCGAGCATCTGCCGGACTCCGGCTACCACATCCCTAAAACTTTTCAGTACGATGCCAACCCGCTTTTCTTGGACCCATTGGGCGTTGTAGCGTTCTTGCGGAAGGGTCCATATGTTGCACTCGATCAGGACGGGGAGTTTCCGTACCATAGCTTCCGCGATGCTTCCTGGGCCCGGCTTGCCGATCAGGAAGTCGGCGGCGTGCATCAGTTTGTGGACTTCCTTCGTGAACCCAACGATGTGCACGGGCATTTTCCACGGGCGAGCGCGCAGCTTGGCGGCAAGCTCCTCGTTGCGGCCACAAATCAAAATGAGTTGTAGCGGCAGGCCTGCCGCGTCCAGCCGCTCCGTAATGGAATACATGACCTTCGACCCGTGCCCGCCGAAGAGCACGATGGCCGTCGGCAAATCCGCCTGCAAACCCATTTCTTTGCGCAGTTGCACGGGATCGGAAGTGTCGGGGACATAGAAATCCGGGCGCAAGATCATCCCTGACGTGAGGAAGGCGTGCGCGTCGTCGTGGCCCATGGCGCGCGCTTGTTCGGCAGCTGTTGCCGTGCCAGCGATGACGTATTGTTCCTTGATTGGCTCGATCCAGAAGCGGGGCGGGAAATCGGCCAGATCGGTAATCAGGGTTACGAACGGGCGGCCGGGGTAAATCTTCGCCCAGCTTTCGCCGATTTGGCGGTTGAAATGAGGAATAACCGAGACCAGCAGGTCCGCCGGCTTCTCCCGCCAGAATCCCTCGAGCAGCCTGACCAATGGCCGATGGAATAGCCGGATGGTGAACTGAAGTACGCGCAGGAGATACGTGCTACCGAGCGTCCAGCCATTCTGAAGCATGATGTTGTACTGCTGCTGGATGCGGATGCCGGTGAGCTTGCGCAAGACGTCCAATCGGTCGGTTAAGTCCTGGAACTGTACCAATTCAACCTGCCAGTCGCGGTGCTGTTGGGTGATGACCGTCTGCAAAGCGACGGCGGCATTGCGGTGTCCACCTCCCCCGTCATGGAAGACGACATGGACTTTTTTCATTTGGCCGATTGTGCCACAAGTGCTTGTGGTAGGGAAAGAGCACACACCATGCCATGTGGATAAGTTTGTAACCCAAGTGTGCTCAATGAGTTCCATGGGCACATTTACGTAGAATTCGCGACCTCTTCACAGGCTGTTCATATCCAAGGCCCAGAATTGCACCATGCGCTGTGACCTTCATGTGCACTCCATCGCTTCCGGAATGTTTACGGCTCCCGGGCTGGATCGCATTTGCCGGGAGTCTTACAACGATCCTGCGGAAGTCTATAAACGACTGAAGCTGCTGGGGATGTCCATCGTTACCCTAACCGACCATGATTCCATTGATGCCGCGGAGGTCCTCCGGCGGCACCCGGACTTCTTTCTAAGCGAAGAAGTGACCGCCCAAACCCCCAGCGGGACGGAAGTGCACATGGGTGTGTACGGCATGGCGGAGCGTGATCATGTGGAGATTCAACGCCGGCGGAAGGACTTCATCTCCCTGGTGATGTACCTAACCGAGCGAAAGCTTTTTTTCAGCGTAAACCACGTATTGTCAGGGCTTACGGGGCGGCGCGAAGAAGAAGATTTCCGCTGGTTCGCGTCCTACGTGCCATCGTTCGAAACGCGCAACGGGCAGATGTGGCCAGCAGCCAATGAGGGCGCCGCAAAGCTGGCTACACGTATGGGGAAAATCGCCATCGCCGGAAGCGATTCCCACACCATCGCCGGGGTGGGATTGACGTATACGGAAGTCCCGGGCGTCCGTACGGTTGATGAATTCTTTGCCGGGCTGCGCGCCGGGCGCGGGCAGGTCCATGGAGCGCATGGCAGCTACGCAAAGCTCACAGCGGACGTTTATTCCATCATTAAGGCGCTTCTCTGCGACAAACCCTGGGTGCTGGCGATTTCACCGCTGGCCGTTCTCGTCCCGGCATTCACCCTGGGCCACTGGATGAACGAAATCCGTTTTTGCGAGAAGTGGACCAAACTCATGGTGGAAGGCAAGAAGCAGCCACGGATGCTCTGGGAAATGGATTCGAGCTTGGGGACCAACCTGGCAGGTTGAGGCCGATCATGGGCAAGTCCTACAAACCGACTTTTCACACGATACGCAAAGCACTCTATTTGCGGGCAATTTACACGCGAGAAATCTTTCTCGCCTATATATGCATCTTTCTGATTGAAAGCGCTTGCTTGTTTCCGGCCGTCTGGATGAGGTGAGGCGATGGCAGTCGCACGCAATGTCTGGGGATACATCGAACGCCGCGACCACCGGTTGATGCACCGGATGAACCGGTGGCGCGCGCCGCGCTGGATTCGGATCTGGATGATCACCGCCACGCGCATGGGCGATGGATGGATCTGGTACGGTCTGGGGCTGATGTTGCTGGCGTTCGGTGGGCCTCAGCGTTTTGTAGCCATTGGCGCTGCTGGCTCCGCGGCAACTTTCGGCATCTTTGTGTTCAAGGCACTGAAGAAACTCAGCCAGCGTCCCCGTCCATGCCAGATTGAGCCGCATTGCTGGTCGAAGGTTCTGCCGCCGGATCAATTCTCATTTCCATCGGGCCACGCGATGACGGCGTTTTCCGTCGCGCTGGTGGTGGGCTACTTCTATCCTTCGCTGGAAGGTTTGCTTTTTTTCCTGGCCCTCAGCATCGCACTGTCACGCATCGTGCTTGGGATGCATTACCTGAGTGACGTGCTTGCCGGGATGCTCCTAGGAGTTGCACTGGGGTGCGTTTCGATTACTGCGTTCGCCTCAATGGGGTTGGCCTAGCGGCCCTGTTCAGCGGCAATCCCTCTCTGCTGGAAAATTTCCGGCTCGGCCATGCCTCACAGTGGTTTCGGATGCGCGGCCAGAGCTTCACGGAACGCCGCAATATTGTTCTTGTCCACAATCGCGGTGCCAGTATCCACCCACGCAGGCATTGGCGGCGCTGGAGCGGTGCGCCAATCCTTGAATTCATGGACGGCGTTGTGGTGCAGGTCGTCCAGGAATTTTAGTCCGTAATAGCCCATCACGTACGGTTTCTGGACGATTGTCGCGGTGATGGCGCCGCGCTGGATCCAGTCAAGCGTTTCCGGATCCTTGTCGAACGTTACCACCGGAACCTTCCCCTCCATGCTGACGATATGCAGGGCATCCGCAGCGCCGGAACCGCCGGAAGCTTCCAGACTGATGATGCCGTCGGGTTTGTCTTTGCCGCGGAACATCGCGGAGATGGCATCATCCGCCACGCGCGAATCGCCTTTGTCGTCGATGGTCTTGCTAATCTTGACGGCGGGATACTTCTTGAGCGCTTCGGTTACTCCTCGCATGCGCTCGGAAATGTTGAACTGGCTGGGGATGCTGATGACCGCGATGTTGCCCTTTCCTCCGAGAACCTCCGCCATGCGTTTGCCACTTTCCTGCCCGGCGCGGAAATTGTCCGTGCCGATAAACATTACGCGCTTGGAGTCCGGCGAGTCCGCATCCACGCAAATTACCGGAATGCCTTGCAAGACCGCAGTGTTGATGGGCTCCTTGAATATGTCTGGATTCGCGGCGGAGAGCATGATTCCCGAAGGCTTTTGCGCCACCGCCTGCTGAAAAGCCTTCAATTCTTCCTCTGCCGAAAACGCCGCGGGGCCGGTAAGCTCGGCCTTCACTCCCATCTGCTTGGCCGCATCGTTCAGGCCGGCCTCTGCTTCCTGCCAGTACGGCAAACCCGTGTTGAAAGCCACGAAAACGTAACGCTCTTCAGGCTGGTGGTAGGGCTGCTGGCAAGCTGCCAGCAAACCAGAGAGGAGAATGGCCGGGAGAAGAATGGGAATGTTACGAATTTTCATGGGAGGCCTCCTTCCAGAAATGTTCCAAGCGCGGGAAACGAGGTGAATGAAACTCAATTGGATTCGCCTACTTCGAGGGGTAAGCCTACCACATCAATGGCGGGAAGTTGTCACCAACACGTTTCCTCCCGAGGGCGTTCTTCGAAACGTTCGAATTTTGCGAAACAATTCGTCACACGGCAATGAATTGAAAATCGAGGAAGGCCCACAAGCCTTGTATATTGGTGCAAATGTCCAATGCGACCGTAGCGCTTCCAAAAGAAGAGAGTAGTGGGCTGCAAGCTTCTAACTTCGCGTTTTTAATCCAGGTTTCACGGCCTGGTTTGTGGTCGACCACGGCGATGTTTTACCTTATGCCGCTCGGCCACGCGGATCTTTTGCATTCCGGCAAACTCTGGCTGGGATTGTTTTTCGTGCTCTTCCCGCTTGGATTCTTGTTGTACGGCGTGAATGACATTGTGGACGCCGAGGCCGATCGGCTGAATCCGCGGAAAGGCACGTTTCTGTTTGGCTCGCGCGGCGCACGCGAACAGCTTGCGGCTTTGAAGTGGCAGGTGGCCGTAGTGCAAATTCCGTTCCTGCTGGCGTTTTACTTTTTGGTGGGGCCGCGCATCCTGTGGTGGTACGCAACGCTGCTGTTGGCCGTCGGTCTCTACAACGGCCCGCGTCTTGGATGGAAGGGACGCCCTCCGTTTGACGTGTTGATTCAAGCGAGCTATCTGCTCATTTTCGTTTTGAGCAGTTGGCTGAATAAGGCGCCGCAGCTCCCCTGGCAAACCTTTCTGTTTGGCGCGCTCTTTGCCATGCACTCGCACGTATTCGGTGAAGTGATGGACATTGAACCGGACCGCTTGAGCGGCCGGACGACAACGGCGACACTCATCGGCAGAGTCCCCGCCAAGTTCCTAATCGCCGGTTTCCTCTGCATCGAAACGGCGCTCGTGTACTTCTATTTTCAAGACACGATCATTGCGGGATTCCTCGCGCTGGGCATGCTTTGGTTTGTGCTGGATGCGGGGGCGACCTGGAAGAATCGTGCCTATAGTCCAACGGAAATGCGTTTATTTCTGTGGGGCTGGAACATCGCGGCATTGCTGGGCATCCTCTGGAATTGGAAGCAAGGCACGCTCACGCATGTAAACTCCTTGCGCTCCCTTTGAGCATGCAAAAGAAATATCTGCTCGAAATCAGTGTTGAAACAGTTGAAGCGGCTCTGGCGGCGGAACGCGGCGGCGCGGACCGCATCGAGCTTTGCGCTGACTTATCTGTCGGGGGTGTTACGCCAAGCGTGAAACTGATGGGAGCAGTGCGTGAACAGCTACAAGTCCCCATCTTCGTGATGATTCGCCCACGAGGAGGCGATTTTGTTTATTCCGACGCGGAGTTTGTCGCCATGAAAAGCGCCATCGCCTCCGCGAAGAAGCTCGGGCTGGACGGAGTCGTTCTGGGCATCTTGCAGAAAGACCGACGTGTCGACGTTCAGAGGACGAGCGAGTTGGTGGAATTGGCGCGGCCCTTGCCTACTACATTTCATCGGGCCTTCGATATATCCGCTGACTTACTTCAAGCGCTCGAAAATGTGATTCAAAGCGGAGCGAAAAGAATCCTAACGTCCGGCGGCGCGAAAGGCGCGCTGGAGGGAGCCGCGGTGCTCGCCGACATTATTGAAGCCGCGGGGGAACGGATCGTCATCGTGCCAGGAGCAGGAATCAACGCTGCGAATATCGAGCAGGTAGCGCGACGAACTAAAGCGCCCGAATTTCACTCCGGACTAACCACCGCTCTGCCCTATGGCAGCCGCGAGTACAAAAAGTTTGAAGAAGAGGTCCGCAAACTGGTGGAGCAACTAGCGCGGCTTTCGTAGGGGCACGATACATCGTGCCCTCCTTCTGTAGCGGCGGGTTTACCCCGCCGCTCTTCTCTTCTCCGCCTCGTTGCCAATTCGCGCCTGTCCGCTACCCGTCACTTTCTCTGTCTCCCAGTCCGGGAAGCGACGGCTTCAGCTTCCCCGCCGCCAGCGCATCCAAAGCGTGGAGCCGGCCCTTACGATCGCTAGCGCTCAAGCCACGCTCGCGGTAAAGCTCGCGCACAAAGTCCTCGGCCGAACGCTCCCCCTTTTTTGAGTTGCAATCGGGACAGCACGACACCAGATTGCGGTACGAGTTGCGCCCAGACTGTGCCCGCGGGACCACATGATCGAGGCACCTCCTGCGCCGGATCAGTTGGCGCAGGCAATAAAAGCACACCCCGCCCTCCCGCTCGTGGATAGCTCGCCGCAACGCCTGCGTTCGCAGGAAATCCATCTTTTCAAGGCTGGCCGCTCCCAGACGGGTCTCGGACTGACGGGAGGCCGCGCTTGTCGCCGTGCGCCGCACTGCGGGAACCTCTCCGGGCAGCCGCACGTGCACCACGTGACGAGCCTGGCTGTTGCGCTCGACTAAGCCCAAGACCCCTCGGGCAACCAGCCGGCGCACCGCCTCCCGCACGCTCCCGGTCGACAGGCCAACGCCCCGCGCCAGCCAGGCCATCGAAAACCGCAGCCGCTGCTTGCCTTCCAACCGGCTATGCCGCAGGAGATGAGAGTAGACTACGCGGTCAGTCCCCGAAAAATTGAGCTGCGGCGCAAGCACATCTTCAAAGTCTTTCCACACCTGTACTGCATCGAGTTTTTCGCTTTTCATTATTCTTGTCCTTAAGGGAGATAAAGAAGGCGGTGTCATCCCGCCTGTCCTGAGCGTAGTCGAAGGGAACCGGGTCGCGCCCTGTGCGAACGTGGGTGAGGGATCTGCTTGTTTAATGTAGGGGCGCGCTTTAGCGCGTCCCTTGTTTCGGCTTTGCCCGCCGTATTTCGTAGCGCCGGCATCTTGCCGGCTCTTCTCTTTGTCCCGGTGCACTGCTGTGCCCGCCGCGCTGTGGGCGCGGCAAGTTGTTGTAGGGGCACGACATGTCGTGCCCTCTCTGACTTCAATGCACGCGCTTTAAGGGAGGCAGGGCTTTAGGAACGCACCGCTCTAGCCGCGCCGTAAGAAACAGTGCCCCAAAACAAAGACGCCCCGATCGACGATCCCGATCTCGTCGGGACCAGCCTCGGGGCGCTAAAGGTGCACCTACAAACAAAAACGCCCTCGGGGAACCCGGGGCGCACTTTTCTACTCTTTCCTTATATCATGCGATTATCTTCCTGTCAAGTCCAAAATCAACAAACTATAAGCCCTGTAGACACAACACGTTAGAAGTCATTAGAAAAGGAAAAGAATTTCCATGGGATCGTCGGCTTGTGAGGAATTCTAAGTCCTTTGGATGCTGCGGGATAGCACTGCAAGAAAACGTCAAAACCCGCGCGCGCAAAACCGGCGCATGCGGCACCCTCCTCTCTAATCTATGATCCAGCCTATTCTCCAGCCGTCTGCACTCATTTGGTGTGGGGTATGGCGCCTATCGTTATTTCCACATGCGTGTACCGCTGCTTGTTTCCCAGAACCTCTGTGGTGATCACGACGAAACTCTTTGACCCACAGTCGAAGGTGGTCTGTGAGAGACTCCCGCCTGTTCCGTGACTACTGTAGTTTGAGACCGCACAGGCTTTGGCATCCATGTTTTCGACCGCGCCGGCAATCTCTTGAGCCAACTGGTCGGCGGCTTCCGCGTCAGGAAAGTGAAATGCTGCATAAACAACGCGTCCATCAAAAAACGTAACTTGCCCCTCGTGGCCCTTGGGAGCGGGTACGTTATTGATGCGGACAAGCCCTGTGTGCTTGTCGGACATGAGTTCAATATGTCGCGCACTTTCGGCGAGCGCCTTCTCGACTTGTTCAACGGTCATTCCGAGCGAGACCCCTGCTGTGCCGAAGGCGATGGACGGCTGCTCCTGTTTCCGCTGTGCTTTGTTGCTGACGCCGAGGAGAGCAGCAGCAACGGCACCAATTACAGCTAGTGTCCTAAGGTGAGTCATCTTGATCCTCCGCGCAGGGTCTAGCGCAACACGTCCTGCAACACAAATCTATGGAGATTAGAGTCATGGTGCATGGTACAGAAGCTTACCGTCACCGCTCTTAGGCGTACTGCGGGTGTGGGTGCGAATATCGAGGTCGAGAAAGCGCCGGAAGGCTTCGGTAGGAAAGGTTCCGGTTGATCTCAGTTTCCGTCAGCCTCGCGTTGCAGCAAGATCGAAAAAGGCGTCCAAATCGATGCCCGCATAGTCTGGGCTCTCCATCTGCGGTAGCTGGAGCGCGTCTTCAAGTTCCGACCTGTAACCTCTCAGCCTTTCGTAAAGCCGCCGAGTTTCACTTGCGAGATCCACCGTACTCAAGCCCGTCAATGTGCGAACGAATTGCCAATCGGCAACATCACTGTCAGTGATTCGGGCAGAGATTTTGTCGTCTACGTAGCGCAACACCCGCTCTTCCCCGAACAAACTCTCGGCTAAACGTTTCGAGACAATTCTCGCGTCGACTTCAATTGGAATATCCTTCCACTCCAATCCCAAGATTGCCACAGTCTCCTCGGTCAGCCCCTGAGCAACAAGGCTATTGACCGCCCACAGCTGCCTCTCTTTGGAGAATTGAATCGCGTGTTGAAGCTCGTGTGCTAACGTCATGCTCAGACCCACCTCATCAGCGCAAGTGCTCCCATACAAATAGACTACCCCGTCGAAAACACGCGTTTGTCCGCCGGCAAGGTGATAAGGGTAGACCAACCTCCTAACGTAGGGCGGCCACCCATCAAGGGCAGCGGGATTATGGACGCGCAGGTAACCTCCCCGATTTGCGGGGCCGTACTTTTGCCTGAGTTCGCGCGGGTCTTCGTCGTCCAAGAAGCAGAGCAATCTGGAGTCAGGCAGAGATGCGTCGAAGTGATCTATCACGCGCCGGGCTGCCGCTTCCCGATGCGCCTTGATTGATGGATCGTCTGATTTGACTTCGAGCGCCATTGCCATAAGGCTTTGATGCGAAATTTTCGTGGCCCCACGCGGGTGCGTGGCCGTCCCACTCACCGTGGCCAACGTGATTTAGCTCTTTAAGTATACTCTCGGATCGGGTTGGAATAACGATCGTTTGAAAGATGACGTCCGCCATTTCGAGCCTGCCTGCCGCAGGCCAGCGCAGCGAGAAACCGCTCTTCAGCCGTCAACCTTCTAACTTCTTTGGCGGGCGGCGATACCCAACAAGACCAGGACGGCGCGACTCAGGCCACTTTGCGGGCGGCTTTTTCGAGCAAGTCGTGGATCAAAGTTTGGTAGGGCTTGGATTGTTTGGCGGCCATGCGGCGAAACTGGCTGAGGGTGCGGGTTTTGACTTCAAAAATAAAGAGCGCTCATCTATGCCTTCTGGGCTTGCCTGCGCAGAAAAGTTGGGACGTCCAGGTCGTCGGCGGGAACGTCCCGGCTGACTTCGCGGACGTTCTGCTGGACCTGGTGGACGACGTTTGGCAGCGTGTGCTGCACCGGTTCATCTGGTATTTCACGGCCGGCCTTCCAGGTTTTGGGCAGGAACGATTGCTTTT
>Ga0207150_1184_pt1 | contig 10782 bp, 5 predicted proteins | sample Alteio_BWMinHeat_32_FD_153526 | JGI IMG/M metagenome (GOLD analysis project Ga0207150, IMG submission 153526) | Enriched cells from forest soil in Barre Woods Harvard Forest LTER site, Petersham, Massachusetts, United States -... | ecosystem: Environmental > Terrestrial > Soil > Temperate forest >...
TTGTGACCGGATCCACGGAACTCCCCGATTCACCGACCGTCCCATTGCCGAATGCCGTGGCGGAACAAGTAAGGGCACTGGTGGTGGTGTCGCTGTTCGCGAATGCCGCATTGGTATTGGCCGGAGCGGAGTTGGAGAATTCCGCCGCCAATGCGTACTGGTCGCTGCCGGTGGACGATGCCAAGGTCCAGTTGCCGCTCCCAGAGTCGGAGATGGCATTGGCGCCTTGGATGGTGTAGGTCTCGATCAGCACGCTCGAGGCGTTGGTGACGGTGATGGACGAGGCCGACACTGCGCCGGTGCTCGGGTTCAGCGCGCCGAAGTTGTAGAACGTGGTATTCACGGTCAACGACTTGGTGGCTGTGATCGAGACATGGATGTCGATGTTTTGAGACAGCACGGCTTTCGCCGGTGAGGCGCAGAGCGTCAGTAAGACTGCCGCTCCGATGAGTGCCAGGTACGACGATTTGAGTCTGAACATGTTTGTGTCCTCCTTGTATTTTGTTGATACTTTTGAATGAATGGACTTCATAGCTCAACTCCTTCTTATTGATGCTGCCGTTACAACACTGCCAAGGTGATGGTGACGGTGTGAGCGCCTTTGTCCGTCATGATGCTGGGGGTGCGGATACGGAACCACAGAGCTCGGTTTGGAGTTGTGACCGGATCCACGGAGCTTCCCGACTCGCCCACTGTCCCATTGCCGAATGCGGTGGCGGAACAGGTGAGAGCGCTGGCGGTCAAGTCGCTGTTCGCGAATGCCGCATTGGTATTGGCCGGAGCGGCGTTGGAGAACTCCGCCGCCAATGCGTACTGGTCTGTGCCGGTGGACGCCGCCAAGGTCCAGTTGCCGCTTCCCGAATCGGAAATGGCATTGGCGCCTTGAACGGTGTAGGTCTCGATCACCACGCTGGAGGCGTTGGTGACGGTGATGGACGAGGCCGACACGGAACCGGTACTCGGGTTCAGCGCACCGAAGTTGTAGAACGTGGTATTCACGGTCAATGACTTGGTGGCTGTGATCGAGACATGGATGTCGATGTTTTGTGACAGCACGGCTTTCGCCGGTGAGGCGCAGAGCGTCAGTAAGACCGCCGCTCCGATGATCGCTAGGTATGACGATTTAAGTCTGAACATGTGTGTGTCCTCCTTGTATTTATTAAACCGCTTGAACGAACTAACTTTATAAATGCCATAGAGACAATTTTCTTTTCATCATAAAACCGCCAAAGTAATCGTGATCGTGTGCGCTCCGTAGTCAGTGATGATGTTGGGCGTTCTGATTCGGAACCACAGGCCACGCGTATTTGATCCGGCCGTGGGGCTCACCGCGCTGCCGGATTCGGAAACGTTTCCATTTCCAAACACGGTGGCTGAACAAGTGATGGGACTGGTGGTGGTGTCGCTGTTTGCAAATGCCGCATTCGTGTTGGCCGGAGCGGAATTGGAAAATTCCGCCGCCAATGCAAATTGGTTGGTTCCCGTTGAGGATGCGAGGGTCCAATTAACGCTGCCGGAATCGGAGATGGCATTGGCGCCTTGGATCGTATACGTCTCGATCAAAACGTTTGAGTCATTGGTGACGGTGATGGACGAGGCCGACACGGCGCCGGTGCTCGGGTTCAGCGCGCCGAAGCTGTAGAACGTGGTGTTCACGCTCAGCGATTTGGTGGCGACGATCGAGACGTGAATGTCCGCCGATTGAGTGGAAGCGGCGTGAACCGGCGAGGACAAGCAAGACAAAGCGATCCCCGCCGCGATCAAGCGCGGAAAAAGAATGCGGACTATGTATTTCTTAATCGAAGCCATCATCTTTTTTGTTTTTTTTATTCCTCCCATTCGGCGTAGATCTTGCCGTAGAACGTGACGCCCACAATGTCTGAATCCGTGGGCTCGACTTTAATAATGAACATGAATTTTTTCTTTTTGATGGCCGGGTCGTTTGGGAATTCGACCGAAAATCCGGGATCGGCGAAGCTGTTCGGTTCGACCGTCAAATCGGGATTTTTAATTTTGAGCCAGCCCGGATTTTCCGGTTCGCTGTAACCCGTTTGCAAACTCAAGGGCGTGTCGCCCACGCGCATGACGCGCACGCGCAATTTGATGGGGCTCGAGCCGGAGTTGGCGATCTTGATGGTCTTCTTGTTCTCTTTCGTGATGTCGTAACGGCGGCCGAGCGGCGGATTGGTGATGACCAGTTTGTCGGGAATCAAGGTGTAGTCCATGGAACCCATGAACCCGTGTTTTCGGTTTTTTTCGATGAGGGCTTGCTCTTCGGGGCTCTGCACAATCTTGATAAGCAAGTGGCTCCACACGCCCAGGTTCAGGCCGCCCAAGTCCGTCGAACGGGAATAGATGCTCGCCTGGAATTTTTTTCCATAAAGCGACGGATCATTCGGGATCTTTATGATGACGTCGGTGTAGGCGCTTTCGTTCGGCGGCAGAATGAACTGGGATTTGCTGACGCTGACCCAACTCGCGTCGGGAATCGGCCTGTATCCCAATTCCCTTCGCGTGCCGAGAATCATGTCGCCGCTGGGGATGTGCGGGTCAATCAACAAATCGATTGTCCCAATGCCGGTGTTGGTCACTTTGAGAGGGACGCCGGCCAATTCCCGCAGGTTGTAGGTTTGCCCGATGCCGAGGTTGTCGATCACAACGTCGCCAAAATCGGTGCGGATTCCCGCCGCCGGAGCCGGTGTTGGCTGTGTCGCCGGGTCCGATGATTGGGGATCCGCGGCCTTTGGTTGTGCCGCACCGGGCTCTATCAAAAATAGAGATATGAGTAACGTGATGATGACGTTGCGTTTTGGAATGGCTGCGTAGTTCATGGTTCTTATCTTCTCCTTTTTATTTTCATTGGCTCGCCGTCGCATGGAGCCGGATGATTTGTTCGTTTGTGGTGCTTGAAATGGGCGGCATTTCGATGCGGAACCAGAGTCCGCGCGCCGAATTGGAAGATACATTGACGCCTTTTTCACTTTGAGGGCCGCTGTCGAAAGCAAAATTCGTGTCGGACGCGGTGGCGGTGCTCGGCATGATTACATCGTTCGTGACGTCAAAGTCGGTCGATGCCGGCTGCGAATTTTTAAACACGCCGGTGAGACGGAACAGATCCGTGCCGGCGGCGCCGGAGGTCGGAACCCAAACCGCCGGGCTGTCAATGCTGAGCTGGAATCGGCATGTCACATTGCTCGTGTTGGTGAAGGTAATGGAGGAAGTGATCACCACCGTCGTCCCGGCGGTGAGGCTTCCCAATTGGATCGAGTTGGTTGAGAGCAGAACGTTGAGCTGCACCGGCACCAGCGTCGACACCACCGCGGAGTAATTGGACATGTTGTTCCAATTCAGGCTTCCCACGCGGAAATAGTAAGTATCTCCGCCATAGAGATTGGAAGGACTCCAGGCGTTAAGCGAGATGTTGCCGGTGGTGGAAGATATCCAATCCAGGGAAAAGTCGGACATCGTCGACAATTCGAGGAGGTAGTTTTCGGCGGTGCTGGTCGAGGGAAGGTTGGGAACCGCGGTCCAACCAAATGTAATCGAGCTAAAATAAACATTGTTGGTGACCACATTGGTGACCGTTTGGGCCAGCGTGGCGGTGCTGGGGCCCTGAGCATAATTCGTGGTATTGGCTATATTGATGGAGCCGACCCGGAAGAAATAAGTGGTGTTGCCCAGCAAATTGAAAACGGTCAGGGTGCTGTCGCCGATAACATAGGTCACCGATGTTTGGGTGATGCCGAATCCATTGAAATTCGTGGAGGACGCTTCCAGGGCATAACCCGCTGCTGATGATGACGAAGGCGTTGCGGGAAGGGCGGTCCATGTCAAAGTGGCCGACGTATTGAATACCGAGACCGTCGCCGGGTTGGAAATGATATTGGACAAAGTCGCAACCGTCGTACCGTTGGATATGGAGGACCAATTGGGACGTTCATCAGCCGACCAAAGATAGAAATATTGCGAGGTATTCGGAGTCAGGCCCGTGACCACGTATGATTGCGCAGCGCCCGGACTTACACTTGAAGTTGAAATCGTGATCTGGGCATTGGCCTGCGAGAGCGTCGCTCCCACCCAAGTGGAATATTGAATCGCATAAGATCCAACCAAGGGGTTGTCATATATATCCGTGGGGGCGGACCAGGTTAATTGCACCGTTGTCGCAGTCGGCGCCGAGGCAGATAGATCCAGGACCGTGGTCGGCCCGCCAAAATCCCAATTGTGGTTGTTGCCGGAGTCATGGGACAAAATATCCGGGTCAATGACGGATCCTCCCGAAGCGTTGGAGTCTCTTACATCAACATTGATTAAGGTTTGGCTGGAGCCGGTGTAGGTGAAGTACCAGGTGGAGTTGTTGGAGGTGGAGCGGAGCGAAACATTTTCCAAGTCCAGGAAGCTGGTGACGTACTGAGTGGTGCCGGCAGTGAATTGCAGGGTCGAGCCCGAGGTGAGGGCTTTCAGAGCATAGAAGGTGGTGGCGCCGGAGAGATTGCTGACGGAGGAACCGTTGAAGGTGACCGTGGAACCGGTGCCGGTGAAAGTTCCGGCGGTGCGGGCCCAGTTGCCGGTGATGTTGATGGCCTGGTTGGAGGTGTTGATGGTCCCGGCGGATTCGGTAAAGCTGCCCTTGATGTTCAACGTATCAACGAGAGACAAAGTGCCGGCGGGTTTGTTAACGATCAAGTTATAGAAATTGGTGCCGCCGGAGGTGAGGGACTGGGCGCTCGAACCGGTGAAGGCGACGGTGGAGCCGGTGGCGGTGAAAGAGCCGGAGATGACGTTCCAGTTTCCTTGAACGGTGATGGAGGAGGTGTGGAGATTTAAATTGCCGCCGTTGAAGATGGTATCGCTGGACACGGTGATGGGGTAATTGTTGTTGACATCGGTGTCGAGAATTCCGCTGGTGAGAGTCAAATTGCGCGTGAGATACAGCGCGCCGGCGAGAAGCAGCGATCCCGATGGTTTGTTGACGACGACGTGATAGAAGCTGGTGGCGTTGGATGTGAGCGTTTGGTTGCCGCTGCCCGTGAAGGTGACGGTGGAAGTCCCGGCTCCGAACCCGCCGCCGGTCTTGTTGAAGTCGCCCTGGATGGTGAAGACGGCGGAGGAGAGAGAGAGCGATCCGCTGGATTGCAGGAAAGAACTGGAAAGAGTGATGGCCCAGCCCGTGGTGTTGACCGCGCCGGTGGTACCGGAGATTGAAAGAGTGGCGATATTGACGGCGACGTCGATGGTGGCGGCGCCGTTCTTGGTTCCATCGCCTCCATCAAAGAAGACGTTGTCGGAAGCGGCAGGAACGGGAGCGCCGCTGTTTCCATTGCTGGTGTAGGCCCAACTGGCGGTGGTGTTCCAGTTGGAGGCGCCGGCTTGGATCCAGTAACGTTTGTGGCTTCCGCCGAAGGACCAGTTGCGGTTGTTGCCCGAGTCGGTGCTTTGGTTGTCTGGGAACAAGGTTGATCCGCCCAGGGCGTTGGAGTCTTGGACAGTAACGCCGAGCAAGGTTTGGCTGGAGCCGGTGTAGGTGAAATACCAGGTGGAGTTGTTGGAGGTGGAGCGGAGCGAAACATTTTCCAAGTCCAGGAAGCTGGTGACGTACTGGGTGGTGCCGGCGGTGAATTGAAGTGTGGAGCCGGAGGTGAGAGCTTTCAGAGCATAGAAGGTGGTGGCGCCGGAGAGATAGCTGATAGAGGGGTTGTCGAAAGTGACAGTGGAGCCGGTGCCGGTGAAAGTGCCGGCGGTGCGCGCCCAGTTTCCGGTGATGTTGATGGCCTGGCTGGAGGTGTTGATGGTTCCGGCGGACTCGGTGAAGTTGCCGTCGATGTTCAAGGTATCGACAAGAGTCAAAGTGCCTGCGGTTTTGTTGACGGCCAGGTTGAAGAAGTCGGTGCCGCCGGAGGTGAGAGATTGGGCGCTGGAGCCGGTGAAGGCGACGGTGGAACCGGTGGCGGTGAAGGAGCCGGAGGTGACTTTCCAATTTCCTTGAACGGTGGCGGAAGCGGTGTTGACGACCAAGTTGCCGCCGTTGAAGATGACGTCGCTCGACACGGTGACGGGGTAATTGTTGTTGACATCGGTGTCAAGGATGCCGCTCGAGAGAGTCAGGTTGCGTGTGAGATACAGTGCGCCGGCGAGCAGCAACGATCCCGCAGGTTTGTTGACGACGACGTGATAGAAGCTGGTGGCGTTGGATGTGAGCGTTTGGTTGCCGCTGCCCGTGAAGGTGACGGTGGATGTCCCGGCTCCAAACCCGCCGCCGGTCTTGTTGAAGTCGCCCTGGATGGTGAAGACCGCGGAGGAAAGGAAGAGCGATCCGCTGGATTGAATGAAAGAACTGGAAAGTGTGACAGCCCAGCCGGTGGTGTTGACCACGCCGGTGGTACCGGAGATCGAAAGGGTGGCGATGTTGACGGCCACGTCGATGGTGGCGGCGCCGTTCTTGGTTCCATCGCCCCCGTCGAAGATGACATCGCTGGCGGCGGTGGGGACCGGCGCGCCGCTGTTGCCGTTGCTGGTGTAGGCCCAACTGGCGGTGGTGTTCCAGTTGGAGGCGCCGGCTTGGATCCAATAGCGTTTGTTGTTCCCGCCGAAGGACCAGTTGTGGTTGTTGCCGGAGTCGGTGCTTTGGTTGTCCGGGAACAAGGTCGAGCCGCCCAAGGCGTTGGAGTCTTGGACAGCGACGCCGAGCAAGGTTTGGCTGGAGCCGGTGTAGGTGAAATACCAGGTGGAGTTGTTGGCTGAGGAACGGAGCGAGACATTTTCCAAGTCCAGGAAGCTGGTGACGTACTGGGTGGTGCCGGCGGTGAATTGAAGTGTGGAGCCGGCGGTCAAAGCTTTCAGAGCATAGAAGGTGGTGGCGCCGGAGAGATAGCTGATAGAGGGGTTGTCGAAGGTGACTGTGGAACCGGTGCCGGTGAAAGTGCCGGCGGTGCGCGCCCAGTTGCCTGTGATGTTGATGGCCTGGCTGGAGGTGTTGATGGTTCCGGCGGACTCGGTGAAGTTGCCGTCGATGTTCAAGGTATCGACAAGAGTCAAAGTGCCGGCGGGTTTGTTGACGATCAAGTGAAAAAAGTCGGTTCCGCCGGAGGTAAGAGATTGTGCGCTCCCGCCGGTGAAGGCGACGGTGGAGCCGGTGGCGGTGAAGGAGCCGGAGGTGACTTTCCAGTTTCCTTGGACGGTGGCGGAGGCGGTGTTGAGTTGGAGGTTGCCGCCGTTGAAGATGACGTCGCTGGACACGGTGATGGGGTAATTGTTGTTGATGTCGGTGTCGAGGATGCCGTTCGAAAGGGTCAGGTTGCGGGTGAGATACATCGCGCCGGCGAGCAGCAACGATCCCGATGGTTTGTTGACAACGACGTGATAGAAGCCGGTGGCGTTGGAGGTGAGCGTTTGGTTGCCGCTGCCCGTGAAGGTGACGGTGGAAGTCCCGGCTCCGAACCCGCCGCCGGTTTTTGTGAAATCGCCTTGCACTGTGACGACGGAGGTGCCGATGGAAACTTCTCCTCCCGATTGGGTGAAGGAACTGGCGACGGTAAGACTCCAGCTTTGGGTTGTGAAGTTGCCGTTCACATTGCTGAAATAGCCATTCGCCACCAGCGGACCAAGCGCCTTCTTGGCGGGAGAACCCGCCAAAGAATTTATCGCCAGGTTTCCGTAAGTCGGGATTGCGGATATGTTTTGCGCCGCCCCGGCGTTGTAGGTGACGGTGCTCGCCGAGTTCAATGAGATGTTCGCATTGGTGAAATTGCCGGGGAACAACGTGGCCCTGACCGTTGAGCCCAAACTCAAATTGGTTCCCGCCGCCATCTTTAATAGGCCGGCGGCCGTTCCGGACGATTGATACCCGCCGTCATCGAATGCTCCGTTATTGATGGTCCAGTTGCCGAGCACCGTAATCGTGGAGCCTGCAGTTTGTGTAAAACCCGGAGAATCGATGAACAAATGATTGACCGTCATGGAGCCGGTGTTGATGGTGGTGCTGGCGCTGGGGGCCAAGGTGACGGTGGAGGTTCCTTGTGAGAAAAATCCCGTTCGCGTAAACAGGGGGCCGGATGAGGCGTTTAAAGTGACGGAGGAACCGTTGGCCGTGAACGTGCTATTGTTGACGATGTTCAGATGTCCGGTGGTGAAAGCGTAATTGCTCCCGGAGGTATCCAGGGTGGATCGCCCATTGGTGGTTCCTGTGATCGTGGTTGTGCCGAGACAAGTGATGGCCGCTCCCATGCTCACCGTTAAGGTCCTCGAAGCCGCGCCGGTCGGATTAATAGTGAAATTCCCATCGACGGTTAAGGGGCTCGATCCGAGTGTGTACGCGCGACTGGCTGTGAGGGTGGGCGCGATATTCAAATGATTAAAGGTGATCGCGCCGCTGGTCAGCGGATTGATCGTGGCGTCGGGAGTAAAGGTGACGGTGGAGGTTCCTTGCGAGAAGGTCCCGGCATTTGTGAAGAGCGGGGCTGTCGCGCCGTAAATCGTGATGGTGGAACCATTTGCGGTGAACGTTCCATTCCCCTGTATGTTCAAACTTCCCGTCGTCAGCGGATAGCTGGAGATCGTGGTGTCCAGGTTTGAAAGTCCATTGCCTGATCCGGTGATCAAGGTTGTGTTATTCACACCCACGGAAGTGGCGGATCCCAATTTGACCGTCAACGTGTTGTTCCCCGCCGATGGTTTTGACGGGTTGATTCTGAGATCGCCTGTGAATGTGAGCGAACTGGCCCCCAACGTGTACGTGCGGTCTGCCGAGAGGGTTGGAGCCAAAACCAGGTGATTGAAGGTGATGCCGTTGTTGGAAGTGAGCGTTACCGAGGCGTCCGGAATCATGGTCACGGTGGAGGTGTTCTGGTTGAACGACCCGGTTTGTGAGAACAGGATGCCCGACGTCCCGTTCAATGTGATCGAAGATGCGTTGGCGATGAATGTTCCGTTCGTCACGATGTTGAGTTGTCCCGAGGTGAGCGCGTAATTGTTGTTCGTGGTTGTGAAGGTGGAGCGCGCGTTGGTGGTGGCTTGGACAGTGGTGGTGCTCGCGACGGCCATCGGAGCGCCCAAGTTGATCTGCAATGTGTTAATGCCGGCGGTTGCCTTGGTTGGATTGATGTTGAATGTACCGAGGCATGTGATTGAACTGGATCCGAACGTGTAGGTATTGGAGGCGGTCACCGTCGGCGTGAAGGAGAGGTTGTTGAACGTGATGGTGCCGATGTTGACCGCAATTGAGGAGGTCGAGTTGATCACCACCGTTGAATTTCCCGCGAGGAACCCCGTGGAATTGTTAACCGTGAACGCGGTCTGAGGCGTATCGGGATTCAGGGTCAACGTACGGTTGTTCAAATCGGCCTGCAGGCTGGCATCGGCGTTGATGGTCACTTGCTTAACCGTGGGGCTGGCGTCGACCGTGATCGTGTTGCTGCTCGCAATGGTTGCGGTATCGGGGGGTTGGGGGGTCAGACCGCCGCAACCTGTCCACGACGTCGCGTTGCTCCAATTGCCGCTGGCGGCGTTGGAGACGCAATTGTTGGCCCATCCGGTTTTTGCCGGACCGATCAACAAAATCACAAGCGCCGCCGCTGTCATCCAGCGGATCGGTTGAGCGCGTGTCATTGAGAGCACACGTTCCACGATCGGATTCTCCGGTGCGTTGTCCTTTATCTGGATCCCAATTCCGCCAATGTGAAACTGCCCAAGGCTTTGTTGATCCGTTCCTCAAGGACAATCCCCATGTCGGGATTGGAGGCGTTCGGATCGAGGTCTTTGGTGAGAGCCTCGATCACTTCCAGCGCGGTGATGCTGGCCAAAGGCCGGGCCAATTTGTACCCGACGCCTTTTAATGCGAACACAAGTCCGCCGTGCACCATGGCTTGGAGAACTTTGTGGGCGTAGGCCGGCGGAATGTTTTGTTTGCGGGCCATGTGGTCCGAGTCCATATACTCTCCGGGGAATTGAGCGAGCTCGAACAAGCAAGCCACTCCGTAACGAACTTTTTGATTTAAGCGCATACTCCTTCCTCCTTACTTTTATAAGGATAGGGTCCAGGAGTCCGGTTTTTCAAGTGAGCAATTGGCATATTAATCTCGAAACGCCTTCCACGTGGCCAAACCTTTCTGCCACAAATTGAGCGTAATTTTCCGGTTGATTACAGGGTACCGCATACCTTCAATCTTTTCCAGCAGTGATAAATAAATCCTTCCCATGATTTTGGCGGGAAGGAGTTCCTTTTCCCAGCGGGGAGGCAGAAGTTCCATCGCTCTCCTATAATGGGACCGCGCCACCTGGGCCTCGTGATTCATGAGATTTTGAAATTCCGGGGTGTTGCGGCCCTCCCAGAGTTCCGCCTCTTTATAACCGAATTTCTCCATGTCATCGAGGGGAATATAAATCCGACCCATTTTGGCATCCACGCCGACATCGCGAATCGTATTGATCCACTGGATCGCGGTGCCCAGACGCACCGCAAACTCTTTGGCTTCCTGCCAGGGAACGCCGAAAATCGGGAGGCACGCGATCCCCACCGTCCCGGCAACCCCATAACAATAACGTTCCAAATCCATAGGAGTTTCAAACCGGTTGACATTTATATCGACAAAAACCCCTTTGTCGATCAAATCCACCAACGCAAACGACGGGATATCGAACCGGCGGACCATCTCCAGGAAGTTTTGGGCCAGCCCTTCCTGGCCATAACGCATCACCGGGTTCGGGGTCCCGGTTTGAAAAACCCGCCGCCAAGCGTTTAGAAACGAAACGGGGTCCGCCACCGGCTTATCGACCGCGTCGTCCAAC
>Ga0207150_1185_pt1 | contig 10771 bp, 4 predicted proteins | sample Alteio_BWMinHeat_32_FD_153526 | JGI IMG/M metagenome (GOLD analysis project Ga0207150, IMG submission 153526) | Enriched cells from forest soil in Barre Woods Harvard Forest LTER site, Petersham, Massachusetts, United States -... | ecosystem: Environmental > Terrestrial > Soil > Temperate forest >...
GAGATGGTGCTGACGGGTTCGAAGCTTGCCGAGCCGAGCGGACTTTGGACGGATATCCCCGGAGCCATGGTTGCAATCCCGACGGACAATGATAACGGCAAGGACCCGGGCAAGCTTCGCATCAAGGTGCACGTGCCGGCGGGAACTCCGCTTGGTTACTACGGCATTCGCCTGGCGACGACTCGCGGCATGTCGAATCTGCGCGGTCCAAATGTTGACGGCGTCGATTCGGTCGAAGTGCAGGCCCCTGCCGATCCGGCGCAGGACATCCTCTGGTTGACACCCAAGGGAAAAAATGGACTGTCCGGCTGGCCGGTGTCGGTGGCATTCAGCGACCTTGACGAAACCGTTGAGCAAGAGCCTAACAACGAGCCGGCCAAGGCCAATCGCGTGCCAGTGCCTGTCAATTTCCTGACGGGGCCGAACGAGGTCTACCGAATCACGATCACACCGTATGCACCCGGGTTCACGCTTTCAGCAGGCCTGGATCGATTCAATGGAGCGCAGACCTCGACGGTCGGGGTGCAACTAAACTTGACGCGGCGGGATTATACGGGACCCGTAGAAGTCAGCGTCGCGGCCGACCATCCTGGGATCACCGGACAATTCATGATTCCTGCGGGTCAGGCGACGCCGCCAAATGCGAGGGCGGGCACCATTTCGATTCAGGTTAAGGAGAATGTTCCGGTTGGGCCGCATTCGATCACACTGGTCGCCAAGGCAACTATCAATCAGACTTCCGTCGTGGAGTACGTGAGCGTCCGCGGTCATGTGTCGCAAAGCATGGCGGGGCTCGCCTTTCCTCCCCGGCAGTTTTTCTCGCAGATCGGGCTCGCGGTTACACCCAAGTACCTTGAAGCGCAAAAGGTCCGCGAGAAGTTTCGTGAGCTGCTGGATCGGCCGCGCGTTTTGTTCAACGTCAAAAACGACGACGCGAAACTTGATGAGGATACCGGGCTCGTCATTGAACGGTTGTCGTTCGTCTCGGAGAAGCGATCGGACGATGATGTCGAGCGCGTGCCGGTTGTGATCTTTCGGCCGGAGAAGGTGACGAAGAAGTTACCGGCAGTGCTTGTGCTGCACGGAACGGGAGGCAGTAAAAACTCAGACACCATTCGAGCGTGGATGACGCACCTGGCCAAGCGCGGTTTCATGGCGGTGGCCATTGATGCACGCTACCACGGAGACCGCATGGGCGGGGCCGGCGGAAAAGAAGGGTCCGATGCCTATATCGAAGCGATCACCAAAGCCTGGCAGGTGAAGCCGGGCGAAAAGCAGGGGCATCCCCTTTACTACGACGCCTGTTGGGACATCTGGCGCACAGCGGACTATCTGGAGACGCGTGACGATGTCGATGCCGAGCGGTTGGGGATCATGGGCATCAGCATGGGTGGGATTGAAACGTGGCTCGCGGCATCGGTGGATACGCGGTTCAAAGTCACCGTTCCGGCACTCGCCGTGCAGAGCTTTCAATGGTCGCTGGAGAACAATAAGTGGCAAGGCCGGGCGAATACCATTAAGAGCGCCCTCGAGCAAGCGGCAAAGGACCTCGGGGAACCGAAGGGCAACCAAAAAGTGTGCCGCGAGCTGTGGACGAAACTATGCCCGGGGATTCTTGACGACTTCGATTGCCCGAGCATGATCCGGCTCTTTGCCGGTCGGCCACTACTGATCCTCAGTGGTGAAGATGACGACCAATGCCCCTTGGAAGGAGCCAAGATCGCCTTCGCGGCGGCGGAAGCGGCTTACAAGGAAAAAGGCGAGGCTGAAATGCTGAAAATCAGCGTGGCCAAGGGTGCTGGACATTCGGTGACGAATGAGCAGCGAATGGAGGCACTTGATTGGTTCGAAAAGTGGCTAAAGTAATCTGTAACTTTCGCACTTTGTGTTGAACGAAATCCGATTGCTCGTCTCACTAATATTTAATGGGCCTGCGGTATCTAGTAGTTAGCGGGCCTATCTGACGTGTACGAGAGAACAGTTGGAGGCGGGCAATGCAGCTTTCACTTCGAACCTTGCTCGATTACCTGGATGACGCACTCGAGCCGGCGCAGACGCGCGCGATCGGTCAGCAGGTCGCACATGATGCGGAGGCCCAGCAACTACTATCGCGCATTCGGGAGGTCACGCGGCGGCGGCGCATGACAACGCCGCCGAATGGCCCCCATCATCCGCGCTTTGAGCCGCATACCGTCGCCGCCTATCTCGATGGGACGTTGGCCGATGAAGAGGCAAAAACGCTGGAGCAAGTCTGCCTGGAGTCCGATGTCCATTTGGCGGAATTGGCATCTTGCCATCAAATCTTGACTTTGGCCATGGGTGAGCCCGCACTGGTCCCGCCGACGGCCGTCAAGCGCATGTATGCCCTGGTCAAAGGGAAAGAAACGACACCAGGCCGCAAGCCGGTAGTGCCGGCACGACGGCGTGCTCTTGTTGAACAGTCCGCCGCGCGCGCAAGCCAACCAAACCGAGGGCCCGATGGAGCGCCCATTGCACATCCGGTCGGCGGTGATGGCTCAACATGGGGAATCGGGGATTCGCGTCAACCGACCTGGCTTCGCTGGGCCTTGCCACTCGCGGCCGCAGCCGTGTTGCTCTTGGTGTTGGGAGCTTTTCTCTGGCCCAAACGCAACGATTTATTCCGCGACCCAAACGTTCGGCAGGCGCGGCTCAAGTCGGCCCCCGAAGGCGGCAATGCGGCGGATTCGCCGAGTTCCTCAAGTGCGTCCCATGGATCATCCGCCGATTCATCGTCTGGATCGGGATCGCCGGAGTCGAGCGGCTCAGGCGGTGCTGCATCGGGATTAGGAAGCGGCAGCGGGTCAGGTTCAGGGTCGGGTTCGGAATCCACACCACCCTTGAAGGTAAAGCGGTGGTTGGAAGACCCGAGCATGAATCGGGTGGCGCTAGGCAAAGTGGGGCCGGGGCTGCCCAAATTGCCTTACATGCTTGTCGCGCAAAAGGTTGAGGGCGAAAAATCAGACCCCTGGCAAGGCTGGGATCGGTTGGCGCTCGGTACCCCAATACAGTCAGCGGACACGCTCATGGCTTTGCCCGGCTTCCGCGCCAACATCGACCTCGACAAGGAAGTGGAGCTCCTGCTTTGGGGCAATGTGCCGCCTTTCTTTATGAACCAGCCGCTGCTCGAATCGGCGGTCGTGTTGCATGAAAACCGCGACTACGATGTCGATCTTACGCTCCTGCGCGGCCGAATCGTCTTGACCAACCATAAGGCCAATTCTCCGGCAACGGTTCGGATACGCTTCTACAACGAAAAAGAACGTAAGGAAGCGTGGGATGTAACGCTCGAGCCAGATGCGGAAGTCGGTGTAGAACGTGTCGGCGGCTATCGTGTTGACGATCCGGTCGATCTACGAACCGGTCTGCCTCCGGTGACTGCCGCTTCACTCGTGCTGCTCAAGGGTGAGGCAAAGATACGGCTGGATGAATTTCGCCGCGTGTCTTTGCAAGCATCCGGCCCGGGTGCTACAGCGCCTGCACTGGTCATCTGGGACAATATCGGCCCCGGGGCTGCCGTGCACGCGCTGGATCCGGACACGGTAAAGCTTTGGAACCGGTCCCTACCGGATACGCCGCAGGCAAAAGCCATGGGGGGGGCCATGAATGCACTGGAGACGCTCGCCTCCAAAAAAGCGCTCAACCTTGCGCTCAAAGAGACCCTGGAGGCGCCTGGGGCGGGGCGTGAAAGTCGTTACCTCGGCGTCTATTGCTGGGGTGCCATCGACAATTTGCCGGCTCTATTGGATGCGCTGGGAGATCCCAACGATAACCGTTCCGAAAAGCGCGATGCAGCCTACGTGGCGCTCCAGAGCTGGGGTTGCCGCCAAGCCGGCAATGACCTGAAAATCTTCGATGCCTTGCTCGCCAAGCGTTACAACAAGGATGACGCGGCAGTAGTGTTGCAGCTTCTGCACGGCATTTCCGATGAACAGCGCGGGCGGCCCGAAACCTGGGATTGGCTCATTCAGCAGCTCAAGAACGACAAGCCCGCGATCGGCTACCTGGCGTTTCTGCGGTTATTCTCGCTTGTGCCGGACGTGGCGAAAAATCCCCGATTGGCCTTCAACCCCGCCGCGGATAAAACCCAAAAGGACAACGTGTTTCGGGCCTGGAAGGAGCTTATTCCGGACGGCAAGCTGCCCCCACCGCCGAAGTAGGACCCGGAGGGGTCCAAGATATTAGCCGGTGGTTGAGCGTCAGCGATACCACCGGTTTTCGGGGGCATGTCCTTGATCGACCCTGGAAGGGTCGCAGAGTCATAGCGGGTAACATCTGCGACCCCTTCGGGGTCGAAATGACGTTGATAACTGACGTTCCGGTGGTCTCGCAGACTCGACCACCGGCTAATATCTGCGACCCCTCCGGGGTCCAAATTCGCAGAAGATCGGCTTGACGCAGCCGCACGAAACCGCTATCGGGCGTTTCTTGGCAAAGTCCCAAGGGGCGTCCATTTGCGGAGGCGGGGATGAGTTGGAAGCGTCTTGCCCTGACTGCGGCCTTGCTGGCCAGCTTATCGATGACCGGGTGCCGTCTTTGCGACCGGTATTGCGAGCGTCATCAAGCGCCGCCGGCCGCACCCTGTTACCAACCGGCAGCGGCGCCGTGTTGCCCGACGGCGTCACCTTGTACACCAGCATATGCGCCGCCGCCTTGTGCGACACCGTGCGCCCCATCGACGTGGAGTCAGCCTTGCGCGCCGGTCCATTGAAATTTTTGCGAGTCGGTTGATCCGAACTCTCACGAGTTCGGCTACAAATCGTAGCTGAAGTCGTGAGACTTCAGCGGCCGACCTTCCGTGCGGCCTCCACCAATTCGAGAAACGCGCCTTCCGATTCTCGATCATTGAGCTCACGAGCCTTGGCGAGGCCACCTTCGGCAAATTGCATGGCCCGGGCGCCTTCACGCAGCGATAGCATTCCTTCTGTAGCAGCGGCGCGGACACGCATGTCCGCCGGCGTGCGCTCGATCAGTCGCTGAAACACATCCCAGGCCTGATTGGCTTCCTTTCGCTTCACCAGGACTTGACCGCGCCGGAGTTCAAACTCGTTGCGGCGCCGCCCTTCATTGTTTTCGCAGTCGAAGCGCTCACCTTCTTCCACGCGGATCAGGGCATCGTCGAGCCGGCCATCTTGTAGCGCCTTCTGCACCTGAAAAAAGAACACGGGTGCTCGGTCCACTTGGCGTGCGCTGACCGGCCGGGCGACAAGGCTGCCGGCGAAACTGTCGGCGAGCTCATCCGCATCAAGTTGGTGAGCGGACCGATAGGCCTGTTCGAGCTGTTCATCGGTCAGATCTGCCGGCTTGAGTGCGGCCAGTTCGGATGCCGCCATGGCACTGATATCCCGGGCGCCGGCGGCCGCGCTGGCTGTCGCCTGCTCTAGCCCCAACTTCCGCCGTAGCCGCGCAAAGTCATACCGGGCGCGGACCATCAAGGCGCAGTCCTCCAGAAACTGCACCACGCCCTTCACTTTCTTGCGCAGTTTGCGGTCGGCGGCAGCATTGACGGGTGTTTGGTTCTCGATCGCCATCAGCGGCCGCTGAACCCACACGTCTTCTAAGTAATGCTCCATGCGATCATTAATGCGCTTGCCGAGCTCATCATCGGAGATCTGGCCAATTGGGAACACCACGCCCTCCGCGAGGACTTCGCTGAAGGCGCTGGCGACCTTGAACTCTTCGTGCCGCTGTCCGAAAGCGCCTGGATTGAGCAACTGAAGCTCTTGCCGGAGCCGATTGACCGCATCGGCGTTCACGTGCCAAAGCTGGACGACGCCCTGGCCAACGGCGATATGTGACTGCAACGGCATCGCATGGGCCGGACTGCCGGTGAGCAGAGCCGGCTTTTCAGTGACCAATCCAACGATCATGGCCTGCTGCTCGGTTTTGAACAACAGCAGACGTTGCTCTTTGCCGAGGTGTTCCAGAATGGGCACGATCTGGTTGGCATCTTGGATGGGCAGCACAACCCAGTGCTCGACGTGGTCGGTTTGCTCCTCCATGCCGCGGCCGCAGCGCAACACCTCTGCCAGTGTCCAGGCCGCAGCGGCGCGCTCCTCATTAGCTTCGCCCAAAACATATCGGTCCAACGCTTCGACAGCCTTGGCGTTTTCACCTAACCAGGCGCGGGCCAGCCCGAGGTTGTACCAGGCAGCGACATCATTGGGGCGGTCGCGTGTGAGGTCTTCAAAGATGGTCGCGAGTTCGCTCAAGCGGATATTATCACGTGTGACCAGAGCGCTCCGCCACGGTGGCGTTTCAGCATCGGCTTGCTGAGGCGGCAGCAGCGAGTAGTCCTGACGTGCGGCGCGCGGTAAAGGCGCCTGCTCGCCGAAGTAACGATCCAGCGCGGTGCGTAGCTCTTCCTGGCCGGGCGCGTTATGAATGGCAATTCTCAGTGCGGCCCGGGCCGCCACCGGCCGGTGCAGATATGATTCGCATTCCGCGATCAGTGAGTAAACCTGGGCCAGCATATCGCGAGCTTCCAGGTCATAGAGTGCCGCGGCGCGGCGAAAGAGCAAGAGAGAGCCCTGCACTTCGCCTTCCTGCTGCCGCATGATCCCTTGCAGCAAGTGGCCGAACGGATAATTCGGATTGACTTCGAAGGCCTTCTTCAGGGCTTTGTCGCTCTCTTCGAGTTTCTCCATCTCGTAGAGAAGCTGGGCTTTGCGTCCCCAGGCTTCCGGATTATCCGGATGCTGGGCGACGATTTCGTCCATGATTCTCAGCGCGCTTTCATGCTGCCCCTGGGCTTCCTGAGCGAAGGCTTTTTCGATTTCCTGGTAGATGGGCTGGCAGCACCATTTAAATTTCTTGCCGCTGCCGCACGGGCACGGAGCGTATACGTCAATAGACATCAGGTGATTTCTCGTCAGCGGAGTTTTTGTTCCTTCAAGAGCTTGTCGAGCCATTCGCGGTCGTCATCGTCAAGCTGCGTCGGCGGTTCCCGATGGTAGTCCACGCGGCCGGCATAGCCGCCCTGGTCAAAAGCACGCAGGAAGCAAGCTTGAAGATCCAATACGGTGTCGCGATCGTCCGGGGCCAATGGCAGCTTGAATCGGGGCAATCGTTTCTGCAATGTCGAGGTGTAGATCTCGTGGCGCTCCGGCTGCGTGCAACGTGTGACGGTGACAGCATAATCCCAATCCGGCAGATTCTCGCGCGAATAGTCCAGCGTCGGCTGGCCTTGGAGAATCAGATCGATCTCGACCAGGCCCGCCCCTTGGCTGCGATGTTCGCGGCGGCGGTTGAGGTACGCTTGCCGCCCGACCGCCGTCAGTTTGTTCGCCGGGCTCACCACCTCCACGGCGGTAATGAGCTTGCCGTCGCTCCGCTGCCGCGTCTCGATGAATTCCTCATGGTGCTCTTCACGCACGATCGACGTGAAAAGCGCCTGTTCCGTGACGTACTGACGCTGGCTAATTCGGGCGCGGTAACGGTCGGCAAGACTGGGCAGAAGCAAATGGTAGAGCGACATGACCAGATGATGATGAAACTCCGGCCAGAGGCGCTCGTCTTCGAGGAATGGATCCATTCCTGGAAATGGGCTCGGCATGGTGCTTCCTCCTGCAGCAAACCGCGGATCAACCGCAAACACGATTCCCGTTATCTTACCGAATCTATCGCCCGTGACACCAGAGGGCTTGGCTGGTGAGCGGTGGAGTAGATTCAAGAATGTCGAATGTCGAACACGACTCGCCATTCACCACTCCACCACTCCCCCGACGGCTACGGAATAAATTCCGTTCTACTACCGTCAAACCCTTGACGCGTTTGCGCGCCAGACTACGAATGATAGGATTGGAGATGAGACGGACGCACCTGGCGACGACACCACGAGGACGGCTTGATGGCCAAGACCCTGGAGCATGAGTTGATCGATAAGTGGAGCATCCACGACGCGCTGGAGACCTACAACGTCCGCCACTGGGGCAAAGGTTACTTCGGCATCAATCAACTCGGTCACGTCACGGTTCACCCCAACAAAAACCCCGACAGCGGCATCGACCTCAAAGAGCTCGTCGATCAATTGCAATTGCGTGGCATTCAGCTGCCGATCCTGCTCCGTTTCACAGATATCTTACGTCATCGCGTCGGCGAGATTCATGAGGCCTTTCGCGGCGCGATTCGTGAATACGATTACAAGGGCGAATACTGTTGCGTCTATCCGATCAAGGTGAATCAGCAGCGCCATGTCGTCGAGGAGTTCCTCGATTTCGGCCGTGCCTTCAACTTCGGCCTCGAAGCCGGTTCCAAACCCGAATTGCTCGCGGTACTCGCACAGACCAATGGCTTCGACACGCCGATTATCTGTAACGGCTTCAAGGACGACGAGTTTATCAAGATGGCCATGCTTGCGCGCAAGATCGGCAAGCAGATCATCCCCGTCGTCGAGAAATTCACCGAGCTGGAAGCCATCGTCCGCTATGCCGCCGAGCTGAAAGTGCGGCCGGCGGTCGGCGTCCGCGTCAAGCTTGTGGCACGCGGCTCCGGGCGCTGGCGCTCCAGCGCCGGCTTCCGCTCCAAGTTCGGCCTGACGCTCACCGAAGTTCTCGAAATGGTCGAGTACCTCAAAGAACGCGAGCTCGCCGATTGCTTGCAGCTCGTGCACTTCCACCTCGGCAGCCAGATCACCAACATCCGTCACATTAAGAATGCCCTTACCGAAGCCGCGCGCGTCTATACCGAGCTGTCACGCATCGGTACCGGCGTCAAATACCTCGACGTCGGCGGCGGCCTCGGCATCGATTACGACGGCTCCCAAACCGATTTCGAATCATCGGTCAACTACACGCTTCAGGAATACGCCAACGACGTGGTCTTCCGCATCAAGAGTGTGTGTGACGAGGCCGGGGTCGCGCACCCGACCATTCTCTCCGAATCCGGCCGGGCGGTGGTCGCCTATCACAGTTTGCTCGTCTTCGACGTGCTCGGCGTCTCCAATTTCGATCGCTACGAGACGCCGCCAACCTTGCCCCCCGATGTCCCGCAACAGGTCACCGACCTCTATGGGATCTATCGTGATCTCTCCAAAAAGAATGTCCAGGAAAGCTATCACGATGCCGTCCAGGCTCTCGACGAGATCATGAACGCGTTCAATCTCGGCAACGTAACCATCGAGATCCGCGAGCTTGTCGAACGGCTATTCTGGGCGCTAAGCAGCAAGCTGATGAAGATTGTCCGCGATATGGAGTACGTGCCCGATGAATTGTCTGGACTGGAGTCCATGCTTTCGGACACCTACTTTTGCAACTTCTCGGTGTTTCAGTCGATGCCCGATAGCTGGGCCATCAAGCAATTATTTCCACTGATGCCGATTCATCGGTTAAACGAACGGCCGACCCGGCGGGCCGTGCTCGGCGACATCACCTGCGATTCAGACGGCAAAATCGACCAGTTCATCGACCTGCGTGATGTTCGCAACACCCTGGAGCTGCACACGTTCACCGGCCAGCCTTATTTCCTCGGCGGCTTCCTGTTGGGAGCCTATCAAGAAATCCTCGGCGATCTCCACAACTTGTTCGGCGATACCAATGCGGTGCACGTCAGCGTAGACGAGAACGGCCATGTCAATCTCGACGCCGTCATCAAGGGCGACACGGTCCGTGAGGTCTTGAACTACGTGCAGTACTCCTCGGAAGAGCTGCTGTCGAAGATGCGCAAAGACGTCGAAAAAGCCGTGCGGCTCGGAAGGATCTCGCTGGAGGAATCCCGCCTGCTCTTGCGCTTCTACGAGACGGGCCTGGAAGGCTACACTTACCTCGAAGAACCGTGACGTCTCCTACAACTGCGTTTCCGCCATCTCCAGCGCCTTCAGTAGTCCCCGGGCCTTGTTCAAAGTTTCTTCGCGCTCCTTTTCCGGGACACTGTCCGCCACGATCCCCGCACCCGCTTGCAGATAGGCCGTTTGCCCCAGCAGCACCAGCGTTCGCAGCGTGATGCAGGTGTCCATGTTTCCGCAGAAATCGATGTAACCGACCGCCCCGCCGTAAGGCCCGCGTCGATGCGGCTCCAACTCATCGATGATCTGCATCGCCCGAACCTTCGGCGCCCCCGAAAGCGTCCCTGCCGGCAGACAGGAACGCAACGCATCGAAAGCGGTCTTGCCCGGTATCAGCCGCCCCGTGACCGTGCTGCACAGGTGCATGACATGACTGTACCGCTCGACCGTCATCACATCGCTCAACTGCACGCTGCCATAGCGCGCCACGCGGCCTAAATCATTGCGGCCCAGATCCACCAGCATGATGTGCTCGGCTCTCTCCTTTGGGTCAGCCGCCAACTCGGCTGCCAGGCGCTCATCCTCTTCGTCGGTTTCGCCGCGCCAGCGTGTTCCCGCGAGCGGACGGATCGTAATTTTGTCCCCCTCCAACCGCGCCATGATTTCCGGCGACGAACCGACCAGGCAAACATTTCCCGCCTTGAGATAGAACAAGAACGGGCTCGGATTAACGACCCGCAACGTGCGGTAAATATCAAATGGCCGGGCACGCGTTTCCGTCTGCAGCCGCTGGCTCAGCACTACTTGAAAGATGTCGCCCGCCTGAATGTACTCCTTGCACTTGCGGACAGCTTCCTCAAATTCTCCCGGCCCGAAGTTCGAGCGGCATGGCCGGCTCACGGCTCCAACTGGGCTGATGTCGGTCAACTGCAGGTCGGCAACCCCTTGCTGCAATCGCTCGACAAGTCGATCCACGCGCCGACAGGTCTCGTGATAGGCAACCGCGGGATCCTTGCCGTCAACGTGCGCATG
>Ga0207150_1187_pt1 | contig 10669 bp, 11 predicted proteins | sample Alteio_BWMinHeat_32_FD_153526 | JGI IMG/M metagenome (GOLD analysis project Ga0207150, IMG submission 153526) | Enriched cells from forest soil in Barre Woods Harvard Forest LTER site, Petersham, Massachusetts, United States -... | ecosystem: Environmental > Terrestrial > Soil > Temperate forest >...
GCCGCGGGTCTTGTTCTTTTCGTAGTCGCTATAGTTGTCCTGCATGATATCTTGGATTTTCTCAAAAGTGGCCCAATCAATATAGGCCGGATAGCGATCCCGAATGCAGATTTTCCAGTCGGGCCTGGCCAAGCGGCGTGGCCGACGTTCCGCCGGGCTGGGGATCTTCGGTGGTCGTTGCGTGCGGCCAAAGACGAACGCTCCGGCATAGGCCGGATTTCTCAGAATGAAGGCAACTACGGCAACGCTCGGCAGGCGCCAGTGGATGTCACCGTAGCGGTCACGTCGAGGCAGAGGTAAGTGGCGTTCCTTCAGATAGCGGACCACCTTGTTGACCGAGCGGAGCCGGAGAAACGTGTCGAAGACCAGTTCCAACCGGCTCTGGACTTCACGGTCGGCATGCTTGACGACTTCTCCGCTGGGCTGACGGATCAGTCCGGTGGGGAGATTCTGAGCCAGTTCGCCCTTGCGGGCTTTATTCAGCAGACCGGCCGTCAAGCGGGCGCGGAGCGTCGATAGTTCCAATTCGGCGATCAGACCCTTGAGGCCGAGCAGCAGTCGGCCGTTGGGAGTGGCCGGATCATAAATACCCTCTTGATCACCGACGAGACAATGCCGGTAGCCGCAGAGATCGAGCAATTGGTACCAGTCGGCACAATTACGGGCCAGTCGGGTAACATCGTAGGCGAAGATGATGCCGACCTGACCGAGAGTGACACGGGTGACTAACTCTTGAAAGCCCAGGCGCCCGGCGGCGGAACTGGCGGTGAGTCCCAGATCGCGGTCGATGACTATGATGCTGCCCGGATCCCAGCCGGACTCCAGCGGACGCTGGCGTAGGGCGTATTGCAGTTCAAGACTTTCTCGGTGGTTCAGCACTTGGCCGGGACTGGATTGGCGGACATAGATGAGTGCTTGCCGGCTGCGATGGTGCGGCTGCACGAGTTCGGATGTGATCATGGAAAACCTCCTGAAGGATAGAAGCGATGTCGGCACGGACCTGCTCCTTCACGTGGTCGCAGAGCCGAGACCAGACGAGGTGGGGTGGTTGCGCGCTAGGCATTGGCACTCCTTTGCCAGGGCGACCAATTGTTGGATGCCCTCCAAGGTGAGCTTAGTGCGTCGGCGTGCCAAGAGAGAAGTAGCTCGATCCGTGCTGCTCAGGGGAATCTGCAAACGAAAATGATTGCGGTAGAGAACCTCTACGAAGCCGGCTTCCTGCGGCCGGACGCAAAGTCGAAACACCGGAAAACGGCGTCCGAACAAGGGATGCGTAGGGTCCACGACCTCGATGAGGTCCGGATCTCTGAAATTGGTCGTATCGACGGGGGCATTAACATGGTGGCGCTGGGTGGTCGCGCATATCAAGGCGCATGTCAATTCTCCTCGTGAAACGCAGGCTCTTGGGCCCAAGATATGCCATGCGCTGCCAAGAGGGCGCATGCCATTTTGATTGGTGAGGGAGTTGGTGAGAGCGACCTTGTGGGCTAATGCATCACCGTCGCCAGCACGATGCTGTAAAGAATCAGCCCCATCGTGAAGATGCTCACCATAAGACCGACAACGACCTTCGATGCGATTAAGTCGTCGTTGTGCAGAGATTCCCAGTCGGCATCGCTGAAATCAATGGCGAGTTCCGGGCCGGTTCCTGAGGCGGCGTGAAGAGTCATGGTTGCTCTAATTCCTTTCTGATGATGAACAAATAGTACTCATTCTCCGCAAACTTCTTCGAGCACTTCATCGGCGACGTAAATCGGCACTTTTGCCGTGACTGCCAGAGCGATCGCATCGCTGGGCCGGCAATCGACCTCGATCGGTTCGCCATTTTGCTGGATACGGAGCTTGGCGAAGTAGGTATGATCCTTCAGGTCACTGATAAAGATATCGCGCAGCTCGCCGCCGAGGCTATCGATGACGCTGGTGACAAGATCGTGAGTCAGGGGACGGGGCGACGGCAGACCTTTAATACGCCGGTCTATGCTGGTTGCTTCGAATATGCCGATTACAATGTGAAAGCTGCGTTCGCCCTCGACTTCCTTGAGCATGACCACCTGCTGGTCGTGCACCTCGCTGATGATGATGCGTTTCAGTTCCATGAGCACCTGCACGTCAATCTCCCCAATCTCGGTCCAACCGGCAAAACCGACTCGCATTATAGAAATTAGGGCGCACGCCGGTCAAGGAGGGGTGCCTCGGCAGTTGCTCCATGATCCGACAGGGAGTATAGTTATTAATACCACAGTATGTGTGAAGGGGTGGCCCTATGGCCCTGGCGCTGAATATCGGCAAATGCACGCTTCTCGGTAACTACCGAGAAAACAACGAAGACGCCATCGAATTCAAGCAGTACCCGGATATGACGATCGCCATCGTGGCGGACGGCATGGGCGGTCAAGCTGCTGGTGAAGTGGCCAGCAAGCGTGCCATCGAGGTTGTCCCTCGCGAGCTGAAACGCAATTTAGCCGGCGCCCTCTCGCACGAGCAAACCAAAAGCGTTATCCGCAAAGCAGTCGTTCAGGCCAACGAAGAGATTATGGAGCTGGCCTCGCTTGAGCGCGACCTCAAAAATATGGGCACGACCATCGTGATGGCCGTGTGGCGGCAGGGAAGCTCGGTCCTGCACATCGCCAACCTGGGTGACAGTCGCGCCTATTTGATGCGTGGCAAGAAAATTGAGCAATTAACGACCGATCATTCGATCGCCGAGGCGTTGGTCCAGGCGGGGACCATTTCTTCCGCCGAGGCCCGCACCCATCGCTACCGCAACGTCCTCTGGAAATACCTGGGCTCAAACGAAGTGGGCGAGGGGCCCGAGGTCAAGGCCGTTCAAATCCAGGCCGGCGACCGGCTCTTGCTCTGCAGCGACGGCCTGAGCGGCGTCGTCACCGACGAGCAGCTATTCAATTTCCTCCGCGACCACGCGGAACCGCAAGAATGCGCCGATGGCCTGGGACAGCTCGCTCTGGACTGCGGTTCGAAGGATAACGTGTCCTGCATCGTAATCGACGTGGCCGAAAGCAAGTAGTACCCTGGCTCAACTCCGACAAGCCCGGGGTGGCACGCCCTGAGTCCGCGAAGGGCGTGGTCCATATTCGCTGGCGCCTCTGCACGCCCTTCGCGGACTCAGGGCGTGCCACCCTCATGCGTCACACTACTCAATAGTAAGCCTTGCAAAGACGCTAAATAAACGGCGCTGATGTCGGGGTGATAATCATCTCCGGTATTGATACATGCGGCGGCAGTGTTGCCACGAATAGAACCGCCTCAGCGACATCTTCGGGTTGCAGCATCTTGCGGCGCTGCTGTTCGGTTACCGCGATGGGCCGCTGGTCGAGGATCGGTGTGTTGACTTCACCGGGACAGATCGTGCTGACGCGAATCCCACTGTCTTTTTCCTCTGCGGCCAGACATGTTGCCAGCGCGCCGAGTCCGAACTTCGCTGCGGCATAGGCGGCACCGCCGAGTGGGCCCGCGCGCTTACCGGCAATGGAGCTTACGTTCACGATCACACCGTCCTTGCGCTCGAGCATCTGGGGCAAGACGGCGTGAATGCAGAAAAATGCCGTGTCCAAGTTGGCGCGGCGCAGGAATTCCCAAGATTCTGGGGTGAGCTGGCGGAAGGATCGCTCCTTGATATTCGCCCCGGCGTTGTTCACAAGAATATCGATGCGGCCGAAGCGGCCGGACACAGCGGCAACCACTTTCTTGGCTTCCATGGATTCGGAGACATCCGCCGCACAAGCGACGACACGCTCGCCCACTCTAAGATCATCGGCGGCGCGCTGCAGTTTTTCCGCGTGGCGGCCGCAAATGCCGACTCGTGCCCCTTCGCGCAGAAACAATCGAGCTATGCTCAAGCCGATGCCGCTACCACCGCCGGTAACGAGCGCCACTTTTCCGTCAAGTCTCATGCGACCCTCTCCAATCGTCAGGACTTCGCCGCACCATGTCCTTTATGATACGCCCGTCTCTCGTTGGCAGACCATTTGCCTTATCATAAAATCGCCTATGGATGTCCATCATTCCATTTCGAGGTTCTTATGAAGCATCATCTCATTCTTTCGCTAGCGCTCGCCCTAATGTTCCCCGTGGTTCCGGCCTTAAGTGCCGCGGATACGTCCGACTCCGATCCTGGTTCGCTGAAGACCGATTTTGAGTACTTCCCGCTCAAGTACGGCAGTCGATGGGTTTACAAAGAAAAGAACAGCAGCCAAAGCTTCATCGTCAAGGTCGCGGGATATCAAAACTTCACAATCAAACAAAAAAACGCAAATGGCGTAATCGTGAGCACTACGATCCGGTGCGCGCGGCTCGAAACTACCATGATTGGCAAGAAGGTCATCCTCGGCAGCGAACTCATCGGTATCAGCGGCGACGGCGTCTATCGCTATAAAGTCGGCGATCAAACTGTTGATCCGCCCGCGCGCATTCTTCCCATCCCTTGCAATAACGGCGTGTCCTGGAAAATCGATTCCAAGATCCAGGATCGGATGGTGCGGCTCGAGTATGCCATTGACGAGGATAAGATCACGGCGCCCATCGGATCAGCGGCCAAACCCACTGAAGTTAACGCGCTGCGTTTGAAGGCCAACGATTTCCGCGTTGACGAAGACAAAGTCGAGGCAACGGTCTGGTATGCCAAGGACATCGGCATGGTCAAGCTTGATATGCAAACCGGTGGCGTTTCGTTTGCGCTGGAGCTGGAAAAGACATACAGCATCGAGGATTGGCGAAAGCACTCTTTCTTTTCGATCTGGTGATTTCATCGCGCCGCGCTCAGGAATGGGCCGTCCCAGCTAACAAATAACCGAGGATTGCCCGCGCGGAATCATCGAGGATCTCCAAATGTTGCACGTCGAAGCCTTCTTCGAGTACGACTTCGGCAAATTTCTTGAAGAATCGTTTGGGATTGGCGGCGCGCACCGTTAGTGTCGCTTGTTCGCCCAGTTCAATGCCGCTGACATCGTCCAATTCCAGCAGGGCCGCTGATAGCCTGCGCTTTTCCGAGCAATCGATGCGAATCGCCAGCGGCACGTCATCAAACATCTCGCGGATGCGCGGCAACGTTCCCACCGCGGCAATGCGGCCGCGCGCCATGACGATTACCTGGTCCGTGAGCTTTTCGAGGGCTTCAAGTTCATGGCTGGAAACGAGTAGGCATTTGCCGCGCCGGGCCAATTGATGAAACAGAGCGATGGATTCCTGGCGGCCCACCGGGTCGATGCCGCTGAGCGGCTCGTCAAGAATCAGCAGCTCGGGATCTTGGACCAAGGCTTGCGCCAGCTTGATGCGTTGTCGCATTCCTTTCGAATAGCCGCGCAAGGTTCGCTCGGCACCGCCGCCCATGGCGTCGTTCATGCCGACGAGCTCGATAACTTCGTCGGCGCGACGTTTGGCTTCGCGCCGATCGAAGCCGCAAAGCTGGGCCATGACGCGAACAAACTGTCGCCCGGACATCTCCTCGTAAAAGACGTCCGCATCCGGACACCAACCGACATAGCGCTTGGCTGCGGCTTTCAGCGTCGAGATACCGCGCACCTCGACCGTTCCCAGGTCCGTCCGCAGTTGTCCCGTTGCCAGGCGCATCAGCGTCGTTTTGCCCGCGCCATTGGCTCCCACAAGGCCCATGATTCCGGGGCGCAGCTCCAATGTTACATCATTAACCCCAATGACCGGCCCGTACCATTTCGATACGTGATCGAAAAGCAATACCGGCGACGCTAACTCACTAGGGCGCTCGTCCCTTCCCATGTCCATCGTGGGCACTGGAAACGAGGGCCGCGCAATCGTTTCAGCGACCGCCGCGGTAACAGAGGACCGGTCCGCGATCACTTCACCACCTCGACGGCTCGAACCCGCAGGATCAAATACATTGTGCATACGATGCTCACAATCACCAGGATCGACGCTGCCCAGCCGATTGCAGGCTGCCTCGGCCCGGGGTCCGCCTGCAATAGCCAGGTACCGACGATGTACGTGCAATCCCAAAGGTCGATCAACCGCCAGCGCCAGTCCATATTGAGGACGAACACCAAGGCATCGGCCAAAACCCGGCAAAAAAACAGCAGCGTGCACCAGGCCATGATCAAGGGAACCGTCCGCCTCACCCATACCGCCGCCGCCAGCAGCAACGCGCTCAAACTCACCGTCAACACCAAGCCGTAACCAATGATCCCCAAAAGCAAATCCGCCTTCTGATAAAAAAAGCTCCATGTGTCGAGTAATCCAAACTGGACCCACAAGACGATGGCAGGCAACGTCGTCATCAAGTTAATGAAAACGGCGACCGCAAGGCATTTGCCTAAGAGGTAATGTACCCGGCTGATGGGCTTGGAGAGATAGTAAGGCAGCGTTCCATACTGAAAGTCGTTGCCGACGATCATCGAGCCGGCCAGCGCCAACAATACCATCACCATATATCCCTGAAAACGGAAGAAGAGAGCATACATTTCTCCCTTGCGGCCGTTCAGTTGTAGGACTTCGCGCAGCCCGTGAATAAGATCGCCGGGTGCCACCTTGGCCCCGAAGATCCGCACCCCCGATTCATCTGCCTGGCTCTCTGCCCAGGAAAGCAGATACTGGCCGAAAAAGAACATGAGAAACATCAAGAGCGCCAGTGCGTAGATCGCCCAGAATAGCTTGCGCCGAAACATCATCTTGAGCGCGACGCGCGCAATCGGCCAAGAAGCCGACAGTGGACCATGAAAGGTTCCACGCCAGGGCCGGTAGTGCAAAAGCTCAGCGCTCATTCCCGTTTCCTTCCGAAAGCACGCGATGAAACAGCTCTTCGAGGTCCTCATCGTCGTGCTGAAAGCCGCGAACGGTAACGCCGCTGTTCTCCGCCAAAGCGAAAAACGCTCGGCTCACCCAGCCCTTCGGAACGGCGACACGCATTTCCCCTCGGCCGTCATCGGCGAGGACATTCACGCCTTCAAGACGTAGGTCTTCCTTGAATCGCTCCAATCCACGCGAGCGATGGGCTTCGTCCGCGGGCACATTGGTAATTGCGCCCTTAGGCGCCAGGTTCGCTGCCGCCGCGTCATCGGTCTCAGCCCGCACTTGCAGCCGATATCGATCTTGTCGGCGGGCGCGCAGTTCTTCGACCCCGCCATGCCGCAAGACCCTGCCGTGGTGCAGAATCACCACACTGTCACACACGCGCTCGACGTCACCGAGTAAATGTGTGCACAGGATAATCGACTTACCGTGGTCTTTGCCAAGCGACAGCAGCAGCCGCAGCATCGCTTCTCGCCCTGACGGATCGAGGCCGCTCGTGGGTTCGTCGAGCAGAAGCACCGGCGGATCGTGGGTCAGGGCTTGGGCAAGCTTGAGCCGTTGCTTCATTCCGGTGGAATACTCTTCCAGCCGCCGGTAGCGTGCGTCTTCGAGGCCGAGACAAGTGAGCAGTTCATGGGCTCGGCGCTCGGCGTGCTTGCGTGGCATTCCACAAAGTTCGCCGGCCAAAGCGACGTATTCGGCGCCGGTTAGGCCCGGGACCAGCGAATCGGCCTCGGGCATGTATCCAATTGTACGCCTCAAGGCACTGCCGGCACTGCCGAGGGTCGCTGCCGTTTCCCGCCATGACCCCAACCAGCCCGCAAAACCGGTATCCTGACCTTCCGCCGGTGCAATCGGCCAGCCCAAGACCGTGCCGCTGCCCTTTGTGGGAGCCAATAAGCCTAAGAGGATCTTCAGAAGTGTGGATTTGCCGGCACCATTGGGTCCCAGCAACCCAATGCGTCCCGGTTCGAGGTCAACGTTGACATCGCGCAGGGCCGCCTGCCGCCCAAAATACCGGCTTACGCCTTGAAGATGGATAAACGCCATGCTTACGGATACAGGCCGCGCTTGATCTTCTCGACTGCTACCTTCTTGACACCCAGCCGCAGCGCCGCTAACCGCATCGGCAAATGGCGGCTCTTGGCTTCACTATACACGCGATGAAAGCCCAGCAACATGAGTTCTTTGAGCTTTGAGTTGACCTGGTCCTCGCTCCAGGTAAGTTGCTGAAGGTCCTGGACCCACTCGAAGTACGACACCGTCACGCCGCCGGCATTGCAGAGAATGTCCGGGATGATGAAGATATCGCTGTCCGCGAGGATTTCATCAGCCTCGGGCGTCGTGGGCCCATTGGCGCCTTCCGCGAGAACTCGGCAGCGCAGCCTCGATGCATTCTTTTCGGTGATCACACGTTCAAGAGCAGCGGGGACAAGAACGGTGCAGGGCAGTGTGAAGATTTCGTCGGGGTCGGCAGGGTCCGCCCCCGGGAAATCCTTAAGGAGCTTGCCGCGCTCCATGTGTCTAATAAGTTCCGGAATATCAATGCCGCGCGCATTGTGGATGGCGCCGTAGCGGTCCGAAGTGGCGATGACCTTCACGCCGCGTTGGTGCAATTCTTGACTCGTTACGGACCCGACATTGCCAAAGCCCTGCACCACCGCGGTTGCACCCTCCGGCCATAGGTCCAATTCTTTGAGCGCTTCGAGAACGCAATAAGTGACACCGCGTCCCGTGGCCTCGCGCCGACCTGAGCAACCGCCCAGTTCTACCGGTTTTCCGGTGACGATCTCCGGGCAGGCGTGCCCCAGGTGCATGCTGTAGGTGTCATAGATCCAGGCCATCGTTTGCTCATTGGTTCCAACGTCCGGGGCCATGACGTCCATGCGCGGGCCAATCACACTGAGCACTTCAACGGTGAATCGCCGGGTAAGACGTTCCAACTCGTTGGTCGTCATTTGCGCCGGGTCACAGGCGACGCCGCCCTTGGCGCCGCCGAATGGCAGATTCATGATGCCGCACTTCCACGACATCCACATCGCCAGAGACGCCACCTCGCCGACATCCACGCTGGGATGATAGCGTAGCCCACCCTTGGATGGACCACTCGTAAGGCTATGCTGGACTCGACAGCCGACGAAGACTTCGGTGCGGCCGTCGTCCATGCGCACGGGCATGCTCACGACCAGCACACGCTTGGGCTTCATGAGACGCAGTAGCACGCCGCGATCCATGTCCACGTGCTCAGCCACGGTATCGAGCTGCTGGCACGCCATCTGATAAAGCTCTGAATTCTCGAAGATTGGAAACGGATTTGAAGCCGCCGGCGCATGTTTGGGGACAATCGTCACATGGACCTCCACTCGCGCGGTGTTTGGATCGAGTCACTATATCAGATTCACCCTGGTGAGGACACGGTTCAGAGTCAGCAGTTGAATCCAAAGTGAGAACCATGGTGAGCAAGACATTTCCCATCTATCCTACGTATATTTTCATTTTTCGCTTGCCTATCCATCTTACCACCGATAACTTGAGAATCAGACCAGAATCGAATTACCCAGCTATGCCATACTACCTAAGTTAACAGGGGGAGTCATGCAGAAGATGTTCGCGGGTCTTATGTCTGTGGGCTTACTGGCGATGTTGGCCGGTCCATCGCTGGCGTGGGACGGTTGCTGCGGCGGTTGTGGTCAATGCTACGAAGTGGTCTGGGTGAAGAAGACCGTGATGGTGTGCCAGCCGCAGTACACCTGGCAGGACGTAGTACGTCCCGTGTGCCGTGTCGTTGCAGTCCCGGTCGAAAAGAAATGCACGGTGATGGTGCCGCAGTATACTCCGGTGACAAAGACAATCCAATGCTACCGCACCGAGTATCACACGGAGCCGCGTGAGGTTTGTGTGTGTCGGACCGTGCCGGTCTGCTGTACGGATCCCTGCACCGGCTGTACTTACACCTGCTGTCAAACGGTTCAGGAAAAGTGCACGATCAACGTATGTGTGGGCGTGTGTGTACCCTATACCCGCGAGGTTACGTGCATGGTGTGCAACTACGTGCCCGTGGAGAAGACCTATACCTGCTGCACCTACCAGACGGTCACCGATAATGTGACCTGCAAGGTTTGTGTGTGCAACTATGTGCAAGTACCATGCGAAGTTTGCGTTCCTGAACTGCATGCGGTTGCTCCGACCCCATGCGCGCCCTGCGCCACGACTTGCTGCTACTCGGGTTGTGGCGACTGTGGCGGATGCGGTGGTTGCGGCTCCTGCTGTGGCGGTCATCACCATCACGGCCGTCGCTAAGCCATACGATTTGTGAATTCTGCGAAGCCCACGCACGGCAGTGCGTGGGCTTTTTGCGTTTCCGTTTGTTCTATTTGCCCATTAGCCATTTGATGACATCTTTGTCATCGAGCTTGTCCTCATGCCGCTTTAGCGATTTCTCCGCGCCGGCCGCCTTGTACGCCTCTGCCAACAGCGCTTGCGAGCCACACTCCTTGGTATTGTGGGCCAGGAGTTCCCCTTGGACGCAAAGGGCCGCGAAACCACTTAAGCCGCCATACTTCAAAGCGCCCGGCAGCATCATCGCATCCTGGCCGGCTTTGCCTTGCTCAAAACGAAATCCGTTCATATCGACCGCCGTGCGAGTCACCGTGTCGCCACAGATCGCGGCGGCCAACACTGTCCACGGGCCGGCTTCGCCAAAGCCGATGAGTCGCACTTTGCTCGCTTTCCGTGTGTGCTTCGCGTAGGCAACCGCGGTGATGATGTCGCGAACCCGGTTGGACAGCAGCGGCCGATTGTAGCCAAAGGTGTAGCCCGAGAAGTCGCGGTTAACGGCCGGCGGCTTCGATGCCCCGGTCTCGCCGGTGAGCAGGGCGTCAATGGCAAGGAC
>Ga0207150_1186_pt2 | contig 10578 bp, 10 predicted proteins | sample Alteio_BWMinHeat_32_FD_153526 | JGI IMG/M metagenome (GOLD analysis project Ga0207150, IMG submission 153526) | Enriched cells from forest soil in Barre Woods Harvard Forest LTER site, Petersham, Massachusetts, United States -... | ecosystem: Environmental > Terrestrial > Soil > Temperate forest >...
TGGCTATACATGGGCCATACTGGCCATGTCGGGAATGATTCTTTTCAACAAAAAGATATCAATAATTTATTCATTTCCTTCATGGCGATATCCTTTGTGGAACAGGTCACCAGCGGGCCTGGCTCATATGTTTTTCATGATCATCCCGTTTTATATTTTTGTTTTGAAGGCCCTGGTTATCCTATACAAAGCATGGAGGCTTTCCCCGTCACCTCAGAAACGGATTGAAATTCGAAATATCCTCATCGGCTTTCTTCTTGCTTACACTGGATCGATAGATTTCTTAACAGCAATGGGTTTTCCTATTTATCCCTGGGGTTATATTTCACTTACATCGTTTATCTGCATTGTCACCTACACAATCATTCGCCACCACGCTTTCGATATCAAAATTGTTATCCAACGATTGTCGCTCGCATTGACGATCTACGCGGCTCTATTTCTTATTGCTCTACCCGCGGCCGTACCCATCCTCAACAAACTTCTAGGAAATCCCTCGAATAATCCCACCTACATGGTTTTGGGTGTCGGCGCTGCCATCGGTTTAATTTTTTCAATGGGCCCCATGATTTACGCTCGATTGGTCCGCAATAATTTTTGGCTAAAAGGGCAAATCACAACCGGTCTCACGCACGAGCTCAAATCTCCTTTGGGAGCCATCCAAGGAGCTACTGAAATAATTCTCGAAGCACTGCGAAACCCCACCGATAACAGTGAAAAAGTCATCGAGTATATGACCATGATCCAACAAAATACAAAGCGTCTGGATGTTTTCGTGAAAAATCTCCTCGACGTCGCCAAAACCCAAGAGGGACCGCTCACCATTCAAAAAGAAATTTTTGATTTTAAGCAGGTGGCGGAGTCAACGCTGGATGAATACAGGGTTTTGGCTGAACAAAAAGGGATTCGATTGATCTTAGACGTGCCGGAGAGCATTAAAATGAAAGGGGACTCCGAAAAAATCCATCAGGTGCTGTCAAATCTTCTCTCAAACGCCGTCAAGTTTACTGAAAGCGGTACCGTGAGTGTGAAAGCCTCTCATACCGGCGACAACGTTTTTTGTTCTATATTGGACCAAGGGTGTGGAATCCAAAAACAGCACCTAACAAAAGTGTTCGATCGATTCTTTCAAATTAACCCATCCCAAAAAGGCTCCGGAATCGGTCTGACTATCGCAAAGGCTTGGGTAGAGGCCCACGGCGGAAAAATTTGGATTAATTCAGAGGGGGAAGGGAAGGGGACGGTTGTAACCTTTATGATATCGAACTAAACGGAATTTTTTAAAAGCGTTTTATATTCTTATTTTCAATTCGGATTCATATTTTCCATTCGGCTAGCTTTTTCAAAAACCACCGCCTAATTGTTAATTAATTGATTTTTTAAGATTCTACATTGCGCCCAAAATTTGACGGATAAAATAAAATTATTCCATTAAAATCCGAAAAGGCACAGGACACATCCCACCAACACATTTTCGACAATCGAAGCTTAAAATCAATCGTTATCAGGTCTTTTCTTGACAGAACATTGACATTATTAGTATAAAGTGGTGATTTCGCAATAACTCATTGCAAGATGTTCCCTCACTAAGGTTAATACCTTAAATCCAACAAATTGCAAAGGAGCCCCTCTTGTCGAAACCGTCTTCTTCTATTTTCAGTCAGACTTGTTTTTATTTTAAATAAAAACCGTTTACAGTATGGCATACAACCGGTTTTTATTTAATAAGCTTCGCGACCTCACAAAACTTCCTACCAATCGAAGGGCACAATATCGAAGAACTAGCCCTCGAAGATCTCAACCACAAATTAACCTACTCCAAGACAAGCGCGCGTATAGCGATAGACGCCAAGTCGACCGAAGAATTATCAATGTCGAAGAAACAATCTCACGATCATTTCAAGAAACCGCAATTTCACTTCGGGATCTAGAACTCATCACCAAAGCTTTTAAAAATGTTCATTTGCTTGCAAAAAAAAGAATTTCTCAATCAAAAATTATTACGAATTGGACTATTGATTTGGAAGGTGGGGCAATTGAAACGCAATTAGAAATAGATTTCGATTCTTCTAATAGATTTATTCTATTTAAACAACTTAAAGGCGACCTTCAACGATTTTCCGGGGAGATAGAATTAATCCCTGACCAGTCCAATACCCGCATGATTGTATCAGTCCTCATCGAACCCGGGCTCCCATCATTTGAAGCGATACTTAGCGGTATTTTTAAGGAAAAAATTAATTCCCTGATAAAACATTTTACGGTTACCATAGCTAATACACTTGGTCGACATAGAGAAAACTCTAGTCATTTTGGTTTCTTGATTCATACCATTCCTGATTACTTTACTACTGCTTTTTCTGATACCACATATGCGAGGATGCCTGACCCGCTTTTAAAATACCTTTTAAGCCAACTCCCTCCATTTAAAGCAGCTAAAGTAACCGGAATTCAGTCGTTAAGTGGTGAACGGGCAACTGGGGAGTTAATTTTCTCTCCACTTTCGCCGATACATTTTTTAACAATGAACAAGGAAACCGTTTTCCGCCACATAATCGAGGCCGGGGAAATAGCAAAAGACCTGGGCGCTCAAATATTAGGTCTCGGCGCTTACTCTGCATTTGTAGGAAGGAGAGGAGTAGAGATTGCATCAGCATTAGATATGCCCGTTACCACTGGGACAGCCTATACGATCGCGGCTGCACTAATGGCCCTAGAAAAGGCTGCAGAACGTGCGGGCTTCATTCTTTCCGAATCTACAATTTCAATAATTGGGGCTACAGGCTCAATTGGAAAAACATGCGCTGAACTACTATCTTCAAAGGTAAAAAAGTTAATTCTAGTTGCCCGAAATCAATCACGTTTAAAAGACCTGGTCGAAACACTTAGAAAAAAATCATATTCCACCGAGATAATTTCCTCAAACGATTTACATGATTCTCTTCAAAAAAGCGACTTGGTACTCCTTAGCACCAATACCCCCGAAACACTAGTTGATGTAAAACTCCTAAAACCAGGGACAATAATTTGTGATATTTCACAACCAAGGAATGTTTCTTTGGAGGATGCCGCAAAGAGGAATGATATCCTTGTTATTGATGGCGGTGTTGTCGAACCACCGGGGAGGCCGAATTTTAATATCTATTTTGGTCTTCCCCCTGGCCTAACTTATGCATGCTTAGGAGAAACGATAATCCTTACACTTGAAAAGAGGTTTGAATCATTTTCTATTGGTGGTAATATTTCAGCTGAAAAAGTAAGGGAAATTCAAAGTTTGGGGGAAAAACATGGATTTCGACTTGCAGAATTGAAGAGTTTCGGCAATATTATCAGCAGAGATAAATTCATGCACATCGCCTCAGTTAGGTAATTATAAAGATCAGATAATAATGAATGTCTATTCCACTTCTTCTCTACTGGCAAGCTTACTATGCTTTGTAGTCAGTGGAATTTCGGTCTATACTCGAAAAACTACATCCCACATAGCGTTAGCTGGAACTACTTTTCTTGTCGCTGGTTGGTCGCTATTCCCCTATTTAAATACAGTAATTGATAATTCAGGCGCTCGATTAATTGTATCCAGAATTTTGTACATGGTCGCTGCCCCAGCACCTTTTTTCTTCCTCTTTTTAACTTACTCCATCCTTGATACCCCGCCTTCTAGATTTGAACGAATTGGCATTAACTGCTGCAAGTTATTAAGCCTATTTTTCGCTGCGCTCGCATTCCACCCCATGTTTATAACTTCAATCGGTCAAAATGGAATTACGAGATATATCGTGCCTGGATATCTATATATTACTTTTGTTATTTACTTTTTCCTTACCTGTAGTTGGTCTTTCATCAGGATGATCATTGAGTACCCTAAAACAAAAGGACTAAAGCGAAACCAGCTTAAATACTTTTTTGGTGGATTCGCTATTGCTTATATCGGGGGGGGGGATTCATTTTTCGGCGGCGTATCTAAGGTATGAGTTTTTCCCACATGACGCACTGGTCGCTTTATTTACAATAATAATTGGGTATGCAATTCTTAGATATAAATTAATGGATTTTAATTTGATCATGAGATGGGGCTTGGCCTATTCCATATTAATGGTTTCTATAGTCCTCATAGTAGGCCCTATCATTCTTCTCACGGAACGTTTTAGCAGCAGATATCTTCATTGGTCGCCTGGGATAGTAACCTTAATAATTATTGGCGCCCTTGTAATGATATCTGATCCATTGCGAAAAAGAATAACTCGGTTCGTTGATTTAATTATTTTCAAAAGCCCAGATTTTCAGGCAATATTAAAAGGTATCGAGGATATTCTTCACAAACCTGATAACTTGATTAATTTAAGTAGACCCTTGGTTGAAAAATTGAAAGAAATTTATGGCGCCGATCACGCAGGCGTGTTGATTTGGAATTTCAAAACATCAATTTACCAATTACTACCCCCCGAAGCTTTTATAAATCAAATAATAAACCGCATTCATGAAGAAATTAATCGGACGGACTTCTTAGTTAGAACACTGGAGACGGAACGCCGCCTTTTTTGGCAAGGAGTAGTCATTGAAGATGAAATAACCGCACTTGGTACTCGTGCATTCCCAGGTGAAAGAACAACTTTCTGGAAAATTCGCAGAACCATGAGATGGCTGGGGGCTGCTGCTTGTGTTCCCTTAATGTCGCAAGATCAACTCGTGGGATTTATTGTTCTCGGGCATAAAAAAAATGAAGTACCCTATAACAATGAAGACAAGAAATTTCTTTCACATGTGGCGGAAATTGTGACGACTGCGATCAAAGATTTGGTTTATGAGACATCCACATCTTTTACTGCTCAACCAGGGACTGCTGCTTGGGATCATTAAGCCGTGCTCAAAAAATAACTTCTGAAAAGGAGAGGGAATGTTTAAATTAAAAACAGGAGCATTGTTGATTGCCGCATCGATTGGTTTCTACATGCCTCAATCTGTTTTCGCGTTGGGTTCCGCCGCGTTTAGCAATGAAACCGGCGTATCGGCCAAGGCGACCGCTCACGGTTTCGCTTTTGCAGGGGTGGCGGATGATTCCTCCGCTATTTTTTATAACCCAGCGGGGCTGGTCCAGGTGAAGGGCGAACAAACCATGCTGGGCGGCAGTTTTGTCAGCCTTGATGGTAAACACACGACGCCGTCGGGAACGGAAGACACGATGGCTTCCCACACGCCGTTCGTTCCTTATTTCTACACTTCCTACTCCGGCACCGGATCCAAATGGGCTTATGGCCTTGGGGTCAATTCGCCTTTCGGCCTGTTGACGGATTGGAAAAACGACAGTTTTTCCAAATATTACGCCACAGAAACCAAACTCCTGATGTATATGGTCAATCCGACGGTGGCTTATTCCGTCACGGACAGTGTTTCGGTCGGCGGAGGGGTGGATTATCTCGATTTCTATGACACGGAACTCCATGCCAAAGTATCCAACGTATTGCCCGGATCAACAGACGGCGACAGCAAGTTGACCGGCAATGGGCACGCTTGGGGATACAACCTGGGGGTCCATTGGAAAGCAACAGAAAAACATTCGTTTGGGCTTTCTTATCGGAGCCAGGTCAATGTCCCCATCAAAGGCGATATTGAACTGACCGGGCTGAATCCTTTGGTTTACGGCGTTTCGAATCTGAAAACCAGCGTCACGACTGAATTCAAAATTCCGCAAAGCGTTCTTTTCGGGTATGGATTTAAACCCAATGATTCTTGGACGTTATTTGCCGATTATCAGTGGGCGGACTGGAAAGTTGATCAAAATACTGATTTCAACTATGACAATACTTCGGGTATTCCTTTGCCCACGCGAATTCCGAGAGATTGGCGCAGCACCAACAACATAGGCCTGGGAGCGGAACTAAAGGCCACTCAAAATGTGGACGTGCGCTTCGGCGCCTTGGCGTATGAACGCGTGGTGCCCTCCGGAACATTGGAATCGACTCTGCCGGATTCCAGCCGGGAGGCAGCTATGATCGGAGCCGGGTTCCATTGGGGTCAATCTTCGGTGGACCTCGGTTATCAGGCCATTTTCTTCAACAGCCGGAGCGTCACCAATGCTGCGGGAAACGCTTTTGCATCCATGAATGGAAAATTCGAAACGATGGTAAATGTGCTGACACTTGGGTTTTCACAAAAGTGGGGCGGGGCGTAAAAACCGGTTAATCTTCTTCCTGATTCAGAAAAGCCCTGATTGGAGAGCATAAACCGCCGATCAGGGCTTTTCTCTTTTTTTATAACGAATTCCTCAAATGAAGCGAGAATCTCATTATCGTCCCATGTCCTTCTCCCCGGGATTCCGCCTGACCCGATTGAACTTCGGTTTTTCTATCGACATGCTATTTTTGATGATAAATTTACATTCCCTTTATACGGTATTCAATAAAAAAGCCTATCTTACCGGCTCTTTCGGATGTTGAGGCGGTCTATGCTGTTCAAGGAGGGCGACTGGACGATGACGGTTTGGAATGAACTTGAACCCGTGAAAAAATTTCGGAACGCCGGCGCCTGCCTAATATTCATTTGCTGTTTATCTGTCGTCGGCTTATGCAGCTCTTCGAGCAGGTTCGTCCCCCCTGAGGGGAAAGTCCTTTTAATCGTTGGCCAGGACATCCAAAACATTCCCGCCTATACCAATGCAATAAAAATCCCACCGGCGGGTTTTTCAGCCTATACCTCGGCGGAATTTGCGGAAGGGTTGGGTCATGCGGATGACAACGGGGGTGGAATTCAGCATGCCGAGACGCTCGTGGATCAATACCCCGACACGGTCATTCTATTGGCGATATACATGGTTGATATGGAGGAAAAGGTCATTGGCGGAGATTTGGATCAAAGTCTTGACCGCATCGGAAACTGGATAAAATCGGCCAAGCGGCCCGTCTATGTCCGAATCGGGTATGAATTTGATTTTCCGGACAACCACTACGATCCTGAAAAATATATTCGATCATACCGTGCGATCGTGGATCATTTCAGATCAATGGGAGTGGACAACGCCGCATATGTATGGCATTCCTATGCCGACAAAATCAACCAACCCTATCTCGATTGGTATCCTGGCGATGACTACGTCGATTGGTTTGCGATATCTTACTTTGTCCAGAAGCACATTTTTATGGACCAATTTGTTCAACTGGCCAAGAACCATGGGAAGCCGCTCATGATCGCCGAGGCAAGCCCGTGGTATCTTTCAACCAGCAAAAGCGACGAGGCATGGACAAAGTGGTTTGCGCCATTCTTTGCTTTCATTCGGGAAAATGATGTCAAGGCGGTGTCCTATATCAATTGCGATTGGGACAAGATTCCGCTGTTTGGTTCGGAGGGCTGGGGCGACTCAAGGGTCCAGTCGAATGTGATAGTTGAGAAGAAATGGATCGAAGAAATTACGAAGGATCGATACTTAAAATCTTCTGCGGATCTTTACCGGCAATTGGGATTTCAAAAATAAAATTAGTTGTATTCTCCACGCAAATAATTAATCCGGATCCTAATCAGGTCCAAAAACATCATCGTTGAGTCGCGGAAGAGGCGGACGCGGGTGGAGGGGGAGTCGGTCCAGGGCACCGGGGCTTCTTTGATTTTGTAACCGAAGCGGCGGGCGGCGATGAAGAGGAGTTCCACGTCGAAACCGAAACCGGGGATGGTTTGGAGGGGGAAGATGTTTTCGGCCGCCTCTTGGGTGAAGAGTTTAAAGCCGCACTGGGTGTCGATGAAACCGCGCAGGGTTAGGAGACGGACCAGCACGCTGAACAACCGGCCCGCCGCTTCACGGAAAATTGGCTGGCGGACCACCACGTTGGCGCCTTTGACCCGCCGGGAACCGATGACCATGTCGAATCCTGAAATGTCGTCCTTTTTGAGCATTCGCGGGTGGTTAACGGACTGGATTCCTGCTTTCGCGGGAATGACGGCGTTCAAGAAGTTATTCACTTCTTCGATCGGGGTGGAGAGATCCGCGTCCGTGAAAAGCCGGAATTTTCCCCGCGCCTGTCCCATGCCCCGCCGCACCGATCCGCCTTTGCCGATGTTCCTCTCGTTTTGAATGAGAGCGTAATTGGATTTCCCGGAGATGAACTCGTTGACCCGATCGAAGGTTCGATCGGTTGAACAATCGTCCACCACGATGACCTCGGTGAGAAAGGCCTGGGTTGATATGAAGTCATGGATCTTCTGAAGGGAGGGGAGGATCCGGCTCTCTTCGTTGTACGCGGGGATTATTATCGAAAGATGCGGCGTCGGGGCCATGGTTGGGGCCCACTCTATAAAAATCTCATTCAAAGCTCTTATGGAAAAAATCGCCCGCGCCCGTTACACTCAGGGGATCATGACCAGCTCGGAACCGGCGACCGGAGCCTCAAAAACCATCATGGTGGTGGACGATGACGAGTCCGTCCTTTCTTTTCTCTGCTTCTCATTGAGAGGCGAAGGATTCACGGTGCTTGAATCAAAAGACGCGGAAAACGCGCTGGCGCAATTGAAAAACCGCATCCCTGATTTGATTCTGTTGGACATCATGCTTCCCCACATGGACGGCTTCACCATGTGCAAAACCCTCCGGGCCAATCCGCGTTACGCCAATGTGCCCATCCTCTTTATCACAGCCTACGCCGACCCCACGAGCTTAAAGAAAACCTCCGACGTCGGCGCTCAAGGGCTGATAGAAAAACCCATCATGTACAGCGAGCTGCTGGTGCAGATCGTAGACGCCCTCACCGGGAAATTTTCGCTGCCCACCCGCCTTAAATTCGCTTCGTAATCACGACTCCTTACTCCTCCCATTCAATTATGCTAATAATAGGCGGTGAAACTGGACAAGGCGCACGACTACGTGTTTCGCATCGGCTCCACCAATCAACATCGCGTTCACTGGGAAGAAGGGAAATGGCATTACGAGTTTCTGGCCGGCGGCGTTCTGTTTGACGAGCAGTATTTCGAGAATGAAGAAGAATTGGAACAAGCGCTTCAGGTTCATGGCTTGAACTTCAATCAATTCCACGTCGATGCTGAGAAACAAGCTCAAGGCTACAGCGCCGAAATCCAGCGGAAAATCAAACAGCTGCAGGCCAAGGGCGTTGTGCCGTGCCCCAAGCACGGCTTGATTTCAAAGAATCTGGACAACATCTGCGAAGCCTGCGCCAACACCGATTATTTCGACGATCACAAAGGAACCGAAGGATAATGCCCAATCGCTCCCATCTGACCCTGCTCCCGGCGTTGCTTCCGGTCCTCATAGCGGCGCTGATGCCCGGCTCCCTTTTCGCGCGTCCCCTTCTGACTGAAAACGTCGAGACCGTGGGGAAATACAGTTTCGAGCCGAGTTTCGCCATCTCACAGCGCTCCGACACATTCGGCTTTCCTCAAGCGACTTACAAAACGGTGACGATGCCGGTGGAGGCCCGGCTGGGCATTCATCCGAACGCCGATTTGGGATTCGGGCTCGAGCAACTTTCACAGCGGATAGAAACCGACACCGCTCAACTTTCCGGCCGTCGCTTTTATCCACTTTTTTAAAGGTTTCTCCCTACCGGTATGCGGGCCTTATGTTCTTCTGGCATGGCGCCAAGAACGACAAAGAGAAGCAAGAATTGCCCATCGCCCGGGGCAATGATTATGAAGCGGTGGCGCTTCTAAAAGCGCCGACCGCCTGGCCGGTGTATTTGAATATTGGGGGGGTTTACAAAGGAGCGTACAACAGCGATTTCGGCATCCAGAAAGGGGAACAAATTAAGGTGGAACCGGGCCATATTTTCGAAAGCAAATTGAGTTTGGAAATCCCATTGAGGTATCACCTCAACTTGTTGGGAGAATCCGCCTATTATTACACCGGCGCAAAAAAGATCGCTGATGCTTCCATTCCAGGGTCTGCTGGAAGCGCCTTGGATCTCTTGGCGGGCCTAAATTGGTCCTATGGGGGCTGGAACATCGGCGCCGGCATCGCGTTTGGCATACTCAACCAGCAGCTTGCCAGTTTTGATTTGGAGCGGGGCGCGGGCGACGAACTTTACAAATTTAAAATTAGTTATCTATTGGTCCCGAGAAGCCCTGAACGATGAAAATTAAACCGCGCGCAATTGTTCTGGTTTCGTTGACGCTGGTTTCGCTGACGGCTTGCCGGCGCAAAGGCGATTTTACCAACAAGATCGTGGACGGACTTCCCATCAACACCTCCGTCGTGGTGCTGCCGGCGGTGGCGCTCCAGCAATGGTTTTTTCTGAATCGAGACAAGATGAGGGTCATCATTCCAGTGTTAAACCGATTCAGCCAGGTCACTCCGCCTGCGCCAACGTTCCCCGAATTGACCGGGCCCGATTCGCAATCGCGATATTCCTTTTCAGCAACGGAAAAACATTACGGCACGGCCACGATTAACATACAGTTCGTTGACACCAATGGAAATGTGATAGATCCCATTCAAAACTTTTCGTCCACCAGCACCATCAAAGGAGTCAACATCACCTCCGCGGGAAGCTCGCCAAATTTTTCTTACACGGAAACCCAATTCCTGACATTACAAACGCCCGGTCTCACCACCACTCCGAAACTTTTGACCGGAACTTC
>Ga0207150_1188_pt1 | contig 10487 bp, 7 predicted proteins | sample Alteio_BWMinHeat_32_FD_153526 | JGI IMG/M metagenome (GOLD analysis project Ga0207150, IMG submission 153526) | Enriched cells from forest soil in Barre Woods Harvard Forest LTER site, Petersham, Massachusetts, United States -... | ecosystem: Environmental > Terrestrial > Soil > Temperate forest >...
GCCGCCTGACGGAACGAGGTTGGCCCGCGTGGGCACAGACAAGTCCGTGACCATTTGGGATGTCGCGACCGGTGATTTGCTGGCGACACTTAGGGGTCACGGCAAGGACGTATTGTCAATGTCCTGGAGTCCGGACGACGAGATGCTGGCGTCCGCGGACGAGGACGGCACGATGCGGCTGTCCTGTCGGATCAAAGGCCAGGCGTTCCCGTTATTTCTTTTTTTCTTCGATCATTTTTAGTTCGAATAGGACATCGCGCTCGTGCGTGTTCATGAACCAGATGCGGTCATTGTCGGAATAGAGCACCATATACGCGGACTCCGAGCAGTATTTTGGGTCCTTGGCCGCCGTAACCTCGGTAACAGGACCTAGCACGCCGTTACGAATTACGCGGAAGAACACCTTCAGCGGCGACTCGTCGAGCGTGTAGCAGACTACGATACGATCCCCAATGGCAAGGGCACGGCAGCCGCCATAGCTAGTAGAAATCTTGATAGTCTTGCCATCGGCCTCAGCCTGGTAGTACAGGCCGGTCGCCTCTCGATGTGGTTCGCCTTCATCGACCCGCCAAAAGTAATGGAGTGAGTTGTCGTTCAACTGTACTACCATTGGCTTCGTTGAGGAGCTGACAAACTTGTCCACGCGAAAGATCTCCCGACCATGCAGCCACTTCCTCTCTTGCACATCGAAGTCAACACAGCGCATGCGCAGGTGATTGCCCTCGGGCAGCACATCACCCCAGAAAAGGTGGAGCATACCCTTGCTGATAAATCGTGCATCCGCGATTCCGCCAAATGAGTGGAACCCCTTGCCGTTGAATTGGCCTAATTCTGTAAAATTGAGTTCCTTATCGACTTGATACACTTTGAAACGAGGACCGTCCGCGATGAGATACCAGTTGCCGTCGGCATCGGCGACTGCGAAGGAACGATCAAGGTACTTCTTCACGTGCCGGACCTGGAACGAGTCGGAACCTCGCTTGAGAAGGCCGAAGCCGTGGTCTCCGTTACCCTCCATCGTCCAACGGCACAAGACATCGCCCTGGGAACTTGCCATGACATGTGGATCGGAAAAGTACCTTTCGTTCAGATCCGTCCGTGGCTTGAATTCCTTGGGCTGAGGGACAACGAGCCGAGTTGTCTCGTGGTCGGCGACGCGGTACTTGTACAGCTCCCCGGCTTGCTTCAGCGGGCGAACGGCGACGATCGTTGGTCCCGGCAGGAATGCGATTTGATCGTCCTTATAGTCGAAGCCATCTCGAAACGGCGGCAAGCCATCGAGCTTGTGTTGCTTGGCCAACTCAATTTTTATTTGCTTGCCGGCTTCGTCTGCTAGCTGCACGCGGTCCTTGAAATCCTCATACCCTGGTCCAAGCATGAGCGACAATGTCTTGGAGTCGTCTTTCGAGTCGAGCGCCTTGCAAAGGAAGTCACGGATTTCCGGAGAGTCGGCTTTCTTGTCGAAAAGCGCGATAGCCCAGCTCAGCTTGATTATGGGATGCCCAATCTGTGCGAAATGCGCAAGCCCGTACTCGCGTGCCTCTCTGTGTTGCATCAGGCCGCTGCTCAGTGCCAGGAATGGATAGAGCTCCTGTTTCTCCAAATCCTTTTCCGTGAGAGCCAAGAGGACCCGGGTGTACGGCAATGCTTTCTTGACGGCTTCATCCGTGAAGAACTCGCCCTTCGCCGGCAGATCTGCCAGGATTTTCAAGAACTCTTTTTTTTCGGCCTCAGTGACTGCCTTTCCGGGTTCCGTGAAGGTCACTGCGCGGCGGAAAACGTCGGTCTTCCCCTTTTCATCCACAATAACCAACTCGGTTTCCGTAAGCGTTTTGATAATTTGCACATCTGTGCGTACTTTATTGTTCTCATCTAGCTGAGTCGTTGTGAACCGCTCGCCGTCAAGCACGTAGGTGCCCTCTGCGAGCGTGGTGTTCACCGGCCCCTGGATCCCATCGAGATCAATCGGCTTGACGATGAATTTGCCATCCTTGGTAAACTCAACGGTCATCTTGCAATCCTTGTCCCTATCCGGATTTACCGGATCGAGTTCACCCATCTCGTCGCTGTTGACAAGCTCCCAAATGCCCACGAGTTTCTCAAGGGTGCTACGGTCATTTCCAGACGAAGCCGAGCCCGACGCAACCGTCTTGTTCGTGTTGCTCATCAGCAACGTTGCGATGGCCCCGCCCACGATCACAATCAACAAAGCTCCGCTCACGATCAAAATCCACAGCCGAGGCGACGCACCGCTGGCCACGCGCGAGCTGTGTCGTCGCGCGCGATCATCCTCATTAACGTCATGGTCGTAATTCATGTCATGCCCTGCTTGCCGGTCATACATCATCCCGATGCCAAGCCCATTTTATCCTGCGAAGCCAAAGGGACCCACATTCCCAGATATCGATCCATTACGACGTACCACATGCGGCATTGCGGCCGCCAATTCGGCTATTGGATTGACGCCCGAAGATGTTCGGAATAGTTTGGCCTGAGGTTGTTGAAATAGCCAAGGATGCGACCGACGCCGAGGCACGAATCATGTGGACCGCCATCAAGTTAGCAGTTCGCATGGCAAGAGTACTCGCATTGCCACTGTTGCTCGCAACGTGCCGTGATAATCGATTCCGCGATGGACCTGAGGCGGTCAGGTTGGCTACGCAAGCTTGTGAGTTAACGGATTGGAAGAACCCCTGGTACCTGGGAACACTCGCCGCCGCGTACGCCCAAATGTGGGACTTCGAGCCTGCCTTGAAGTGGCAGCGCGCCGCGTTGGCAGATGAACAATACGCACAACGGGAAGACGTCAACGCACGACAGCGAATTGCCTTGTATGAAGCACATGAAGAATACATCGAGCCGTGAACTACTCTGCCAAAGATTAGCAAGGCCTTCTATGACGCCGCTTATGTCAACCATTGCTTCGGGCTCGGTCCTAGGCAGCCTCGAGCCAATGTTTCCGTGACGATCCAATCGCATCGTCTCCCGTTACCATATAATTGCCCTCAGCACTGAACCTGGACCACGTTTACTCAAACTCATCATCGCGGAGCCGTACCATACCCATGGTTGTTGCCTGTCCCGATTGCGGTACCCAGTTGCGCATTCCGGAAACAAGCGCCGGCAAGAGGCCCGTCTGTCCGAAATGCGTGGAAGCCGTATCGGCAGAGATCAAGAACACAGAGCCAAAAGCCGCATTGGGCCCCGAGCCGGTTGGCCATGAGGGTGATGCGGAAGACCAAACCCTCAATTGCCGAGAACACAAGCCGGCGCGCAAAAGACGCATCGTTCCATGGCTCATTCCTGGCATTGTCGGCTTGCTGTTGTTGGCTGGCGGAATTGTTATCTTGGTTATCATGTTGGGCCCGGGCAAATCGAGCGCCTACAAGAAAGCTGAGGAATTCACCGACAAAATTCTCGAACAGTTCAATGTGGTTTGCGATGCCATCGAAAGCGTGCAAGACGAGCAATCGGCCAGAGCCGCAGCGGTGAAGATTAACCAGGCCTGCGACCGGCTCAGCGACATTCTCGAAGAATGGAAGAATCTGCCAACGTTGAACCAGGAAGAAGAAAACCAATTGAGAGCCAAGTGGCAGCCTCAGGTCAAAACAATGGATGATCGATTACGCAAGGTCGTTGCGGAGGGTGGAGTCAAGTACGAGGAAGACCCGAATTTCAACCAAGCCCTCGTTCGATTCGCGAAAATCAACGGCCTCTTGAACAGGCAAGCGGGGAGACCAGGGAATAGTGCTGCATGGGCGCCCTCGTCAGATCAACAAAAGAGCCAATCTCGGCATAATCAGCCCTCTGCACCGCTTGAATGGCAGATGATAGCAGAGGACGATTTCTCCGTAGAATTGCCAGATGGAACCGTCACCAGAAAAACTCGCGGAGAAAACGGACCGCTCCTATACATGAAGGTACAAGTCACGCACACAAAGCAATTCTGGATTACGTTTGATGAAATTGGTAACCGAGTGATGTTCTTCCCGATCGAAAGTAATCGTGCGGCCTACGATAAATATCTTGACAACGCGGTGACGAAGGCCAGTAAAAGTGCTGGAACCAAGATTCTTGAACAACGGCCAATCACCTTGGGGAGATTCCCTGGACGAGAACTGCGGACCCAGTCACCGGAAGGGGATCTACAACGGTGGCGCATTTATGCGTCGGAATATCGCGTATACACCTTGCTTGCAGGCTGGTCAGATGAACTGGGCGACACATCCGAGGGAATAGACAGGTTTCTTGATTCGTTCAAACTTGTCGATCCTATCGAAGTGGAAAAGAACAACAAGAAGTAGCCAAAGAATTGAGCCGAAACAATGGCTCGCAGCCTATTCTCTGCTTGCTACCCCATCTGCTTGCCGGCGCTCCAGCGCGATGCGCTTCAGGACAACCAAAGTGTACCCGTCCCCCTTCGTCGTGGCGAACTCAGTTGGCCTTGGCCGGTCCGGCGCAGCGATGCAGTAAACCAAGAAATCGCCCTTAAGCGAGTAAATCCCGCTTGTGTGCAGACCCGTTGGATAGTCTTGGGAGACCGTCGTAAGATCAATCAACGCTGGCCGCCCGGCGGTTAGTGAATAGGTCGAATACCTTGGATGAGCCTCACGAGGCTCGGTGAACATCAGGGTTCAGGACAGCCCGTCATCGATCTGCACGGTCTTCGGCTGGAATTGGACTTCGGTGCCCGTGAAGGTCAGCTGCGCCCCGACTTGTAGTAGGTCAGGTTCCCCATCCCGCTGAACCGAAGTAACTTCCCAGGACCCTTCAAGGGGGTTCGCTTCCCCGCCATCAGCCGGCTGATGGCTGCTCCTCCACCCAATCAGTAAGACCACCATCCCAAGAACCAACAACCGGATACGGGACATATTCCCCTCCAGGTCAACCCCATCCAGATCCTCAAACTCTACTACGATAGCGAAGGCCCGTTTGCCCGCGGAGGGCTTTCGCCTGTACGCGGTCTGTGCCCGATTCCCGCACAACCTCGCGGGCAAGTACGCTGGCAAGAGCAGCAACCGGGAGTATATGATTGCCGATGGGGACGGGACACGATGGTCGGGTTCGCGAGCAGTGCTTATCAGAGGCGATCCGAGGACACGAGCTTGTTGCTGGGGCAACTCTAATCAAGCACGGGAGGCAACATGATCGGATATCGCGCCGTAATCATCTGGTTGGCGTTGCTGGCCACTGTTTCCCCGGCTTTCGGCCAGGAACAAACAGACGCTCAGGGCGATCCGTTGCCGACCCACGCGCTGGCCAGGCTCGGCACGACCCGGCTGCGGCACACGGGGCACGGCCGTGCATGCGGCATCGCCTTTTCCCCTGACGGCAAAAGAATGGCCACCCTCCACGATGACATTCGCATCTGGGACGTTGCCACCGGTAAAGTGCTCGGGAACTTCGCCCCCAAAGAGTGGGTGAAGTCCGTCGATTTCGCCGCCGATGGCGACACGCTCATTTGTTACGGCAGGTTCTCCAGTGCGGTATATTTCCTTGACTCCAGGAGCGGCGAACGCAGAGCGGTCGCGGGCGAGATTCCCCACCCAAAGGCGATTGCCACGGTCAGCGAAAGGAACGCTGCGCGGCCGCTCGCGCTGTCGGCCGACGGCACAACCGTGGTGGCGCCCTTCATGAATGAGGTTTTCGTCGAACGAACCGAAAAAGGCACAATATCCCGAATGCAAACCTGGCTGCAGTGGCTCGATGCCTCCACCGGCAAGGAATTGAAGCAGATCGAGCTGAAAGATTTGAATTGGAAGCCGACGTTTGTGGCCATCTCGCCGGACGAAAAATGGCTGGCCTTCCACTGGGCCGGCGAGGAGGAGCGCTTTGTCCTGTGGGACTGCCAGGCCGGTAAAACGGTGCGTCACTTGCAGGATTACAAGGAAGACCCGCTGTGCGGCTGTTTCTCCCCCGACGGCGAAGTCCTGGTGACCGGCGGTGAAGACAAAGTCGTTCGCCTATGGAGCGTGGCGAACGGCAAGCTTATTCGCGAGCTGGCGAAGCATGAGAATTCGGTGCGGAGCGTCGCCTATTTGCCTGATGGCGCGCACCTCCTGTCGGTGAGCAGGGATCATGTGTGTCTGTGGGATTGCCAGGCCGGTAAGCTGGTGCGTGACTTCCGCATTGAGAATCTTTCCATCGAGGCCGCGGCGGCCTGTCCGGGGGGGACGCAGGTCGCGGCCTTCCTCAGCGGCGGCTCGGTCGCCGTTTGGGACCTCGCTTCGGGGCAACTGGTCGATGCCCCGGCCGGCCATCGCAGTGCCGTCAATGACCTGGCATTGGCAGCCGACGGCAAGACACTCTTCTCCGCCGGTGAGGACGCCATTCTCGCCTGGGACGTGGACAAACACGCGCTGCCGCGCCGCGTCGGCTCCCCCGGCCTGTGGGCGGATCAACTGGCATTGGTGCCGGGCGGCAAAAGGCTGGTTGTCGGACAGTACAAACAGCCGCCGGAGATATGGGACCTCGACAGCGATCAAAAACTGAAAGCGTTTGCCGCGCCGGCCGACTCGCATCGGCTCCGGCTCACGCCTGACGGCAAGTACATGGCGATCTTGGCCCGCATGGCGTATGGCGTCGACAGGCAGAATGACGAACAGGTTTATCTTTGCGATGCCCAAACCGGGGAGGTGCGCGGCAAGGTGGCTTCCACGTACGCCCTCGCGTTCTCGGCCGATGGCAAATTCCTGGCCAGCGACGGAAGCAATGGGGTCATCCGCATCACCACCTTGCCGGATTGCAAGGTGGTCCGCACCATCGACGAATCCACGATTGGCCTGGCTTTTTCCCCCGACGGCAAGATCCTGGTCGCGGGAATCTCGTCGCAGGCAGCCTTTTTTGACGTGGCGACCGGTAAGGAAATCATGCCGCGCTTCGGCACGAAGTTGAACTATAGCATCGGCAGAGAATGGCCGATCGTCTTTTCGCCGGACGGCCGGACGCTGGCCAGGAGCGATTTTCAGGGCTTCATTGAACTTTGTGAATTGTCCACGGGGTTGGAACGGGGCCGCTATGAGGGCCACCACGGTGACGTGAACGCCCTGGCCTTCTCCGCGGACGGTAAGCGACTGTACTCCGCCGGCGAGGATACCACGATCCTGGTTTGGGATCTGGCCGGAACCGGCAAGCCGATGAAATTTGCCGAGGCCTGCGCCGCCCTGGGCGAGCGTGAGGGACGCGTCGCCTACCGCGGCATTTGTACACTCTCCGACTCCCCCAACGAGACTATTGCCTATTTGCAGGAGCGTTTGCCAACCCTGCGTTTACCAGAACAGGCCCGCTTGAAAAAGCTACTCAACAGCCTGGACGACACGGCTTTCGACGTACGCGAACAGGCCACCCAGGAGCTGGAGATGCTGCAGGAGCTCGCCATCCCGGCGCTGCAAAAGGCTCTGGCGGATAATCCGCCGCTGGAAGTTCAGGAGCGGCTGAAGAAACTGCTGGCGCAGGTCGCGCCTGACAGCCTGGAAGGGGCATCGGTACGGCTGCGCTGGTTGCGGGCCCTGGAAGTGCTCGAACGGATTCGCACGCCGGCGGCCCTCCAGCTGGTGCGGCGGATTGCGGACGGTCCCGAAGAGCTCCGCCTATGCCGGGAAGCGCGGGCCGTCCTCCAGCGCTGCAAATCTTGATCGCGAACCATGGTCAGGGGAGCGCGAATAGGAAACCCGCCGACCGGGCAAATGTCCGAGCGATAGGGTGCAATCGCCAAGCTGCCACGAAGATCTGTGGTACTTTCCGGACCCCAAAAATGCACCCACTTTTGCGGGAGAGGGTCCGTTACAAGTCGCGTTCTGCGTTGGCATAGATCCCCCATTGAATTGTCCCTGGGCCCCGAATCAGTATCCATGTTCTACTTCTCTTCTTGACGCGTGTTCCGTCGTCGCAGCCGTTCGACCGCGGCCATCGCTTCTTGTGTTAATCGGGCGTCGCTGTCGCCCTTGGCTAACTCATCAAGCACTCGCTGCGCATCATCGTCTCCGATGCGTTCCAGGACCGCCAGCGCTCGCCAACTCTGCCGCGGCACTCCGGTCCAGCCAGTGTTTTCGAATTCCTCGAGAAGAGCGTCGATGCGGTGTCGAAGTTCCAGCGATGGCTTTGCATCCAGAGCTTTCCTCAATGCCGGCGCGGTGACGAGGCCGATCTTCCTGAGTGCGATCGCCGCGCTTTCACGGACACCAAAGTCGTCGCTATCTAAATCCGAAATGAACCTCTGGACTTTCTCGGCGAGTTGGGGATCGCGCTGCACTGGCGGCATTTGCTTACGTAGAAATGCCGATGCGTGCTCTCGCCCGGCGACCAGGTGCCAGAGTGCGTTATCAGCCTTGGCAGCATCCTCGCTGCCCAATTCCTCCCATAGCTGCGCTAATTGCGATCCGTCCAAATTGCGGCGCTGGAATGGAACTTGCGGAGCCTTCCAGATGAGCACTGTGGGACCGTCATTGGCCGATGCCAAATACCGGCCATCGGGCGAGAAGGCGATTTTCCAAACTCTGACATCGAGCTGAAACGAGCCAATGTCTTTACCGCTTCTCGTGTCCCAAAACGTAATGCAGCGATCCGAGCCTGTGGACGCCAGAACCTTCGCGTCCGGTGACCATGCCACGGTCCAAGCACCCCTAGAATCTACCTGCCAGCCGCGGATCTGCGTACCCGCCGCCGCATCCAACAAGAAAATGTCGCCGGAGTTGTGTGATGACGCCAGCGTCTTCCCGTCGGGCGACCACTCCATCGTCGATACGGAATGCTGCGGTCTGAGAGTTTCACCATCCCAGTCCCAGTGTATCTGCTTGGTTGCGTCCGCATTCCGGAGGCACATGCTGTCGAGCGTTTTAGCTAACGCCAAAATCCCCGCATCCGGCGACCACGCCAACGTTCGCGGGTTGTCGTCCAGGCCTTCCCAACTTCGAATCAGCTTTCCGGTCTGCAGATGCCATTGACTACGGCCGCCGCGCCCGTTGGCCGTGAACAGCGACTTTCCGTCCGGCGAGCACGCGAGCGCGACGATTTCTGTTCCGTCTCCCGGCCAGGATGCCATCTCCTTGCCCTTTAGCGGGTCCCACAAGTGAATAGCTTTGTCCCGGCTCGCGCACGCCAACATCCTGCTGTCCGGCAACCACGCCAGTTGCGATACATTGTCCCAATGGCGAAGTTCCGTTCCGGTGGCCGAATCCCACAGGCAAAGGACGTTGTTATCGCCCAAAGAAGCCAGCATCTTGCCGTCGGGGGACCAGTTCACTGAATCAACGGTAAATTGATGTCCCGCGCCCCAGTGACACTGCTTTCCGGTCGCCGGGTCCCAAAGTCGAACTCTGCCATCAGCGCATCCCGAGGCCAGCGTTTTGCCGTCAGGAGACCATGTCAGCGCCTTTACTTCACCGGGATGTTCCAATGGCTCCAAGAGAGGCTTGCGGGTCTCCAAGTCCCACAGCGCAATGGTCCAGTCTGCGCTGGCTGACGCCAGGATTCTGCCGTCGGGCGACCAAACCGCGGATCGGATAATGTTCTTATTTGCCTTCCAACTATGCATTTCCTTACCGGCGCTCAGGTCCCAAAGAACGATTTCTCCGCCTGCGCCACCCGATGCCAGCGTTGTACCATCCGGCGACCATGCCACGAATAGGGCCAAGCGATGCAGGTTGAACGATGCGATCTCCTTGCCCATTGCCGCATCCCACAGCCGAAGGGTTTGATCAAGACTGGCGGACGCAATCTTTTCGCCGCCTGGTGACCATGCGACGGAATAAACGGCGTCCTCGTGCCCCAGGCAGCAACGAGTCTCCTTGCCGGTCGCCGGATCCCAAAAGCGAATCGACTTGTCATCTCCTGCGGACACCAGCATCTTGCCATCGGGCGACCACGCCACGGAACGGACTTCGTGCTGATGGCCTTGGCAGCAGGCAACCTCCTCGCCGCTGGCAACATTCCACAGCCGCACGCTTCCGTCGCCGCATGCCGATGCCAGTTCCTTGCCGTCCGGCGACCAGGCGATGCTAAAAACGGCGGACGGATGTCGCAGACAAGGCCGCATCTCGGCGGCGGACGCCCGGTCCCAGAAGCAAATCGTCTTGTCGTTACTCGCCGAGGCCAGCGTTTTGCCATCCGGCGACCAGGCCACCGAACTGACCGTTTGCTTGTGCTGAATGCGGACAGCTCCCAATCGCTTCACCGCGCCCTCGGGCAGCGGGTCTTCGGAATAGGCCAAGGGGGTGAATGTCAGGACAATAAGTGCAGACCAAGTCGCGCCAAGCAATGAGTCCATCGCATGACCTCCATGAGTATTCAATTCTCTTGGCCGTTCATACATGGACGATTGAGCCGGAAAGCATTGACGCGAAAATAGCTAGGAGAGCGAATTATGAGAAATCCGTCAGCATCGCTCGGTCGAAGCTATTGGACAACTTCACCGGATACAGCCAATCATTTTTGGCATAAAAAACCAAGCTTCCGTGCAGCCACGATGGGCGCGATGGGCGCGCAGAGCT
>Ga0207150_1189_pt1 | contig 10295 bp, 11 predicted proteins | sample Alteio_BWMinHeat_32_FD_153526 | JGI IMG/M metagenome (GOLD analysis project Ga0207150, IMG submission 153526) | Enriched cells from forest soil in Barre Woods Harvard Forest LTER site, Petersham, Massachusetts, United States -... | ecosystem: Environmental > Terrestrial > Soil > Temperate forest >...
TCCGGAAGAAGCGAAAAAAGCGGTCGCCGAATTGAGTGATGACGAAGGGGCCAAGTCCTTCGCGGCGATTGTTACCTTGTCGGCAGCGCCGAAACGGTCTGTCGAGTTGCTTCAAACTCAGCTGAAACCGGCACAAGGGGAAGACGCGAATCTAATCGTAAAGCTGATTGGCGAATTGGATAGTGAAGAGTACAGCGTTCGCCGCAGAGCTTTTGAATCGCTTTCGAAGATGGGCGAGCAGGCGCGAATCGAGCTGAAGAAGGTGCTCGCCGGAAAACCATCGCTTGAGGTGCTTCGCTCGGCCAATCAGTTACTCGAGTTGACGGCGCCGAGCTATGCATCTCCCGAGCTCGTCCGCGACCTACGGGCGCTCGAGGTACTTGAAAACGTCAAGACTCCGGAAGCGCGTCACGTCATTGCAACCCTCGCCAAGGGGGCACCAGGGGCGCGGCTAACGCGCGAAGCGCAGGCGGCCTTGAAGCGGTTGGAGCGGTAGGGCACCGCCAATTCCACCGTCTTGAACAACTTGATGCGTATAAAGAACTGAGAGCTGGCAATATCAGCCTTTCGACCTGGCCTCGATGCTCACCTGCAATGGGGGCCCTTCATGCCGATTGCGGTTCACTGTCCGAGTTGTCGCGCGCCGCTGCTCCTTGCCGACAATGTGGCCGAAGAAGCGGTTGCTTGCGTCATCTGCCGGCATCGTTTTTCCCGTATCCGGCCGGTGAGCCCGGAAGTCCTCGAAGCTATTCCCGCCCGTCCCAGCGACACGCTGCTACCTTCGACACCGCAGCCGCCGGCTCCTTGGACACCTCGCGACCGCGCGCCAAGGCAACCGGAACATCCACCGCACCGACGTTTGCCCGCCAATTTCCGAATGAAGCCGCGTGCCTCGTGGTCTCCAACCACCTGGCTGGGACTGAGTGCTCTTCTGCTGTTCGGCGGCGGCGGCTGCATCATCCTGGCCTATCTGGATTCCAACGATAGGCAGCGACCGGTGAACACAATACAGACGATAGCATCGGCACCACGCCACGATTGGCATGTGCTATCGGCCGCGATTTCGGCTGAAGGCGACGCTTGGCTCCGTCCCGGAGACGGTGCCATATCGTCACTCGACTTTAGCCCTGACGGTGCCAGGTTGGCATGTACTTCCGGGACGGCGGTTACGCTCTGGAATCTCGCGACCGCAAGCACCGAGCGGCAATGGGAAGACAGATCCGGAATCCCGTCCGCCGTTTTTCATCCGGATGGCTCGATCCTCGCCTTGGCGGGTGGCAAAAGAGATATCAAGTTTTGGGATGTCACCACCGGCGCCATTGTGGCGACTCTATCGACCGACCTTAACAGAGCCAGAGCAATTGCATTCAATCCGCGCGGTGATACCTTGGCGTCGGCAAACGGTAGAGAAGTTGTCCTGTGGGATGTCCGGACGCGCCGCAATCGTACTTCGCTTGCCGGACACACTTGGATGGTAACGTCGGTCGCCTTTAGCCCCGACGGCAATTGGCTGGCCTCGGGAAGCGAAGATCAATCGGTGATTCTCTGGAATCTGCAAACGGGAAAACCGCAATTCAACATGAAGGGACACTTGTCCGCCGTCCGCAGTGTCGCCTTTAGCTCGGACGGTAAACGGCTTGCCTCCACGTACGATAATGGCAACGTGAATGTCTGGAACACGGATACGGGAGAAGTTGACACGCGGCTAAGAGCGGACGACAAATCGGTGTCGTCTGTCGTTTTTCTTCCCAACGGCACCGGCATATTCGCCGGCAGCGAATCCGGCAACATCTACATTTGGGAGCTTCCCAGCGGCAATCTTCAGGCCGCTCTCGCCGCCCACACCGACGCCGTCACCTCCCTCGCCATCAGCCGCGACGACCGGACCCTCGCTTCCGGCAGCCGCGACACCACCATCCGCCTCTGGCGCATCCGCACTCGGCCCTGAATCGCCACGAGGTTACGAGGCGAGATGTCCCGCTCGGCCGTCTTGATGAAGAGGTCGGGAAAAACGCCGATGACCTCCCTCACCGAATGACTATTCTGTCTTGCGAAGGCAAACTTCGAAAGGGGGGCGGCGGTGATTCCCGGCATCGATCCGACCGACGACTACGTATTCAAGAAGGTCTTCGGCAGCGAACCCAATGTACCGGTCCTGCTCGACATGCTGGATGCCGTCCTGCAACCACCACCGGACCAGCGCATCGTTTCCTTGGAGCTGCGAAATCCCTTCAATGAAAAGGACTTCCTGGAAGACAAACTATCGGTCCTGGACATCAAGGCACGCGATGAGCGTGGCCGGCAGTATAATATTGAGATGCAGATGGTGGCGGAGCCGATCTTCCCACATCGAGTGCTATACTATTGGGCCGAGCTTCACTCCGACCAGTTACACGAGGGAGACGACTACCGATTGCTGCAGCCGACGATCTCCATTTGCTTCGTGAACCGTGTGCTATTTGCCCAAGTGCCCGCCTTCCACTTGGATTTCCGCTTACGGAGTAGCAGGCATCCGGAGTTGGTGTTCAGCGACCATCAGTGGATACATCTGATCGAGTTGACGAAGTTCACGAAGTCGGCCGCGGAGTTGGCTGGACGTGTGGTGCTATTTCCTGGCGCACGGCGCGGAACTGGATACGGAACGTTTGCCGAATACCATGCATGTCGCCGCGGTAGAAAGGGCGCTGCAGGTACTTGCTATGATATCCCAGAATGAAATGGAACGGGAACGTCATCGCTCTCGGCTCAAGGCAAGGCGTGATGCCTACACGGCTCTCGCCATAGCGCACGATCAGGGAGTAAGCGAAGGAGAAATCAAAGGACAGGCGGATAAGATCCAAACGCTGCAAAGGCTACTGAAGCAGCCGATCACACCCAAGGATGAGCTACTGACGCAGTCGCTCGACCAACTCACTACAAAAGGCAGGCAGCTTGAGAAATTGCTCGGCCTGGAGTAGGCACGTTCGCCCTTCTTTGTCTCATTTCTTGAGACCGGCTTTCAATGCGAGGCCACAATACCCCTGCAAGCAGGCCATTTTCGGCGCCCTTGTCAAAGATCTTTTGGCCAGCTACTCTGTAATGATTCGCCTAATAGCCACTGCTCCGAATCACCCGTCTTCCGTACCGTCTTGTACATCTTCGTGCGTATAAAGTACTGTGAGCTTACCGTTCAGCCTTCCGGCGTGTCCTCGATGCTCGCCTACAAAGGGGGCCCTTGATGCCAATCACAGTTCAATGTCCGAGTTGTCGAGCCCCGCTTCTTCTTGCCGACAATATGGCCGAAGAAGCGGTTGCCTGCGACTTCTGCAGGCATCGTTTTTCTAGTACAGCGCCGGCGACTCTGGAAGTCCTCGACGCTGTCCCGGTCCGCCCCGCCGACACGGTCGTACCTTCGATACCGCCGCCGGCCCAAGGGACGCCCGATGACCGCTCACCATGGCAACCGGACCATGTACCGTACACAGGGTCGCCCATCATCAAAATCCCTGTGAGACCGCGAGCCTCGCGGTCTCCAACCACCTGGCTGGGACTGAGTGCTCTACTGCTGTTCGGCGGCGGCGGCTGCATCATCCTGGCCTATCTGGACTCCAGCGATAGACAGCGCCCGGTGATCACACGACAGCCGGCCGGTTCGCCCCCTCCGGCACGCGTCGATTGGCAGGCTCCTTTCGCGACTATCTCTGCTGAGCCCGATGTAACGCTGCAGAAAGTTCGCGACGTCGAATCACTGACCTTTAGCCCAGACGGCAAGAGGTTCGCATTCACTGCCTGGTCGCAAATGTCGCTCTGGAACCTCATGACTGCAAGAATAGAGCTCCAATGGAGCGACACCCGGAATATGCGGTCCGCCGTTTTTCGTCCGAACGGCTTAATTCTCGCCTCCGCGGGCGACCCCGAGAAAATCCAGATCTGGGATGCGGCGACCGGTACCAATGTGGCCACCTTAACAACAGATGGTGGCATGCCGATGTCACTAGCTTGGCACCGAAGCGGCAACACCTTGGCGTCGGCCATTGGCAAAGACGTTGTCCTTTGGGATGTCCACAACCGCCTCAAGGGCACCGTGTTTGCCGGCCATACCGACGCGGTAACGTCGGTCGCCTACAGTGCGGATGGTAATTGGCTCGCCTCGGGAAGCGAAGACCACACCGTCATTCTGTGGAATCCGGACACCGACAAACCACAGTTCATCATGGAAGCGCACACAGGTGCCGTGCGCAGCGTCGCCTTTAGTCCGGACGGTAAGCTGCTCGCTTCGGCAAGTGCTGACGGGACCGTGAATATCTGGAACACGAATACGGGCGGTCTTGAAGCCACTCTCGCGACAGAAAGCGAATCCGTGTCCTCAGTCGTCTTCCATCCCAAGGGTACCGCTCTGATCGCCGGCACCAATTTGGGCAGAATCTTCATGTGGGAGATGCCCAGCGGCAATCGTCAGGCGGTTTTCTCCGCCCACGCCGCCGCCATCACCTGCCTCGCCATCAGCCGCGGCGGCGCGACTCTCGCGTCCGGCAGCTGCGATGACACCATCCGCCTCTGGCGCGTCAGGACACGGCAGTGAATCGTTGTGATTCCCGAGGCTACTTGCTCGGCTTGCCCTCATGGCTTCTTGGTCTTTTCTCTAACAAACTGCTCAATCAACTTCTCCGCGTTCGCCTTCTTCCCGCCGTCTAGCGTGATGGCTTCGGGCGAGCCGGCATATTTCGCCAGCGCCTCCTCATCGCGCGGGCGGTGCGGACGCGTATCGCGGTACGTCAAGCGGATCGCCTGCCCTTTCTTTCCCAATACGATTGCCAGACCTTCATCACATACTTGCAAATCGATGGGCTCCACGAATTCAGTCATCTTCTTGAGCCATTCCTTCGACTTTTGATCGCCGGCGATTTGCTTCGCGCAATCGGCCGTGGCTGGTATCACCAAACGTACGCTTTCCGGCTCAAAGCGCACCCAAGCGAATTCGTCTCCGGCGTTTACTATTCTCTTGAGAGACGTTTGGTCCAAGCGGTCCGCAAGTTCCGTCAAGGTACACACCGACTGGAACAGGGCACCAACGCCGAGCGCCTCCGCGTTTTTCCGCTGTTCTTTGTCCTCGGCCGCACTTTTTGCATTCCTGATTTTCGCGCGAAGGTCCTCTTCATTCCCGCCATCCGTTAGCGCCGCGGCAATCATCCTGTTGAGTTCCTTGGCAAACGCCTGCCTATCCTTGATCGTCATGCGCCGGTCTGCACACAAACTTCGTTTGCGGTCGGGGTCGGAATAGAATCGTAGTTTCTCAAACCCGCAGTGCTTGACAAGTGAATCATCCAGGCCGTTATCGCTTACGAAAAAGCTGAAATTGTCTTTCTTCATTTCATCCAGCTGACCGGTGGCCGCCTCGAGTGACGAGTTTTTGTTTTCCAGCACGCTGATCCCTTCGAACACGTAATACAGGTGCACCTCCTTGGAGTCAGCCGGCACCACCATCACCATGGCCTTTTTTTCGATGACCAGGCACCCCGACGAAGCCGTCACCGCGACCACCGCAAACAAGAGCTCTATGGTTCGTCTCATGTGGAATCCCCTAAAAGATCTACCTGCCTATACAATACTGAGTGCTCGCAATATCAGCCTTTGGGGCGTAGCCTCGTTGCGCGCTCGCAAAAATGGTGCCCATTATGCCGATCACGGTTCATTGTCCGAGCTGTGAAGCGCCGCTTGTCCTTGCCGACAACATGGCCGAAGAAGCGGTTGCCTGCGTCATCTGCCGGCATCGTTTTTCCCGAACCTCGCCGAAGACGCCGGAAATCCTCGACGCTGTCCCCGCGGATCCCAGCGACACGGTCCTACCTTCGATCCCGCAATCGCCGGACCCTTGGACAGCTCTGAATCACGCACCAAGGCAAACGGATGGTGCACCGCAGCGACGATTGCCCGCCGATTTTCGAATGAAATCGCGAGCCTCGTGGTCTCCAACCACCTGGCTAGCACTGAGTGCTTTGCTGCTGTTTGGAGGCGGCGGTTGCATCATCCTGGCGTATCTGGACTCGAATAATAAACCGCGGCCAGTAAACACGCGACTGCCGGTAGGCTCGGCATCAACATCGCCGCCACGCCACGATTGGGAGGCCTCGTTTGCGACAATTTCGGTTGAACGAGATCGGACGCTGTCCTCCGGCATCGGTTCCGTGTCATCGCTCGCCTTGAGCCCCAACGGAAAGAACCTGGCAGTCACTTCCTGGATGGGAATGGATCTCTGGAACCTGACAACCGAAACCATCGAGCACCAATGGAAGGACACCGCCGACATGCGCTCTGTGGCGTTTCGCGCGGAGGGCTTAATCCTCGCCTCCGCGGGTGGCGGCGACGACATCGAGCTCTGGGATGTCGAAACTGGCGCCCATTTGGCGACAATCCGGACGGACGCTAAGGTAAAATCCATCGCTTTTAGTCCGAAGGGCGATACCTTGGCATCAGCCATCGGCAAAGAAGTTGTCCTTTGGGATGTCCCGACGCGCATCAAGGGAACCGTGTTGGCCACCCATACCGCCGGTGTCACGTCGGTCGCGTTCAGTCCCGATGGTAATTGGCTCGCCTCGGCAAGCGAAGATCAATCGGTGATTCTCTGGGATCTGCAAACGGGAAAACCGCGGTTCAAGATGACCATACTGCTGTCGGCGGTCCGCAGCGTCGCTTTTAGCCCGGACGGCAAACAGCTTGCCTCCGCGTACGATGACGGCACCGTAACGCTCTGGGACACCAATACAGGAGGTGTTCTCAGCATCCTCAGGGCAGACATCACATCGGTGACGTGCGTCATTTTCCATCCCAAAGGGACTGGTCTCATCGCCGGAAGTAAGTCCGGCACGATTCTTATTTGGGAGCTTCCAACCGAAAACCTTCAGGAGGCTCTCGCCGCTCACACCGACACCGTCACCTGCCTCGCCATCAGCCGCGACGGCCGGACCCTCGCCTCCGGCAGCCGCGACGCCACCATCCGCCTCTGGCGCGTCAGGACACGGCAGTGAATCGCTGTGATTCCCGAGGCTACTTGCTCGGCTTGCCCTTTTTTTCCGCCCGAAGAATCTCGATGCTCACTTCCAACAGTAGCGCCTTGGCCTGCAGCACATCAACTTGTGTTGCCAAGCCGGCCTTAGACTTTGCTTCCGCGGCCTCCACAGTTCCCTCCGCGTTCGCCTTCAACTTCTGCAAGATGGCCTTTCGCTTGTCCGCATCGTCTTCCAATTCCAGACTTGCCTTCATTACTTCGCGTTGAGCCGTCGCAAGTTCGGTAAAGCCCACAGCCCCGGCCCGGTATTGTCTTGCGTCAGGTCCACCAGGAACACGCGCGGCACGTCCTTGTCGTAATGTTGGCCGCACTCGGATCACCTTCGTGGACTGCCCTCAAAAGGTGTGTGACATCGGGCATGAGTTCTTACCACAAAGGCCACAAAGAGCACGAAGAAGAATTAGCGCTCCGATTATCTTGTGGGCAATTTCCTCGTCCTCGGGCGGTATCGGATCATGGCTCATTCGCTCCTCCTTCGTGTCCTTTGTGCTCTTTGTGGTTGAGTTCTCAAGTTCCCACCACTGCCAGTTCGTTTTTCTTCTCCGCCATCTTGCGAATATCCTGCGTGATGCGCATCGAGCAGAATTTCGGGCCGCACATCGAACAGAACTTGGCCGATTTGAAGACCTCTTGGGGCAGTGTTTCATCGTGCATCGTCCGCGCGGTCTCGGGATCCAGCGAAAGTTCGAATTGCCGGTTCCAGTCAAACTCGAAGCGCGCCTTCGATAATTCATCATCGCGCTGCCGTGCGTTCTTGCGGCCGCGGGCGATGTCGCCGGCGTGCGCTGCGATCTTGTAGGCAATGACACCTTGGCGAACATCGTCCTTGTTTGGCAGACCCAAATGCTCCTTTGGAGTCACGTAGCACAACATGGCGGCACCGGCTTCCGCCGCAAGCGCTGCTCCGATTGCGGAGGTAATATGGTCATAACCCGGCGCGATATCCGTAACCAGCGGTCCCAACACGTAGAAGGGCGCGTCATGGCACAACTCGCGCTCCTTCTCCACATTCATCTTCACCAAATGCATCGGAATGTGTCCCGGCCCTTCAATCATCACCTGGCAGCCGCGGCCCCACGCTTTTAGCGTCAATTCGCCCAGCGTCTTCAGCTCAGCAAACTGCGCTTCATCATTGGCGTCGGCCAGGCAGCCGGGACGCAGGCCGTCGCCCAGACTGTACGTCACGTCATGCGCCCGCATGATCTCGCACAACTCATCAAAGTGCGTGTACCACGGGTTTTGCTCGTGGCGCGCCATCATCCACGCGCCCATGATCGAACCGCCGCGGCTGACGATTCCGGTAACTCGTTGCGTCGTCAGCGGCAGATACTCCAGTAAGACGCCCGCGTGAATCGTCATGTAGTCCACGCCCTGCCTGGCCTGATGCTCCACCATGTCCAAGAGCATCTTTGGAGTCAGGTCGGCAGCGTCCTTCACGTCCTGGATTACTTGGTAGATCGGCACCGTGCCGATCGGCACCGGCGAAGCATCGATTATCGCCTGGCGAATGGCGTCGATGTCGCCGCCCGTGGATAGATCCATCACCGTATCGGAGCCCAGGTGCACCGCAGTGTGCAGCTTGTCGAGTTCCTCGTCGATCTTGCTGGTCACCGCCGAGTTGCCGATGTTGGCGTTGATCTTGCAGCGCGCCGCCACGCCGATTGCCATGGGCTCAAGGTTCTTCTTCAAATGGTGAATGTTCGCTGGGATGACCATGCGCCCGCGCGCCACCTCATCGCGGATCAATTCGGGCTCAAGCTCTTCGCGGACGGCGAGATAGCGCATTTCCTCGGTGATCATTCCGGCGCGGGCGGACTCTAACTGCGTCATGAAGTTTCCTTTCGTCGTGAAACGTTGGCTTGCCAGGGAGTTCTGCTGGAGGTGCTAGGGCAGATGGGCGTAGCGACGGCAACGAGAATAATCGAGCCGGCAACCGTTAAAAATAGACTGCTCATGATCGCTTTCCCACGCCGGTATAATCCGGATCAGGTCCCAAGGGTGTGCTCTCAGCCCGCGTTTCACCGGTCTGTGCCGGCGGCGGACACCCCCAGCGATACCAAAGAGAGATTGTACGACCGGCGCGGCAGACAGCAACGTGCTTTGTGAATCTCCTCAAGACTGCCGCGCGAACCTAGATTAGTCCTCGGCGTCTATCATGTATTGCCGTGCTTGAGCTGTCCCAGGGTGAAATGATGCGCGCCCACGCGCTTGCGGATTTTCTCGAATCGGTGCTGGAGACCGGCCGCGCCGTGTTTGCCGACGCCCCGTTTTCGCCGGCGGCCCAGGACCCCGAGGCCGTCAAGGTGTTGCAGCGAGCTTTCCAGACTCACCGCGCCGGTGTCGCCGGCCCATGCATTGACTTTGACGCACAAACGGCTCTGGCCGCGGCGTGCGTGCTGCACCAGGCGTGCTGGCTACTGGTGAGCCGGCGTGAGACCTATGCCGAAATTGAAAAACTCATGGTCATGCCCGTTTCGCCGCGAACGGCCGCCCAGCATTTGTCGGCCGACCTGACGTTGCGGTTGTTGCCGCAGGTGCACCGCCGGGCGCGAGCCCACGACCCGGCCGATGTATTGTCTCTTCGACTGACAGAACTATTGCGTCAATGGCCGCTTTCCGGCGCCTTGGCGAACATCGATGAAGGTCCACTCACTCCGCTCGATTTTGCCGGTCACCCTGGGTTACTGATGCTCTACGCCGAACGCCTGTCCCAGCACCACAAGCCGGCGTGGATGCCGCAAGCTCCAGGACTGGAATACGTAGAACTGGTCCGCGCTGAATTGAAGGACACCGACCCATGACAGATTCCATCGTACAGCAATTGCCCACTTCGGTGATCGACCCGCTCAAAGGGCGCTTTGTCGGCCGTGACGAGGTCGTGGACCTTATCGCGCTCGCGGTCGTGGCAGGCGAGCACCTGTTCTTGTTCGGTCCACCGGGCACCGCAAAGTCCGCGCTCATTCGCCAGTTCGCGGGTGCCGTCCGCGGCAGATATTTCAAATACATGCTCACTCGCTTTTCGGAGCCGAATGAGATCTTCGGACCCATCGATATCGGCCGTCTCCGCGAAGGACGTGTCGTTACCGTAACCTCCGGAATGCTTCCGGAAGCCGAATTCGTTTTCCTCGACGAGCTCTTCAATGCCAACAGCGCGATTCTCAATAACCTGTTGACGGTGCTTAACGAGCGCGTATATCGCCGTGGACTGGAAACGCATCATCTACCGCTATTGTCGCTGTTCTCTGCCTCC
>Ga0207150_1190_pt1 | contig 10186 bp, 10 predicted proteins | sample Alteio_BWMinHeat_32_FD_153526 | JGI IMG/M metagenome (GOLD analysis project Ga0207150, IMG submission 153526) | Enriched cells from forest soil in Barre Woods Harvard Forest LTER site, Petersham, Massachusetts, United States -... | ecosystem: Environmental > Terrestrial > Soil > Temperate forest >...
CAGGTCCGTCTGCAAATGCCCAAGGGCCAACCAGCATCCTCGATTCCCTTCACCAGCATGGATGAAATCGAGAAAGCGATCGGCAAGAGTATCTCATCCATCGACTTCGAGAAGATCGCGTCGCAAGCCGTCATCAACGGCTTCGACCGGGTTTGTGGGCGCGTGTGATCGGCCAGTGGCTCAATGGTGTGTTGATGCCCATGACCTAGCGATGTATTTGGATTGGACGTTAGTTGCCTTCAGCTCGCCACCTGACCAATCAACGCCAAATGTAACGAATATCGTGTAATCGCCGATGTCCCACGCTGACATGATGAATCTATTATCGCCCTCTTCATCTGGATTATGGCCGAGGATCTCTGGCGAACTCTCGGCAAGAAGCTCACGGAAATGGCCAACCTTCCCAAGAGCCACAGCCAAGAACGCATGGAGCGCGACGAGGCGACGATGCCCAACGATGTTCCCTGCATCGCGTAGCGATGCATTGACGGTAGGGCAGCCTTTCAAGGCTGGTTCATCCGTCCGACGAAAACGTTTGCCGCGTCACGCTGGTGACGCGGTGAGTTTCAGGCAATGCTATCAACCAAAAAAGTAATTGCGAACGGCTCTCAACTCTCCGCCCAAATCCGGGCTATGTTTCTGGAATTCATAGGCCCAGCCACCGACGGGTACGCCTGGCGATGTACGATCATCGTATTTGGTGGAAAGCGGACGTGAATCGCCGAATCGGAATACGTATCTCTGAAATGCTCCCGTCTTTTCACAAAGCTCAATTTCAAATTCGAATGGGTCAAAATGCCCTCGCTCCTTCCCATACCAAAACACATCGTCGCACATCCGAAGACGCCCTGGAGCCGGCGTTTCCGGTTGGGCGCCGAATCCGTCAAACCACCGCTGCGAGGCGGAGTCCCAAGCGGGGTCGCTCCACGACAAATGTCGTCTCAGGACCTTTCGAACATAGTCATCGAGATGAATCCTGGCGGCTTCAATTGCAATGGCGTCGCGGTCGCGCTCAGCGCGGAAGAACTGGCGAACAAGGGCCGCGAGCCACTCCGCATGCTCCGCGAAAATATCTTGCTTCGGCTCCCGCGGCAAGATGTCTGCGGCGCCGAAGGAATGACTCAATTCCAACAACTCTGCTTCTTCACGCTGCTGGCACGCCTCCCATTCAGGAGTCCCTTCGGTGGCAATGCTACATGCCAAAGCCCTTGCTGCGAAGTCGGCGGCGAAGGGCGCCGCTCCGGCTGACCCCAAGTGAAAAGTTGCAGAAGTGAGGTAACGCCCGGTTTCCGAGCCATCACCGGGTAGCTCAGCCCACATTTTTTGCACAGGCTCTTGGACTGCTGTGAATTCATCTTCCGTGAGTATCCCATCCAAAAGCAATTCAGCCGCCTCGACCGCATTCCGGTGACGACGGTCCGACATGAGATGCCAAGCCCGTCGGCAGCAGGCAATGGCGAATCGCTGCGCATTTGCCTCAGTTGCTGCCCGTAGTTGGTGTTGAAGTTCTTCGAACCACTCGTGGGTGTTCATGTTCTTTGCATCGCGTAGCGATGCGATGATGGTAGGTCGGCCTTTCAAGGCCGACTTTGCTTAGCATCATATTGTATTCGCGTCGCGCTAGCGACGCGGTGAGTTTCAGGCGGTCGCTAACGCGACGCCAAATCCGATTGCCGTTACGATTCCCGTGCCTTAAAAGGCACGGCTACCATCACCGCATCGCTAAGCGATGCAAATAGGCGGTCGCTAACGCGACGCAAAATCCCAATGCCGTTCGGATTGCCGTGCCTTGAAAGGCACGGCTACCTTCAATGCGTCGCGACGCCCACATCTGATGCCTGACTCCTGATTCCTGCCCTATGCCACCCATCGCCCATCACTGCATGCGTGGCGGGTCATTCTTTCTTTGGGGTAATGACGTATTTATTGGCCTGAGGTTCGCGCTCCGCCAAACTTGGGGGATCCTCTTATGGTCTTGGCGGCGGAGGATGAAAACCAGCCGGAAAGGCTGTGTTTCTAGGGTTTTTCGTTGACAATTGCCTCCGCCAAGGCTTGGCGGTTGGCGGAGCATTTTTCATTTTTCTCGCACTTTTCCCCAGCCCTCACCGACAGTGCTCTCCGGCAAGATCTCCCGGGCCGGACTCCATAATGTCCACGGCGCTGCGATGGTGACCGCCCCGCAAATGATGAGAGCCGCTAAACCTGTCCACGAAACGACTCTTGGCAACGGCTTGAGAGCGCCGCGAAAGTACATGGTGGCGATGACGCGAAGGTAATACCACCCTCCGAGCGCCGCGTTCACCACGCCTATTACCGCCAGGGCTTGAAAGAGCCTCGCCTGATTGGCGGTTGTTTGCGTGTCCGAAACGCTGAGAGCGCTCAAGAACACAAACAGTTTCCCGAAGAAACCGGCGGTGACGGGTATGCCGGTCAGGCTCAGCAAGAAAAGCATCAGGAGCAAAGCAAGACCGGGGTGAGTGCTGCCAAGCCCTGCGAGGTCATCCACTTTTTCGACGGGCCGATCCGAGCGGCTCAGGTAGCCGAGCATCGTGAATGCCCCCACGGTCATGGCGCCATAGGCGATCAGGTAGAACACGATTGCGTCCACCCCGCCGCTGATTTGGTTAGGCGCATGGCCGCGATGCCAAAGCGCCGGAATTGCGGCCAGTGCAATCAGGATGTAACCGGAATGTGCCACACTGGAATATGCCAGCAACCGCCGCAGGTTGTCCTGCAAAAGTGCGAGCACATTTCCGACTGTCATCGTTGCGGCAGCGAGAATCCAGAGTAGGTTCGGCACCTGGGTGCCAAGCTCCGTACCGATCTCGACTTTCAAGAGGGGATTGGGCACGTCTCCGAGGACGCGCAGCAGTACGGCAAAGCCGGCCACCTTGGGAACGAAGGCCAAAAGCGCCGCCGCAGAATTGGTTGTCCCCTGGTAGACATCCGGAGCGTAAAAATGGAACGGGACGGCGGTGATCCGAAACCCAAGTCCTGCCACCACGGTAACCAGTGCGATTTGGGTCACCACCGGCAAGCCAAAGTTATTGCCGCTGCCGAGGGCGGCCAGGATCGCTGGGATATTCGTCGTCCCCGTCACGCCGTAAAGATAACTAAACCCGAATAGTAACAACGCCGACGAGAAGATGCTCAACAGGAAGTACTTCATTGCCGCTTCCTGCGTCCCCTCTTGAAAGCGCGTCAGGTACAGCAGGACATACGTCGGAATGCTGATAAGTTCGAGACCGAGAAACAAGGTCACCAGTTCATTCGCCGCGCTGCTGATGCCGACCCCTGCAATGATAACGAGCAGGCAACCGTGGTATTCCGCAGCATGCTCATCGCTTACCTCGTTCCAACTACTTAGGACCAAAACCAGGCCGCCGGCAATCGCAATGGCGGCGATCCAAACCGCCAGGCGATCGACAAAAATCGGACTATTGAACACCGCCGAGCGCAAGGCATCTTCATCCAGTGTCGGACGCGGCACAAGCATCAACGCCAAGAAGGCCACTGCCAACCCGGTCAGCGCGACAATGCCCCAAAGGTTTCGGTCTCGGCGAATTGTACCCCCAAGGAAGAGTACGCACGCCGCCAGCCCGAGAATCATCTCGGGCAGTATTAAGCTGAAAGCCCTGAGCAAACTCGCTACAACGTTCAACCCTATACTTCCTTCCAAGGATTACCGGTGGTTCCCACAGGCAGATAATCGTAATACTATGAGGCGCCGCTCATTTTGCCATTTCTTGCGAACATCCGGCTGTTTTCGTTGAGTGCAAAAAACGGGAACCGTAAATCCAAAGGTCCCGTCCCCGTTTTCTTGAGACTTGTTAGAATGGTCTTTTGCGCAGCACGTGAGACGAAGTCCGATATGCCGACGTATTTGTTGTTGCTGATTGCCTTTCTGTTCCCTCTGTTTGGCTATCTGTTCATTCTCGGACTCATCAACCGCCGCCCGACACCGTTAATGGTCCCGGGAACCTGGGACTTCGTCGGTGTTCTATTTGGCATGTCCGGATTTATTCTGGCAGGGTTGGGCTACTTATTCTCCAGATTGACGGATCTTTCATTGTCCTTTTCACTCGATGCGCGATTCTTGTGGATCATTGCGGGATTATGCTTTTTGGCGGTGGTATTTGGCGCCGTGCTCGTGCTGATGCAGCGGCGCGCGTGCACGTTGGTCTATAACATCGAGCCGCCGGCATTTGAGCGCGTACTGACTCATGTGCTTGAAAACAAGGGATTTCAGTGGTCGCGGTCCGGAGATCAACTCGTCATCCAGTCCAATGGCGAAGTGCAGAACTCTGGCTACTTGATGGAGGCGGAGGCGCGGGCTGCCGAGGGTACACCGAAAGTCGCCTTGGCGAAACTGCCGGCCCCCGCTTTGGCATCCTTGACCTTGCGATCTTCGCGCCTCGGTCGATGTGTCGCGATGCGATGGGAGTATTTCGGCGATCAGGCGGAGCAAGGCATTCGCCGCGAAATCGAGCGAAGCCTCGAGAACGAACTGGCGGGTCTCGCCTGCGAAGACAATCCACTGGCCGGCTGGCTGCTGAGCATATCCATATTGGTGTTTACGATTCTGCTAACGCTGGTTGTGATGCTGGTGTTGATCGCATTCCGACTGTCTAGATCTTGATCGCGACCGGCCGTCCCCGTTTTTTAGGACCATGAAACGACGAAAGAAGGACATTCATGACAGAAATCCGGGCAACGAACATTACCTGGCACGAAGGGCACGTCACCGCCAAGGAGCGATCGACGCTGCTTAAGCAAAAGGGAGCCACGCTTTGGTTTACGGGGCTGAGTGCCTCAGGCAAGAGCACCATTGCGTTCACCCTGGAACATGCGCTCGTGCAGCGCGGCAACCTGGCGTATGTGCTCGACGGCGACAATATTCGTCATGGGCTCAACAAGAACCTCGGTTTCTCGGCCGCGGACCGCGAGGAAAACATCCGCCGCATCGGTGAGGTCGCCAAGCTTTTTGCCGACTGCTCCGTCGTCACCATGACCAGTTTTATCAGCCCGTATCGGAAGGACCGAGACGGCGTGCGCGCGCTGCACGAGGCGGCGGGATTGCCGTTCATCGAGATTCACGTCGCGACACCCATCGAGACCTGCGAGCAGCGCGACCCGAAAGGGCTTTACAAGAAAGCGCGAGCCGGTCAACTCAAGCAGTTCACCGGCATTGATGATCCGTATGAAGCTCCTTCGAAACCGGAGTTCACGATCGATGCTACCCATGTGTCACCACAAGATGCAGCGCTGCAGCTGATAACGTATTTACAGAAGCGCGAAATCATCAGCTGACGGCGGAAACGATGGGCCGGGTTTGAGCGCGCGCGGGTGCGCATGGTTGAGTTTGCGGCCTGATGTTTACGAATGGTTGGAATGAGCGGCCCTTCCAATTTGCGCGATTGGCCGAGCTGGTAATGCCTGCGCAATTTGCCTCTTCGTTTGTACTTCGCCTAACCGTTGCAGTCGGTCGGTTAGTGACCGAAAACCGTTGTTTCGAGGGGATGCCGGGCTATCGTCGCGTTGACGGAATGCGAGGTCAAAAGTAGACTTGCCTCGTCAACTTGAGGAAATCATAAGCGCGCCGGCAAGCAGGGAAAGAAACGACGGAGCAGAATCCTCAAGATCGACAAAGTCTCCTTCTTCGATAGATTGGGCGGATTCATGTTCCAATATAACCTCACGACCCCGGACGTTCGGCCAACCGAAGGGTTCTACGTATCGGCCGTACACGCGGCCCGGCGGCGACCGGTTCGCACCTTTCTGCCGACCGGCTACGAGCCGAACTATCCCTATCCGCTCTTGGTGTTCTTTCACGGGCACGGCGGCAATGAAGAGCAAGTGCTTCGTCTCGCTCCAGAGGTGAGCCGGCGGAATTTCATAGGGCTTTCGGTGCGCGGACCGCGGCGAATGGATTCTTGGCAGCCGGGATCCGGCTTCTCATGGGGCGTTCAGCACGAGTTGGACGGAGTCCTGGAAGATTACGTCTTTGAAGCTGTCCGCCAGGCACGCAGCCGCTATCACATCCATTCGGAGCGCATCTACCTGGTCGGTGTCAACGAGGGAGCGGAGCCGGCCTATAGGCTCGGGCTTGCCTATCCGGAGCGATTCGCCGGCATCATTTCCCTCAACGGCTGCATGCCGCGCGAGAACCCTCCGCGTTTGCGGCTCCCTGAAGCCCGTCAGCTCCGTGTATTCATCGGCCATGGGCTGGCGAATGTTCGCGTTCCTCTCGGATTGGCCATCGCCGATCAGCGCCTTTTCTACACCGCCGGTTTGCGGGTCACCTACGAAACCTACGCGACCAGCCATTGGCTTCATGATGACATGTTACGCGACATGAACCGATGGATTGTGAGCGAATGCGACGTGCCGGAGCTGTAAGCAGGAGTCAGGAATCAGGAGTCAGGAGTGAGCTAACTGCCCAATGCCAAGAGGTGGGTAGGATGCTCGGTTCAATGCTCGCGAACCCCGATCCGTTCTTGCTCAACCAGGATTAGCCTGATCCCTGACTCCTGATACCTGACTCCTGACCTCTGTCCCCGGTTTGCCTATCGTATACTAAAGAGATGACCACTTCGCCGACATGCCGGCAAGATGCCGCCAAGCTGTGCGACCCTGGATGTTCGGGAGAGACGAGCGGCGTCTGCGGTGCCTCCGGGCTCACCACGCTAGCCCACGCCCGCGAACGTTTTCTGCAGGAAGCCATTGTCGGCACTTGCAACACCGGACGCTATCAATGTGCTTACTGGTCGTGGGGAAGCGGCCCCCCGATTGTTTTCATTCATGGCTTGTCGGATCGAGCGGCGTCATTCCTGGTTCCGGCATCACTCCTCACTCAACAATTCCGATGTATCGCCTATGAGCTGCCCGAGGGAGGCGCGGACAAGGCCAAACTGCGCCTCTATTCCCACGCCGATTTGGTAGCGGATACAGGGGCGCTGCTGGATCACCTTCAAATCGAGCGTGCCTACCTCTACGGGTCATCCTTTGGGTCAACAATCGCGCTGGAGGCACTGCGACAGCAACCAAGGCGCTACCCGCGCGCCATTCTCCAGGGCGGGTTTGCGCGGCGGCCGCTCCATTTGTTGGAGCGGTTGCTGGCTTCCTCGTTGCGCTTCTGGCCGGGCAGAATGCGGCACCTGCCCCTGCGCCGGCAATTGCTCTGTGCGCACCGGATTGGACCCTTGACCCAGCGGAGCGACCTTTGGGAACATTTCATGGACTGCGCCGGTACGCAAGGTGCTTGGGAGGGGGGCTGAGATCGGGGATGAAGGGGCATTCAGGAAGCGCAATAATATCCAGGGCCTGAGCGGCGACTATCAACGGCAGCGTGACGATTTGCGGAGCCGGCAAGCCATCGTGACCGACCGTGGAAATGGTTGCACCACTTGAGCTCGTTCCGTCGGCAGCTCCTGTGGCCTTGGTGGCAAAAAAATTGAGCCAATCTTCTAGCGTCATTAATCGGCCCGAAGCGAATTCCAGTTGGCAAGGCCGGTCCTCAACACACTCGCCAAAGGCTTCCGAGATACCCCCCAATGAAAGGGAATCGCGCAACAACTCGTTCGGCCCATCGCTCGCAGAAACTAACTCAACAACGCTGACGACATCCGCGCGCACAGAATTGCCTGCGAGCAAGATAGCTCCGCAGGTAATAATTGCGGCGAGGAACCAAGAAACAGGAATTCGGCCTTTGTTGAACATACGACAACTAATGCGCATACCGCGGCAGGGGTGAGAGCAAATCATGGGCCACATGCTCGCATTAAAGCTCCCATAATGAAAGTTCGCTGTGGATGTCTGGAAATCAAAAGAAACAAAAGACAATACGGATCACTCGCAGGCGAATTCTATGCAGCCAATTGTCTACGCACTTTGACAGCTTCGCCCGCAGGTTTGACAGATATTAAGGTCTTGGGGATCACCATTTTGCGTTTCCACCAAGAAGTTTCCTGATAATGCTGCTATCATCTACCGAAGGTTTCACGTCGGCATTCCGTTTGCAAAACGGATTGGGAAATGGCTTAGCGCGCCCCCCAACACGCCCTCCCTGAACCCGCACGAGAATGGGATCGACATTGAACAACCCTCTCCAAGGCGCCGGCACCTTTATTCGTAATCACCGGCGCGAAACCATTATCGTTGCCGTAGCATTTCTGGTTCTTTTATGGACCTTTTGGCCAACACTTGCCTACCTGGCCGATCGTTGGTCCCACGATTCGCAGTATTCCCATGGTTTTCTCGTACCGCTGTTCGCCGCCTACCTACTTTTCGTCCGAAGGGACCAGTTAGAGGCCCCGGACTTTGGCCCCAGCTGGTGGGGTCTGCCCCTGCTTGTGTTTGCCCTCGTGGTTCACTTTGCCGGCTCCTACCTATTCATCACCTGGCTGCACGGTTTAGCCCTCCTTCCGTGTGTCGCCGGTTTGTTTATCCTCGCCGGCGGCCGGCGTGCCTTTCTTTGGGCCTGGCCTGCCATCGCCTTTTTGGTCTTCATGGTGCCGATGTCGCACCGCTTGCAGTCCATGCTCGCCGGGCCGCTCCAGCGCTTCGGCACGATTGCCAGCACTTACATATTGCAAACAATCGGCTACACGGTGTCAGCCGAAGGCAACATCATCCACATGGGACAGGTAAAACTTGGCGTCGTCGAGGCCTGCAGCGGCTTAAGCATGCTCATCAGCTTCGTCGCTCTCTGCAGCGCCGCCGCCATCGTGATCCGCCGCCCCTGGCTCGATAAGCTCATCATCTTTGTCAGCTCGGTACCCATCGCCATTGCTTGCAATATCGCACGCATTGTTGTCACCGCGATCCTTCACAAGGTGGCCGGTCCCAAGCTTGCGGACCTGATCTTTCACGACCTGGCCGGCTGGCTGATGATGCCGCTCGCCCTCATTATGCTTTGGCTCGAGCTGAAACTGATTTCATCCGTGCTTATTGTTCCCAAACCCAACGATGCTCCTCCCGTGGTGCCTCGCGGCGGATTCGTCAAACGCAAACGAACCTTGAGCCGCGCCACATAGCACGGCCGAGACGCAAACTCGTGGCCAAGAAATTGAACGAAAATGAAACGCTACATTCCACTCCTTTCGGCCCTCCCTCTTCTCATCGCCTTCGGCATCGCCGAAGGAATTTGGTCCGATCGCTGGAAGCCGTCGGTCCGTGTCGAGGACGCCGTCCAGCGACTCCAAGGGCTGTCGCTGACGGCCGGCGATTGGGAAGCAGAAGAACAGGAACTGGATCCGCGCGAGGTCAAGATTGGAGAGTTGGCGGGCTACATCATGCGCCGCTACACGAATCGTGAGTCCGGCGCCGCGGTGAGTGTTTTTGTCGCTTGCGGCAAGCCCGGACCCATTGTCGCGCACCGTCCCGATGTCTGTTATGGCGGCGCCGGACACGAGCAGACGGCCGAGTCGGCTCGGCAAAAGATCGATCTCGATGGCATGCCCGCGGCCGAATTCTTCCATGCCGACTTCCGCAAATCCAACGTCGTCATCGCCGAGCGGCTGCGCATTTTCTGGTCTTGGAGCGGCGACGGCACCTGGGTCGCTTCCGATTCTCCTCGGTTCTCCTTCGCCCGTTTTCCGTTCCTGTACAAGATCTACGTCGTGCACCCCACCCTGGCAGCGGATGATCAGGGAGATCAGGACCCTGCCATCGATTTCATCCGCGTCTTTCTCCCACAGCTCCAGGAGAAGATTTTCCCATGAAGCGTGTCGTTAGCATCAAGGCCGTCATCATCATCGTCTTGTCCCTAGCCGTGCTGGCGACCGCCGTCCACTTCCTGCACGGATACCAGGTCAAACGCAACGCCCGCGCCTTGCTGACGGCCCTCGATGAAGCGGAGCGCGACGGCCGAGACGTGGAGGTCCTGAAAAACCTGACGCAATACCTGGGCTTCTACCCACATGATGCCGATGCCCTGGCCCGCTACGGCAACCTCTGCCTCAAGCTGGCCAAGGATCAAGGCGACCGCATGCGCGCGTACGTCGCTCTCGAAGCGGCCCTTCGCGAAGACCGGTCGCGCGATGATATTCGCCTGCAGATTGTCCGCCTCTCCATCCCCTTGCGCCGGTTCAAGGAGGCGCGTGAGGACATCGAGCTGCTTCGCAAGGCCGATCCGAATGATACTGAACTCTTGCAGCTCGCGGGCCGGTGCGAATTCGAAGACCAC
>Ga0207150_1090_pt2 | contig 10094 bp, 7 predicted proteins | sample Alteio_BWMinHeat_32_FD_153526 | JGI IMG/M metagenome (GOLD analysis project Ga0207150, IMG submission 153526) | Enriched cells from forest soil in Barre Woods Harvard Forest LTER site, Petersham, Massachusetts, United States -... | ecosystem: Environmental > Terrestrial > Soil > Temperate forest >...
GTGCTCCCCCGAGGGGTTTGGTGTCGGCAAGCGATTGGGATCTCGTGCCTCGAGAGACCATCTCGTCCAAGGTGGAAACGGGTTTTTCCTTATAAGTAGAGCGCCGAAGGGAACCAGTGGAGCCAGCGCAGGCAGGTTGCGCCCAAATTTACTTTTTGCAAAGGGCCCCCACGCACGAGCTGGAGACGAAACTCTCCGGTTCGATTTCGCGGCGTCCCAGGCTATTCCCCCAGCGGATGAGCCTTTCGGGACGCCGCCTCTATTTCGACCGCATCGGAAAGAGGACCAGAGATGCGCCGACGATTTTGAATGCTTGAAGTCAGCGTTGCGCAGGCTCAGTGTCAGATTCGGTTCTCGAGTGGTCGGCTGCGCGGCAGCGAGCTATTTCGCGCTGAATATACGGGTCGCCGGGATTTAGCTTTAGGGCGGCATCAAACTGGATCATGGCCGCCGTACAATCCCCGCTCGCTTCCAAAACGATTCCATAGACGGTGTGAAAACGCGGGTCGTATGGATTTAGCTCCACCGCCCGGCGCATACTGTTGAGTGCATCGCCAAGCCGATTCGATTTGAGCTGCATTTGGCCCAGCGTGATGTAGGGATCCGGCAAGTCCGGCACAAGTTGAATCGCGCGGCGCGACGATATTTCTGCTTCGGGATATTCCTTCTTCATGTATTGCACTCGACTGACATTGTAAGTCGTCAGCCAATCATCCGGATGCTCTCGCATAGTCCGTTCCAGCATCGTCTGCGCCTGTTCAATCTGGCCCGCCTTCAGCCATTCCAAGCTGAGGTTGTTTCTCGCAGTTACGTTCCGCGGAGCGATCTGATTCCCGCGCGTAAATAGGGCGTAGTCATTCGCCCAGAAGCTCGTCGCGCGGACGGTCCCCAGTGCGAGCAGTAAGGCGAGGCCCAGACTGGCCGTTAGCAGACGAACGGGCTGTCCAAATGCCTTTGACCCTCTCTTGCTCAAGGCCTCGATCGAAAGAGCAATGAGTAAAGAGGCGCCCAAGCTCGGTACATAAAAGTAGCGGTCGTGCACCAATTCGTCCGTGCGAAATGTGGCAATGTCCAAGACCGGCAGCAGGGGAATGAGAATCCACGCCACGGCGAAGCCCGTATCGCGCGCTCCCAAGTGCCCGCGTGCTGCCCAAATGGCGGCTGCGATTGCGAGCAGGACAAGCCCCGGAAGAATTGTGTGCCGTAGATCGGGCCACGCTGGAACGAAGATATCGTAGAATTCGGCCAGATGGATTGGGAGAAACCAATGTTTCAAGTAAGAAAACAGGAGCAATGGCATGGTCCACAGCCATGCGGGAGCGGACACTTTGGTAACCTGGCTACTGAAAGCCCCCAGAACTTTGAAGCGCACGCCGAGATACATCAGAGCAATGGGAATGTAGAAAGCCACTGACGCGAACGCCCGTGCAAACCGGCGCGCATATTCCGGCACGTCCCGAACTACGCCGGGTCCATCGGCGATCCAACAATGAGCGAATACAAGAAATGGCAGGACGATCGCCGTCTCCTTGGAAAGCAGTGCGAGAGCATAGAGTCCGCACGAGATTGTGGTCCAGCGTGTTCTATAGCCCTCCCGTGAGTGCAAATAGGCCAGGAAGGCGGCCAAGAACAGGGCCGCGAAAAGTGATTCCGTGGAGCCGGAGATCCACGCGACGACTTCATGGTGAACCGGATGAAGGCCGAAAACGAGCGCGGTCAGCCACGCCAGATTCGGCCGCCTGGTCATTTTGCGGACGATCAAATAGACGAGCCAGGTGACTAAGAGATGCAGCAACACTGACGTGGCGTGCCATCCGAAGGGGCGAAGGTTAAACAGCGCGTAGTTCAGCCGAACCCAAGCGAGGAATAGCGGTCTATAGTAGGTTCCAGCGGCTAAAGGAAGCAAATGTTTCCAGGCGGAAGAAACGAAATACTGCGGGACGTACTGCCACGATTTGATGAACGGATTATCTCTAATTTGCCCGTTATCATCGTACACGAAATCAAATCGAAGAGTACCTAGATATGTAATTAAAGTTAGAGTAATAATAACGAATATGAAATATCGATCCTGCCGAGAGGTCTCCCGCGACAAGGGAAGCGGCGACGGTGATTTCTGTTCTGTCATAATGAGCCGGAGATCAACTTCAACCTTAACACTGGTGTCCGCAAACTTCGCCGCGAGCTGAATATAGTTTGCGAATCAGTCAACTTGAGTTTGGTATGTGGAGAAAGCTTTCAGCGCGGCGGAGCGTGGAGAGCTGAGCCGTCCACGATCGCAACGCCTGTTGGCGGGCGGAACCGAAACATTTGCTCGGGCAGCGGCAGGCCTTCTTGCCAGTCTCCAAAACGGTACTCCAGTTCGATGCCGCCGGCTTGTCGAATTCGCACGCCGGCCAGTTCCCCGCTTGAAGTATCCACTTCGAGCAGAACATCGATGAAGTCTCCTGCCCCTGGAAGCTGCGTCGAGTCCTGCGAGGAAGAAGCTTCGGCTGGAGGCTTCCCCTCCTTTTCGCCCTTGGGCAAGCAGCGCAGAGTGGCGTGGCCTGCGGGTGTCCCTTTTTGGGCGATAAGGTCTATGCGGCTGCATAAACGGGAAAGGTTAGCGTTTCCTGTCAACAAGGCCAGCGGAGTACGCCAATCCGAGCTTTCTTTGATGGGGGCCTTTGTGGCGGTGTGGTCGGCAGGAACATAAAACCAGACTAACTTTCCATCCGCAAGGAAAAGCTTTTTTTCGGGCGCTTCGTATTCCCAGCGCATGCGCCCCGGCCGGCGGAAATACACAGTGCCGGACTCGACGACGGCTTCACGCGGGCCGGCGCTGTAACGCTCTAGAAACACGGCGCGAAGAGTCTGCGCGTGGCGGTAGTGCTCCTCGAGAAGTTGAGCGACCGCGTTTGCGGAATCGGCTGAATCTTTTGCAGGCCGTCCAGACACAACGGGCATGACGCCCGCCATGATGAAAATGGCCGTGGCAACCGTGTTCCATAGAACTCGTGGATGATTCACAGCCAAAGTGTAGCAGGAAGTCGCATGGGCCATTCGTGCCCCGGAGCGTCTAACGGGAAACTGCCAAATCGTCAGCTGAGCGGGCTGCTGGCCGAGGTGGCTGGGGAAGTGGGATCGGCGCGGATTACACCACTCTGGTCCGTATAGAAATAGCGTTGCCCTGTAACACCCGGTGTCGTCGGCGCGGCCGTGATACTATATGATCCGTTACTTGCACCGGGAGTATACGAGATCGTGTAACCGGCCTTGATACCGCCAGCCAAGACGGAATCAATCAGGTCCGCTGTAGCGGAAGAGGGACTGGTGCCCACCATTGGTCCCAGACTGGCCAAAGCTGCGGGATACACTCCGTAGTTCGTGGAGTACGTAACCGACGCGGTATTTAGGGTGCGAAGTGAAGAAACTGCGGACGCTTCATTGGTAGCCATCTTGGAACGCATCAGATTGGGGATGGCAATCGATGCGATAATCAGAATGATTGCGACCACGACCAGTAACTCAATCAGAGAAAAGCCCTTTTCATTCATCCTCATATTTTCTTGCTCCTCATCAGAGGGAAGGCACTCCGACAGGGCTAGATTTCCGATCCCGTGCCGGGCTGACGATCGGAATTGTTGCAAATCGCGTGCCAAAAATCGGGCAATTTGAAACACCTGTGCTGACCTCATACCTAGCGCAGAATCAATGAGTTACGAGCCAAGTGGACGGGTGTTCCTATTTGAAACTTGGATCAAAGAGGGACTCTTCAAGTTGCAGATGACAATATTTGTCGCTCACAAAGGTCAGAAAACGGCATATTTCGCCATCACCTATTTTAGAAGGATTGGGAAGGCTTCACCACTCATTGTGCTGATCCCAACACAAAAATTCAGCATCGTCTCTTGCGGCTAACTAGAAAGACAATCATGGACGGCAAAGGACCTCCCGCCGATTGCGCACCGAGCGGTGAATCCGTAGACTTGGATACTCTGGAAAACTAGAATTTCGCTAGCCCCAGCGTGAGGGCCATTGCCCGCCATGAAGCATGGATTGAAGCGCGTCTTTGGGTCTCCCTCGTTCATCGCTGTGATTGCGTTCGCCCTGCGAATGCTCGTCATGTGGCTGGTGTGGCGTCAAATGCCTGTGCCCATTAAAGCCAATGTGCCGTACGGGTACGAGTTGGGTCGAGTGGCGAGAGCCATCGCTGCCGGAGAAGGATTTTCTTCTCCGCTGCGCGATCTTGATACGGGGCCGACCGCGTGGTTCACGCCGATCTATCCGTATCTCGTGGCGGGGATTTTCAAGGTTTGGGGAATATACAGCGAGCTGTCGCGCCTGATTATCGCGACGCTGAATTGCGCCTTCGCTGCCCTGACGATCATACCCATCTATGGCATCGCCAAGAGAACTTTTGGTGAAGGCGTCGCGATCGGCGCGTCCTGGGCCTGGGTATTTCTTCCGACGGCTCTATACTTCCCCATTTTATGGATATGGGATACCGCCCTGACGGCGCTCGTTTTCCTGTTGATTTTCTGGGCCACACTCGCCTTGCGCGGGAACAGGACCGTGCTGCCATGGGCGGGTTACGGAGCGTTGTGGGTAACCGGAGGGTTAGTTAATCCATCGATACTTTCCCTGTTTCCGTTCTTTCTGGGATGGCTGGTGTGGAACGAGCGGAAGGAGGCGGGCCCTTGGCTCAAGCACGCAGCAGCTGTGCTGCTGCTGTTCACGATCGGCCTTGTCCCGTGGACCATCCGTAATTATCGCGTCTTTGGAAAATTCATCGTGCTGCGGTCAAATTTCGGCCTGGAATTGTGGCTCGGGAACAATCCGGATGTCGTGGAAAACTTGTCTCAATTGTCGCATCCCAATGACAATCCCGAAGAAGGCGAGAGATATAAGCGCATGGGCGAGATTGCATACATGGCGGAGAAGCAGCAGCTAGCTTTTACGTTCATGCGAACTCATCCACGCGAGACGCTGAACTATACATTCCACAGATTTGTGAATATCTGGTTATCCCAAACTGATAATCTGCTGGACTTGTGGGCGACTTCTACTCTTTTCGGCAAAGCGGTGATGACGTTTAATTGCCTGTTGTCATTGCTGAGCCTGCTCGGCGTGCTTTACGCGCATCGCTCCCGCCACGCCGACGCGGCCCCGTATGGAATGGTTCTTCTCATCTTCCCCTTGGTGTTTTATATGACGCACTCTTCTCAAAGATATCGATTCCCAATGGATCCAATCGTTGTCGTGCTCGCGGCCAGCAGTATCGCACACCTGATATCGTTCGTGCGATTAGGCCCTGCACGTAAGACACGTGTGGCCGCGCCCATTCCTCCTCCAGCGGGCTGATTCGGAATCAGTGAATCCGGATTTCCAATTTGATCTCTTGCTACCAACCTTCCGGCATTCGTCGTCTATATTTCTGCGGGTTTGAACGTGGCAGAGTCACGACCCACGAGATCCTGAGCAACCCCGATCTCGCGAGGGTGTGGCCCGCAGGCAAGTTCGTTGTGTCCAGGGAAGGAGAAGCGTACGATTCGCACCAGCGAGACTCATTGGGAATTCCGGATAAGCCGGAGTGCTCACAGGGGGGAGAACTTGGCAGTGATTGTGTCCAGTGGCGCTTCGTTTTCGCGCAAGATGGAAGGTCTCAGAGTAGTGGCAGCATGTCTCGTGCTGTTCCACGCGCAACGAGCGATCGCGCAGACCGGCATGACCGGCCATTCGATGGGCATGCAGGATGAGGTGCCTCCAGACAAACTGCCGGCTCCGCAGAAGCTGAGCGGCATTGGGAACGTACATATCCAGATTACCGCGACGCCGGAAGCGCAGATTTGGTTCAACCAGGGGCTGAACCTATTCCACGATTTTTGGGATTACGAGTCATTGCGGGCGTTCCAACAAGGCGTTCGCGTCGATCCGCAGTGCGCGATGTGCTACTGGGGGCTCTACCAACAAGAGAAGGCTTCCCATAGCACGGACAATTATTACGCCAATCAGGCGTTGACCAAAGCCGAAGGCCTCAAGGGCCACGTGAGCAAGGCGGAACGCCTCTACATTGAGGCTGGTGTTGCGCACGAGGCCGCTCTGAAAGCAGTGAAGCAGGAAGAGAAAGCGGATTATTCAAAGGAAGTGCAGGTATGGCGCAAGCTGGTCAAGAACAACCCAAAGGATACGCAGGCCCGAATCTTTCTCGCAGAGGCGTTAACGGACGGATACAACGATTCGGGCGAGCCGCGCGCCGGGCAGAAGGAAGCCTTGGCGATTCTGCATAGCGTCCTGAAAGACGAGCCGGAGAACTCGGCGGCGAATCATTACTGGATTCACGCAGTGGAAGCGAGCCCGCATCCGGAGCAGGCATTACGGAGCGCTGAAATCCTAGGGCGCCTCGCGCCGGCCTCGGGACACATAGTTCACATGCCGGGGCACATCTTCTACCGCGTGGGCGATTACGCGCGGGCGCAAAAGTCGTTTGAAGCGTCAATGCAGGCAGATGAGCGCTACATGCAGGAGCAGCATGTACAGCCGGACGACGACTGGAATTACGTCCACAACCTGATGTATGCGGTCGCGAACTTAATGGAGGAAGGCCAACTGAAGGAAGCGACTGCGCTCTCAGGCAAGCTGACGGGCGCGCGCGGACAACTCGAGACAACGCTATATCCATGGTCCGCACGGGACTCCATTTCGAGGCTCGACCCTCCGCTGCCCGTGGCGCTGCGGACTGCAGATTGGGCCCGGGCACTGGAATTGTTGAAGGCCAGCGAGCCACCGGCGGAGTTGACGAACCTCGGGTTTCTCGCGCGGGGGCTGACTGATTTTGCTGCCGGCATGGGAGCGCTCGATGTGCAGGATATGACGAAAGCTGAGGAGTCGTCGATTAGGCTGGATGGAGAGCTGTGGCGAATTTCTCAGCAGCAGAAGGACGCAAAAAGAGCGGAAGCCAAGGCGGCAAAGACAGCGGATGCCGGTCCGCCAAAGATTCAATTGATGCCGGACGCGCTGCCCGACCCACTCGTGAACGACTTATCGGTCATGTCGCTTGAGCTGCGGGCTGCACTGTTGATGGGCAAGAAAAAGACTGAAGATGCGAAAAGGTTGTTTGAGCAGGCGGCGCTGGAGGAAAAGGCGCTGGGCTATCGCGAACCTCCCATTTACATTCGGCCGGTGGGAGAGACGGAAGCGGCGGCGCTGATGGCTGCGGGAGAATGGGCGGATGCAAATGCCGCTTACAAAAGGGCGCTCGCGGAGCGGCCGCGCTCCGGGTTCCCTTTGTACGGCATTGCGATGTGCAGCGAACAAGCCGGAGACGTTGGCACAGCCGCAACCGAATATGCGGATTTCATGGAGGCGTGGAAGGATGCCGACCCGGACCTCCCGCAGCTGATACATGCGCGCGGCTTTCTTGCGGAGCACGCGCACGAGGCGGCCCACAAATGAGTGCCTATCCCTGGTAGGGAGGCGTCACAGAAACTTTCATTCGCTAAGTGATGCTGTACTTTTTGGAGTAATGACGGAAGGAGCGGTAACTCATCCTGAGCAGCTCCGCGGCGCGCGTTCCCACGCCGCCACTGGCTTCCAGGGCCGCCACAATGTAGGCTCTTTCCAATTCTTGCACGTGCTTCACGAGATCGAGCCCTCCCTCGGGTATCTGCGGGGGCACGTGGTTGGGATTCGCTGCAGCCACTGGCATTTCGCCGGGTTCATTGCCCTGGCGGCTCACTTTTTCGGGCAAGACGGCAACGGAAATCAGGTTGCCAGTCTCCAGGGCCACGGAGCGTTCCATCGTGTTCTCCAGCTCGCGCACATTGCCTGGCCAGTCGTACGCTTCCAACAAATGCATGGCCTCCGGAGAAATCCCTTCGATGGGTTTCTCCATGGATTTGCGAAAGCGCTCCAGGAAAGCGCGGGCGAGCAAAGGAATGTCATCGCGCCTCTCCCTGAGAGGAGGCAACTGAATGGGGATCACACTCAAGCGGTAGTAAAGATCCTCGCGGAATTCTCCCGCGGCGATGGCTTTATCCAGATCTTTATTCGTCGCAGCGATCACCCGTACATCGATTTCGATTTCCTCATTCGAGCCGAGCGGGCGCACCTTGCCCTCCTGAAGGACGCGGAAGAGCTTCACCTGCATCGGCAAACTCATGTTCCCGATTTCATCCAAGAACAACGTTCCGCCATTGGCGGCATTAAACAGGCCCTCGCGGTTTTCGTTGGCGCCCGTAAACGCTCCTTTCATGTAACCGAATAACTCTGACTCGAGCAGCGTCTCCGGGAAAGCGCCGCAGTTGATGGTGACGAATGGCTGCTGAGCGCGTGGGCTGTTTTCGTGGACGGCGCGAGCGATAAGCTCCTTTCCCGTTCCGGTTTCCCCGGTGATCAAAACGCGGCTGGATTGCGGAGCGACGGTCTGAACCATCTCAAAGATGGCACGCATTTTGGGGCTATGCCCGATGATGTTGTCCTGACCAGTGAGGCGGCGCAGCTCGCGGCGCAGGTAGCCGGCTTCGTGCTTGAGGCGAAGCGTCTCATCCACCTGGCGCACGGCCCGTCGCAACTGATCGACCAGATCATGGTCCTTAATGACGTAGCGGTCCGCCCCGGAATTGATGGCGGCAATCGCCGTTTCGACGGTGGGTACCCCCGTAATCAGCAGGAAATAGCTGGAGGGGGAAATCTCCTTGCAGAATTCCAGAAGGTCCACACCGGTGGCATCCGGCATGCGAATGTCGGAAATTACGATGTCAAAAATCTGCGATCGAAGCAGGCGCTTGGCGGCCTCTCCGTTGCGGGCCACTTCGACGCGATGCCCCTCCTTGCGGAAGGTAATCTCCAGCAATTCGCAGATCGATTGTTCGTCATCTACGACCAGGATATGGGCCATAGCAGACCTCTTGTTCTCCTAGCGCGCAGGTCATGTGATCCGCGGGAGTTCCACGATAAATTCCGCTCCGCGATCTTTTTCCGAGACCACGCTGATTCGTCCGCTGTGCGCTTGAATAATCTGGTAAACGATGGCCAGGCCGAGACCCGTTCCACCTACAAACGTCGATTGCAAGGGCTCGAATATCTTGGCACTCTGCTTGGGATCAAACCCCATGCCCGTATCGCGGAACCGGATGCGGACCCAAAACTGCGAAAGCTCGAGAGAAACCGACAATAGGCCTCCCGCGGGCATGGCCCGCAGGGCGTTGTCGGACAGGTTCCAAAACACCTGTTTGATACGGTTGCGGTCTACCTTGATTCGAACTTTAGGCGCCGCAAAGGCCCGTTCGATACGGTATTTTCCGTCCAGTTGCGGATTGCGTTCGAATAAAGTAAGGGTTTCATCGAGCAGGCAGGCGACGTCGTCCTCTGAAAATTCGTACGTCTTTTCACGCGAGTAATTCAGAAAATCGGTGATGATTTTATTGAGCCGCTCGGATTCACGGCTAACGATCCCGACCAGGTGCTGCTCGTCCTCCTGCAGAGGCACGAGCCGGCCCAGCTCTTTAACGGCGCCTGCCATGGCCGTCAATGGCTGGCGTATCTCATGGGCGATGGCGGCCGAGAGGCGCCCCAAAGCAGCCATGCGGTCCTTGGTTGCGACTTCCCGTTCCAGGTGCCTCAAATCGGTCAGATCCTGGAAATTGAAGACATATCCGGTGGTGCGGCGTTCCCCAGTGCGCAGGGGAGAAACCGAAATTCCAATGAACCGCTTCTGTCCATCTGGAGTGAGAAAGTCCACTTCGCGCCTCTGCGGCAGTGTGCCATCCTCAGCCATGTCTCCCGGCAGCCAAAAGATCGGCCAAAGATCCGGCATAGACTTCCCGCGAACCGAGGAGAACGCGTATCCGGTAATTTCCTCGCCTGTCCGGTTGAGCAATAAAATGCGCCCATCCAGATCGGTGGTAAGCAAACCACCGCGCATCGAGTGGATGATGTCTTGATTGAACGCCTGAAGGTCCTGCAATTCGCCGCGCTTGACTTCGAGTTCGGCGCCCTGGCGCCGCAAGCTCTGGGCCAGCAGGCTGGAGAGGTAAGCAACCGCCATAAAGTAGAACAGGTTGCTGAGAATCCAGGTTTGGAGCTGGCGGCCGCTGGGAACCGCAATTTGCGTG
>Ga0207150_1191_pt1 | contig 9994 bp, 10 predicted proteins | sample Alteio_BWMinHeat_32_FD_153526 | JGI IMG/M metagenome (GOLD analysis project Ga0207150, IMG submission 153526) | Enriched cells from forest soil in Barre Woods Harvard Forest LTER site, Petersham, Massachusetts, United States -... | ecosystem: Environmental > Terrestrial > Soil > Temperate forest >...
CCCTTCGGTCCATACATTTTATGAGCGGACAGGCTAAGTAGGTCGATACCGCAAGCCTCCACATCGATCGGCATCTTGCCCGCCGCCTGGGTCGCGTCCGTGTGGAATAAAATCCGACGTTCCTTGCACAGGCGGCCAACATCCTGAATGGGTTGCAGCGTGCCAATCTCGTTGTTGGCCACCATGATGGAAACCAGGATGGTTCGCTCGGTAATGGCCTGGGCGACCTCGTCGGCAGTCACCTGGCCGAAGCCACCAACCGGCAAATAAGTAACCTCGAAGCCTTCACGTTCCAGTCGCCGGCAGGGGTCAAGGACCGCGCGGTGTTCCGTAACACAGGTAATTATATGATTGCCCTGCGGGCGGTACATGTTGGCCACGCCTTTAAGGGCCAAGTTATTGCTTTCGGTGGCACCACTGGTGAAAACGATTTCCTTGGCATCGGCACCGATAAGGGCCGCCACTTCTTGACGGGCCAGTTCGACTGCTTCCTCAGCCTTCCAGCCAAAAGCGTGCGTGCGGCTGGCGGCGTTGCCATAATGTTCGCTGAAATAGGGCAACATCGCTTCCAGCACGCGCGGATCGGTGCGCGTGGTGGCATTATTGTCCAAATATATCGGCAAGCGAGGCATCCCACACCTTAAACCGTTAATCGCAAACCCTTTCTGACAAAGGGCTTTCGTGTCAGGCACAATCATGATAGGATAACTTTCGTGGTAATTCAACCCCAAAGGAGGGGCGTAAGCCGCGGGCTTCGCGTATTCAGCCCGCGGCTTGGATGTACAATAGATTAGATAAGAGCATTGGGGATTGGGTTCGGCTAATGTGGTGCCGGTTTGCAACCGGCAATATTTGCCGGTTGCAAACCGGCACCACGGGAGGCGGTATGGATTCTCTCGCGGAGAAAGTGAAAGCGTTTCCGGCGAGTCCTGGCGTTTATCTCATGAAGGACGAGCAGGGGCGGGTGCTTTATGTCGGCAAGGCCAAGAATCTGCGCAATCGGGCGGGACATTATTTCACCAAGGCGGCGACGGAGGACCAGCGCACCGCCGATCTGGTGAAGCTGATCGCGGATGTCGATTTCGTGGAAGCGGAAAGCGAAGTGGACGCCCTCCTCATGGAAGCCCGCCTGGTCAAGGACATTCAGCCGCGTTTCAACGTCGTGCTCAAGGACGGTAAATCATTTCCTTATCTGCAAATCCGCATGAGGGAAGATTTTCCGCGTGTTGAATTCACTCGCACTCCCAGGCGGCGCGGCGTGAAGCTCTATGGCCCGTTCACGAGCGCCAAGGGATTGCGGGCGGCCCTTCAGGTATTGCAGCGCATCTTCAAATTTCGCACCTGTTCCCTGGATATTGCCCAGTCGGACCCGCGCTGGCGCTGGTTTCGCCCTTGTTTGCTGCACAGCATTCACCAGTGTACGGCTCCCTGCAATTTCCGGGTCACCCGTGAGGAATATCGCAAGCAGATTCGCGGCTTGCGCCTGGTTCTGGAAGGGAAGAAGGCGAAGCTGCTGGCCGAGATGGACAAGGAAATGACCGAGGCCAGCACGGCCCTGCAATTCGAAAAAGCCGGCCGGTTGCGGGATGAGATTGCCGCCTTGAAAAACCTCAACATGCGCGGCCAGGTGGACAAGGACGTGCAGCCGGAGGTTTTTCAAATCGAGCCGAAAAAAGGTTTGCTTGGCTTGCGGAAGATATTGGGTTTGAGCAAGGTGCCGCGCACGATTGAAGGGGTGGACATCGCGCATCTGGGCGGAGACGAAACCGTGGCGTCGCTGGTGGCATTCATCGACGGCATGCCGTTCAAGCCGGGTTATCGCCGGTATCGCATCAAGACGGTAACCGGCGTCGATGATTTCGCTTCCATCCGGGAGATTATCTCCAGACGTTTCCGGGATGTTGAAAAGAAAAGGTCGGGCGAGGAAACGGTTTTTCCGGATATTCTGCTCATCGACGGCGGCAAGGGGCAGCTGAACGCGGCGCTCGACGTGTTTCGCTTGCTGGGCAAGGAACCTCCTTGCCTTATCTCCCTGGCCAAACGGGAGGAGGAAATCTACCGTCCGGGCGACGCCGAGCCGATCCGGCTCAGTAAGCACGCGGCCGGTCTGCGTCTGTTGCAGTACGTGCGCGACGAAGCCCATCGGTTCGCGCAGCATTATCACCATTTGTTACGACGGAAGAAATTTCAGGAAGGGAATTAGAATTGCGTATTTTACTTACCAATGACGACGGCGTTTATGCTCCAGGGCTGCGGGCCCTGCGCTCGGAATTGCAAAAAATCGGCGAAGTCATCGTGGTGGCGCCGGCGGGGGAACAGAGCGCCGTCGGGCATTCCATCACCTTGCTCACGCCGTTGTTGATCCAGGAAGTCCTGGATGAAAACAACAAGCCGATGGGCTGGGCGGTGGAAGGTAAGCCGGCCGATTGCGTCAAGCTCGCCCTTTTGGAATTGCTCAAGGAACCGCCGGATCTGGTGATTAGCGGGCTCAATGCGGGTTCCAACGCGGGGATCAACGTTCTTTATTCGGGGACAGTAGCCGCCGCCATCGAAGGGGCGTTTTTTCGCAAGACCAGCATCGCCGTCTCCCTGGAATACACCAAACCCAAGCCCTTGGATTTCAGCCACGCCGCCCAGCTGGCCCGGAATGTCATCGAGCAAATCCTCGATCATCCGTTGACCGAGGGATCGCTGTTCAACGTCAATATTCCCAGCTTGGAAAAAGGGCCAATTCGGGGCATACGGGTGGTGCCGCAAAATCTGGCCGCCTATAAAGAGAAGTTTGATCGACGCGTCGATCCGCGCGGCCGGGTTTATTTCTGGAGCGGAGCCGACTTCCACTGTCCCGATCCTCATGTCGATACCGACGTCACCGCCCTGGCCGACGGCTACATCACGGTGACGCCGCTGCAATTCAACCTCACCCACGCGGCGGCGCTGGAAGCCATGCGCGCCTGGAAATGGCACTGATCTGATTCTTCGTTTAGCGTTCGCGACGCCCCTGGAGGGGATATTTTTCTCGCCAGGGGCGGTGTGAACGCAAAACGAAGAATCAGTTTCAATCAATGGGTAAATGAATGGGTTGGTTCCCCACCCTATGATAGAAGCTAGGTTCCTTGAGTTTCCAGTGCCCCTCCTCCTTGATGAAAAGACCTCGACCGGCGATCAAAAAAGGCTGTTCGTCCCTGCGGGTTCTCACGGCGATCAGGAAGTAAGCCTTGGCCGTGGTCGCGGTCATTTCCTCCACGTCAAATCCGGATATGTAAATGTCGTAAACCTGGTAGCCTTTGGCCGCTTTGTTTAGTTTGTCCACGATGGCCTGGCGATCATGCCCTTGTAATTGAAAATCCTTCGCCAGGTGCTTTTGAAAAACATCGGCTTTACCCTCGACCGCGGCATCGGCCAATTCATGAATAATCAATTCGAGTTGCTTTCGGTCGGTCATCACCAAGCTGGTCAAAAGCCAGAGGCCGGCGATCAACCCAACCGCGGCGCCAAAACCAAGCAGTAATTTGGGTCGCCGATTTACCCACCAGGCGGCGCCGAAACCCAGGCCGACCATGGCGAAAAGAACGTACCAGATGTTGGCGTTATCGATGAGAAAGGACATAGGGAACCAGAAGTCAGAGGTCGGAAATCGTTGCCTACGACCGCCGATTTCTGACCGCCGACCTCTGATTCACGCTCCCGCCATGGGCGGTGGCACGCGGTTTTTGTCTTTTTTGCGGAATAACAAGAAACCGCCGGGACGGAAAAAGACGAAGGCGGTGACCAGCAAACCCACGGCGCTCGCCAGGGCAGTGCGGCGGACAATGGCATCCTTGGCGAACAGGGAAAGCAGCCCTGGTTGATGGTCGTCGGCCAACCAGGGGGCGCATAACACAATTGCCGCCAGGGCGCCGGCCAGGCCCAAAGTGGTGACGAACAAAAGACGCGGCAACCAGAAATCACGCAGGCTTTCCCACATCAGGTCGTCCTTGCCTCCTTGTGGTGCCGGTTTTCAACCGGCATTTTTTCAAGGTTACTTTTAGTGCCGGTAGGAAACCGGCACCACGTCTAGCGCCATCGCGCCGGCCAAAGTTCGGCGCCGTATTTGGCGCTGTCGCCGAGGTCTTCTTCGAGGCGGAGCAGTTGGTTGTACTTGGCGATGCGGTCGGTGCGGCTGGTGGAGCCGGTCTTGATTTGGCCGGCGTTGGTGGCCACGACGATATCGGCGATGGTAGCGTCCTCGGTTTCTCCCGAGCGGTGGCTGACGATGGCGGTGAAACCGTTGCGGCGGGCCAATTCGATGGCGTCGAGCGTTTCGGTCAACGTGCCGATCTGATTGACTTTAATGAGAATGCTGTTGCCCGCCTTCTTGTCGATGCCGTCCTGGAGGCGTTTGGTGTTGGTGACGAACAGGTCGTCGCCGACCAGTTGCACTTTGTCTCCCAGCGCGCGGGTCAGTTTCTGCCAGCCGTCCCAATCATCCTCGGCCAGGCCGTCCTCGATGGAGCGGATGGGCCATTGCTTGCAATAACCCTTCCACAGATCGATCATCTCGTCGCTGGAGGCGATTTTGGCGGGGTTGCTTTTGAAGAAGCAATAGCCGGTTTTGCCCTTGGCCTTGGCTTCCTCGAAAAGTTCGGTGGTGGCCGGATCGAGGGCGAAGGCCACGTCGTCGCCGAGCTTGTAGCCGGCCAGTTCGATGGCCTTGGCCAGCACTTCGAACGCCTCGTCGGAGCTTTTCAGATTCGGAGCGAAACCGCCTTCGTCGCCGACCGACGTGCTCAGGTGCTTGTCGTGCAGCACCTTTTTCAAGTTATGAAATACCTCGGCCCCCATGCGCAGAGCTTCGTGGAAACAGGAGGCGCCCAGGGGCATAATCATGAATTCCTGAAAATCGACGTTGTTGTCAGCGTGTTTGCCGCCGTTGAGGACATTCATCATGGGCACAGGCAAATACTTGGCGTTGGTGCCTCCCAGGTAGCGGTAAAGGGGCAAGCCGACCGAAGCTGCCGCCGCGTGGGCAACCGCCAGGGAAACCCCCAGGATCGCATTGGCGCCAAACTTGGCTTTGTTGGGCGTGCCGTCCAGTTCCAGCATCAGCGTATCAATACCTGTCTGGTCCAGGGCGCTGGAGCCCAGCAGTTTGGGGGCCAATTTTTCATTGACGTTTTGAACGGCCTTGAGAACGCCTTTGCCCAGGTAGCGTTTTTTGTCGCCGTCGCGGAGTTCGACCGCCTCGTGGGCGCCGGTGCTGGCGCCGCTGGGTACCGCGGCGCGCCCGGTGGCGCCGTCGGCCAAGATGACTTCAACTTCCAGGGTCGGATTGCCCCGGCTATCCAGAATTTCCCGCGCGTGAATGGTTTGCAGTTCCATGAATTTCTCGTCCCTAGAAACGTGATAGAAAGAACCACCGTTAAAGTTGGTATAGCTTTTCCAGATTCAGTTTCCAGTTCTTACGTTTAGGGTTCGGGAAATCCGTACCGAAAGCTAAACGAACAAAGTGAAACATAAAGAAAAGGGGCCCCGCTCGGTGTCGCATCATTGGACCGCATTAACAGGGAGGGTTCATGGGAATGGTCGTGCGGCCGGAGTCATCATCGGTGAGCGGGGGCCCCATGGTGGCATGATAGATAAGTTAATCGGCTACCCCTGCAATCGCCTTGAGGGGCGCGCGCGATTAATCGTTTCACGCTCGCCGGTTGTCGCGTACGCGAAACGATTAATCAGAGGTTACGGGTATTTCCCACTAGATCCTGCAATGTTTTTAAATTGACCGTATCCATGTCGTTTTCCTTGGGAGTTTCCAAAATCATGGGGTGCTTGCGAAACTTTCTGTCATTCACCAGGAGACGGAAGGGCTCAAGGCCCAGGCATCCCTGGCCGATGTGGGCGTGGCGATCCACGCGGCTACCGAAGGTTTTTTTGCTGTCGTTGACGTGAAAAGCGAGCAAGCGATCCAGGCCGATTATTTGGTCGAAGGCTTTCATGGTGGCCCGGTATTCTTTCACAGGAGCCAGGGGATAGCCGGCCGCGAAGACGTGGCAGGTATCCAGGCAAATACCGAGACTTTCAGGATTTTTCGATAAATTTATGATCTCGGCCAGGTGTTCGAAACGATGGCCCAGGCTGGTGCCCTGGCCGGCGGTGGTTTCCAGCAAAATCTTGACATGATATTTCGGACAACGCAGATAGACTTTATCGAGCGCCCGTGCCACCCGGATTAAACCGGCCTTTTCATCGCCATCGACCGCGGCCCCGGGATGCATCACCAGGTAATCCAGGCCAAGAGCTTTGGCCCGTTCCATTTCGATAACGAAAGCTTCGAGGGAACGCTGCCAAAGCGTTTCGTCAGGTGAGGCCAAATTGATGAGGTATGAATCATGGGCCAGAGAAACTTGCAGGTTCGATTCTTGCCAATTGTGCCGGAAAAGCCGAATGTCCTCCCCGGAAAGCGTTTTGCCGGCCCATTGATTGTTGTTCTTGGTGAATAGCTGCACCGCCTGGCAATCGTGTTCCTGAGCGGCGACCAGGGACTTGAAATAACCGCCGGCAATGGACATGTGGGCGCCGAAGAGTGGCATTTATTCTCCTATTCATGGTTCGTGGTGCCGGTTTTTAACCGGCAAGGGTCCGTGCCGGTTGAAAACCGGCATCACGGTTCTTGGACCAGGTTGACGTTCTCCCCGTGGAATTCTATTGTGGCAATGGCATCTTATCTCAAGAAATGGGGACGACATGGGGCAGCTTGCTTCCGTTTTTCAAGGCCTTTGGCAAATCGTGCTCGACCTGCTGAGCCTGGCCGTGCAGCTTCTTTCCCTGGGAATGGCGTGGTCATTGCTCATCGCTTGGGTGGCGTGGTGGCTTTTGGGGGTGAACTGGACAAAGGTTTGGCCGGTGCTGGCGCGCGGGGCGTGGGCTCCTGTCGTTTTGCTCATCATGACCAGCGCCTTGGTTTGGTCGCGGATTGCTCCCAGCGATTGTAGCTGCCTCGGTTTTGCGACGATCCCCAATTACTGGTGGCAACTGGGGGCTGTCAGTTTACTTGCTTCCGTCACCCTCTTTTGTGGCTGGTTGCAAGGGCTTTTGCACTGGGCTCCGGAGGAAATTAATCTTGATCCCCCGGCACCGAGCGCCCATGGGCATGCTCACGGTCACCATTAACCATTTCGGATTGTAGCTTCTCTGGTTCAATAAAGCAGCGACGCCAGTTTGTTGCGGTAATCGTCGGCGAGAGGGTTGCGGATGCCGATGGCGTGGAATATTTTCACCATGGTTTCCCTCACCTTGGTCTTGACAATTTTGAGGTCGCGCTGAGCGGCCCTGAGCAGCATTTCGAGTGCCTCTTCATAACGTCCGGCGGCGGCTTCCACGCAACCCAAATCGTAGAGGATTTCGGCGTTTTTGGGATCGATTTCCAGACGGGCACGCAACGTCGCCTCATCGCCCCGCGTGCCGGCATGGCCACGCAACCACAGGACGGCACAGAGCCTTTCCGCTTCCGCCCCTTGTTCGCTGCCGGGACCAACGCGGTCCATTAGTTCGCTGGCTTCGCTGTCCTTGTGCTGGTCGATCAGAAGGCGGGCCAGGCCGAGGATGGCGGCTTCTTGATTGGCGTCTTTTTGCAAAGCCAGGCGGTAAAGCTTTTCCGCTTGCGGGGGATCGGTTTTCTCCAGGGCGATGGCGTCCTTGGCCTTGCGTTCGGCTTCCGTGGGCGAAATACGGTTCAGAAAGTCGTCCATTTGATGTTCCGGCAAGACGCCGACGAAATCGAGCACGGGCCGGCCGCCGCGAAAAGCCACTACCATGGGGATCGATTCGATGCCGAACTGCATGGCCAGTCCCTGTTCTTCGTCGATGTTCACCTTGGCCATGAGAACGGCGCCGGCGCGCTGATTGATTAATTTTTCCAAAACCGGCGCGAGCGCTCGGCACGGCCCACACCAGGGCGCCCAGAAATCGACAACCACGGGAACGTCATGGGACTTTTTGAGCACCATGGCTTCGAAATCTTTTTCCGCGACCGAAAAAATCCAGGACAAATTCATGGTTTCACGACTCCTCGCGATGGTTGCAAAGGCTGCACTTCGTATTTTATCAAATAGGCACGCAAAATTCTTTGAACGCGCGGCAACGGGCCGCGAGATTATTTAGCATTCTCCATCCGAGGGAATCCATGGCGGACACCACCGTGCAAGAACTTCTCAAGCTGAACCAGCAACTGCTTGACGCCATCGTGCGCGCCGATTGGCCCAAATATCAGGATCTGTGCGATCCTTCGATCACTTGTTTCGAGCCCGAAGCCCTGGGACAGCTGGTCCAGGGGTTGGATTTTCACCAATTTTATTTCAAATTGGGGGCGGTCCAGGGTCAGCACTGCACGACGATGGCTTCTCCCCACGTGCGCGTCATGGGGGACGTGGCGGTTGTCAGTTATGTGCGCTTAAACCAGCGCGTGGCTGGCGACGGAGCGCCGATTACGCGGTCGGTGGAAGAAACTCGCGTGTGGCACAAACAAAATGGGAAATGGAAACATGTGCATTTTCACCGATCGGGGCCGACGAAATGAAAGCCTTATTTTTTGATTTTCCAAACGGCCCAAACAGTAACGAGGCGATCCTCTTCGATGACGTCGTAAGACACACCAAGCGGGGTAACAAACATGATACGTTCATTGCCGGCACGCGACTCACTGTACCCAAAAGGATCCTGGCGAAGCAGGCGGTCAATAGAATTCGCGGCTTTGGTGATAGCGGTTCGATCAGGGCCTACAGTCCAAATATTGGCAAGATGACCTTGCGCGGAGGAAAGCCAAACTACTGTAAAAGTCATGATTGGCCCAGTCGCTTCCAAATTTCATCTAATGAACAACCTCCACCGGAATTTCGCATTTTTTCGATTTCTTCCTTTGTAAACGGAATTTCCATGGAGGCCAACATTAACTTGTTGTACTCGCTTTGCGGCAAGAACATGCCCACGGTTTCGTCGTTTTCATCGCAGACTTCCATTTTTTCGTTGAGGCCGTTGAGCTTGGCCCGCAGGGCAGTATCGAGAGTTATTTTTCCCATGGCACCGAACCTCAATAAAACCTGAATATTGAACCGCCTCATTGGTAAGAGGCGATTCCATTTTACCGCCGCTCAAGGGATAATCAAATAGGAGAAGATTAATGCAGGTTCCCTTTTTGGATATCAAGGCGCAGAATCACTCGATCTGGGCGGAGATTCAGGCGGCGCTGAACCCCGTGCTGACCGAGGCGCAGTTCGTGCTGGGACCGGCAGTGGAACGCTTCGAGAAACACTTCGCCGAATACTTGGGAGTCAAGCACTGCGTGGGGCTGAACAACGGCACCTCGGCTTTGCACATGGCCCTGCTTGCTTGCGGCGTGGGGCCGGACGCGGAAGTGATTACCACTCCGGCGACTTGGATAAGCACGAGTTGGGCCATCAGCTACGTGGGCGCCAAACCCGTGTATGTCGATGTCGATCCGCTCACTTACACCCTTGATCCGAATCTGGTGCAGCGGGCCATCACGGCGCGAACGCGGGCGATTCTGCCGGTGCATCTTTACGGCCAAGCGGCTGATTTACAACCTTTACAAGTTTTAGCCGACGCCAATGGCCTGGCGCTCATCGAGGACGCGGCCCAGGCGCACGGGGCGATTTATCAAGGCCGGCGTGTCGGCGGCATCGGCAAGGTCGGATGTTTCAGCTTTTATCCAGGCAAGAATCTGGGTGCGTTCGGTGAAGGTGGCTGCATCGTGACGAATGACGACGGCATCGCCCAGCGTATTCGCTGGTTGCGCGATCACGCTCAAAAAGGCCGCCATGAACACGTGGAGATCGGTTTCAATAATCGGATGGAAGGTGTGCAGGGAGCCGTCCTGGACGCCAAGCTTCCGCACCTGGAAGCATGGAACGCCCGCCGCCGCCACACGGCTCGGCTCTACCAGGAACTGCTTGCCGATGTCCCCAATATCGTTTTGCCGCGGGCCAGGGTGGAGAAGGGG
>Ga0207150_1192_pt1 | contig 9938 bp, 5 predicted proteins | sample Alteio_BWMinHeat_32_FD_153526 | JGI IMG/M metagenome (GOLD analysis project Ga0207150, IMG submission 153526) | Enriched cells from forest soil in Barre Woods Harvard Forest LTER site, Petersham, Massachusetts, United States -... | ecosystem: Environmental > Terrestrial > Soil > Temperate forest >...
GAACTTTTGCCACTTGAGCCGCGAGCCGGGCATTGGCAACCACGAGGGCTTGGTTGGCGCGCAAGCTTCGGCCGTTGGTCAACTCGGCGAGCACCGATAATAGGAAAGGCGTCAGTGCTTTTCCGCGAATCCCCTCTTGCGACGCTTGTTGTTCTGCTCGCGTCAGCGCCGACGCCATTTCGTCATCGGAAAGCGCCGCATTGCTTGGCACCGGCTGAGCCAACACGACGCCATTACATCCAAGGTCGAAGTGCGCTTGCAGCAATGAAGCGGCTTCGGCCGGAGTGTCGGCTTGCACATCAACGGGCAAACCGCTGGAGCTTACATAGAAGGCGGGGAACGAATCGCATCGATAGCCGATAACCGGCACCGACAACGTTTCGAGAAGCTCAAGAGTTCGCGGCAGGTCCAGGATGCTTTTGGCACCGGAGCAAACGACGCAGACCGGGGTTCGCGCCAGCTCCGTCAGATCGGCGGAAATGTCCCAGGCGAACTCAGCACCACGATGGGCACCGCCGATACCTCCGGTGGCCATAATCCTGATGCCGGCATCATGAGCCAGAAACATCGTGCCGGCAACCGTCGTCGCGGCCGTTTGCCCGCGCGCGATCGCGATCGCAATATCACGGCGGCTGGCCTTTAGGGCGTCGCGGTTTTGTGCAAGGACTTCGATTTGGTCGGACGATAAACCGATGGTCGGGACGCCCTCCAGCACGGCGATCGTAGCGGGAATAGCGCCAATGTTGCGCACGGCCGCCTCGGACTGCAGCGCTGTCTCAAGGTTCGTCGGCCAGGGCAAGCCATGACAAATGAGAGTGGACTCAAGGGCGACGACCGGCTGGCGGCGATGAAGCGCCTCGCTGACTTCGGGATTTATGGTGTTCACGTAATTCACACAAATCATTCTAGAAACCAACTTGACGCAGCTGTGCACTCCGGGTATCATCCCTCCAGCTGACTAGAGATTCGCACCTTGGGTAGGGGGCGCGCAACCTGCGACTGCCCCGCTTACCCGCAGAAAAAGGAATTTTCACGGGTATGCTGTCCTTTCGTTCGCTTCCCACGGATCGGGTTCGCTTTCTCACCAATCTCGTGTGACCTAATGTTCACTGAGCGCCATGCCGATGGTGTGGTGGTTAGGGCTCCGGCCAAGGTGAATCTCTTTCTGGAAGTTCTCGGTAAGCGAAGCGACGGATACCACGAGATCGCCACCTTGATGGTGGCGGTAAATCTCGAAGACACGCTGGTGTTCAGGGACAACAGCTCGGAGACGATTGAGCTTCATAGCGATCATCCGGAGCTGCCAACAGGTGCGGAAAACCTGATCGTTCGAGCCGCCCGGTTGTTACAGGAGCGGACAGGATGTCGTCGAGGAGCTGCCATCCAGCTCATCAAGCGGATTCCGCTGGCCGCCGGACTCGCCGGCGGATCGACGGATGCGGCTGCCGCGCTGACAGGGCTGAATCGGCTCTGGCAGTTAGGACTGGCGGTGCCGGAACTCGCCGCTCTCGGAGCCGATCTGGGCAGCGATATCCCATTCTTTTTTTGCAATGGTGCGGCCTGGTGCACGGGACGTGGCGAACGCGTCGAGCCTGTGGCGCTGGGAACTCCGTTACATTTCGTGGTCGTCTCTCCTCCGCGGGGGCTTTCCACTGCGGAGGTTTATCGCCATTCGGTCGTGCCCGCGGAGCCGGTGCCCGGAGATCCTCTTCGCGAAGCCGTGCGTCGTGGGGACGTGGAAGCGGTGGGGCAGCGATTGCACAATCGTCTGCAGCCGGCCGCCGTACAGTTATATCCGCTCATCGGGGCCTTGTGTCAGGAGTTGGCTGGGCTGGGGCCGGCCGGCGTGTTGATGAGCGGCAGTGGGAGCAGCGTATTCGCCCTTTGCCGTGATCAGAGTGAAGCCTGGCGCGTCCAGCGCCGTCTTCGCTCCGGACCAGAGGAGTTGTCGGACCGACGTGTGTTTATGGTTCGGACCTACGCGTAGCGGAACTCAGGACGTTTCGCCGCAACGGCGCCACGGAAAGGACAAAGGAGACAACTGTGGTCATCACCGAAGTTCGCATCAAGCTCATGGAGGATGGCAACGAGAACGAACGCCTCCAGGCCTTCTGCTCGGTCACCTTCGACGATATGTTCGTCGTGCGTGATCTGAAGATCATCGAGGGGACCAAAGGCTCGTTCGTCGCCATGCCCAGCCGGAAGTTGACGGACCGCTGCATGCATTGCGGTTGCAAGAACCATCTGCGTGCCCGGTACTGCAACAGTTGCGGAGGCAAGCTCGATGAGGACCGCGCCACCCGCGATGCCCAAGGCCGTGCCAAGCTTCACGCCGATATCGCGCACCCGATCAATTCGGCTTGCCGCGAGGTCATCCAGGGCGCCGTGATCAAGGCCTATCATGAAGAGCGCGAACGGGCCAAGCAGCCCGGCTATGTGTGCCGCTATGACGACTACGACAGCGATTACGATGAGGACAGCTACACGCAAGTGATCGGCGAGCTCAATACTGCCCGCCGCATCGCCGGCTATCGCACCCACGGTCCACACGCGCCGCGCGGACCAGTGACTTCGGACAATGCCCCGGCCGCTCATCACCGCGATGCACAAGTCGCGGACGACTTTGGCGCCGGGATTTTCTGAGGAAACAATCAGAACCACGGATAGCACGGATGAAATCATTGGAAGCTGGGCGCCGGTTACGCCGATCCGTGGTATCCGTGCGATCCGTGGTTTCTAGAATAGCCTCATGACCGTTCGCGGCAGATCGCACCTCTCTTGGGTAGCGGTGTGAAACTCCTGCGCAGGCCGGCTCATGCCGGCCTCTTACTCGTCGTACTTCTTCACGATGTTCTCAATAGCCTTCCGTAAGTCGGGCGACGAGGCGGCGGCGATTGCCTTGGCTCCAAACTCCTTGGCCTTCGCCTTGTCACCCAGAGCGAATTGCGTTTCGGCCATGTTCAAGAGTGCACGGAAGTCATCGTCCCCCGCAACCTTGAGTCCTTCCTCGGCCGCCTTCAATGCCAGGCCGGCCAAGTCCTTATTGTCCTTGGCGTCGGGAGAACGCAGCGCCCCAGACACCGCTGACAAAGCCGATGGATCTTCTCGTTCCTTGGCCTTAGCGATGACTTTTTCCGCTACGCTCTTGGCTTCATCGTACTGCTTGGCCTTCACCAGGAGATTCAGCTTTGGCGAAATGAAATACGGCACCTGCGCCATCGGTGGATACTTTTTCTCCAGCTCGGTCAGGGCTTTCAGACCGGCCTCCGCGTCCGGTTTGCTGATCGCTGCAAAGGTGTCGTTCACGTCTTTGTTTATTTCATCGAGCTTCTTGACGTCTTCGTCTGTCCACGTGCCGCTAACGACTTTCGGCAGAACGAAATCAAGGTACATGGGGTGGCCGATGTAAGCGATCTTGCCGCCCTTATCCACGACATAGGAGCACGGGATGCCGCCTTGCCCGGCTGCTTTCATCCAGGCATCGTAAGTCGTGCGGTCATCGGAATAGGCAAACGTGTATCCCAGCTTTGGGCCGCGTTTTTTCACGAACGCCGACACGGTTTCCAGGTTGTTGCTTGGCTTATCGCCCTCATCGCGTGCGGAATAGCCGATGAAGGTGACGCCCTTCTTGCCATACTCGGCCTGCAAGTCGGCCACATGCGGCATAATGGCAATGCACGGCCCGCACCAGGTTGCCCAGAATTCGATGACATAGATCTTGTCCTTGTCGAATTCCTTGACCTCCGTCCCTTGCAGCCACTTGTCCGCCTTCAGAATGGGAGCCGGATCGCCGACTTTCAGCGACACGGCCGGCTTGTCCCCATCCGCCTGCACCAGCCCGGCAAGGCCAATTATGGCCACGATCGCCAAGCATTTCCGCATGATGACACCTCGTTGGAATTATGGTGGCAACGTAATCAAACTCGCGGCATTGTATTGATCCCCCGGGTAATCATCATCAGTATTGTCCTGTATTATGCCCTTGAGTCGCAGGCCATTCACCGGTCGCTGACGCTCCCGGCTCGCCGATTCTTGTAGAATGATTGGGTCCGGCCTTTAGCGGAGATGATGCCATGGATCTGTTTTCCGCACTGCAAAGAAACATGACCCGGCGGTATTTTTTCCGTGCGGGCTCTCATGCCGTGGGCTGGGCAGCGCTTGCGTCGCTCTTGGGCAAAGAATCGGCCCATGCGGGTGAATCGGCGACCTTGTCATTACCGCATTTTCCGTCAACCGCCAAGCAGGTGATTTATCTGCACATGGTCGGCGGTCCATCGCAGATGGACCTTTACGATTACAAGCCGACGATGAATGACTGGTACGACAAGGACCTGCCGGACTCGGTGCGGAAGGGTCAGCGGTTGACCACCATGACATCCGGGCAGGCACGATTCCCCATCGCGCCGTCGAAGTACAAGTTTAAGCAGCACGGCGATTGCGGCATGTGGGTGAGCGAGTTGTTGCCGTGGACGGCGAAAATGGTTGACGACATGTGCTTCGTTCGCTCGATGCACACCGACGCGATCAACCACGAGCCGGCGATCACGCTCATGCAGACGGGCAACCAGGTCACGGGGCGGCCGTGCCTGGGCGCGTGGACCTCATATGGATTGGGCTCCCTGAATCAGAACCTGCCGACTTTTGTCGTGCTGGTCGCCAAGCCGACGAATCAAGAACAAGTGCAAGCGATCTCGGCGCGGCTATGGTCGGCGGGGTACTTGTCCGGCGAATATGCGGGAGTGTCCTTCCGCAGCAGCGGCGACCCCATCCTGTTTATCAACAACCCGCCTGGCGTTACCGATGACGTTCGCCGCAAGACATTGGACGCGATCAAGGGTCTCAACCAGATCACCAGTGATGAAGTCGGCGATCCGGAAACGCAGACGCGCATTCAGCAGTACGAGATGGCGTACCGCATGCAGACGAGCGTTCCGGAGTTGGTGGACCTCGGCCGCGAGCCGCAAAGCACCTTCAAGCTCTATGGCGACGAAGCCAAGAAGCCCGGCACATTTGCCAACACAATACTGCTGGCACGACGGCTGGTGGAGCGCGGCGTGCGCTTCGTGCAGATTTATCACAACAATTGGGACACGCACGGCAATGTCGCGGGACGATTGCCGGACCAGTGCCGCGACGTGGACCAGGCCTGCTATGGCTTGATCCAGGACCTGAAATCGCGCGGCATGCTGGACTCGACGCTGGTAATCTGGGGCGGTGAGTTCGGCCGCACCATCTACTCGCAGGGTGGACTATCGAAGGAAAACTACGGCCGTGACCACCATCCGCGCTGCTTTACGTTGTGGATGGCGGGCGGCGGTTCCAAACCCGGCACGATCCACGGCGAAACCGATGACTTCTCGTACAACATCGTCAAAGATCCGGTGCACGTTCGTGATTTCCACGCCACGGTCTTGCAGCTTCTCGGCTTTGACCACAAACGCTTCACCTACCGCTACCAGGGATTGGACCAGCGCCTGACCGGTGTCGAGGAGGCGCGCGTGGTGACGGAGTTGATTCAGTAGGAGCGGCATCAGGACTTGATTTTCGGGGTTCGCAAATGGGTGGCACGCCCTGAGTCTGCGAAGGGGTGCTCGAAGCTCGCGCGATTGATTCACGCCCTTCGCAGACTCAGGGCGTGCCACCCCTATTCTTTGGCTTGACATGGCACTAGGAGCCACTTGTGGGAACTCGGCCCATCATCGGTATCGCCACGCAAACGCAGGATCCGATTCCCGGCGACCGGCCCATCTCTTGGGTCATTAATCAAAAGTACGTTCAGGTATTGACGACTGCCGGTGCCCTCCCCTGGCTGATCGCCGTGATCCGGGACGACGAAGAGACGCTGCGATTGGTTTACGAGCGACTCGACGGCGTATTCCTCATGGGCGGCGTGGATGTGGATCCGGGGCTGTACCGTGAAGAACGGCATGCAAGGTGTGGACGAATGGACCCGGCCCGTGACTGGGTCGAAACGCGTTTGACGCAATGGGCGGTGCGCGACCAGAAGCCGCTGCTAGGCGTCTGCCGCGGCGTGCAACTAATCAATGTGGCGCTGGGCGGAACTCTGTATCAGCATCTGCCGGATCAATTTACCTCGGCCATTGAACACGACGCCTCCAAGGATTGTGACGATTTCTCGTATCGCGACAAATCCGTGCACGAGGTTCGTACACTTTCCGACACGCGCTTGCGCCGCATTTTGGGTGACAAGCCACTGTCGGTAAACAGCATGCACCATCAAGCAATCAAGGGGCTGGCTGCGCCATTGGTCGCGACGGCGTTCGCGCCGGACGGCCTAATCGAAGGAGTGGAGGGCAAGGACCGCAGCTTTCTCGTCGGCGTGCAATGGCATCCCGAGGAGTTGTGTGCCGGCCGCCCGGAAATGAATCGATTATTCGCGGAGTTTGTAAGGGAGGCCGCGGAATATCGGAAGAGCCGTGCGATGTAGTACCTTCGGGGTCTACGGCCGCGACTTGTCCGGCGCGACGCCGAATACCTGCACCTGGGGCAACGCCTCCTTCAGTTTGGCGGCACCCTTGGTTGTGACCTTGGTCTGATTGACATCGAGGTATTGCAGCTTCTTCAATCCGGTCAACTTTTCCAGACCGTCATCGCTGATGGATGTCTGGCTCAAGACCAAGGTACTGAGCTGAGCGAGGTCCTTGAGATGTTCCAAGCCGCCGTCGGCAACCTTGGTTTGCGCCAGCACGAGGGATTGCAGTTTCGTCAGACCTTTGATCTTGGCGAGGCCGTCGTCGGAGATGGCGGAGCCGCTCAAATTGAGTGAGGTCAACTGCGTCAGATTCTTGATATGATCCAGGCCGGCATCGGTTGTCTTCGGCGGCAGCCAGAGCTCGCTGAGCTGCTTGAGGTCGGCTACGTACTTTAGACCCTCATCGTCCACGCCGGTGCTCGACAGCATCAAGAACTTGAGCGACGGCATACCCTTCAAATGCTTGAGCCCCGGCCCTTTCAGTTCCGGCAATTCTCCGAACGATAGATATGTCAGCTTCGTGAGGCCGGCGAGATGGGCAAAACCGGCGTCGGAAATGCCGCTGGGCAAGGTGAGCCAGGTGAGCTGCGTCAGGTCCTTGACGTTCTCAAGACCCTTATCGTCAACTCCCGTACTGGTGAGGTCGAGCGTCGTTACCTGGGTCAGTTTTGCAAGATGTTTGAGGCCGGGCCCATTGATGCCCTTCACGCCGTGAATGTTCAGTCCGGCGAGGTTGGTCAAGCCGGCGACGTGTGCCAGGCCCGCATCGGAAACGTCAGTGTTAGCGATCATCAGCAATCGGAGGTTGGTCAGATTCGCAATGCGCTCCAGGCCGACGTCCTGCAACTTCGTCTGCGCGAGATTGCGAGTCTCCAGATCCTTCATGCCGCGCAGGTGTTTCAAGCCGTCTCCCGTAATTTCATTATTTCCCAGGGACAGAATCGTCATGTGAGTCATGTCTTTCAAATGGACCAACCCGTTATCGGTAACCTGCGCGGAATCCATCCAGAGCGAAGTCAAATTCGTTAGAGCCGCGAGGTGCTTCAGACCACCATCGGTGACTTTCACTCCGGAGAGTTGTAAGGTTTCCAGGCTGGTCAGGCCGGAGAGATTCGATAATCCATCGGCCGTGATTTCCGCTTCCTCCTCAAACATGAGCGTTTTTAGTTTCTTGAGACATTTCAGAAGGGCCATACCCGCGTCCGTCAACTTGGGGCCGGCAAAGGTTAGGCTTTCGAGTTCCGGAACTTCCTTCAAGTTCGCGAGACCCGCGGCAGTAAAGCCTTGACCATAGAGGGTCAGCTCACGCAGTTTCGGCACAAGCTTTAGATGCGCCAGTGCCGCATCCGTGAGTTTGCTTCCACCAATGGATAGGGCGGTGAGGTCAGGAACTGCTTTCAGCGCGACCAGGTCGGCATCCGTGGCGTTATCCAGGACGATAAACTGCACACGGTCGCCAACTCGATCGAGCCGGCCGATCTTCTCGAGCGCGGCCAGCTCGCTCTTGCGGACACGGGGGCCGCGATTGGGTTCGGCCTCGCCAAGGATCAAGATCTTGGGCAGCGCCTTGCGAATCTTCTCAAAGCCCTCCGCTGTTACCAAAGTCTTCTTCAAATGAATGCCGCTGAGCGACTTCATTTGCCGAAGCGATTCGAGGAGCGAATCATCGACATCGGTGTTGTCCATCCACAAATCCGTCAATGCCGGACAATCTTTCAGTTGGGCGATGCCGGCCGACGTGATATCGGTATCGGCGAGGTTCAAGGTCCCGAGCTTGGGTAAGGCCGCCAACGACGCCAAGCCGGCATTGGTAATCGCCGTCTGATAAAGAATCAAGGACTCAAGATTGATAAGCGGCTTTAGATAAGCGAGACCCTCGTCGCCGACCGAGCGCGGCAGCGAAAGGCGCCGAAGCTGTGAAAGGTCTTTGAAATGCACCATGTGCTCGTTTTGCAGCCCCGTGGCCCGCAGGTCCAAGTTGTCGAGGAATGGCTTGTTGGCCAAATATTGAAGCCCCGAGCCGGTGAAGCCGGGTAGGGTGGCGCCGAACTCGGGTATGCCGAAGTCGAGTTGACGCAATTGCGACATGTTTTCGAGCGCGGCGAATCCGGCGTCAGTAACGAGTGTGCCGACCAGCGACAAATTGCGGATTTTGGTGCACGGCTTTAGGTTCAGCAGCCCCTCATCGGAGACGGGGCAACTGCCCAGCCAAAGCTCCTCCAGGTCGTGCATGCCACGCAAATGAGTAAGACCCGGCCCGGAGATACGGTTGTCCTGTAGATAGAGCTGTGTCAACCCGGTCATCTTCTTGACGTACTGAAGCCCGTCGTCGGTGATCTGTGTTTGGGGAAGGTTGAGGAATTTAAGCTTCTTCATGTCCTCCAGATACTGCATGCCGTCATCGCCGACCTTGACTTCGCCCAAGTCCAGGTGATTCAGGTTGGTTAGTCCGCGCAAATGGGCAATGCCCTGGGCTGTAATGTTGGCGGAGCGAACCACCAGCCATGAAAGGCCCTTCATGTCCTTGAGATGGACTAGCCCGGCATCCGTCACGTTTGCGAGATAATTCAGCTCCAACTGGCGGAGATGAGGCAAGTCTTTCAAATGCGCGAGCCCGTCATCGGTGATGTGGTCGCAGCGTAACATGACGATGCCCACGAGATGAGTCGCATCTTTCAGCCGGGTGAGGTCTTGATCCGTCGCCTCCATCTTGAGTTGTAACAAGCAACCGTCGCGAATGGAGTTCATTTGCCCGAGGTCGAGTTTCGTCAGCATCGCCTCGGTCTGACCAATATCAGGATCGAGGACAGAACGAAGGTCCCAGATTTCAAGTTTCTCTTTTTCGATGGCGGTATAGAGAAGTTGTCCGCCGGGGGATAACGCCATGCTGCCAAAGTAGCCATCAAGCCATTTGTTGAACGAACGTATGGGTTGAAGTGTGTCGGCATCGTAGGCGACAAGATGTGCCTGGAAGTCATAACTGCCGGCGAGGATGGCGCTGCCGTCGGCCGAAAATGTCACTGCGCGAGCACCAATCGGCTTAACAGCGCTTTTTGTTCGTTCACCCTTTTGGATATCCCAGAGTTCCAGGAACGGCGGCCCGGCGATCGAGGAAGCAACAAGTCTCTTACCGTCCGGCGAGAATTGCAGTGTTCCAACGGTTCCGGACGCTGTCAGGGAATGAGTGCGGCGGTTGGCGGCCAGGTCCCAGATCGTAATCTGAGAACCGAGGCCGCACCACGCCAGCGTGCGGCCGTCGGATGAGACGGCAAGGGCCCCATAACCGGCGGGAAATAGATCTTCGGCATTCCTTACAGTCGTCTTCCTCGTCATGGTCGCCAGGTCCCAAAGTTCAACTCCATTTGCCAAGACGGCGAGAGTTTTACCATCAGGCATGAGCGCCATCCGGAAAGCGTCAGAATCGCGGGGAATTCTCTTGGATTCG
>Ga0207150_1195_pt1 | contig 9906 bp, 20 predicted proteins | sample Alteio_BWMinHeat_32_FD_153526 | JGI IMG/M metagenome (GOLD analysis project Ga0207150, IMG submission 153526) | Enriched cells from forest soil in Barre Woods Harvard Forest LTER site, Petersham, Massachusetts, United States -... | ecosystem: Environmental > Terrestrial > Soil > Temperate forest >...
GCGCTTGACCGGAGGGGCGGGAGTTCCATACGCGCTGGACGCCGTCGGTGGCGAGATGGGGACGCAAACCGTACGATGCCTCGGCGCACTCGGGCGATTGGTCGTGTACGGCACGCTCTCGGAAGAGCCGCTGAGCGTCTCGCCGCGGCAACTTATGGTAGGCCGAAAGTCCATTGAAGGATTTTGGCTTTCCGAATGGATGGCGCGCCAACGCACAATCACCTTACTTCGACTCTTCCGTCAGGTGGGAGCCATGTTCCGCGAGAACATCGCCACCACGACGATCGCGGCGACTTACCCCTTGGAAGAAATCCAGGCCGCCGTGCGTCACGCCGCGACCCCGGGCCACGACGGAAAAGTGCTGCTTCGAATGGCTCCCGGCGGTAGCCGCTCGTCGTGACGCATCTGTTTTTCCGAATAACGATCCCGTATCATAGGTCAAATATCTGGGTAGCTCGTCGCTCCAGCGTGGAGGCGGGCTGCGCCAGCAGGTTCTAGGGGGAGGCCCGGCATGGGCAAGCGTTTGTATGTAGGCAATCTGTCCTACGGTATGACCGATGCGGAGCTGCAGCAGGTGTTTTCAGCGCACGGCTCGGTGGAGCGAGCCGAGGTGGTCATGGATCGCGACACAGGGCGGTCGCGCGGCTTCGGCTTTGTGGAGATGAGTAACGACAACGAGGCGGCGGCGGCCATCGATGCACTCAACGGCTCCGATGTGAACGGACGAGCTTTGACGGTGAATGAAGCGCGTCCGAAAATGGATAGCCGCGGCGGTGGTGGCGGTGGACCTCGCCGGAGTGGCGGCGGAGGCGGCGGACGCAGGGAAGGCGGTTACGGTGGTGGTTATGGAGGCGGCGGCGGCCGTCGATACTAAAAATTCTCACGAGAATCTAAGTCCTTCCGGAAGTGTGGTGAAATGGTTAACCATGATGTGAGTATGAAGTGATGGGCGATGGTTGGCATAGGGAAGTGGTTAATGTCGATTCGCTACGAAATGCCGTTATTTGTGTTTGTTGTGAAGTGTGTAGAAGCCGCGAAGCTGTTTTCGGCAATCTTGGCATAAGAAGACGTCGATTTTGTCGTTTCTTGCGCCGGATGTGTCGTAGTCCCTGATGGTTACAGTTGCGCATTTTGTCTTGAAGGTGTTGCAATATCTGCATGTAGCGTTGAAGAGTGCTTTCATGGTTTTGTTCTATTGTAGTGTGAGCTGCGGGGTTAGATTCAGGCTTTGGCCTGCGCCAAGGCTTAGCTGTGTGGCGAACTTTTCGGCCCAACAGAGCTTGCTGGTGGCGGCGTCGGTCACGTAGTAGCCGTAGATGGTCACGGCTCCGACGAATGTCCAGGTGATCATGGGGAAGCTGGCGGTCGAGACTCCGCCAACGTTGGAGAAAGACCAGTTGGCCCCGGTGAGCGCTGTAACCGAGTATCCTGGGTCGGTGCATTCGGTGTAGTTGGCGAAGGTATCGCCGATCGTGGGGGCGTGGTTGTTGGTGTAGAGATGTAGCTTGAGGTCTCCGGCCGGCGTAGCGTTATGGAGTAGGTAGGGCTCCAGGAAGGCTTGGATTCCTTGTTCGATTCCGAGTAGGGCCATTGTTTAGTCCTTGCTTTGTTCTTTACCGAAGACATAGCCTACGATGGCGCCGAGCAGTCCGATCAGCGGGTTAGTTTGAGCGGCGCCATAGCCGGCGACAATGAGGAAGCTGCCAAAGCCGGCAACGATGGTTATGACCATGATTCGGAAACAGGTGGGGTCGGTCCATGACTTGCCTGTTTTGATCATGACGGCTGCTTGCAGGATAATGGCCAGGACGACTATGATGAGTAGGGCGGTGCCGTACCAGTGTAGGTTTCCGATCATGTGTTCTATTGCCACGCTGGTAGCTCCGGATTGGGTTGTTTGTTCCGGTAAATCACCGATATCTGCGAACATAGCAATGCTCCTTGTGATTGGCTCAGAGCATTTTACGGGTTGTGTGTTGCGGTGCCGCCGAGTGTCAGCCCGCCGACTGTTTTGACTGTGACGCTTTGTGCTGCTGTGCCGGCCAGTGTGAGCCCGCCTTCGGCTCGAAGGCTGTTGGGTATGCTGGTTGTTACCGACCAGACCCGACGCTTGAGGAATATCCTCTTGAAATCGGTGGTGTGTCCGCGCTGGTGCGGTCCGGGTAAGCGGAATCGCTCGATGAATACCACGTCATAGCCTTGGCTCCATTTGTCGGGGATGTAGACACGGTAGGCGCCTGGGGCTGCCGGCCAGGGGTCGCGTTCCTGGTCGGTGAGCAGCACGTCCAAGGCGCTGTCGAAGAAATACTTGCTGACGCCGATGTTGACCTGCATGCCTGGGAAGAACCAGGTGCGTAGGAATCCGCTGCTGGTGATGTCTGGTGCTGCCGGGGGCAGGTTCGGCAGAACGTAGAAGTCGAAGGTGCAGTTGGGTGAGCGAAGGTAATGCATTATTCGCTTCTGGTTTCTATGTGTGCGGCTCGCCCAAGTGACAGAATCTTATCCTTCAGGTTCTCCAGCCGTTGCAAGGCCAGTGCTTTGGCTTGCTTCTGTTTAAAGATCGGCAGCCCCTTGATCTGTCCGCATTCCTCTATGAATAGCCGGATTGGCGAGATTAGGGTATTGAGTTCTTGCTCGGTCATTGCGGCTTCCTCGTCCTTTCGCGGAGCGAAAGGCGACTATATGTTATCCGTTGGCCAGTTGGGTGTTTGCCGGTTTAAGAATACCCGTTTGTACTGTTGGGGCGTGTTGCGGTTGATGACTTCCACGAAGACGATCATGAATTTGGTCGATTGGGCGGCGTCGTTGGCTCCTCCGTTGGCGGGTATGTAACAGAAGTTGACCGGGTTGGCCGGCCAGTTATCGCGGATGTCTGTACTGTCCTGGACGTAGAGACGGTGGGTCCAGCGGAAGTTTGGATCAAGCTGGCTGTGCTGCGTTGCCATCTCGAATTCCGCTTCCAGGTGGGCCAGTACTGCGGCTTGATCGGGTGCTGCCGGCGGTGCATTGGGATTGACGTAGAGGTCGGCTGTAACGTTTGGGGCTGGTAGACCAGCGGGGGCGGGGGGTAGTGCTCCTGCCGGGAATGGGACGCCTCGGGCTCCTTGGGGTGGGTGTCCCTGGTGCATGTGGCCGGCGTGGCCCTTGTGCGGCGGTAGCTTGGGCTTGACAAGGTGCGGCATCACCTTGGGGCCGATCTTGATCGGCTTGTTCAGCTTCGGCGATTTGGGCGGTTTTGGAATTCGCATGTTAGGCCCCGCTCCACTCTTTTAGAGGGATACTTTTTAGTCGCTGAGCCAGTTATCGGTGATGACGTAAAAGGCCAGTGTTACGCAGGCGGCGCCAATGACCGCGAGGATGAAGGGGAAGTACAGGTCCATGAGTTAGATTCCTAGTCCGCCGAAACAGTTCATCATTTGCTGTGTGTCGGAGAATATGTATGGCTTTGATCCATATAGGAGTGTGTGGAGCATGCAGTGATAGGTTGTCTCTGTTGGGCCATTGTAGAATTCGACGTCTATTCTCATTACTGCCCTGTCGTCACATCCTGTGAGCGAGCAGGTGTGGCGTTCGTCATGTGTTGGATAAAATCGCGTTGTCGGCATTAATGGTGTCCCGTTAAATCGGCATGGGATGATGCTGACGGTAGTTGTCGAGGATCAAGGCCACGTGGGGCGGGGGCGTGCTCGGGTACATGCTCGGGTTGCTTTTGGTCTGCCAGAACAATGAGGCAACCCACTCGGCACAGGCTTCTTGCAGGTCGTAGGGAATCGTCACGTAGCCTGCGGTGTACAAGATGCGGTAGTTATCAATGCCCGGCGTCCAGACGGCCATGGGGTCATCCCACTGGGTGACCAGGGCGTTGATGCCTCGGATGATCCAGCCGCGTTTGCGGTCGATCTGGTAATCCGACATTTCGATGACGTGCATCTTGAGTTCGCCGTAGGCTCCCTGGGCACAGTTGAGGGCGCCTTGAATGCGAAGGTCGGCGGACGGCCAAAACTGGTAGAAGTTGTTGGCCACATAGGCACCCCAGCCGTTGCCCAGGGCGTTGACGGCGGCGGCCACGGCGGTCAGGGTGGGATTGGCGGCAAAGGTAACGGACGTGTCAGTAGTAACAACGCCAGATGCCACGCGAACAAGTGTAAGCCCAGTGCCAGTAACATCAGTATCAACAGCGGAAGTAACTGCGACGGTGGCTCGTTGGTTTGTCGAGGCATTGTTGTAAACCCTCAAAACGGCGTATGGTCCGTAACGGACGGACTGGATGCTGACGATCGGTAGCTGGCGTAGCAGTAGGCGCTGGCTTCCGTTGCCGCTATAGAGCTCGTCATAGGTGGTAAGGAAGAAATCGCGGTTACAGTAACGGCGGATGGCCGCGGAGACCGCCGTAATGAGGTTGTTGACGGTCGTGCTCTCGACACTGGTGAGTGCGCGGTTGTTGAGGGTGTCGAGAACACGGTTTTGGGTGATAAGGTCGCCGCTGGCCATCCGTGGTTCTCCTTAAATGTGGTGGTGGGCGGCGGCAATCGGTGCGATTATATCGTCGTGTCTGGGTGTTGGTGGTTTGTCTTCGTCGATCGGGATGTAACCGATGACGAGTTTCAACTCATCGCTGACGAACTGGTAGATCGAGACGTTCAGGGGCGTGATGGGCAGCTTGTCGGTGGTGATCTTGGCGTAGGTGTACAAGATCGTGTAGTTACTCCGAATGTCCTGCACGAGCTGCTTGGCGGCGCCGATGGCCTCGTCGAGGTTTTGAAATAGGCGGACGGGAATGTCTTCTATGTTGCAGCGAATGACGATCATGAAGCAGTTCATTTGGCCTCCGTGTATTTGCGGTTGGGTATGTCCTGTAAGTCTGGGCGAAGTTCCTCGAAGTGCATGGCACAGCCAAGGTTCCATCGAGCGGCGGCCAGGTGGTCCTCTGTCATCTCGCCGGCCAGGTAGTTGAAAATGTGCCTTAGGGTGGAGTCGATGAAACAGGAAATCGGGATTCCATTCTCCCAGTTGCGTTCGCCATACTTGACGGCGCCGCGTTCCAGCAGTTCGGCCTCGCGGCGGATGGCGATGGCGGATAGGAGATCGTAGCGTCCTTTGTCGGTGCGAACGTCGCGGACCGCTCCGGTTGCGAAGCTGCGTCGTCGGCCGCTGTCTTTGGTGACGAAATCTGACACGGGCACGTCAACCTCCACGTCCTTCGTTGAACCGTCCTGGTATCTGACGGCAAACTTCAGGCGCCGTGTATAAGCAGAGGCACGGCCTGTAGGAGTAGCGGAATGGCTTGCTGGAGCAGGTTGTGCAGTAGCGGGTGGCGGTAGAGCGGCTGCGGCACGATCGGCGGCGCAGGCGGAACAGGTACAAGTGGGGCTGGCGAATTCGGGCCAGTGGGAACCGGAAAAACTGGCGGCGATGGCTGGATCGCAAGCTTCTGCAGAAGCTGCAGGGCTAGGCTGAGTAACTGCTGTAGTTCGGGGTTCATTCATGGGTCTCCTCTTGTCTTGGGGTGGTGGTGGTGTAGAACGTCTTTATGGAAAAGCCTAAGTTTCTGCCTGCCGAGACGGTTCGTTTAATTGGCAGTGATCTCGTAGGTAGCGTGCTTGGTGTGTGGCGAGGGCACGAGAGACTTCCCTCTGCCATTTTTGTCGATGTTTACTTTCCCGTTCTTGGTCATCCTCGGGCAGTAATAGTTGCCTCGTTAGAATCGCTGGATCAATTATCTCCAGGCACTCCGGAATGAAGATCAGGTGGTGTGCCACTCCGTTTTCGAGGCGTTCGCACCAGAGGTTGCCTTCCCAGGTTTGATCGACTACTTTCATAGGCATGTGGTTATTGAAGTCGGAGCGTAGGCGGACGGTTTTTCCCATGAAGATTTCGTTGGAGCTTAGATACGTGTTGGTGTCGATAGTTGGCGTGGTGGCTCTTGGGTATGTCCACCATGCGTATAGAGCAAGTATTGCTAGCATCGGAATGAGGCAGAGCAGGTATTCCATGGTCTCTCCGTTACTCGAAGATCCTGAATGTCATGTGAAAGAATAGCCAAGCGAAGGTGCTGGCTACGACCCAACGGAAGAAGGTGGCGCCTGTGCCTTCCAGGTGCCACACTTGGGCGCTGAGGGTGTTTTCGGGATGGCCGCTAATCAATGCGATCAACTCCGGAAGCAATAATCCAATAAGCAACCAGGCCAACCAGTATAATGACCAGCCATTCCATTTCATGGTCGTTTGTTGAAGTATGCTCGGCCTCTCCCGAGCTGGTCACACCACTTTTAGGCAGGTGTCGCCTCACGGAGGTGCGGCTTCCCGATACTTGGTTATCTCATGGAATCGGCGGCTGGCATAGCTTAAGGTTCGACAAGGAAGGAAATCTTGTCGGCTCTGAGGACGGTGTTGCCGTTGACGGCTTTCCACCTTCGGGTCCAGGTGCCGGCGATGTTGAAGAGTGCAGGCAGGTTGGTGTACTTGGCGATGGCGTTGCTATTGTCGGTCACGGTCGCGGCCAGTAGGCCGCTGGAGGCCCCGGTCGGGTCAATGAATTCGATGGTGACTGTGTAACCGTTGAGGTTGCTGATCGGCACGCCGCTATCTCCGAGGAACTGGCCCTGCCAAACAAAGGTGCTGCCAACGGTTACGGGTTCGTAGATGGTGGCCATGTGTTCCTACTTTTGCCTTAGGCGTTCGATTTCCTTTTCTTGGAATTCGACTGTTTTTGCTGTTTCCGCGGCTTTAACCTTGATGTCGGTGACGTCGCTTCGCAGTGACAAGATTTGAAGCAAGAAGAATGTTGTGATAGAACCGAAGATAAGCGTGAAAATCCAGACGATTTTGAAGTACAGTTCCATCTTGCTTATCCTTTTCTCGATTTCGGTTGGCATTGGTTTCCCTTTCGTGTTTGTGGTGAAAGGGGCATTGTAGTTACACGTCGAGCGCGTCCTTGACTGTGTCGAACTCCATCGCGTCACTCATGGTGTCGAATTCCATGCCGTTGGCCATGGTGTCGAATTCCATGCCGTCCGAGATCGTTGGTGCTGCCGCCATCGGCTCGAACAGCCAGCCGGTGGCTCTTTGGTAGGCTGCCGCTTCCTCGCGGTATTCGGGGAAGACTTTGCGAGCGAGCCAGGGTAGAGTTAAATCGACCAGTGGGGCGGGGTGCCAGTGGCTTTGAGGCGGCCGCTCCTCCCACTGGTCGATGTAAGGTATCCTGTGGAACCAAGGCATGTGTTCGATGACGGGGGCGGCGGCGCCCGTCATGCCGGGGGTCCACTTCGACCGGAGCCGCACCAAGTTGGTGCGGCTTTGTCTGATGCGGGTGATCAAAGGTAAGTCCTAACACCCTTTCGCGGAGCGAAAGGCGACTATGAGCCGGTTTCCTCGATGGTCATGCCGCCGGAGAAGTTGCAGGTTCCGGTGACAGTCGAGTTGAGCTCGAAGATGACGCCTTCATTGAGGCCAAAGACCGGCTCCTCGCCCTTGGGGAAGGTGTAATCGAAGCCGGCGTAGTTGTGGCCGCCGACTGGCGTGATGTCCACGAATGAACCCGAGGTGGTGGCCTGGCTGGTGTCGTTGGCATGGGCGGTGAAGCTGGCGGCGGCATCGCCGGCGTCGACCGGCCTGGGCGTCGGGGTTGAGCCGCCTGAGCCAAGGGTTACGGTGGCGTTGCCGTACTTGAGGTTGAGCTTGAGACCCTGGGCGGTTTGAAGCGTGGTGTCGTTCATGTACAGCCAAATGCGGCGAACGCGGCAGGTTTTGCCGCTTGAGCCTTTGGCTGAGATCAAATCTTGGACCGCCGAGATGGTTACGGCCTTGAATGATACGGTGTAGACACGAGGCATTGGTACTCCTTACTGGAAAATAGTCTCTTCGAAGAATTCCTCGTAGATCGAGGATTGAAACCACGGCATGTGCTCGGTTGCGACGGCGCCTTTGTAGGCGAGGGCTACGGCGTCCCATTGGCCACCGGCGTTGCCGGTGCAAGAGCTCGATGGGTTTTCGTTGGTCAGGGTTGTCGAGACGATCTTGTAGAAGGCGGCGCCGTCTTCCATCGCGCCGCCGCTGTCTTCCTTGGCGACGAGGGTGTATCCGGTTGGCGTGTTGGTCGTCGCCATGTTGCCATCGTCGAACGTGAACACGATCAAATCGTTGGCATTGGTGGTCGAGAAGGTCCCTGGAGTTGCGGTGAAGTTGGCACCTTGGCTGGCGCCGCTTTTGTTGGTTGAGCCGGCACCGTCGAGCGGCGATGATGTTTGGAGTCCGGTGACCTCGATGGCGCAAAAGGTTATATAACCGCTTCCGCTCAGGGTCACGGTGATCTGGTTATTGGCTTGTGTGCCGGCGTTCTGGGCTCGGTAGATGTAGCAGTTTTGGTGCGTGCTGACGGATTGGTTGGTGCCGTCTGGTGCGTAGCCGTTGCCGGCGGTGTCGGTAACATTGGAGATCGACTGGTTCGGATTGGCAAAGACCCAGATGAAGACAAGGATCGTACTTGGGGTGGTGAGCGGTGAGCTCATGGCCGACGATTGCAGTGAGGTAACGGCTGATGCTACTTGAACGCCAAGAGTTTGTGCTACTGCGATGCTCATGCGAAGGTTTGGCTAATGGTTGGGCTGTTAAGGTTGGTGTTGGATATTAGTTGCACTTGGACGCTCGCCGGTATGTTGCCGGTCATGTCGGCTTCGATGTAAGGTTGGGCGAAGCCGACGCCGCTTTTGTCGGTTTGGCCGGCGTGGTACGTGCACTGCGGCCCCGGGTTGCAGACGATGGTAATCTGAACGGTTGGGTCCGATAGCAAGGTGTTGGATAGCGTTACCGCTACCTTTTGCCTGGTGGCTCCCGGCTGCCACAGGGTTGTTTGCTGTGCCTGTACGGGCATTAGAACATATCCCCCTCATCATGGTCCCATTCGCCGTCGGGCTTGTGATTGGAGAAGCAAGCGCTGCCCCAGTGCTTGGCCTTGACCTTGCGGGTGGCGAATACCTTGAGGTTTCGCTTGGCGGCCCAAGCCGACATGCCCCAATCCTCGGGCAGGACGCAGGGGAAGAAGCGGCCGTATTCGTTCTTTTTGATGCCGTCGGCGATGTTGAAATGGAACTCTTCGACCCAAGGCTTGCGGAAGTCCACGAGTATCAGGCCGGTATTGACCATGATGGTGGCTGGCTTGTAGTCGCCGTGCAGCATGGGGACCTGGCTGAATGTCTCGGGGAGCTGGTGAATCTCCTTGAGCGTCAGGCGGGTGATGTCTTCTTTTGCGTCCATGTAGCCGGTGCTGGTCAAGCCGCGGGCGTCTTTGATGGGGACTACGACGGATACGATGTCGGCCTGGTGGCTCTCCATGATGTCGATGAGCTTGTCAAGCCATCCGGCCTCTGCCTGAATGTCGCTGTGATGCATGGCGAAAAAGTCTGGGCGTGGCTTCTTGTTGAGGGCGTGACACCAGAGGCTATTGAAGACGAAGGCCAGAAGCGATCCGCCCGCGGTTTGCAGGTGGATGCGGTGTTTGAGACTTGCCTGGACAATGGATTCGATGGAGCCAGTGACCAGATGGCCGTAGTGCGGCACGGCTACGAAGACTGATGCTGACATGGTTCCTCCGTGTGAAAAGTGAGCGGGGGCGGGTCGCAAGGATATTAATCAAGTCGCGCCCGCCCCCTAGGGGTTATTACTGAGCCACTACTTGCTGAATGACGGCGGCGAGGTTCGCGGCGTTGGCGGGCTCCTGGTCGGCGATGGAGCCGTAGCCGACGACGCCATAGAGCACGTTGTTGGCTGTGACGACGGTCTGCAGGCGGACGTAGCGGTCGCCTGAGTTCTGGGTGATGACGTATTCGTCGAGGGCCTCAACGGTCACCATGCTGTTTGGGTTGGCGTTGGTGACCTGGGTGATGCTGTTGAGGTTGTGGACGACGTTGA
>Ga0207150_1196_pt1 | contig 9900 bp, 10 predicted proteins | sample Alteio_BWMinHeat_32_FD_153526 | JGI IMG/M metagenome (GOLD analysis project Ga0207150, IMG submission 153526) | Enriched cells from forest soil in Barre Woods Harvard Forest LTER site, Petersham, Massachusetts, United States -... | ecosystem: Environmental > Terrestrial > Soil > Temperate forest >...
TCAGCAAGGGGTAAATCGAAGGCAACAACGACGAAAGCATGTCATTCAAAAGATGGCAAACGCTGATGGCGCCCAAAATATTAAAGGCAGTTTTATGTCCAACGTAAATTGGACTCTCCGCCCGAGTCGCAGTCATGATTTTTTCCCCAGACCCATAAAAGAATCTATTGTACTGCGAATTGCAATTTTCCGAATGTAGGGATTGCGTGGTGGGCTATTTGGCTTTGAATGTGGCTTTCAGTGGCAGGGGCACTCTCGCCTGTGCATTCCTTGTGCGGAGTCTACAGCTGTCGGACAGCCAAGCGTGGCTCCGCTAACGTCGATCTCGCATACCAGCGGGTATTTTACTTCGTGGCAGTCTGTAGGTCGCGCGCGCCTCGCCGTTCCCTTATTTCAACGACTCCAGCGCCCGCTCACTTGGTTTCCTTGTCCTTTTCCTTGATCGAGAGAAGTTCGACTTCAAAAATAAGCACGGCGTTGGAACCGATCAGAGGATTTGGACCGCGCGCGCCATAGGCCATATCGGGGGGAACGAAAAGCTGCCACTTTGAACCTACGGGCATCATTTGGAGGGCTTCCGTCCATCCTTTGATGACTTTATCCACCGGGAACGTCGCCGGCTGGCCGCGCTTGTACGAACTGTCAAATTCCGAGCCATCAATGAGCGTACCTTTGTAGTTGCAGATAACCGTGTCGGTGGCCAAGGGTTTTGGTCCCGTACCTGCTGTCAAAACCTTATATTGGAGACCGTCGGGCAGCGTGACGACGCCTTCTTTCGTTTTATTGGCCGCCATAAAAGCGTCGCCTTGTTTCTTGTTGGCCTCTCCTGCCGCCGCCATCTGCGCTTCCTGCTTCTTGTGCAAATCGGCTTGGAGCGACTGAATAATCCCCCTGGCGTCGTCCTCCGACATCTGCGTCTTGCCGCCAGCCAGTGCATCTTTCAAGCCCTGCACCAAAACGTTCGGGTCAACTTCCACAGAATCCTTTTGCAGACTCCTGCCGGTCGGGATGGGACTTACGCTGATCGGGTTGTTGATTTTATCGATCGCCGGGAATTTCGTAATCATTCTGTTCGCCGCAGCACTTGTGGGCACGGGATCCTCGGTGTTTCACCCCGAGTCATCCAGAGTGGCTCGAATGGCATCAGGCGGACAACACGGCCTGGCGCAATCGCTTTTTCAGGTTGGCGGCAACGCGGGACTCTCCCTCGGACCTTTGATGGCGGCATTTATCGTGATGCCGAGGGGGCAAACGAGCATCGCCTGGTTTTCAGTGGTGGCCTTGGCGGGGATGCTGATCCTCACCAAGGTAAGCGGCTGGGCGGTAAGAAACAGATCAAGTGCAAAGAAATCCGGCGCAGTTCATCACGAGCAGCGCCCCAACCTGTCCACCAGAAGGGTTGTGCTATCCATTGGCGTTTTAATGGCGCTGCTGTTTTCAAAATTCGTCTACCTGGCGAGTTTGACCAGCTACTACACGTTTTATTTGATGAATAAATTCCAAGTCTCCGTGAGGAGCGCGCAGGTCCACTTATTCGTGTTTCTGGGCGCCGTTGCGCTGGGAACGATCGTGGGCGGTCCGGTGGGGGACCGGATCGGTCGTAAACGCGTTATCTGGTGTTCGATTCTCGGCGTTCTCCCGTTCACCTTGGTCTTGCCGTATGCCAATTTATTCTGGACTGAAATTCTCAGCGTGGTGATTGGCCTGATTCTGGCGTCGGCATTTTCGGTGATTGTCGTCTACGCTCAGGAGCTAGTCCCAGGTAGAGTGGGAATGATTTCAGGCCTGTGTTTTGGTTTCGCCTTTGGGATGGCCGGGCTGGGCGCCGCTGTTCTGGGTGAGTTAGCTGATCTGACCAGCATTAATTTCGTATATACGGTCTGCTCGTTTCTCCCGGCTGTTGGCCTGCTGGCCGCATTCTTGCCAAACCTGGAGCCATCGGGGCTGCAGACCTCGCAAACGATGGAAGCCTGATTGCCGGGAACAAGGATGTGGCCTGGACTCCGGACCTGTACCCGACCTGACCCGTTACCGAATCGCCGGTTAGAATTGATTCCCGCGATGGGTCCGCGTATCATGGATGGCAAATGAAAACGAATCCAACGAATCGATGTGCTACCGTCCTGGCTAGCTTCAAGGGCATCTTGCTGCTCGGCGCCTTGCTCTCACTGATTGCCCCCGCGGTATTTGCCGCAGACCCGGAGATTTTCCCGCTTTCTCAAGTCAAACCTGGAATGAAGGGCGAGGGCTTTACGATCTTTGCCGGGGATCAGATTGAGAAGTTCGATCTGGTGGTTCTCGGGGTGATGCCCAACTTCCTCGGACCCAAAGAATCCATCATTCTCGTACAGCTTGTGGGGCCTAAGGTGGAGCACACCGGCGTGGTTGCGGGGATGAGCGGAAGCCCAATCTACTTCGAAGGAAAACTCGCGGGAGCGTTGTCACTCAAACTCGGCATCTTCGCCAAAGAGCCGATAGCCGGCGTCACACCGATTGAAAACATGTTGAGCCTGCCCAAGGGGCAAATGCCAGGCACGATCCTTGCACAAGAACAATCGGGCGCGTTGGGCGTCGAAGCAGTCTCGACAGCACAGCAAATTGAAATGCCTACTGATTGGACTTCGCGCCTCGGAGTTCCGGGAGGAAGTTTCCTCAGGCCCATTGACACGCCGCTGGTTTTTTCGGGCTTCAACGCGGCAGCGATCCGGCAATACGCGGGAGAGCTCGCTCAATTCGGCATGGCGGCAACGCAGGGTGGCACCACTGATGCGCGACCCGACGATCGTGACATCAAGCCCGGAGACATGGTCAGTGCAGTGCTCATGGAAGGGGACATGTCCTTGAACGCCTCCTGCACCGTCACGATGATTGTGGACGGGCGCATCTATGTGTGCGGGCACCCCTTGTTCGGATTCGGGCCGGTGCAGTTGCCAATGGCGCGCGGGCGCGTAGTGACGACTCTGAGTTCGGACCTCGATTCGACAAAGATTGTAAATGTGGGCGGGACGATCGGCGCGTTTGACCAGGACCGCATTACGGCGGTCATGGGGCATCTCGGCACGGCCCCGGGCTTGATCCCTATCGATATGACGATCGTGACAGCCGCCGGAGATCAACGTCGCGCCTTCCGGATGATTTCCAATCCGAAAATTTCGCCGATTCTAATGGGTATTGCCGCGCTCAACGGCCTGGTGCAGAACAGCGTGTACGGTGAAGGCACGACGCTGCGCCTGACTGGCGCGATCGACATCACGGGCCATTCCAGTGTGACGCTCGAGAATCTGTTCACTCCGACAGATTCGTTTGCTCCCGACGGGGGGTCGGTCGCCGCCGCCGTGCAAAGCGTGTTTCAAAGGATTTTCTCGAACCCGTATGAGACCGCCAAGATCGAAAAAGTGACGCTGCGCATGGAAGCCCTCCCCGATCGCCGGCAGACAACAATTGAGGGCGCCTGGCTCGATAAGTTGGAAGCCGCGCCGGGCGACACGGTCAACGTGAAAGTCCAGTTGCGGCCCTATCGTGGCTCACCCGTGATTCGCGACATGCAGATCACGGTTCCGCCGCAGGCGGTTCGCGGGACGATCCTTCAGGTTCTGGCCAGCGACTCAGGCACGTTGAACCGCATGAACATCGTATCCGGATCGCAGGGACGACTGCAGAATCTGGAGCAACTTGTATCGGTGCTAAACCGCGAGCGGCGTAACAACCGGCTTTACGTCACGCTGCTTGGGCCATCGCCGACCATGGTGGTGCAAGACAAAGTGATGCCCAACGTGCCCGCATCGCAAATCAATCTCCTCGACCAGCGCGGCGGCCCAGCCAGCTCGCTCGTGGTGCGGCAATCGGCGGCCGGAGAATGGTCCGTGCCGCTCGAACAGGTCGTTCAGGGATCGTCTTCCATTTCGATCCGAATCAAGTAAGCGAGCGGGCGGCGCGCAGCGCTGACCCCTGAGGAGCCTCATGCGCATTACATTTCCCCTTGGCCGCGAATTGCGCGGCGCAATATCATCCGCCCTGCCGAAGGTTTTGGCGATTTCGGCTGCCGCCGTTCTGCTGGCCGCCGTTCCGGTACTGGCCGAGCACACACGCTGGTGGCGCCAATCTTCCTTCGAAGATTTTGACAAGGGCACGGCGAAAGGAGTCGCGCTGCGCAGCGATGGCATGCTTTTCCTCGCGCCGCGCTTCGCTGAGTTCGCCGACGCCAATCTCGCCTATCTCCTGGCCTTGCGCTCCGATTCGAAAGGAAATCTCTACGCCGCGGGCGGTGCGAATGCGAAGGTTTTACGCCTGGACGCGAGCGGCAAGGCTACAACCGTATTCGATTCGTCTGAACTGGCGGCTCAAGCGCTCGTTCTGGACGCCGCTGGAAATCTTTTCGTGGGCACCTCGCCTGACGGCAAGGTCTACAAGGTCACGCCGGGGGGGGCAATCCTCCGTTTTCTTCGATCCGAAAACGAAATACATCTGGGATTTGGCTGTCGACAAGGACGGGACGTTATACGTCGCCACGGGCGACACGGGAAAGATTTTTGCTGTCGCACCGGATGGAAAAGGCCAGGTTTTCTATACCAGCGAGGAGACGCACATTCGATCGCTGGCACTGGATTCCAGTGGCAACGTCCTGGCGGGCACCGAACCGAGCGGACTTGTTCTTCGCATCTCCAAAGCGGGCGATCCTCACCGCGCCTTTGTGCTGTACGAAACCGCGAAGAAGGAAATCACGGCCTTGCTGCAGGATTCGAGCGGTAACCTGTACGTCGCGGCCGTGGGCGAGAAGAATCCTCTCATCCCCGGAGTGCCCAGGGCGCCCGTTCAAGAGCCTGCGGCGGGCGGGAATTTCAATCTTGTGACGGGCGGCGCCAATGTTCCGCTTCAGCAAGCACAGGGCATCCCGTTTGCGCCGATTCCAACGGTGACTTCGAGTTCCGTATACCGAATTGCATCAGATGGCTCGCCGGAAGAGCTGTGGGGCTCGCGTGACGATCTTGTGTACGCCTTGGGGTTGCGTCCGAACGGGAAATTGCTGCTCGGTACAGGCAATCAGGGCGCAGTGCTGGAACTAGAAGGCAATCACATCTTCTCGCGCCTGATGAGAACGACTTCGGGACAAGTGACTTCCATGGCGTCGGGTCCCGGCGGAAAACTGTTCCTCGCCGCGGCGAATCCGGGAAAGATTCTCACACTGGGCCCCGATAGCGAGCCGGAGGGCTCGTACGAGTCGCAGCCCTTTGACGCGAAGCTGTTCACGCGTTGGGGGCGCCTGCAATGGTGGGGACAAAATGCAGCTCCTGCAAAGAACGGTGCGGGCGCGCGGATCGAATTCTACACGCGGTCGGGCAACACATCGGATCCCGGCAACAACTGGAGCCCGTGGGCCGGTCCATTTTCGAACGCCGCGGGCGACAAAATCGACTCCCCTTCCGCACGGTTCGTGCAATGGAAAATGGTGCTGCATGGTGCAGCAGGCGGAGCTGCTCCCGAACTCAACTGGGTGAGCGTCGCCTACCTGCCGAAAAACATGACGCCGGAAGTGACCGGGATCGCTATTCAAAGCCCCGGCATCCGAGTTCAGGGAATTTCTGTTTCGGGACCAGGCAGTCCATCACAGACCCCGGTTCAAGTTCGAATGCCAACGCCGCCGTCGACTTCATCCTCGATCAACTCGGCGTTCAACGCGGCAGGCATGGGAGGCGCGGCGGCTTCGTCCAACTTGCCGCGGTTTGACGCTGTTCCGCAAGGTTTTACCCAAAAAGGCTATCAATCCGTCGTATGGACCGCGGAAGATCCCAATGATGACCAACTCGAATTTTCGGTTTACTTCCGCGGAGAAAACGAAACCGCGTGGAAACTGCTAAAGGACAAGCTCGACACCCGCTACTATTCGTGGGATACAACGGCAATGCCAGACGGCGCCTACTACCTGAAAATCGTGGCTAGTGACGCGCCGGCGAATCCCTCCGGCGAAGGACTGACATCCGAGCGCGAATCTGACCGCTTCGAGGTGGACAACACACCGCCCGCGATCGCGCAACTTACGGCGGAATCGGCGGGCGGAGGAGGCGCCGTACGTGTGCGATTCCAGGCCAGCGATCCGGCGAGTTCCATTGCGCGCGCCCAGTACAGTCTGGACGCGGAAGATTGGGCGCTCGTGTTTCCCAGCGGCGGGCTTAGCGATGCTGCCCGCGAAAATTACGACTTCCAGGTTCCGAAAGTCACTCCGGGCGAGCACACCATCACTATCCGCGTTTACGATCAGTTTGAAAACGTCACCAGCGCCAAGGCCACGGTCCGGGTGCCGGCGAGTGGCAACTGAGGCGACTGGCCGGCCATCGCCATTGGCCTGGAACACGCTGCGAATGGCCTAGCTCGATCCACCACTCTTTTCCCGGTGCCACATCCGGGCCCGCCACTTCTCCCGCGGCGGCCTCTTCCTTGTACCTTTCCATACGCAGCCCGATTGCTGCATTGCCTCCGAAGAACGCATTGGGTTGCACGTGGACAACGCGTGCCACACAGCGCTCGTCGTTTGAAACCGGGCCCGCCAGTTCATGCGGCATTTTGAGGGACACCTCCAGAGGCGTACCCACCATGAGGGGAATGGTCGTCGCGAAAAGGAGTCCCCGCTGAGAAATGTTTATCGACTCCGCGACCTGTTCAGTCGCTCCCGGATTATTCAGCACTCGAAAACGAAATGGCACCTTGATGTTCACACGTGTATCAATGCGGCGTTCTCTTGAATTCATTGTGTCCTCCCCGCCCGCAGGAATGCGTGCGCGCGGTTTTGAGATTAGGAAGGGGGTGAGTGAGAGTTTAGCGCGGCGCAACTACGGCGCAAGTGAATTGCGCATGTTTTGTACAACGTGACCCAACCCGGGACAAGCTGTGCCATAATGTGGCCGATCTAAGAGTCTTCTCATTGAGCGCTCCGACGACCCAGCCTTTCGCGGCCCCTGACCTCGAAAGTATTCGAGAGGCCTACCGGCGCATCTCCCCGCATATTGAACGTACGCCAGTCATGATTTCGGACGAGTTGGACGAACTTGCCGGGGCCATGCTGTTTTTCAAGTGCGAAAATCTGCAACTGTCCGGTTCGTTCAAGATTCGCGGCGCGGCGAACGCGGTCTTTTCGCTCAGCGAGGCGGAAGCAGCGCGCGGCGTGGTCACGCACTCATCCGGAAATCACGGTGCGGCGCTCGCGCTGGCCGCCAAAATGCGCGGTATCCGCGCGTGGATCGTTGTCCCCAATAATGCACCGAAAGTAAAAGTTCGCGCCGTGGAAGCCTATGGAGGCGAAATCATCTTCTGCGAGCCGACTCTCGAGGCGCGCGAGACTGCCGCCGCCGAAACGCGGCGTCAAACAGGTGCGGTGATGATTCATCCCTACGACGATGACCGCATCATTGCGGGGCAAGGCACGGCGGCGCTCGAACTTCTTGAGGAAATTCCCGATCTCGATGTGGTTTGCGCGCCGGTCTCGGGAGGCGGCCTGCTTTCCGGCACAGCCATCGCGGCAAAATCAATGCGGCCTGAAATCACCGTTATCGGTTGCGAACCGGCAAATGCGGATGATGCCTCGCGATCGCTTGCGTCCGGGAAGATCGAACCAGCGGCCGTGACAACTACCATCGCCGACGGATTGCGCGCCACTCTCGCTCCGCGGACATTCGCGATTCTCCGCGCGCGCGTTGACCGGATTGCCCTCGTCAGCGAAGACGAAATCGTGCAGGCGATGCAGCTCATCGCCGAACGTTTGAAATGCAGAGTTGAACCCTCGGGAGGCGTCGCGGCATCCGCTGCGCTTTATCGTCACCTCGGAGCGGAAGGGCGCAAAATTGGAGTAATTCTTTCCGGCGGAAATCTGGATCCTGAGGCGATCCCCGTGCAGCCGGGGAAAGATTTGACGCAGAGAATGCAGCGGGCCGGCGAGGATCGTGATCAGTGACTGGTGATGCTAGCGGCCACCGTAACAGATCAGCTCGCGGCCGTCCGATAATACAACTTTCACCATACGCAAATAATATGTGCTGTCGCTGATGCGATGACCTACTGCGGTAATTTGATCACCGGGCTTGAGGGTTTCTTTGTCCCAGCCTGTGTTTGCCATACGGCTTGGGCTGGGGCCGCCGGCATTCCATTTTTCGACGTTCCCTTTGTCATCCTTCACTTCCAAGCTGATCCACACATGCGGGTTGGCCCAGTCGAAGAGCGTCACGGTTCCCTTCACCGTGGTGAGATTGCCCATGTCGTACCCGTGCCACGCGTGATGTGCGAACGCAGGGACCGAAATGGCTAGAAGGGCGGCAAGCAGGCTTCCAAGCGCTAGTAACTTGATCCTCATGACGTCACCTCCCCAACGGATTTCACAAACTTTCGACGCGTCGGCCGGGCTGTGCGTTTCCTGCGCGCACGATCAAAATTTTCTTGCACACGGTGTTGTCCGTGAAAACCGCAACTGGCCTGAACGGACAAGCCAGGCGGTCGGTTCGTCCACTTCATCTCCGAGTTCTCTGTGCGCTCTGTGGCCTTTCTCTGCGTTCTCTGCGTTAACTTCCGAAAAGCTCAACACAGAGGTCACAGAGGGCCACAGAGAAATTCCAATCCATTCCTAACCGTTAGAGGATTGCCTCCATGATTCGAATGTCGCGTTCCGCTGTGCCGCCAAGAGCGCGCAGCGCTGCCTGGTAAGCACTGCTCTCATGTGTGGCAGTTGCTTGCTGGACGGTATCGAACTCGATCAGCACGGTTCGCTGGTCTATGCCGGCCTCAAATGTCTTCGCCGGCGTTCCTCGGGCTAGAAAGCGGCCGCCCCCGCTTTGGATTGCAGGCCCCGCCAGCCGGGCGTATTCGGTGAGGGCGGCGGGGTTCGAGATCGAACGGTAAAAACAGATCCAATATCCTTTGGCCATCAGGCTCTCCCAGTACTAGAGATTTTTAACAATGTCGGTTTGTGGCTAAACAGCCCATGCCACCTAACTGTTTGCGTCGTTGACAAGTTTCCCTTGTCGACTGGTCAGTTCCCGAACAGCCTACATCTTTGCAAGCGCGAACCCGTCCACCTGCACCTCCAGCATATGATTCACGCGGATGCCATAGATACCGTCGGTCTTTGCCGTCATGGTGGATTTGGGCATCGTGTTGACGACCTTGCCGTTGACAAGGAACTGGACCTTGTCTCCCATTACGTGCACTTCGAGAGCGTTGGTGGACGTTCCGCCGGCGTCGGCCTTCTTTACCGCATCGCTGGCAGATCCTGACGACGCGATTTGCGCAGTGGAGTTGCCGTTTCGGCTCTTGATAAGCCAGGTGCCTTCACTCTCCACCATAAAATAGACGTAGGACTGCGCTGGACCTTCAAGATCGCTTCCACCGAAAATGAGGCCGTAATATTCCGAGTGGCCGTTGGTTTTAATCAGCTTGAATGTGCCTTTAAGCGTGTAATTCCCCGTAGCAGTATTCGCCGGGTTCCAGTAGACAGCTGCTTTCGGGTTTGTTGCATGGAAGCCCGATCCCGCCTCAACGAACTGGATCGCGCCTGCAGCATCGGGATCCGACGCACTCATGCTGCGATCGACGCGCAACTTCCAACCCTTCGGAGCTTGTGCGTTCAGCGGTGCGATGGCGAGCAGCGCAATCACAGCTACGGCAAAATGACGCTTCATTAGCATTCCTCCTCAAGTAGTGGATCACCCATAAAGTTCATTGCAGGCGCCAGAATGGCATGGCGGCCGCCATGATTGTAACGCCTTCTTCCAGGGCCAACAACTTTCCCCCAAACGAAGTGCGGTCCCAATTTGGAAGTCGTCCCAGGGGTGTTGCTTTTTAGGAGGTCGGAGCTTCAGCTCCGACGTTCAGGTCTGCTAGTTCGGGGGCTTCAGCCCCTGAAGCTTCGGGGATTAAAAG
>Ga0207150_1197_pt1 | contig 9894 bp, 8 predicted proteins | sample Alteio_BWMinHeat_32_FD_153526 | JGI IMG/M metagenome (GOLD analysis project Ga0207150, IMG submission 153526) | Enriched cells from forest soil in Barre Woods Harvard Forest LTER site, Petersham, Massachusetts, United States -... | ecosystem: Environmental > Terrestrial > Soil > Temperate forest >...
CAGCGGAAAAACGGTCGGAGCGCGTTCCTTGCGGGTCATGCATTACCGGCAATTGCAAGAGATCCGGGGATGCCAGGTTCTGTTCATCGGGGAGAAAGAGCAGAAACTTGTTCCATCGTTGCTGACGAGTCTCAAAGGAATTCCAGCGCTGACGGTTGGAGAGTCGCAAGACTTTGTGGAAGACGGAGGGATGATCGGATTTCTACTGGAAGAAAACAAGATCCGCTTCGAAATCAATTTGGATGCCGCGGAGCACGCCGGATTGAAAGTGAGCTCCCGGCTGCTGGCGCTGGCCAAGCGGGTCATCGGCGGACAGAGGGGTATTTAAGATGTGGCAATTCAGCAATGCATCGATTCATCGCAAACTGCTGCTGGTCATTTTTAGCACCAGCATTCTGGGGCTGGCCACGGCGTGCCTGGCCTTCGAGATATACGAGAGAGCGAGCTATCGAGCGGCGATGGTGAGCGGACTGGCATCGGATGCGGATACCCTCGGGATGGGAGCCGCAGCGGCGCTGACCTTTAGCGATCGAGAATCGGCACAGGAGCTCCTCGCCACAGTCCGCGCCGAACGCAACATTGTACTGGTAACGCTCTACGACAAACAGGAGGAGATCTTTGCGGAATACCGGCGCGCGGGGCTGGATCCGGGTTTCAAGGCACCGCTCTGGAAGGAGGAGGGAGCGAGGTTTGGGAAGGAGAACCTAACGCTGCGCCGCAGCCTTTTTCAGGGCGGCGAAAAGGTTGGAGCGATCGTGATCGTATCGGATCTTGCGGAGTTTCAGGCCAAAATGACGAACTATCGAGAAATATCCCTCCTGGTGCTGGTGGTGTGCGCGTTCACGACGTTTCTGGTGTCCTCGCGGCTGGTGCGGCTGATCAGCGAACCGATCCTGCAGCTTGCGGCGCTGACGGAGCGAGTTTCCACGAATGAAGACTATGCCTTGCGGGCGGCCGCCGGGGGCAAGGATGAGTTGGGAAAACTGGTGGGATCCTTCAACCAGATGCTGGAAAAGATTCAGGAACGCGACAGAGCGCTGAAAGGCGCGAAGGAGGGACTCGAAATTCGCGTGCAGGCGCGGACCGAAGAGCTGCAGAGGGAGGTGCTCGAGCGCAAGCGATCCGAACAGTTGGTGCGCCTTGGTTACGATGCAACTCGTCTTCTTGCCAAATCCGATACCGTGGAAGAGACCATGCCTGAAATCCTGGAAATCATCTGCGAAGGAATGGGCCAGGAAGTGGCGGCCATCTGGAAACTGGAGGAGACGAACCACACGCTGCGCTGCACTCACGTGTGGCAGCGGCCCGGTGAATCGGCCGAAGAATTCCTGGAGGCGACGCGCAAGAGCTCGCTGCCTTCCAGCGGAGGCATACCGGGCCGCGTTTGGCTGAGCCAGCAACCGGAGTGGATCGAGGATGTACTGAAGGACGGTGATTTCACGCGTAAAGAAGCGGCTGCCGCGTGCGGGTTGCGGTGCTACCTGGCCGTGCCGGTTTTTCAAAACGCCGAATTGGGCGGTTTGCTAGAACTGTTCAGCAGGAAGGCGCAAAAACCAGACGAGGATTTGCTTCGACTGAGCATGGCACTTGGCAGCCAGATCGGGCAATTCACAAGCCGCAAGCAAGCGGAAACAAATCTGGTGCAGGCCAAGGAAGCAGCGGAGGCGGCCAGCCGCGCGAAGAGCGAATTCCTGGCCAACATGAGCCATGAAATCCGCACGCCGCTGAACGGGGTCATCGGGATGACCGATCTCGCTCTGGATACGGAACTCAAGCCGGATCAGCGGGAGTATCTGGAGACTGTGAAGATGTCGGCGGACTCGCTGCTGACGGTGATCAACGACATTCTGGATTTCTCCAAAATCGAAGCGGGAAAGATCGACCTGGAAGCCGTTGATTTCGACCTGCGCGACTGCCTGGAGACAACGCTGAAGACGCTGGCGTTGCGTGCGGACGAGAAAGGACTGGAATTGCTGTGCGAAGTGGCGCCGGAAGTGCCGAACCTGGTGCGGGGCGATTCGAGCCGGCTCCGGCAAGTTGTGATCAACCTGATCGGCAACGCCATTAAATTTACAAACAAGGGCGAAGTGGCGTTGCGAGTGAAAAACGATGTCCGCAAGGACGACCAACTTCTGCTGCACTTCACGGTAGCGGACACCGGGATCGGAATCGCTGAAACGAAGCGCGAATCGATCTTCGAGCCCTTCACGCAGGCAGACAGTTCCACTACGCGCAAGTACGGAGGAACTGGCTTGGGACTGACCATTTCAACGCGGCTGGTGGAGATGATGGGCGGAACGATTTGGGTGACAAGCGAAGTGGGACGGGGAAGCGAGTTTCACTTCACGGCGCAATTGCAAGTGGCCGATTCGAAGGCCGTGGAAATCGGAACGATCGCGCCGCCGGAGATCCTCCGAGGCGTGAGGGTGCTGGTGGTGGACGATAACCGCACGAACCGGCGGATCCTGGACGGCATGCTGAACCGGTGGGAAATGAAAGTGACCGATGTCGAAGGCGGGGAAGAGGCGCTGGCGCAACTGTGCGCCGCCCAGAACGCGGGTGATCCGTACAGGCTGGTCCTGACGGATATGCACATGCCGCATATGGATGGATTTGCGCTGGTGGTGCAAATCCGGCAAATGCCGGAATTATCCGCTGCCACGATCATGATGCTGACCTCGGCCGGCCATCGGGGGGACGCGGCTCGATGCCAGGAGTTGGGAGTTTCCGCGTATCTGCTCAAGCCGATCCGGCAATCCGAATTGCGAGAGGCGGTGGCGCGGGTGCTGGGCGCCAAGGAAGCGAAAGGCGCGATTCCGCTAATCACGCGGTACTCGTTGCAGGATGCGCGGGAGCCTGGGGCGTCGTTGCGGATTGTGCTGGCGGAGGACAATCTGGTGAACCAGCGGCTGGCCACGCGGCTCTTGGAAAAGCGAGGTCATTTTGTGGTGCTGGCAAGCAACGGGCTGGAGGCGGTGGCGGCGTTTGAACGCGAGAGTCCTGACCTGATTCTAATGGACGTGCAGATGCCGGAGATGGATGGCTTCGAAGCCACGATGGCGATTCGAGGAAAAGAAAAAGGCAGCGGAAAGCATGTGCCGATCGTTGCGGTAACGGCGCACGCCATGAAAGGCGACCGCGAGAAATGCCTGGCGAGCGGAATGGACGGATACCTCACAAAGCCGATCCGCCCGCAGGAGCTCGATGAGGTTTTGGAGAGTTACGTGGCCAAGCGTTTGGAGGCCGTGACCGCGCGGGAGAGTACTCTCAGCAAGAAATAGGCGGCAAGAGGGGACGGCGTATTTTGACACCGCCAACCGTGTTGCCAAGGAAAGTGCATAAATCGATTTCAATCACTTCAATTCTGATGATGCTTTCTTGCGGGGCGGCGCGGGAAGAAGCAGTCGTTTGGGGCCGCTGACAAAGGGATTTCCGCGCTCGTAGAAACGGAGTGGGCGCTCGGCAGCGCGGGTGATGCCGATGCGAACAGTTTTGGCGATGGCGCCGGCGGAAGCTGCGATGGCTCCGAGCCACAGCGGGCCCGGGGCGCACAGGTCCAATCCATCATGACGGCGATCAATCCGAAAAGCGGCGGCAAGGCGTCCGGGGCCGCGCGTGAGGTCGAGCAGGCGAGTGGCACCGCGATGATGCTGCATGAGCTCGATGCCATCGAGTGGTTCGAGGGCGCGAATGAGAATGGCGGCGGCGGTTCCGGGAGGCTCACTCACGACATTGAGCATGAAGTGGGCGCCGTAATTGAAAAAAACATAGACGTGGCCCTGAGCGAGATACATGGAGCGGATGCGCGGAGTCGGGCCGCGGAAATGGTGGCCGGCGGGATCACCGGGCGGATAGGCTTCGGTTTCGACGATGCGGCCACTGAGGCGTCCGGCGGGGAGATCGTGGACGATGACTTTGCCGATGAGGAATCGCGCGAGGGTGATGGTGCGCGAAGGAAGTTCGGAGCGCTGCATGGGGCGTATTGCGAATTCTGCAGATGGGGATTTGACGGTGGCGCGCGCGGCAGACATGGGATCGCGATTCAGCGGGAGAGGACCTGCTGCAGATCGTCAGATGAGAGAAGGTCTTGATATTCGGGGTGCCTGCGAAGATAACCGGCGACAAATGGGCAAAGCGGTACGACGCGCAGCTGCTTGTCGCGTGCGAAATCGAGCGCGGCACGCACAAGTTTTGTGCCCAGGCCTTGGCCTGCGAGAGGCTTCGGAACTTCGGTATGGTCGAGGACGAGGTGGCGGGGGAAAAGGCGATAGGTCAGCACGGCGAGCTGGCCGTCAATATGAGCTTCGAAGCGCTGAGCGGCTTCGTTGTTTTCGACGGCGATGCTGTCGAGGTTTAACTCCACGGAGCACCTGCTGCTTTGCGGGATTTGCGGACGACGGAAATTTTGCGGTCCATGTACATCATTGCGGAATCGAACATGAGTTGTTCGCGTGACCGGGAAAGTCTATCAGGGATTTCAGGAAAATTATGGATTTGGGGAGTCCGGCGGCTCGTTGTTGAAGAGACGGGCGAGCTCGGCGTGGTCAATGACCACGGCAGGATCGCGCTGAATGGCGTCGAAGTATTTTTTCTGGAAGGCGTCGCCGGATTCCGTTGGTACAAACATTTTGCGGGCGAGGGCGATGGAAGTGCTGGTGTATTCGGCGGCGATAGGCTCCTTGGCGGCCAGCGTTTCGTCAATGCGCACGACGAATTCGGAGATGTTGTGCAGCCAGGCGAACTGCGCGTGGTCAATGACCAGCTGGAAGAGTTCGCCGGTATTGACGTAGCCGTGTTCGCGCTCGTATTCGCGTCGCTCCATGTCGAGGAGCGTTTTGTGGAGCTTGAGGAGCGCGAGGCGGAGAGTGATGAGTTTCTCGCGGGCTGCGGAATCGTTGTTCGAAGGGGATGGATTGAAGTTTGGAGAATTCATAGGTCCGTTGACTCTCTATTGTGCGTTACGAGTAGCCGCTGGCGCAACTCAGGTTGATGCCGTGATTGGGAATGAATTTCTAAGAAAAAACTGAAAGTCTGCAGCGATGTGATGCTATTCGTGCGCGCCACCCAGTTCGCGCACGATCGAACCCACAAATGATTTCGCGTCTCCGAAAAGCATCAGCGTCTTGTCGAGGTAATACAGGGGATTCTCGATTCCCGCAAAACCCGCGCCCATGCTGCGCTTGATCACCATCACCGTGCGCGCCTTATCTACGTCCAAAATTGGCATTCCAAAAATCGGGCTGCTCGCATCCGTCCGCGCCGCAGGATTGGTCACATCGTTCGCGCCAATCACTAGCGCCACATCCGTCTGCGGAAAATCGCCGTTGATATCTTCCATGTCCAACAGCTTGTCGTAGGGAATGTCCGCTTCCGCCAGCAACACGTTCATGTGTCCCGGCATGCGCCCGGCAACGGGGTGAATGCCGAATTTCACGTCCACGCCGCGCTTCGTCAGCGCGTCGTACAACTCGCGCACTTTGTGCTGTGCCTGAGCCACTGCCATTCCATAGCCCGGAACGATCACCACCTTATTCGCCGCGGAGAGAATCGCCGCCGCTTCCTCCGGCGTAGCGCTGCGCACCGGCCGCGTATCCTTCTGCCCCGCTGCAGCCGTCTGCTCCTGCCCAAATGCCCCGAACAGCACATTCGAAAACGACCGGTTCATCGCTTTCGACATGTTCACCGAAAGAATCAGACCGGAAGCGCCGTCCAGCGCGCCCGCAATGATCAACAACTTGCTGTCCAGCACGAATCCCATCGCCGCCGCTGAAAGCCCCGCATACGAATTCAAGAGCGATATCACTGTCGGCATATCCGCGCCGCCGATCGGAATAATCATCATCACGCCGAATAAAAGTGGAATCCCGACAATCAACGGGAAAAGCTGCATCTTCTCCTGGTGCGCTACCAGGATCCCGGCCACCACGACGGCGACGCCCAGAAGCCCGAGATTGACGATGTTCTGTCCTTTATAAGTGATGGGGCGCTGCGGCAGAATCTCCTGCAATTTTCCCGCCGCCATCAGACTTCCCGTAAACGTCAGGGACCCGAGAATGACTTCCAGCGCAAGCACGCCCATCGTGAATCGCGGAAGATTCGGCGCGCCCAAATAGAAATGCGCCGTGCCCACCAGCGTGACGCACAGAGCGCCAAACGCATGACTCAGCGCGGTCCGCTGAGGAACGGCGGTCATCGCCACTTCGCCAAGCGGCACGCCGATAATCGTTCCCAGCACCAGCGCGATAGCAATCCATTTGTATTCCACGATGCCGTGATGCAACAGCGTCCCGGCAATCGCCAGCAGCATCCCTAATTCGCCCGCAAACACTCCGCGCCGCGCCGTCGTCGGCGAACTCAGCCATTTCAGCGAAAGAATAAAAAGCGCCGTCGCGATTAAGTACGTGATCTCGATGATCGTTTCCACGCCGGGCAGATTGGTCATGGTTTCTTCGGCCCGCTCGCTTTGAACATCTTCAGCATCCGGTCGGTAATCAGGAATCCGCCCACGATGTTGCTTGTTGCGGCCACGATCGCAATCGTTCCCAGAATCCTCGCCATCGTCGCGCCGTGCGCGTGGTATTCGCCCGCGAGAATGATCGCGCCCACAACGGCGATGGCATCCAGCGCGTTGGTGAGCGACATCAACGGCGTGTGCAGCAGGGGCGAAACGCGGCGGATCACTTCAAACCCGATGAACGCCGCCAGCATGAAAACGTAAAGGCTGGTAAGCAGATCCAGCTTCATGACTTGGCCACCTCCTTCGCCACCGCTGGCAGTGCTGGCAACCCAAAGAACTCTCTCACCCGCGCGTTCACCACTTCCCCGCCGTGCGTCAGCAACGTGTCGCGCACGATTTCGTCCTCCAGATTCAGCTGCAGTTTCCCATCCTTAATAAGGTAGAGCAGGAAAGCGGTGACGTTGCGCGCATACATCTGGCTCGCGTGATACGGCACGGTGCTCGCCAAATTGAACCAGCCGATAATCGTCACGCCGTGCTCCACTACAATTTCCCCTGGTCGCGTCAGCTCGCAATTCCCCCCGCGTTCTCCGGCCAGGTCTACAATCACCGAACCCGGCGCCATGCTCGCCACCATCTCCTTCGTCACCAAAATAGGGGGCTTCTTCCCCGGAATAACCGCCGCGCTGATCACCACGTCGCTCTCGGCGACAACTTTCCCCAGCAGCTCGCGCTGCCGCTTGTAAAACGTTTCATCCTGCGCCCGCGCGTACCCCCGCGCATCCTCCGCATCCTTGGCCTCGATGGGAAGCTCCACGAATCTTCCACCCAGGCTCTGCACCTGTTCTTTTGCCGCAGGCCGCAGATCGTACGCGGACGCCACCGCACCCAGCCGCCGTGCCGTGGCGATCGCCTGCAATCCGGCCACGCCCGCGCCGATCACAAACACGCGCCCCGGCGTAATCGTTCCCGCAGCCGTCGTAAGCATGGGAAAAATCCGCGGCGAAGTATCCGCCGCAAGCACCACCGCCTTGTACCCGCAAATCGTGCCCATGGAGGAGAGCACGTCCATGCTCTGCGCGCGCGTCGTTCGCGGCATCAATTCCACTGAAAACGAAGTCACGCCCTTGGCGGCAATTTCCTGAATCGTTTCAATCGAGCCGAGCGGCCTCAAGAAACCAATGAGCACCTGATCGCGTCGAAAAAGCGGAAGATCGGCTTTGCCCGTCCTGTCGTTGGACCCGTAGCACAGGAGCTGCACCACGATATCCGCCAAGCGAAAAACCTCCGCACGCTCGGAAACAATCCTGGCGCCCTTCGCCACGTAGTCGGCGTCCGGATAACCTGCTGCTATTCCCGCACCCGCCTCCACCACGACTTGCAGCCCCGCCTTAGTCAAAGTCGGAATCGCCGCGGGCACCAGCGCCACGCGCTTCTCTCCGGGAAAGCTCTCTCGGGGAACGCCGACGATCATGAAGCTTCCTCCTTTTCCAAAAACCAGATGTGTTGTTGGGAATTGCAATCGGTCAGGAAAATCAGCTCAGTCCATTTCAAGAATCGGCCAGCCCTCCGTCGGCGCAAACGCTCCAAATCATACACTCATCGGAGCCGCTTCCGCTAAATCACATCACTCTGTTCAAAGTTGCGAATTGCTCGCAGTTTCTGGCCCCCGCCCTGCGCGGATGCGTTGCCCGTTCTGCTTGTAAACGAAAAAAGGGACCGCTGTGCGGTCCCTCCTCGTTGTATGTACGAACTCCACGAAAAAAACCGCCGAGCTTAGTTGTTCCCGGCAGTCTTCTCGGAAGGCGTTGCGGCCGCCACTTCCCCGATGGCCAGATCATACTTCCTCCCGCTGAAGAAAATCCCCGTCAGCGTTTTGTTACCGGACGCGTCAGCGCTGGTGGAGTACCCGCTTGTGGGCTCGGCCTTCTTCACAGGAACGATCTGCGCCGGTACTTTGGCCACTGTCTCCCTGCCGTCGGAAATGCTGAGTTCCACGGTTGGTCCGTCTCCGGTCCATTCCACGTGATACTTGCCGGCCGGGAGCTGCTTGCCGGCGACCGTAACGGTTTCGTCGAACTGCAGCGTACCCTTGTTCGAAGCGCCGGCCATCGCGCCGCCAGCCAGCAGCAGTGAAAGTGCCAGCAAGCCCGCGGTGAACTTTGTGTTTCTCATATAGGAGTCCTTCTCTTTCCTTTTTATCCTCGCCTTGCGGAAGCCCTCTGAAGCTGCTTCTTTCGCGCCGAGGAAAGTATGATTTGACTACCTTCATGAGATGAGAAAAGGCATCTTCGGGTTATATTTGCGGCAATCAAAGTTTGGCATGAATCCATTAGAAAATCGATTTTCTATGTTACAGGCCGTTCACAATCTCCCGTGTACTGAATCGAAATCATCGATGCCAACGATTCAAATTTCTGCTGCTCGGCAGCCTGCCTGTGGTTCTGCAAACTTCGCCTCCGAGGGATCCGCTGCATCCGCAGGCGCGATCTTTTTTCTCCCTACATTTTCAGGGCTTTCCCTTCCACGCTATACTTGCTCATGCGTTCCAGAAACCGATCGGCTCGCCTTATTTTCATCGCTCTTCTTTTCGCTCTGCTCCCCGCCCGGGCGGCCTTCCAGGACAGCGCTTGGCAAAGAGATCTGGCCGCATGGCGCACCGCGCACACCGCGGACCTCCTCAAGCCCGACGGCTGGCTCTCTCTCACCGGCCTTGAATGGCTCCAGCCCGGCGATAACTCCGTCGGCTCCGCCACCGACAACAAGATTCATCTCGCCGCAGGCAACCCCGCGCACCTCGCTATCCTTCATCTCGAAGGCGAAACCGTCACTTTGAATCCACCTCCTGGCGGATTCCCTAATGATCTGCTCGTCGCCGGCGCTCCCGCAAAACCGCAATCGCTCCGCGCCGAAGCCAACAACGATAAAGTTTCGCCGCATCTGATGATCGGCACTCTCAACCTGTACGTCATCCGCCGCGAGGCCCGCTTCGCGCTGCGCATCAAGGATTCCCATTCGCCGTCCATCACCGGTTTCCACGGCCTTAAATGGTATGCACCAGATCCCGCCTATCGCGTCACGGCCAAATGGATTCCCTACTCCCCAGCCAAAACAATTACCCTCGTCACTCTGGTGGGCACCAGCTACGATGAGCCCGTTCCCGGCGCCGCTGAATTCACGCTGGCCGGAAAAACGTTTCGCCTCGAACCGGTCGTCGAAGATGCCGCCGTCGCCAAACTTTTCTTCATCCTGCGCGACACCACCAGCACGTCAACCACCTATGGCGCCTGCCGCTTTCTCTACACCGGTTTCCCAACCAACGGCGTTGAGAAGCCCGGCGAGCTCGTCCTCGATTTCAACCACCTCGAAAATCCTCCATGCGCCTACACTCCCTTTTCCACCTGCCCGCTCCCCCCGCAGGGGAATCGCCTGCCCAT
>Ga0207150_1198_pt1 | contig 9807 bp, 6 predicted proteins | sample Alteio_BWMinHeat_32_FD_153526 | JGI IMG/M metagenome (GOLD analysis project Ga0207150, IMG submission 153526) | Enriched cells from forest soil in Barre Woods Harvard Forest LTER site, Petersham, Massachusetts, United States -... | ecosystem: Environmental > Terrestrial > Soil > Temperate forest >...
CCTCGCCGGTTTCCTTTAAGACAAGCTCGACGCAGGTCTCGGCATGCGACCCGCCGCCGACCAGGAACGAGCACCACGAGTGCGTCACCTTGAATGATACCGAAGTGAGCGTACCCTGCGGCTTGTCTCCGTCGATCTCATAGGTGCCGATCCAGTATTGCCCTTGATGCTTGCTCTTCATGTCATTGCGGCGCGCGGCGACGGCGTCGCCCTTGATCGGCTGGCCCTTGAAGGCTTCCCCTTCCGCGGTCCAGTCCTTCAGCGTGCCCGTCTCGAAATCGAAGTTGAGCGCTTTGCCGTCTGCACCAACCGGCAGCACTCCTTCATCGGTTTCGTCGGCCTCGCGCGCCGTAATGACCGCGGTCACCAACAATGCCAACGGCACAATAGCGAAGATGCGTTTCATGTGGATAAGTGAATGAAGGGTAAATTCGTGGTTTGACGCCGCGTGGAATTTCTATGCACGGCAGCTTCCGACGACAAGGACTGTGTTGGTTCGGCGATTTTTCCAGAAAAGCAAGAATTCGTCAAGATGGCCGGCAGGCGTGCGTGCGCAAAAAGTGATCCCCTTCGCTCGGCGAGATGGCGCAACACGTTGCCTGTCACGCAGTTAAAGCTCGTTTTGAAGGGGATCACCCCCCTATGAAAAGTGATCCCCTTCGACGGCAGTGATCCGCTTGGAAAACGGAGGTCAGAAGTTAGAGGTCAGAAGTCAGAAGTCAGAAGATCAAACTATCTGACCTCTGATTTCTGACCTCTGTCCTCTGATTAGTGGAACCAGCCGACAGAGAAGCTGAAGATCTGTTTGTTATCAAATGGGGCCTGGATGAGCGGGAAACCGAAATCAAGGGCAATGGGCACCGGACCTAGCATCGGCACGGAGATGCGGAAGCCAAAGCCGGCCGTGACTCGATAGTTCTTGATTTCGACACTCTGCTCAACGGTGCCACTATCAATGAATGCCAACGTGTAGAGTCGATCATTGGCGAGAAGCGGCACCTGGTACTCGATACTGTTGAGGAACATGAAGTCGCCACCGATCTTGAAGCCGTTGATGTCCGGACCGACGCCGCGGAACTCAAAACCGCGCAGCGACTGAAAGCCGCCGGCGTAGAAGCGCTCGAAGACGGGCGTGTTATCGCCCGACCAAGCAACAATGCTGCGCAGGGCGACGACTTGGCGGCCGCTACCATCCGCGCGCTGCAAGGCCGTGAAATACTTGTTCACCTCGAAGGACACCTTGGGGAAGGTATACGAGCCGATCACTTCTTCGACCGACGCATTGGCCGTCATACCACTGGTCGGGCGCAGATAGGAATCGCGCGTGTCGTAGGTGACGCCTAGGCTGAACCCTGCGAGAAAATGATTGCCGTAGAAGTCGCTGATCTGCGGCGGCGCCCCGGCCTCGATATTGTAGATGTTCACACTTTCGAGCCGCACCGACCCGGACACGGTCCAGTTGTCGCCCAGGCGCCGGCCGACGGTGACGCGTCCGCCGATCCGGTCTTCCTGATATTCGTTGTAAATGCGCGAGAAATAATAGCCGTCGATCTTGAACGAGTAGGGGCTATCGAACAAGTACGGCTCGCGGAAGCTGACATCATAGCGCTGGGCCTGGGTTCCGGGGACGGCCTCGGCACGGAACTCCTGACCGGCGCCGCGAAAGGCACTGCCGCTGAGAAGCTCGTCAATGCTGGTCGGCCAGTTCAAGATGTCGAAATTGCGCTCATTCAAAACCACGCTGCCGGTCAGACCCGAATCGGAATTCACACCCAGGCCGAACAACAAGCTGCCGGTGGGCTGCTCATTCACTTTCACGAGCACATCGTGAAACGGGTTGTTGGGGTCCGGTTGCGGCAGCACTTCGATTTCGGTCTTCTGTCCCGTCTCCGGATTATTGGCGAAGATGCCGAGACGATCGAGGTTTCGCTCGGAAATCCGAACGTCGGGATAGCTCAGGATTTGACCGGGATAGATACGTAGCTGGCGGCGGATCACATCTTCGCGGGTGCGGTCATTGCCGATGACGTAGATGTTACCCACGCGCGCCGGTAGCGGCGTGGTATCCTCGATTTCATACTTGACCTGCATCGTCCCCTTTTGGTCGTTAGTACCCCAGACCTTTTCCACACGGACGGCGGCCTTGTACCCCTGATAGCCGAGCCAGTCCTGCATGTTGGTGCTATCGACCTTGGTATCCGCACCGCTGAAGAACTCACCGTCTTTCTGAGAGATCAAGTGCTGCAACTGAGGCGCGAAAGGTGCAGCCTGGCCTCGGGCGTCGAGCTCGCTATGAGTGACCCGGAAACGCGGACCTTCATTCACATGAAAGACAAGCTTCACAAGATCGTGCTTCTCATTGGGCACCAACTCGATATCGACCCGAACCGATTCGTAACCAAATGACCGGTAGTATTCTTCGAGCTTGTTCTTGTCGTCGATCACGATCGATTCTTCGTACTGGCCGCCAAGAAAATCGAGAAAGGCCCGCGAGGAATTCACATGAGTCCGCAAAACGCCGGCCGACACAAAGGTATTGCCGACGAAATCGATCCCCGACACGCGGACCACCGGACCTTCGATGATGTCGAAGACTACGCGTTCATCCGAGGCCTGACTCCCTTCGCGCAGCGAACATTGTGCAAACGCCCGCCCCTTGTCGTGGTAGTAGCGCTCGATGGACTGGCAGGCGAGTTGATTCATGAACGGGTTCATGGGCGAGCCGCGCTTGACCCCGGTCGCCAGCTCCAAGTCGTCCTTCTTGGCGTGATTGCCGCCGTTGTATTCGATCGATTGAACGATTCCGGGAACTTCGGATACGAGAACATAAAGAATGCACGAACCGGGCGCCGGCTTATCGCGCTCGACGCGCATCTCGACGTTGTAAAACTGGTGAGTCTTGGAGATTTCCTTAATGTCGTCGGCGACGGTGTTGGGATCATAGGTGGTGCCGGTACGGCTGTGAATCCAGCTCAGCACATGCTGAGAGGGGATGCGCTTGTTGCCTTGGATGATGACATCGCTAATGACCATGCCCTGGGCCGCTGCTGACGCCGGAGATTGTGCCGCCGCCACCGGGCTGAGCACTATCCACGCGGCCAGCGCGGTCATCATGCAGCGCATCGACCAGCGATCCTTCGCTCTTTTCATGGCCGTTCCCTGGCTTTCCCCGGGAGCCTCTTGGTTCGAGTGGGGTGGGGGTAATAAGAAACCGCTGCCAGAGTGTCAAGGGCAGTCCACGACGAAGGATAAGGATGAAGGATAAAGGATGAAGGATGAACCGGAATTGGAATTGCTCATCCTTCATGCTTCATCCTTCATTCTCGCCTTATGTCTTTCTCCCAATCATGCTCTTCCTCTTAATCTTTCTCTCTTGGGGCCATATAGTGGGTGAGACCCGTCATCGGGAGAAGTAATGGTTGAAAATGCGCCTTATCTGACCCATCGGCACGCCGGCCTTACGATTGAAGGTTACTCGCGGGCGGCAGTGCAGACCTACTGGCGCATTCCGGAGCTAAAGATCGGCTTCGATCTAGGGGCCCAGCCGTGGGATTTTATGAGCACACAAACCTGGCTGGTGACGCACTCGCACCTGGATCATATAGCGGCTCTACCGGTGTACGTGGCCCGGCGGCGGATGATGCACATGGAGCCGCCGACCATTTACGTCCCGGCCGCGGTCCACGACGATGTGCGGCGACTCATGCTGATCATGCAGCGGCTCGATCGCGGCCGGCAACTGTGCGAGCTCAAAGGCGTCCAGCCCGGCGACGCTATTGACCTCAGCCGTGATCACCAAGTCACCGTTTTTCCTACCACCCACACCATTCCTTCCTGTGGCTACATCGTCTGGGACCGTCGCTGGAAACTGAAAGAGGAGTATTTCGGACTGCCCGGCGACAAGATTCGCGACCTGCGCATGTCCGGCGTTGCCGTCACGCGCGAGGTGCGCTTCCCTCTGGTGGCCTATACCGGCGACACCAATCCCGGAGCCTTCGACGCTTGTGAAGACCTTTACCGTGCCCGCATCCTGATCACCGAGCTGAGCTTCGTCCGCCCCAATCACCGCCGTGAAAAAATCCACAAGTTCGGCCACATGCACCTGGATGACTTCATCGAGCGCGCCGATCTCTTTCAGAACGAGCTCATCATCTGCTCGCACTTGAGTACCCGCTATGGCGTCGCCGAGGTAAAGCGCATCGTCGAGGCAAAGTTGCCCGACCGATTGCGCGAACGAGTGAAGCTGTGGATTTGACCGCGCTAAGCCGCTAGCGGCTTCGGGACTGTCCAAATACCGCCAATTCCCGCAAGCCGGCCTTTCCCTGGATGCGCTCAGTTTCTACAATGAACCTTTTGAAAATGGGAGACTATCACCTGTCCGGGGTGTTTTTCAGGGCGTAGGAGGGTGTGCGTGGCCATTGTGCAAGTGAAGGACCTGATCGAGGCGGGCGTCCACTTCGGACACCGAGCCAGCCGATGGAATCCGAAGATGCGGCCGTACATTTACGGCAAGCGGAATCTCATCCACATCATCGACCTGCGCGAAACCGTCCGCGGACTCTTGCGGGCTTACCGATATGTCTCCAAGGTGACCAGCGAAGGCAGCCTCGTGGTTGTCGTCGGCACCAAGCGCCAGGCCAAAGAAGCCGTCGAACGCGAAGCCCGGCGCTGTGCCATGCCTTTCGTCAATGAACGATGGCTGGGCGGGACCCTGACCAATTACCGCACCATTCGCGATCGCCTGAAGCGCTTGCAGGAGCTCGAGGCGCTTTGGCTCCCCTCGACCGACCGCAAAGCCGCAAATGTAGACATTCTGTCATATATGAAAAACATGCTCAACGAGTCCGGCAAACTCGAATTGACCAAGGCCCCCGAGACCGCCGAGATTCGCAGCTACAGCAAGAAAATGGTTGCCACGCTGAACCGTGAATTGGCCAAGATCCAGCGCAACCTGCAAGGCATCCGCGACATGAGCCGGCCGCCCGCCGCTTTGATCGTCGTCGATCCCAAGCGCGAACACATTGCCGTCAAGGAAGCGGCCCGCATGGGGGTGACCACGATCGGCCTCATCGACACGGATAGCGACCCGGACACGGTGGATTTGCCGATTCCCGGCAACGATGATAGCATTCGTTCGATCGAGTTGGTCCTGTGCAAGTTGGCTGATGCAGTATTGGAAGGGCGTGCGGCGCTGCCGGCCGAACAGGCACGTCCGCGTCCCGGCGGCGTTCCCATTACCGCCGCAAGCCCGCCAATGCCCAAGCCGGCGCCGGCGGCGACCGTGGCCTCCTGATGGGACCGTCCGTCACACAATAAAACAAGGGTGCCATGCCCACGCTGAAGTGGGCATGTTTTTTTGGACCACATTCTAACGTGCAAGCCAAGCGCTTGCCGCCACGCTGAGAGGATTGAAACATGGCTGAGATTTCCGCGCTCGCAGTCAAGACGCTGCGAGACCGCACCAATGCGCCCATGATGGAGTGCAAGGCCGCCTTGACCGAAGCTCATGGCGACATGGAAAAAGCGGTCGAGATTATTCGCAAGAAGATCAAGGACGCCACCGATAAACGTGCCGGGCGCGAAACCGCCGAGGGGCGCGTCGGTATCTTCGCCGACCCGGCTGCCAAGGCCGGCGCCATCGTCGAGATGCGCTGCGAAAGCCCGCCCGTTTCCAAGAACGCCATGTTTGTCGAGCTCGTTGATGACATCGCCCGGCATGTGGCGCTCTCCAACCCTGCGAGCGTTGATGCCATGCTCACGCAGCTGTTTGTCGGTGAGCAAAAGACCGTGCAAGATCGCATCAATGATGCGATTGGCCTCATTCGCGAAAACATGCGCGTGGCGCGCTTCAAACGGTTTATTGGGCTGGTCGGCGGCTACGTACACCACGATGGCACCGTCGGTGTGCTTGTGAAGGTTGAAGGAACCAGTGCTCCCGCACAGGTGCTGCGCGATGTCGCCATGCACATCACCGCCAAGAACCCGATGGCCATCCGCCGCGAAGACATCAGTGCGGATGTGCTGGCGCGCGAGAAAGAAATCGCCAAATCCCAAATCGAGGCCGACCCAAAGAACAAGAACAAACCGGCCAACATTTTGGAGATGATCATCGAGGGCAAGCTGAAGGCCTGGTTCGCCGAAAACGTCCTGCTGGAGCAGCCGTTCGTCAAGGACGACACCAAGACCGTGGGCGACCTGCTGAAGGCAAGTGGGCTGAAGCTCGTCGAGTACGCGCGCCTTCGCGTCGGCGAGCTGTCTTAAACGATGCTGCGTCGCCGGCTATCGCTCGCCGTTGATCTGATCGCCGGAATCATCCTGGTCGTGCTGATCTTCTTTCCGACCGGGCCATTGCCGGTTAACTTGAGCCTTCTGGCCGTCGCGGTTGGCTGCATTGTGTTTTCCAGGTTCTTGCGGCGCCGGGCTTAAGGCCCTAATTTGGTTATGGCCTTGCTGTCCCGTTTTGTTAGCTTAGACTACCCACAACGGTTGGCAATCCTACCATACCCTCATGTTCGGCTGGTTTGCTCCCTCATGCCCCTGCGATCCGGCGGCCAAGCGCTGGATGGAAGACCGTCTCAAGTGGCTCGCCAAGCAGTTCGGCCTGCACATTCTTCTGGAAGCGCCCGTCATCCTTCCCACCGCGGAGTTCTTTCCCGACCCTTGGGACGGCTCACCCAAAGCGGTTCGGCGCATGTTCCGGCGCGTCTGTGGATACATGCATGTCAATCCCGATCACATGGACTTGACGCTCTTCGATGACAAGCCCTTCATGGATACGATGCGCGCCGGCACCTGGCAGCCCAGTGACACCTACGGTAAGTCAGGATCGGTCCATTTGGACCGCGGCGGCGTCTACCGCCCCGCCGATCTGGTCGGCACCATGGCGCATGAGTTGGCACATCAACGTTTACTTGGCGAGGGGCGATTTGATCCCGACACTTTCGACAACGAGCTATTGACCGATTTGACAGCGGTCTATCACGGCTTCGGCGTGTTCCTTGCCAACAATCCGCGGAAATCAACTGGTGAGCTCGGCTACTGGCCGGGCACCAAACTCTTCATGCCCGAGTATCTCTCCGAACCCATGCTTGGGTATGCGATGGCACACGTTGCCTGGTTTCGCGATGAAGAATGGCCTCAATGGGCGAAGCACCTCCGCTGGGCGCCGCGAGCAGTCTTCAAACAAGGCCTGCGCTACCTGCAGAAGACCGCAGATTCCACCTTTCAACCGGTCCGCCTGCGGTGATCGGACCTTGTGCCTCGCCAGCGATTCCATAGACTAATCCTCCCAAGCAAGCCACTGACACCCGATTGACAATGTCGCATCCTTTTGGCGTGTTCGGTCCCCGGCACCCTTGGATCGGAGCGATAGGACATCGACTGAGCCGGTCATTGATCAAGCGCTACGCGGCCTTTCGCGGCTTTCATGATGCCGCCAGCAGCGTCGCCGGCGAGAGTGCTGCTTCCTTCCGTGCCAAACTCGACCGTGGCGAAACGGTGTACCTCGCCGGTCTTGGCGTTGGTGGGCACAACACCGGAACCGCGCTGATTGAGGCGTCCCAAAGCCGCGGCATCCGGCTGCTCTCCAACAACGAGGAAGAGCGCTATACGGGCATAAAGCACTGCTCGCTCCTGCCGGAACAAACGATTCAGGTCCTACTGACACAGCTACGTCACCACGGTCTTCGACCCAACGATGTGCACGCCTACCTGGCGAGCTGGGATTACACCGATTACATCGCACTGGCCGTCCGCGCCATCCTGGAAGAACTGCCGGGCAGCCTCTCGTACTTGCGGCCCAGCGCCAATCCGGACATGAATGCCAGTCACTTTTGGCAGGGAATCACCTGTTCCCGCTGGCTGACACAGCATCTCGGGGTGACCACGCCTATTATCGGCATGCGGCATCACGATAATCACGCCTACTTTTCCTTCGGCGTTTCACCGTTCGCCGGTAGTTCGGATCCCGTGATGGTCGCCGTCATCGATGGCAGCGGCGATGACGGTGCCGTGTCACTCTACGTTGTCCACGACGGGCATTGGACAATGCTCTATAGCAACAGGAGCATTTTTGATTCCCCGGGGTTTCTCTACGGGTATCTCAGCTCGACGCAGGGCGGTTGGACGATTCACAGCAGCGAAGGCCGCTACATGGGCGCGGCGGCCTGGGGCGATAATAACCGCCTGACCAACCCCTATTACCGCCGGCTCCGCCAACTGGTGTATTTCGCCCGCAACGGCGAGATCTTCCTTAATCGCCACTGGGCCAACTGGCACATCAAGGGCGAACTTGCACCCTACAAGAATTCTCTTGCCGACGTGCTCGGGCCGCCTATACCGCGCCACAAAATGTGGAATCCCGATGCGATCCTCAACGTTGAGAATGTCGAGCATTCGCCGATAACGCGTGATCGTGTGGACAAGGCTGCAGCGACACAACTGCTCTTCGAAGACGTCCTTTTCCATATCATCGAGCACTTGATCGTGACTACCGGCAGCCACAAGTTGGTTTTGACCGGCGGCGCTGCGCTCAACTGCGTCGCCAACATGCGGCTACTCGAGCATTTCAACGAGTCATACTACGACCGCAATCTCGGACAGAAGGACATGCGCTTGCAACTGTGGATGCCGCCCGTGCCCGGCGATGCGGGTACACCCATCGGCGCCGCTTATCACTTCGCGCTTCGACAGGGCGCTTCCACCGGGGACCGCCTCCAGCATGCGTTCTATTGCGGCACCGCGCCGACCTTGGCGGAGATTCGCCAAGCGCTGGAATCGACTCCGGAAATCGCCTACTTCACCCTCGGCAATGTCAGTCGCGCCAGTCAACGCGAACGTGTCGCCGATTTGCTGGCCTGGCTGGTATCGCACAACGGCGTCGTGGGGCTTTACCAGGGCGTGGCGGAAACCGGACCTAGGGCATTGGGTCACCGGTCGATCCTGGCCAATCCCGCGAATCCGCGCACCCGTGACAACCTCAACCAACTCGTCAAGTTCCGCGAACTGGTTCGTCCGCTAGCGCCAATGGCGACGTACGAAGCCGCCCATCATTGGTTCGACCTCTCACCCGGTGCCTCCGCTGACCGTTACAACGCCTACAACTACATGGTGCTGACGGCCGCCGCTCGCCCGGAAGCCTACGCGGTGATCCCCGCCGTCATTCACGCCGATGGCACCGGCCGCGTGCAGATCGTCCGCGAAGAGCACGACCCGTTTTGCCATGCTTATCTCAAAGCGATGGGCCGCTACATTGGTGCCGAGGTGTCGGTGAACACATCGCTCAATGTCGGCTCACCTATCGTGCAAACGCCCGAGCAAGCGCTCACGTGCCTGAAGCGCTCCAAGGGTTTAACGGCACTCATGATGATCGCCGCCGAGGGCGACGTCTTCCTGGTCTGGCACAATGTTTCCGCACTCCCTAAGGACGAAGGGCAGCGGCTACTCGCGATGATCAAGGGCTGGCAGGCGGGGACGCGGGTGCAGAACCTCGACTAATCTTGATGCTGCTCGCTGAACGCGACAACGAAGCTCCATGCAATACCGGCACCGCCAAGGACGCGCACCCCTTGGCGGAGGGGGGTAGATGACGTAACTTCAGTCATGGCAAGGTATTGCGCTCAACCAACACCCACCGCCGCCAACCGTCATGAGTGGCAGGCCAAATTTGGCGGTGACGTACCTCTGTTTTTTGTACACTTCTTCCCGAACCTCATCGTCCCCCGCTCGTCTCTTGCCCCTGTTCCGCGGACCTTTGACTTCTGACCCTTTCCCTTACCAGTCCGATGTTCCGCGCGGAACATAATTAAA